>Ga0302179_10001278_pt1 | contig 15362 bp, 20 predicted proteins | sample I_Palsa_E3_1_FD_198788 | JGI IMG/M metagenome (GOLD analysis project Ga0302179, IMG submission 198788) | Peat permafrost microbial communities from Stordalen Mire near Abisko, Sweden - I_Palsa_E3_1 | ecosystem: Environmental > Terrestrial > Soil > Palsa > Peat permafrost | place: Sweden...
CACATACTTAGGATTCAGTCTCTCTCCCGAAGGACGGATCACCCATCGTCGATGAGGATTTACTCCCACCCAGATACTGGATTCATCTGATCAAATGACCCGCTTCCTATCCTCTACTGTCCAATCCTTGTATCTCTGAGCCCAAGCCAATCATGCTTTCATATTTTCAGGCCGTAGTCCTGGCTTCTCTGTTGCAATAAAGCTACCAAGACCAACTTCTGACTGTCGTCGACAGAGTGTTGCATTGGAAATATTGGGATCGATAATATTGGTAATGTATTTGAGAGGGAGGTCACTGTTCTGATTCAAGGCGTGCTGAATGGATCGATCTTTTTCTGTTGTACTTTGTTGATATTCTCGACGTGGCTTGTGGCCTTTGAAGGTGTCAAAGAAGTAAGTTGATAATACGTGCTGCACCGTAGTTTTGGTTGTCCCGATCCAGTCGGCTATTTCTCGCTGACCAGTGCCCGCCTTGCCACATCCAAGGACCTTGGCAATTTCGATGTCAGTGAGCTGCTTTCCGCTCTTTCGTAGTGTTGATTGACGCGGCATTGTGGTGGTGGGTGGCTTGTTATTGTGGTTGTCTCGACACGTGAAATTTGAGAAATTACTAAGCAGTCCGTTTCACATGACGCATACTGTAGTCTCGTAGCCTTGAATCTAAGTCCTCCTTGTAGTCCACTTTGCCCCACATCGTCCACTCCCTTCCGGCTGTTCCTCTCAGCCCTTGTTCCCTTGTCCGGCGTCGATCCCCTTTTCCCCAGCGCACATTCCTCACATTTTCAAGGCTTTATAAGCCGAGACCCGACAGCCCCTGAATTCTCGCCCTGTACTCGAATCTATCTCGAAAAACACCCCATCCACATCCACGAACCCTACCCCGGTCTTCTACGCACAATCGCAATGCCTCCGAAGAAATCCAAACCCCCTAGCGATGAGCTGTCGCGAGACGAAGGCCCGCTAGCGGGCCCCGGCCTCCCCGATGCCTCCATCACCCTGACTGATGTCCTCAACACTATCAGTGTAATGAATAGGCGTTTCGTTGCCATTGAGAACGCTGTGTTCCTCGAAACACAGTCCAAATCTTCCGACCAGGAAGATGTCCCGTCACCACCTCCCAAGTGTCATCACGACCTGAAAGTCGCTTCTCCGACCCCGTTTACCGGCAAAGTCTTGGAATTCCAGAACTTTCTCGCTCAATGTACCCTCGTCCTTACTGTCTGCACTAACACCTACGTAAATGACGAGGAAAAGGTCCTTTTTATGATCTCGTACATGAAGGATGACCCTCTCACGTGGGCCCGCGACATTGTCCTCGATCATTCGCATGCTCTACGTCGCAATTACCCGGCCTTCCACGCCGCCCTGTCTAACGTTTACGATGATCGCGCCTACAAGGCTGATGCCGAAGACAAACTCCAATGCCTCTCGCAAACCGGATCCGCCTCCTCCTATGCCCAGAGATTCCGGTCCCTGGCCTCCGCCCTCGAACTCAATGACACCGCCAAATGTATCATGTTTTATGGTGGCCTCAAACCCGAGGTCAAACACGCGATCATCACCGCTGGACACGCTTCCCCTCTCCATGCTCTCGTCGACTAGGCCGTCAACTTCGACTAGTTGTTCTTGTAACAAACCCATGAAGAAAAACGAGTCCTCAAACCCGAACTGTCCTTGCAGCCATGTAAGATGGAATACACTGATAAGCACGCTAACGAATCCAAGCTCCCAAACCTTGGCCCCAAGCCTAGTCAACCTCGTGGCCCTCTCACCCAAGAAGAGAAGGAGTATCACAGGAACAACGGCCTTGGCCTCTACTGCAGCTAGTCGGGCCACCTCGCCGATACCTGTCCTGCCAAGAAGAAACCTGCCCAGAACCCCAATACTCCAGCTTCGAATCTCAATGTCAAGGCCCCAATCTCCCCCCTAGTGTACCCCATTCCAGTCCGCCCTGACAGTGTTGCTGGATTGTGGAGCCACCTTAAATTTCATAAACGACCTCTTCGTTCGACAACTCGATCTCGAAACAAGCCCTTGTCCCCTCGTTCATGTCACCCTGGCAGATGGCCAGGTCCTTAGCCACTCCAACCGCCAAGTCACCTTATCCTACCCTGTCGCCAGTGTCCCCTATAAGGATACCTTTCTTGTCGCCCCTATCGGTTCTCACTCTCTTATCCTTGGAATGCCTTTTCTCGAATGCACCAATCCACGCATCGACTGGGCCTCAAAGACCATTTTTGCCCCTGCCCCTTCCCCAGTACCTGCACCAAGACCTGCACTTGCACCAGCACCTACCCCAAGACCGACTCCAGTACCTGTTCCAGCACCTGCACCAAGACCCCACCCTGTTCCTGCTCCAGCTCCTAGACCAGCTCCCGCACCTGTTCCAACACCTGCGAAACCCCATACCCGTAGGCCTACTCCGCCTCCCCTCTCAGTTCCAACTCAGTGTTGCGTCGAGAACAAACCGTCAGACCGACCAACCATTGGCTTGACGACCAGGATCTATCCTGGCGATCAAGTATTCCTCGCTATATACTACCCCGAGTCAAACACCTTGTCGACCCCGCTCTCTACGCCTGACGACCCCGCTCCTGTCCCTGTTGAAATCTCTCCGGAATACAGCGATTTTGCGGATGTTTTCTCTAAGGCCAACGCCAACAAACTCCCACCGCACCGTCAGCACCTGGACCATTCCATCCCCCTTAAAGAAGGCGCCAAACTGCAATTTGGACCTATCTATAACCTCTCCGAAGTCGAACTCGAAATCCTAAAGGAATACATCGAGACCAACCTCCGAAAAGGACTCATCCGCGAATCCTCCAGTCCTTTTGGCGCCCCTGTCCTCTTCGTCAAGAAGTTCCACGGTCGCGGCCTCTATCTCTGTGTCTATTACCAATCCCTGAATCGCCTTATAGTCAAAAATCGTTACCCTCTCCCGCTCATCTCTGAGTTGCTCGATCGCATCAAGCGATCAAAGTTCTTTACCAGGATCGACCTGCGAGCTGCATACAACCTTATCCGCATCGCCATGGGCGACGAATGGAAAACAGCCTTCCGCACCTACTACGATCAGTTCGAATACCTTGTCATGCCCTTCAGCCTCATCAACGCATCTGCTACGTTCCAGTCCTACATAAACGCCGCCTTGCACAAGTATCTGGACAAGTTCTGCATCGCATACCTAGATGACATCTTGATCTATTCCGACACCCTCGAAGAACATCATCAGCATGTCCGCCAAGTCCTTGAAAAGCTCTGAGAACATGGGTTATACGCATCCCTTGAAAAATGCGAATTCTCTGTCCAGGAAGTCAACTTCCTTGGTTTTATTATCTCCCCTCGCAGTATCCAGATGGAAACTAGCTGAGTAGAGACCATTGTCAACTGGCCTGCACCAATGTCGATTGACGAGATTTAGGTCTTCCTAGGATTCTGCAATTTCTATCGGCGCTTCATCGCCGGGTATTCTCCTGTTGTCTTCGCAACTACTTCTCTTCTCCACAAGTCCAACAACAAGTTCCAGTGGACCCTGGAGGCACAGGCTGCATTCGAACGTTTCAAAGTCCTGTTTACTCAAGCCTCAATCCTGCGCCATTTCGACCCCGAGCTTCTGATCTATCTGTACACCGATGCCTCCAGTTTTGCCTGCTCCGGTATCCTCTGTCAATACGAGGAGGATCAACTCCTTCACTCTGTCGCCTTTTGGTCCAGAAAGTCCAACCCCGCCGAGTGCAACTACGACATTCACGATTGTGAGATGCTTGCAATAGTCTCTGCCTTACAACATTGGTGCTATTACCTCGAGGGCGCCAAACATACCGTTACCGTATTCACTGATCACAAGAATCTCGAAGTATTCATGAGCTCCAAGGTCCTCAACCGTCGCCAAGCACGTTGGGCCGAACTGCTCGCTGGATACAACTTCGTCCTTGCTCATATCCCTGGCCCTACTAATCCTGCCGACGGCCCATCGCACCGCCCCAACTATGCCGAGGATCAAGATCTTCCTGTCGGCACCTTGCTCCCACCGTCCTCTTGTCCCCACATCCTCAACATATCAACCGTCGCTAAGCACAACTACCGCTTTTCAGCTTCCTTGTCAGTATTCACGCCCCTCCGGATGCGCCTTATCAATGTGTTACGCTCAGATCCAGTCGTCTGCGCTCAGAAACAGCGCACGGACCCCCCATACGCCTGGCGCAATGACCTACTCTGTCATAACACCGCCATCTACATTCCCGAATCCCTTCGCCTAGAAATGCTACACATGCACCATGACGATCCACTCACTGGCCATTTCGGTGAATCTAGGACCCTTGAACTCCTGTCTTGGAACTATTGGTTCCCCTCCATGGCTTTGTATGTCAAGAACTACGTCTCTACATGGAACCCTCGCGCCAAACCATCTCGCCATCAACGCCACAGCGAGCTCATGCCTTTGCCCGTCCCGGCTGGCCCTTGGAAGGGTATTACCTGTGACTTTATTACCGACCTTCCAACTTCCAAGGGCTACGACACCCTCCTCATCTTCGTCGATCGTTTCACCAAGATGACACACCTCCTACCTTGTAACAAGACAACCGATGCACCGCAGTTTGCACGCTTGTTCGTCAACCACATTATCCGCCTGCATGGCATCCTTGAGTCCCTTGTCTCCGATCATGGATCTCTCTTCACATCTCACTTCTGGAAGGCACTGTCACAAATGCTTGGTCTGAAAGGACGCTTGTCGACAGCATTCCACCCCCAGACTGATGGCCAAACTGAACGCATGAATCAGACCATTGAGCAGTATCTACGTATCTATTGCAACTACCAGCAAGACGACTCGTATCACCATCTATCCCTTGCCGAATACGCGTACAACATCGCTTTTCAATCCACGATCCGCTGTTCCCTGTTTTACGCCAACTACGGCTACCATCGCCAGTTCCAAGTCCTTGTCCCCGAGTCCCTGATTCCGGACATACCATCAGCAAAGGAGTACGCTGAGAAATTACAACATCACTATGATTCTCTCGCTGAGAATGTCAAATCTACTCAAGATACCCCGGCCCGATATTACAATGCTAAGCACAAACGTATCGAATTCGCCGTTGGAAATCAAGTCTGGCTCCTGTCCCCGAATATCCAGACCGAACGTCCGTCCAAGAAACTCGACTGGAAACGGCTAGGCCCGTATAAGGTTACTCAATGCCTTGGCGTGCAAGCTTACCGCCTCGAGCTCCCCGCATCCATGAAGATCCATCCACTGTTCCACATCTCCCTTCTTGAACTGTACAAACCGTCAAATAGCCCTGGGAGAACACAACCGCCCCCTCCGCCTGTCGTCTTTGATGACGATCTCGAATGGGAAGTCGAACAGATTCTCGATTCCTCTCTTCACCGTCGCAAACTCTTTTATAAAGTCCGTTGGAAAGGATATCCGCCTTCCGAAGACACCTGGCAACCCGCAACCGACCTTGCAAATGCCCTTGACCATGCCGCTAAGTTTCATTCTAAGTACCCACGGAAGCCTCGCATGAATCCTCAGCCTTCGGCACCAATTCCGAGTGCCTAGTCCTTTCGCAATGTTCCTGCTCGTTGATCTTGCAACCCTGTTGCTATGCATGTGCCCAGTGCCATACATGCGCCCGTCGCCAATGATTCCAGTCACCCTCGTCCTTGTCACCCACACTTAGTGCCAAGCCGCTTCCTTCTCATCGTTTCTTCTCGTCGTCCTTCTCGCCACTTTATCCTTGTCTTTGTTACAACGGACTGCAGCAGCTCGGAGTCCTCGCCTTCCGAAGGGGGAGGTATTGTCAGGAGTATTGCCGGATCCATACCTGTATGGGGCAGTGACCTTACATCAGCTGCACCATATCCGTTTTCAAAACAAACTAGTCTCGTAGCCTTGAATCTACGTCCTCCCTGTAATCCAGTTCGCCCTGCATCGTCTCGCCCTTCCAGCTGTTCCTCTCAGCCCTTGTTCCCTGGTCCGGCGTCAATCCCCTTTTCCCCAGTGCGCATTCCTCACAGGTAGTTTGGATGGTTCCTCCTTGCTTGTCGGGATGAAAGAACATATCACTGATGACAACATTGACAATGGGTGACAGTATGCAGAGTTCAAGAGGCGCGGCAGCTAAGCCAACATTGATGTGAGAAAGTATTGTATTCGAGTGAGGGGTCATGCTGGCAAAGAATTTCACTTATTCGTCGAAAGAAAATGCCCTGTAGCGTGCCTGCTCAATAGAATGTTGTCACTTGTCATGGTCTGTATACTTATTGGTTCGAAACGACTCTGTCCATGTCATGTTTCCCTTTCTTAGCACGTGTTGACGAGGCTTTGCTGGGTCGACTTTGACACCGGACTTGATGCAGAATTGACATCGAATGGAGATCACACGTTGGGTCTCGGGACATCGCTCTATGACTTTGAGACAGTACGTAGATGTATGCAAGGGTTCGAATGGTCCCCCGGTGGCCTTTTTGGTTAGAGCTTTGCCCATTGTGCGTCGATTGCAAGTGCATCCAGGAGAATTTAAGGACGTCACGTTAGGTGCATTTGAATCTTCTAATTTTCTAAAACTGAGAATTTTGAATCCTTAAAACGCTTAAAACTGGGAAGAGGTCCGTGCATTCCGGTTTTAAAGAGGCCTGGGTCAGCAACCTCGAAAAATCAGGATGTCGTAAGCAGACAATGAGAATAAAGTCACTTGACAAAAGTGCTCGCCGCGATCAAAAAATCACCTGCAATGGCATCAACAATTTTACATCCAATGGAGCGGACATTATGTTTGATCGCTCGTCCTTTCCAATGTATAGTACCCGCCATGTGAACCTGGCCACCCCTTCATTTTACAGCTTACAGTCAGGGACAAAACTGTTGGCGCATAACCGATTTTTGACCAAATCACCGATTTCATCAAGGCACACACGCGCCTTCGACGGTTTCGCTTCCATCACAACAGCCAGGCCGCGTTTCATCATTCAGCTAGCAGAAGTTGTAGTCCATGCCTTCCCGCATCCCCGACGTCAAACGGCGAACGATCGAAGTCGATCTATCACTCGAAAAAGACACAAAAGAGGTCGCCAAAGCCATGCACGTCTCCGGTCGCTTGGTGCAACGATTCAGCACGAACATGAAGGTCCACGACTCTCTAGCACCTCCCAAAGTTGTTACTCATGGACAGCCTCGTGTTATAACTCCCAAAATGGAAGAGGTACATAATCTGTTGCCCTTGCTCTATATCACGACGAGTTGACACAAAGTCGCTTCTCAATTACCTTGCTGCACGGCCTTCTATGTACATTGACAAGCAGATTTACTATCTATGGGATGTACTTGATACCCAGGCGGATGAACAATGCATTACGTGCATTCTCAAACGTGTGAAGTGGTCGAAAAAGAAGGTACTACACATCCCACTTTTCGATCAAATATTTCGCAAACTTTCTGATTTCTAGATGCAAGTATATGCTGCACAACGAAACCCAGAGTTGAGAAGACAATGGATGAGTAACCTCTGAGGCTAGAAGGCAGATCAGCTCATATTCATCCACAAGTCGGCAGCAAGTGAGCGTACTGTGGGTCGAAAGTATGGTTGGGCCCCGGTTTGCCTCACACCTCGTGAAGCCAGACCATTCGGATGCTCTAAACGTTGGTCACTGTTTCCTGCATATACGATTGACGGTTACATCGCATGGGGGATTGTTCATAGGTCGTTTACAGCAGAATTGTTTGAGAATTGTATCAAAAACAAGGTTTTACCCCTTTGTAACTCATTCCCCCTTCTACGGTCTATTATCATCATGGATAACGCCCCAATACATCGCACAGAGGTACTTTGATGCCCCATGTAGTCTATGATCGTCACTAATTCACCAGGCATTGGAGAAATTGTGTCATGACGCCGGTGTTGTCCTCAAATTCTTACCCCCGTATTCCCCCGATTTCAACCCGATCGAGGAGTCCTTTGCCAAAATGAAGGCCTGGATGAGGAAGAACTATACATTGCAAGATAACTACAAGAATTTCGAGGGCTTCCTTGAGCTGGCGGTGCAATATATGACTGCAAAGGCAGGAAATCACTTTCGATCTTGTCATATCCATATCCCTGAGCAACATGATGAAGAATAAGTAGGATTATAATCAAAGCGTGTCATAAACCAATGCACATGTGTCCTATCTACTATCCCTAGCCTTGGCATGTTCCCATTTGTGTTGATGGGACTGTACCGTCCATCCGATACTTCTCACGATTCCCAAGCACATTATCGATCGTATCAAGCGTTTCGTAGACGATGTCTTTGATTTTGAGCGTTCTCAGGCATGCAGTGAGTTGTTCAGATTTGGTGAGATACCGGTTGATGAGCCACGCAACGTAATTCGTGAGTTTGTAGACGCATGAAGGGAATTCAGATGAAATCGACCATAATCGATGTCTAATGCATTTAGGGGGCTGTGGAGCTTGTTGAAGGCGCAGAGGGTATGCCAGACTCCCATTCAAACATGTTATTGGTCTCTTCGGATGCTTCGTTGAGCTTCCTAATGGTTGACATGTCGAACCGTCAAACAGGGAATTCGACAAAATGGGAATCCGCGACGATGGCTCTACTACTCAGAATGAACGTTTTTGGTAGCACAAAGATCTCGCCCAACATGTCCTTGATACATCCTGGAAGGGTCGGGGTACCTTCGCATCAGCTGTCATCGTCCCAAACATCAACCACGATGAACTTTGACGGAACAGGTTTGTCGACCGTTTTGACACGTTAGGGAACGAAGCGGGGCTGGAAGCAGAATCTGAATGCGGTGGGGTACTGGGCTTGCGCTTCAGAGGCCAGCCCAACTTTCGGATGGTCAAATTCGGCATGTTCTGGGGCAGGAAACGTGAAACCGTCGAAGTCGAGTGTGTGCTTTGATGAAATCGGTGATTTGGTCAAAAATCGGTGATGCGCCAACAGTTTTGAAGGTGACTGTATTTGAAATTTTCCCTGAAGGCTTTCAGTCACACTGACACACGGGCTGTCCCAATCTCCTCTATCCACTTATCAACACCCACACCTTCTTTCCTCTTTCATTCACTGCCTGTCTGACTTCATCCCTGACGAGTCATGATCGCAGACAAACCGAAGAGGGGAAGGCCAAAAGGGAGCACGACCAAAAACAAACTCCCTTCCGCCACCGCATCTACACCAACCCCCTCGGATCCATCATCGTCCAGAGGGACCCCTCGATTGGCCCTTCAAGCGACAGTCGAAGCTGCTATGGAACGCTCGGCCACACCGCGTCCACCGAGTAGAGACAAGTCACGTAGTGTCTACAGACTTGCTCTGGGTTCAGCTGGAATCGCTATTTCAGAAGGATTCATTACATGTCACCCAAAACTTCCGGAATCAGTTAAAGGCCTTTTAGAACCTATCGCCTGTATCCCGCAATCGGTGAAGCAGAGAGTATCTTCCCCGTTGAAACCCTCTCTAACCTGCTTAGTTCCCCACTCAGTGTTCAAAAGTGAGCGAAGAATACTTCTATGCTGACAGGCCTCCATATCTTGAGGACGCGCAAGTCTCGGCGATAGAATATCTGTTTCTTCATCGGGATGGAGATATGTATGAACAATCGACTCCTGGGACGACGGAGGCCTCGTGGGCGTTATATACCAAGGATAAACTTTTTATGCCGTTGTTTGACCCTACGGGGAAGATGAAGAAGTTGTATTTTCCCTCCAGAGTCGTAGCTAATTCGGCGTAGGGTCGAAGACAGTGTGCTTTCGTATCCCGGATCTGTTGGAGAGGTATCACGAGAACTCACGTCTCCGAAGCTGGACATATTATTTGGATCCTCGATTAACCGTTCTAATTTGGTCTCAGAATTCTTTGAGGATCGCCATGTGTCGAAATTTTCGCTTGACCATCGACGTTTGCGCCAGATAATGACTTTTACCGAACTCCTCGAGGCAGGGTGCGGGGCTACAGGGGAGAATTTTTGTTTCCCCACGTTTGTCGTCGAAAGGAAATCAGACTGCGGGCCTCTATATCATGCAGAAAATCAATTGCTGGGGGCTTTACGTTGTATGTTCGATGCACAAAAGATTGCGAAAGCGCGAATCGAGAATGAGCTACCTGTGTTGCCTCTCGGAATCGTAAATGTGGGAAATTGGATATCATTCTGGGCATGTTGGCCGAACAAGAGTAGAGAGGGAGTATCATCCATCGCATTGCCCCTCTGATATGTAGCTGGTAATGTCCGCTGCCCACGTCGCCGATTATCATCTATTTAAAGTGGAGACTGCGATCGAATTCGTTTCTCTCTCCGTTCAAATTGTCAAGTGGGTCCGTGAATATCAAGATAAACTGTTCAACGGTATCATGAAAGACAGGCCGTCCCCGACCACTGTCTCCACTGTGAAGAGGGACCATGAATCCGATAATGAGGATCCGGAAGGAGATATACGATCAAAACGCCAGAAAACCACGACAGAACCGGCAGGACAAACCGCAACAGAACCAGCAGGACAAACCACAACAGAACCAACAAAGGGAGCTGAAGAGTCATCGGTCGTGGATGCAGCAGAACCACGGACATACACCCCTGATTCTCCTCTCGAGTCCGGATGTCAATGTCCCCCGAACCAGCTCAGCCGTGATCGAGACATAATCGCTTATTTAGAGGTACCCTCAATCATCCGAACATTGAGCTTACAATTTCTAGAATCAGGAGTCACCATCGTCATCTCTTGGAGATCCGTATGAAGTCGAGACCACAGGCGTAGGCGTCGCCGAATTCTACCACCGACTCAAGGTATCGTAAATTTCTGGAACGTCGGGCTTACAATTTCAAGGCGATGGAGTCACCGCCTGAGGTGGACGTATGGTAATTTGGTGTGGTACGAATCATCCCAACGTTCGCTTGCAATGTCTAACTTTGAAATTTAGGTTTATCGGGTTGTCTGGCGATTAATTCTTATTGGTCTTGTCGAGTTCTGTCGTTATTTTGGCTTCAATCCTTTTCGTCTTTTTGGGGGGATTCAATTTGGGCAGATGTATTTGGCTTGTAAGATTTATGAGATTCATTTTGGCGTGATAGTATCATCTTGTGGGTTTATGAGATTCATTTTGGGTAGATTATTGACATAGATCACAAACTCGCATTTCTAATCCTCCATTCCAAATCAGTGATTTCAAATCGCAATTACAAATCTATTGATGACAATTCATGCTGAGATCGAAGCCTTTCTTCATGCACGGGTTACGGAGATGAATTTGGGCTGCAGTTGGAGGCTGCAACCGGCAATTTTGATTTGCACCGAGGAGTCGATTTCTGGAGATGTGATCTGATCTGATGAGATGGGGTTTTGATTTCGCAGCAGGACTATTGGCGGCGCAGCAACTCCTTGAAACTGTCTGCGACGTTCTTCTAGGTACATTGTATACATATTAGAACAGCCCCAATCTCTAATCTCAAATTACGTTCTGTCAGATCCTCATCTCAAGTCGCACTCTGTTCATGGTTGCGATCAGATCAGATCAGATCAACATGTTCCCGAACTTCATTGCTGCCATTCATACCGCATAAACTCTAGTTAGAGATTGTTTTATAGGGAGCTACAGACCGGGACGTCAGGAGTTAGGTCATTCTTCACTTCCCGAAGGCGTCTCAAGATTTAAACCCATTCTGTACCCAGCGGAGCTGGTTTTGACAGGATGGCAGACTACTTTCCATATGGACTAGAGATGGAAGGCAAGAACTTGAACGGATATACCGATTTTGCAAAGATTGGCCATGGCCCATCCCTGATTTCGTGTGAAGTTTATGCGAGAGAAGATATTTCTACGTCCTAGTCGGGAGAACATGCTGTATCACCCCACGGTCAAGGATCTGTAAATTTGAAACCCAAATAACGATTTCCCGAATCCTATAGTATACAACTTTATCTACGCTTTTCCTATATCACAAAATGCAGTAGTACACCGTGTATATGCACCCTCCCTCAAACACGCCCAAAGGCTCCCTCCCTCTCTCGCCATCCCTTCCCTCTCACCCGATTCAAATCATCAAATCCTCGTGGTCATCATACCAAAAATACCACCTCTTGAACCCACCCCGTCTATCGAACATCCCCTCCCAAGATCCCCCCACCTACGCCCGTCACCGAAACCCATGCACAAAAACCCCCGTCTGCCCCACTGCCTGCGCGATGGCTTCGGGTGTTGCCCCATTCTGTTGCGCGATGTTGCAGTCCTTGTGGGCTGCGAGGAGGGTCTTCAGACCGGTGACTTGTTCGCGGAGTTGGCCTACTTCCGAGGAGAGGAGTTCGTTTTCGCGGGAGTACCAGTCGACTTTTTGTTGGAGACTTGAGAGCCATTGTTTTTTGCGTTGGCGGCATTTTAGGGCGGCTATGGCATGTTAGCAATATATTCCAGGGGAGTAAAGCGGGGGATTGGAAGAGGGAAACATGGGCGTAAACATAGACATAAACATGGGCGAAGGGAGATGATAATGGGGGTTCAAGGGGTGTACCCTGCCGATTTCGTTCGAGGAAGTTTCGTCGCTTTTCGTCATCTGTTTCTTGCGCTTTTGTTTTCTTTGATTTTGATTCTTTGGTACTTGACGGGGGGTCATCTTTCGTTTTCTTTGACCGGGTGGTTGTTTTGGATTCTTCGGATTTCTTTGTTAGTGCCGATGGATCTTGATAAGCATTCACTTTCGAGTTGTTTATGGCTGCTCGTTTGGCTAATTCCTCTCTTGTTGGGGCACTCTGTGCAGGAAGGTTTGCTTGTTGCTGGGATGTCTGCGCCAGGAAGACCAGTCCCGAGGCGGCTTGATTTTCCGTGAAGGGGTCGTTCGTTCGGCCTGGAGGGACGAAGGGCGGGACAGGGTAGGTCGAGGATTGCATTGAGGCGAGGGCGGCGGTGGTGTTCGGTGTGTATGGTCCGAGTAACGCGGCCGTCCCTGGCGTGGGCAGTAGTGGGAACCCTGGTGTATTCCCTGGTGTCAAGCCTGTCCGGATATTCGATTCATTGGGAGTCAGTCCCGTGCGGAAGGTCGATGGATCGAATGGTAACGAAGTTGGTCCGGCCAACATATTCGGACTCAACGGACCATGACGAAGCGACTCGGCGAATCCGAATTGATCGTACTGGTTTGTGCCGCCGGGGGTGAACATCTCCAGGACTCCAGGTAGATTCGGTCTCGGAGTATCTGTGCCATTGCCGGCACTACCGGGACGTATTGCGAAGGATTGTTCGAAGGGGTTGTGTTCGGTTGCGAGGAATTTGTCAGACACCAAATAGTTCGAGGGTGTGTCCAAATCTTTGTTATTATTTGGGTCTCGAGGCGAGCCATTGGGACCTGCTGTCGTTAACACAAATGATTGGACATGAACGTACCTTCCGACTTGATTTCTGATTTATTTGGTCCGACCGAGGGTGCACGCTTCGTTTGGACAGGTGAAGAAGACTGCCGCTGTGCGACTGCTGCAGACATGCTGCTCGGATTGAGATGGGAGGGCCGTAGAAAACAACGATAATTTCGCAGGTCTTAATCTGACACTTGAATCAGAGCCCGCTTACCCCCTTCGGATAATACCTCAATTAAGACAGCGGTGGGAGGTAAGGAGCGTGTTGACGGGCGCTATCGAGATGGCGGGATTCCCCCTGAGGAGCAGCGTTGGAGTGATCGGGAGATGGTTGTGCTGGTGATGACGGAAGGGGTGGTCAGACGGGTCGAGCTGCACGGTGACGTCTGATCGGATAAGGCACAGCGCGGCTCACAACAGCGGCGATTTTACAAGTGGCAAGCCGTGCTCGGGAGGAGAATATCTGGGAATATGCGACAGGGGCGTATTGCGCGGATGAGCTGTCGTGGCTTGGTTATTGCGAGGGCGGGTGCAGAGGCGATAATGCTGGAGGATTAAGGTGTGGAGGAGTATTGGTTGTTGGGTGGTGGTGGTGCAGCTTCGAAGGGTGCAGGAGGTGTCGATTGTGGATGATGACGATGGTTGTGTGTGAGAGTGTGTGAGTGGGCGTGGGAGAGAGAGAAGAAAAAAGGGATGACGACACTGCAAAATAACATTATATATAAGGCCGTGTTATTCTGTGTGTGCTTTGCCGCTGCCGCCCGTTTTGCAGGGGCTGCTATGTGAGTGTGTGTGCCTCTGCGATTGCTGGCATTCCAATTCGCTGTGACGCAATCTCCTTACGGAAAATGGAAAAAAATCAGCGTGCAAAATTAAAAACTCTATTATGTCAGCGGGTATTTTTTTATGTATTTATGCAGAGTGGCAACGCTAACATCATTTGAAATGTGTGATTGATATTATGTTCCGAGTGCCGCCGCCAACCAAACTCTATCCCCCACTTTTTATCCCTGTCCTCTTATTCGTCCAGATTCACTCCGACCCATTCCTTTATAGCGTACAAAAGCGAAAAGCCCGATAATCAACCAGTTGCTGCTGCCGTTGCCACCGCTAATGCACTCTTCTCGGTTATGGACGCCAGAAAATCGCTTCTTGACGCATGGGCCAATCAGCCGCTGTAACGCGGGTATTGGTTGCTCGGCGGCGGGTTTCCGGGCAGGCAAATGGGCCGCTGTCCCAGGCACACACATCTCCACGGGATTTATCTACCCCACATTTCGCACCTAGCGAAACGTCCCTATACAAACGGTCCGCCTGAAACTGTGATCTTCCTAATGATTGTCTTTCCTTCACGTACGTCGATCAAACATACACCTGTCGAGTGGAATATATACCAATTCCAATTTCCCCTAATATCCGTAGTAGGCACCCAAACTGTTCTCTCAACTGGAGCCCTAGATCAAGGACAAATCCCCCCTTCGAGTCTCATCGCCCGCCACCAGCGGAGAAGATCTACGTCGGGAACCCACTAGCGTATGCTGCCCCTCGGGGACACGTAGATCGCGGTGATTGACCGGGGGGGAAGCTGGTAGTCGTGGTCAATGGGGTTGGTGGGAAGGAGAAACATGGACGGTGACTTTAATCGGTTAACACCCGGATGCGGATTTTTTTGCAGACTTAGCTTTTATGACTTCTACTTGAGTAAACTTACACTGTAGAACCATATTTGCGGAGAAAAGCTTCGGTCGTTGTAACGTTCTTGGCCCACCAAGCTTTGTCTCTGCTTCTCGTCGAAGTCATTTGGCGGAGGTTCCGCCTTCATGAACGATGCAAAGCGAAACCATTCAAGGAATATCTTCGTCGCCTCACTCTCATTCCACTTCTTCCAAACAGGAATCTCCTCCCAGAACGCCTTTCGAAGTTCCTCTGCGAGCGGAAACTCCGGACCACAGCCATTTGGGGACCATTCTCGGAAGAGCCCTTCGATTTTCATGTCGACCGCCGCGTACGGAGCACTGG
>Ga0302179_10001280_pt1 | contig 15343 bp, 11 predicted proteins | sample I_Palsa_E3_1_FD_198788 | JGI IMG/M metagenome (GOLD analysis project Ga0302179, IMG submission 198788) | Peat permafrost microbial communities from Stordalen Mire near Abisko, Sweden - I_Palsa_E3_1 | ecosystem: Environmental > Terrestrial > Soil > Palsa > Peat permafrost | place: Sweden...
ACCCTGACGGGGAAGCTGTAGGGCAACGTCGGACGGTAGCGGACAGTCCCAATCCGACGGCACTCTAGCCACCTTGCAATCAAACGCCCCGATCCACCAACGCTTGGCGCCCTCCACATCCGAGTAGGCGAGTGCGACAGAATCCGTATGGAACAGAGGCATAGCAGCCGACGAAACCATCAAACGACCCGAACCAGGCGACCCGCGGACCGCAATTGACGCAACGAGATTACACCAGATTTCAGCGCACCACGGGAATGCACTTCGGCAAGCCCTGTCCCTCCACTTCGGTCTCTTCCGTCACTTCCACTCAACTCGCCCCTCGCATATGCTGATAGAAACATCGCGCCGACCGGAGAACGCGCCCTTTGATTTCTGCACGAACAGAGAGAATTTCGGAAGCCCCAGATTCGCCCCGTTTCCCGCGCCTGCGGCTCTCGCAGGTCTGGGTGCGCTTTCTGTTGGCCATTTTCGGACTGACACTGGCCTTCGGAGCAGCGCTATTTTCCACGGTGTCGCGCGAGGCCGGGAACATCTGGGGAACGATCACTCTGGCGTCAGCGGCGCTCTTGCTCGCCACATTCGTCGGCCTGACTACCGTTCCCTACCTGGCGCGGCGCGTGGTCGCAAGCCGCGTTCGCGAAGCGATGGATTATGACATCACGCGCCCCGGCCTGTTCTACATCCTGATCAGCGTCGTGATTGGAATTGCGGCCATCAACACCGGCAACAACCTGCTTTATGTTGTAGTCGCAGCGTTACTCTCTGCGATTCTCGTTTCTGGCATCGCCTCGGCGCTGGTGCTGCGCCGCCTCAGCCTCGATGTTCACCTGCCCGAACACGTCTTTGCCGCGCGTCCCATGCTGGCGCGTTTGCTGTTGCGCAACACCAGCACGTGGCTGCCTTCGTTTTCGGTGCGTGTCGTTCCCGCGAGGCGAAAAGGGAATCCCAAAGCCCACTGGCATTGGGAGGCCTACACGTTTGGCTGGCCACGCAATCGCGAGCCTCAGAACCAGTGGTTTCGCCTTCCCGACCGCCGACTGCGACGGGTGTTTGACGAAATGGATAAGCCGATCCTGCAGGAACCGGTTTACTTTCCGTTTATCGCCGCTGGACAGGAACTCCGCGCCGACCTGGAAATCACCTTTCCAGCCCGCGGCCGCTATTGCGAAAGGGACTTTGGCCTGGCGACGCGTTTTCCTTTCGCATTCCTGATGAAAACCCGCCGAATCAACCTCGTTCGCGAAGTGATCGTCTACCCCGGCGTCGATTCCGCCGACGAGTTCCGGGAGGTGCTTCCCATGGTCACCGGAGAGTTCGAAACTTTTGTAAGGGGACGCGGCAACGATCTCTATCTCATCCGCGACTACATGCCTGACGACTCCGCCCGCCATGTGGACTGGAAAGCCACCGCCCGTACCGGTGCGCTAAAGGTGCGTGAATTCAGCCGCGAAGATGAACGCAAACTCCGCATAGTTTTTGACAATCCCGCGCCCGGAGTCTTGCCGCCCGAGGTCTACGAGCAAGGAGTCCGCCTGGCAGCGTCTCTCGGATGGCACTTCCACCACGAAGACGTCGAAGTCTCTTTCGTTGCACCGGGACTGGAGCCAACCGAAGACGTCTTCAGCTTCCTGCGATACTTGGCGCTGGTTCAGCCGCAGGAAGCGACCCCCATCTTCAGCCGTCTTCGAGCCACCGAAGATTACAATCTGATCGTGACTACCCGTACCGCCTCCGAAATGCCCGCCGCTTTGGCGGCCAGGTCTTACGTCATCTCCCCTCGGGGTAGTGCCCCGCGCTCGGTCTAGGGTTCTCCCATTTGTGGCGTAATCACCATTTTTTCCTTTTCCCAGGTCGGTTTTCGACATATACTCCGCCGCGGATCAGACGGAAAGCGGTTTGCTACTTTCGTCGAAAACGAATCCAAGACTGATCGCCGGTCCCCGCCGCTTTCCGGCAAGCGTCCACGCGAGGTGCAAATGTTGATTAGCGATCTGCTCAAGAATCAAATCACCATATCTGCGGAGCCCGACCAGACCGTGCTCGAGGTCGCTACGCTGATGGTGGAACACAACGTCGGCGCCGTACCCGTGCTCAGTGATGGCAATTTGGCCGGAATTTTCTCCGAGCGCGATTTGATGATCCGCGTCGTGGTTGGCGGCAAGGATCCGGCCCGCACCAAGGTCAGCCAAGTCATGACCGACGATCCTCTGACGGTAGCCCCGAATGATTCGCTCGAGACCTGCATGACCTTGATGAAACGGCACGGCTTCCGTCACCTCCCCGTATGTGCCGGGCGCGAACTGAAAGGCGTCATTTCCTTGCGCGATATCCTTCTCCGGAACCTGGACGAAAAAGATGATGAGGTACGCATGATGCGCGCGTATCTCCATTCCACACCCGACGCCGGATAGGGTTGAGATTGGCTGATTGTCCGGTTGTTCGTGATTTGTGGGCTGAAGGGCACGTAACACCCCCGGTTTGTCTCGAATAATCCCGCTTCCGTCGAAAAACGCCAACTCGCTGTCGGATTCTTTCGCCAATTTTTGAGCCCCTGACGATGGGGTAATGGTTACTTAGGTTACCTAAGTAGGTTGACCCCACGGGCAATCTGCCAGAGGATGTTGGTGTGGGTTGACACGCTGCAGTTACGCTTGGACGCGTCCTCCCGCACATGTCCGAATGACCTCGCACAACCATACCGAAGTGCTCGCTCTATGGTGCGCGCAACCGATCCTGCAATCGGTGCTGGCGGTTATCTTGTGGCGCCGCAAACTGCACAAGCAGTTCCCCGTGTTTTTCGCATTCCTGCTGACGCAGGTGATAAATTTTGTCATCATCTTCCCGCTCTGGCGGGCGGGTAATTACAGCGTATATTTCTGGCCTTTCTGGCTGGGCGAAGCCATCAATGCGTTTTTTGGCTTCAAAGTCATTCATGAGATCTTCCTCGACGTCTTCCGCCCCTATCACACCTTGAAGGACTTGGGTACTTTGCTGTTCAGGTGGGCGGGAGTCGTCATGCTGCTGGTTTCAGTGGTGGTTGCCTTTTCGAACTCTCTCGACCGCACTCCGTTAATCCACGCCATCACCACTCTGCAGCGCTCGGTTCGCATCGTGCAGGTTGGCCTTATCCTCTTCTTGCTCCTTTTTTCGCGCTTTCTCGGGGTATCCCGGAAACAGCTCAGTTTTGGAATTTCCCTGGGCTTCGGGCTCTTCGCCGGCGTGGAGCTGATGGCGTATGCGTTGAATTCCGGCGGATTTGTCACCGAGGGTGCACTTAGCCTGATCAATCTGATCAGTTACGCGCTCGCTATTGTGGTTTGGTTCGGCTACGCCGTCTCGCGCAAAGCCGTCCGCGTCGCCGCCACCAACCGCTTGCAGACCGAGCGATGGGAGCAGGGCTTGACGGATCTTCAAAACCCGCTGCCTTCCGATTCGCTGATCCCGATGTTTGAAGGCATGGTGGACCGCGCATTTTCCCGAAGCTCGAATCTCGAGGCTGCGGACCAGCTCCAATTCGATTCCCGTCGCAGTGCCTCGAAAGCCAGCTCGGCGGCAGCCGGCGCCAAAACCCGCCCTTAGTTCGAGCCTCAGAAAAATGATCGAACAAAAAATGATGTCAAGAGCTATTTAGCCTGTATGGCGTAGGCCCACCTGAAAGACCAGAAAGCCAGGAATTCGATTCAACCAATACCTTAAGAAGTACGCTGAACCCCTTTACCAACGCGCCCCGACCCTCGCTACCCCTTTCCGGGCACCCGCGCCGATCCCGGACGCGGGTCCGTCGCTCTCCGTAACCTCCTATTAATCTGAAAGTTGCAAGGGTGTGTATAATTCTCGCGCTCGAGGTCGGTACTCTTGTGCCAGCCTCTAGTAGACCCTAAGGAGAGAAGTATTATGAAACGTTCGCTCAGGGCGTTACTGCTGTTGGTAGGACTGGTGGGTACATTCGCGTATGCAACTCTTCCAAGAGTTCCCGCGCGCAGTGGGCCGGTACCGCTATGCGATCCGACCGCAAACCCACACTGCCCCATGCCGGGCATAAGATAATTATGGATAGTTGAAACAAAGCAATCTTCCGGGCTGGCCCTCATGGACCAGCCTGATTTTTTTGGTGCCGAGCATCTTGGGCCGCTCGAGGGTGAAAGTCCGTCTGACAACATGATGGAGATGTTGTGTTAAGAAGGCGAGAAATCGTCATGCTCTAGGAGAGATGGAGGTAGGTCTTTCGGAACCCTTGCAGGAGGAGGCCACGTGTAATTTGAAGCGGGCACGGGGGATGAGATTCACTGACGCGGCCATCCGGACCGTGCCCTCGAAGAGCGACCGTCAAGATTAAGTCGCGCGATCGGATCTCGTTCCCTAGCGCGGTGGCTGGAACGCTGGATCTCCGGCCTGCCATAACAAGAACGACATTTCGTCGGCGAACTCCAGGTCATGCTGCGCTCGCGTAGAGCCCATGCCGTGCCCGGCATCGTAGTCCACGCGCAGCAGTACAGGCTTCTTGCTTGAGGTAGCTTGCTGCAAGCGCGCCGTCATCTTCGCCGGCTGCGAGGGATCGACTCGCGGATCATTAACTCCCGCTGTCAACAGAATGCCCGGATACGCGGTCCCGTCTTTGACATGCTGATACGCATCCATCGCATAAAGCCCCTTGAATCCGTCGGCAGTCGTTACTGTGCCGAATTCGGGAATATTCGGTGGACCATTCGGCGTGAATTCCGCCCGAAGCGCATCCGAAACGCCCACGCGGATCAGCGCTCCAGAAAACAAATCGGGCCGTTGGGTGACGGCTCCGCCAATCAAAATCCCGCCCGCGCTCGTGCCTTCGCCAGATAGATGTTTCGCGCTGGTGTAGTGGCTGTCGATCAGATACTGCGCGCAGGCGATGAAGTCATCAATCGTATGCTGCTTGGTTAGCTTATATCCCGCGCGATACCACTCCTCGCCGTATTCTCCGCCGCCGCGAACGTGCGCGAAGGCGATCACGCCTCCGCGTTCTAGCCATGCCGGCCATACCGGATCGAAGTAGGCATCGTAGGAGATGCCATACGCTCCATAACCAATGAGGTGAACCGGATGGCTGCCATCGAGTTTGAGGTTCTTCAGCCGGATGATAGAAAGCGGAACCATGGTCCCGTCCGCGCTCTTGGCGTTTACCTCAAGCGACGCATAGGCCGAGGTGTCAATGGGCAAAGGAGGCTGAATGCCAGTGTCGCGGATGGTTTCTCTCCGCGCACTATAGGCCAGCCATCGCGGAGATGTAGTCCAGGAGACAACGTGCACCAGTGCGCCGGCTTCCGTCGGTGTGGTTGAAATTGCTTCGACCGATTGCCCTTTCCCTACCGTGATTGGCTTCGCTTGCCCGTCGAACGGGAGACGCCGCAGCCGGCCAATCCCGCCATCCAGGTCGCGAATGTAGATGCCGTCCTTCGCCGCGTCCGCTTCCTGAATCACCACGTCGCTCGCGGGAACGACCACCGTAGCATGTTCCACATCCGGATTCTTGAGGCTGGTTCGCGTAATCTCGTAATGCGGCTTGTGCTTGTGGGTCACGAAATAGATGTCGTCTTCGTGAACATCAAAGCGCGTTATGGCATCATCCACATCAAACAGCTTTTTCCAGCGAATTGGAGATGCCATTACCTGATCCAAGGGCACGTAGTAGGCGGTACCTTCGTTTGCGGTTCCGTGTGCCACGACCCCAAAAAGGTAAGCCGATGCCGGCGAGTAAACAACAAAGCTCAGATCGTTATCCTTAATCTTCAATTCCTGTGAATACCCGTACCCGAATAAGAACCGATCGTGGTCCGGATCCTGTCCCAACTCGTGCACATAGGCGCGACTCCGCTGCTCGAATGCGGTTTTCGGCATGTCGGGCGTCATTTTCTGCAGGCGATTGTAGAAAAATGATTTGTTGCCGGGCAGCCATGAGATTGCACCGAAGCGCGCACGATCGATAGCATCGGGCAACTGCTTGCCTGACGAGGTCTCGATGATGTGAATCACGCTCTCTTCGGAACCACCCGCAGAGATACCATAGGCCACGAGCGCACCATCGAGCGAGGGTTGGAAGTAATCGATCGAATAATGCACGCCGTCTTTCGTCAGAAGCTCGGGGTCCACAAGCAGCCGTTCCGCGGAGGCAACGCCATCGCGTACATACAGCTTCAGGTTGTCCGCTCCCGGATCAGTTTTGAGATAAAAAGTCTTCTCACCCCACAGCTGCGCACTTCGAACTCGGGTGCTCGCGGTGTCGAGAGCCTTCACCCGGGTCAGAAATTCTTCGCGCCCCGGGATGCGCGCGAGCTCAGTGCGCGTGTAGTCGTCTTGCGCCTTCATCCAGTTCACGACCTTGGTGTCATGGGAGTTCTCCAGCCAGCGGTAGGGGTCGGTTACGCTGTGCCCGAAGAAAGTTTCCGTCACATCTTGCCGCTCGGTCGGCGGAGGACCGCTTTGGGCATTCGATCGCGAAACGAGGACAAGGGCTGCAACCACGCCGATAAGAAGACAAAACTCGATTCGTATCAAAGAGTGTTTTGAGCGAAACATAGATCAGATCCCTCTACAAATTGGCCAGTTGGATTTGCCCGGCGCCGGAGCGCGGCCGTTCCCGCTCGATTTCAGGCAGCCGAACGCTCCCGCGATCCCAACGCGCGTGCCAGTTCCTGCGCATCGAAAATCGGCGGCTGACAGCTGAATCCTGAACACAGCGCTGCAAAAGATCGACCCCCGGTCAGCGCTGGAAGATCGGGTATCGTTTTCGCTAAGGCTGGCGGCAGGTTCTGAGCAACCGCCTTGTCAGCATCGAGACGCAGAACCGCCGTATTCAAACTGAGGGGACCGACAGCGGTGCGATATAGCTCCACCGCCACTTCATCGTGTCCGATGATTACGACTTGCGTATGCGGCTGAACGAAGTGAAGCACCGCCAGCCCGTAAGTCGCTGCGAAAATGCCGTGCTGCCCCGCGACCCCCGCGTAGACCTCCAGCGTCGACTCGGCCTTGTCACGATACGACGCACCGTTCGGTGCCCCATCCTCGACGTAGCCAGCGAGACGGAGAAGCGCAATCGCAGCCGCCGAATTTCCCGCCGGAGTCGGTGAATCCTGAAACGGCTTTCGACGAGTCCCCAAAATGCCCAGCAAGGGCTTTCCGTTCGAAGCTTCAGCAGCGCCCGAAGCGGCGCCCGCCGTATCAAAAAATCCGCCCGCCACAGGATCCGAAAAACCTGCAATCATCGCATCCGCAATCGACCGCGCAAAACGAAAGTAGTTCAAGTCCGCCGTGGCTTCATAAGCGTCGAGACAGGCGATGACTGCGAAAGCATAATCATCAAGCACACCGGGGACCGCGGCATCCGGCTGCCCCGCCTTGGGGTCGGAGTAAGCAATCACATGCTTCATCCCGCGCTCCGCGTTCCACCCCTCGGAAAGCAGCCGATCGAGCGAGCGCAAACCAAATTGGCGCGCTGCCGCGAAATCCAGCACCTTCGCCGCTTCGAGATAAGCCGAGACGCACATGGCGTTCCAGCCCGCATAAACCGTCTTATCGACATAGGGCGCCGGACGCCGCAATCGCGCCGCATACATCTTTTCCCTGGCCGCAGCAAGCAGCGCCCGCGCCCGCTCTTCTGGCACATTCAGCCGTCGCGCAATTTCCTCCAGCGAAGTTCGAGTGGGAGAGGTTCCGGCCGAAGAAAAAACGTGGAGCACGTTCTTCGCCCGATTGTGATGCATGTCGCCCACTTCCTTGATGTCGTAATAGAGCGCCGCCGCCGCAGTCTCCTCCTCGCTGAGCGCCGCTTTCGTCTCCTCCAGAGTCCATGTGAAATAGTCGCCGTCATCGTCCATCGAATAATCGGCATCTTGCGAAGCGTAAAACCCGCCATGCTGGCGATCGCTCAGCCACTCGTCCATCCAGCGAATCATGTCGCGCGCTATACCGGCATAAAACCCGTCACCTGTCGCCTGATAAGCGTGCACATAGTTTTTAAGCAATTCCGAGTTGTCGTAAGACATCTTCTCGAAGTGCGGCACGATCCAGCGCTCATCGACCGAATAGCGATGGAATCCACCCGCCAACTGGTCGTAAACGCCGCCGAGCGCCATATTCTTCAAGGTATGCACGAAAATATTGCGCAGTTCCGCATCCTGCGTTCGAACGTATTGCTCCATCACCAGATCGAGCGCGGCCGGATGAGGAAACTTTGGCGCATTTCCGAATCCGCCGTTGACCTCGTCAAACATCTTCTGCGCCGACTCCACAATGGCAGCAATCACCGTCGCCGATATCTTCCCGCCACCTCCAGGAAAAGATTCCGCGCGCGCGATCGCGCTTTCGATTCTCTGCGCCTGCTCCAGCACGTCGCCGTTCTGCTCCCGATACGCCTGGGCAATCGAAAGCAGCACGCGCTTGAAACTGGGCCGCCCATAGCCATCGGCCGGAGGGAAATAGGTCCCGCCGTAAAAGGGCTTGCCGTCAGGAGTAAGGAAAGCCGTAAGCGGCCATCCCCCCTGCCCGGTAAGCGCCGCAACCGCGACCTGGTATCGGCTGTCGATATCCGGACGCTCGTCCCGGTCCACTTTCACCGCGACATAATGCTCGTTAACAATCGCCGCCACCTCGGGATCGTCATACGATTCGCGGTCCATCACATGGCACCAGTGGCACCAGACCGCCCCAATATCCAGAAGCATCGGCTTGTTCGCTGCGCGAGCCGCCGTAAAAGCCTCTTCGCCAAACTCATGCCACCGTATCGGCTGATGCATCGCCGAACGCAAATAAGAAGAAGAAGCCCGCGCGAGGGCGTTTTCGGACGAATCTGTCATGAGCCCAGTTTAACTTGCCGAGGAAGAAGGGTGGACCGATCCATCCAGGAAAACTCTTTCCTTAAGAGGGGTTGTCACCCTGAACGGAGCACGAACTTCGCCGAGCGGGATTCGTGCGGGTCAAAGGCCTCTAAGCCTCTTCAATCATCCCTCTATCAGTTTCCTCGCCATCGCACAGTAAATCTCCACTGCCTCGACCAGTTGCGCCTTCTCCACGAACTCGCCCGTCGTGTGCGCCACGTGAATCGATCCAGGCCCCAGCAAAAGTGGCTCACCCCAGTTCGGCAATGAAGGAATGTCCGTAGTAAAAGCCGCAACCATCGTCGCGAGACCACTCAGCGTGCGCAGCCGCAGGAATGGAGTTTCGCGCGTAAAGTGAACCTCGGCCAGTTCCCCCACGGTCTCCGTGATCTCCCGTCGGAGCGCATCGGCAGGCCCCACCAGGCGATAGAAAAGGTCAGCCTTGGCGAAATCGGGAATCACATTCGGCGCGCGCCCGCCTTGAATTGACCCCACGTTTCGGGTACAAGCGCCCGCGTCGGCCTCTGTGGGCAGCTTCATCGCGTGCAGGCGGTGGAGCGCCTCCACCAGTTTGTCGATTGCCGACTCGCCCAGCTCCGGATAAGCCGAATGCGCCATCTTTCCCCGCGCCACCAACTCGACGTGCAGCGCGCCCTTGCTCGCGAGCGCGAGCTTGTTCTCCGTCGGTTCGCCGTTGATCATGAAGCGCGAGCCGATCGGCTGCCGGTTGGCCGCCTTTGCGCCGATCGAATCCCGCTCCTCGCCCACCAGAAACAGTAAGCCGACGAAAATGCCGTCCCCGCGCAGCCTTTCGGCCGCCAGAATCTGTGCCGCGATGATCCCCTTGGCGTCACACGCGCCGCGTCCATAAATCCGCCCCTCATCTTCGGACGATGCGATGAACGGCGGCACGGTATCCACGTGAGTCGAGAAAACAATTTCCGGACGCCCGTGTCCGGCCCAGATGGCGAGAACGTTGGCGCGCAAGCCTTCGACCGGCATTTTTTTCGCGTCAAAACCGCGTCGCTGCAATTCGGCGCACAGAAAATCTCCGACGGCAGCTTCGTCAGGAGTAACGGATTCGATATCGATCAGACGGCGGGTGAGGGCGAACAGGTCCATGCAGCAAAAGCGTAACAGCGAATCGCAATTACCGGATAGTCTCTCCAGACTAAGTGCGGATGCAGTTGTCAAAGCGGAATGAAATCTTTTTCGCGCTGCATTTTCAATTGACATCGCCGCTCTGAGGCTCGATCCTTCTAAGCGACGGTGCTCATGCGTAATCATGGGCCCGCTTAAGCCTCCTGAATTGAATACTTTGTAAACGGCCCGAATCGAAAACTCGACGGACTAGCATGCATCTGAAAGCCATTATTTTTCAGGATTCTAGAGAAAACGAAGGGGAGGGGTAACCCCCGGCTCCGTGCCCACTGAAACACGCAGCATTCGCTCACTCTTTCTCGCTGGGCCCGCGGGACGCCTGGAAGGTCTCGTCAACGCCGGGTCACCTAGCGCAACGCATTCCGCCATCGTGTGCCATCCCCACCCGCTCTTTGGTGGGACGCTGCACAACAAGGTCGTCTTCCACGCCATGAAAGCGCTCAACAGCTTCGGATTTCCAGTTCTACGCTTCAACTTCCGTGGCACCGGTCTGAGCGAAGGCGACCATGCAAGCGGCCACGGCGAAGTCGATGACGTCCGCGCCGCACTTGACTGGCTGCAGCGGGAATTCACCTTGCCCGTCATCTTCGCGGGTTTTTCCTTTGGCGCTGCCGTCGGGTTACGAGCCGCTTATTCGAACGATCGCGTGCCTGCTCTCATCGCACTCGGCCTGCCTGCCGTCCCCGTCGAGGACCGGATCTATGATTTCGAATTTCTGCGCGAATGCACCAAACCAAAACTCTTCGTCAGCGGATCGCGCGATGAGTTCGGTCCGCCCGGCAAACTTGAAGCGCTGGTGAATAGTTTCGCCGAGCCGAAGAAATTGGTGCGCATCCCGGCGGGCGACCATTTCTTTGAAGGTCGGTTGCGCGAGATGCGCGAAGCAATTGAGATTTGGGTGCGGGAAGTTACGGGTACCGCTCTCGCTTAGTCTTCGCTCGATCGGGTACTGTTACAGTTTGAAATCCGCAGGGTATAAGTTAACCGATCACGTTTGGTCACCTCAGGAATTGGTCGGGTTGTTGGCACATGGGGAAGCGAGGGCGACAGCATGAGACCACCATATGATTTCTTGGTACTTGGTGTCGTCTCAATTTCTGCTGCTACGGTTTTTATAGCTAAAGGCAAAGTGCGGGTCCGTCTTAAGCTGGGTCTACCGCGCTAAAGAACCGGGGTGGTTTTGGTGGGAAATCGCACTCTATTGTCTCGTCGGTGTTTGGTTCGTCGGATACTTCTTGTACAAGGTCTCCGAACTTTCAAACTAAATTCAAACTGTAACAGCGCCCTCGATCGTGCGGACTAAGTGCGGACTATGGGTCGGATTATAATGCCAGCGGAAAATATCATCGATGCCCGAGCTCTCCTTCGGCCGCGACCAACAATTTCGCCGCATGCGCGAGACCGCGCGTGAGATATTTACGACCGCACTCAAAAACGCCTCGATTGAAAGCGCTTTCGCGCGTAACGTGCACTGCGAACGGCGTGTACTGCGAATCGGCGAAGATCTTCACGATCTCGATTCCTACCATCGAGTGTTCGTTGTCTCAATCGGCAAGGCTGCACACACCATGGCCGCGGCGCTTGAGGGCCGACTTGGCAGCACACTGGAAGGCATCGTTGCCTCGTCCGTCGAACCTCGTCACCAGATCCGCGGATTCCGTTATTTTCACGGCGGACATCCGATACCGACTGCTGAATCCATCGAAGCCGCGAAAGCAATCCTCAACTCTCTTAGCGCTCTCGATGCAACTTCCTTGGCGATCTTCATGATTTCCGGCGGCGGCTCTGCGGTTGTTGAAAAGCCGATTGATGATGATATTTCGCCGTCCGATCTCGCAACCACCTACCAGACGCTCGTCCATTCCGGCGCGCCCATCGCCGAGATCAACGCCATCCGCAAACATCTTTCCGCAATAAAAGGCGGACGTCTCGCCCGGACGGCCTATCCCGCACAACAGGTTTCGATACTTGTTTCCGATGTGCCCGACGATACCCCCGACGCGCTCGCCTCCGGCCCGACGATGCCCGATTCCACTTCCATCCTCGACTGTGAACGCATCGCCGCCAGATACGATCTGGTGGAACAGTTCCCGCAATCAGTCGCGGATCTGTTCCGCCAGCACGCGCTCGATGAGACGCCCAAATCCGACGACCCCGCCTTCATTCGCGCCCGCTGGTGGACGGTGCTCTCAAACCGGGTGGCCATCGATGAGGCCGCAGTGGCTGCAACCCGAGCCGGTTTTGCCATCGAAGTCGACAACTCCTGCGACGACTGGCCTTACGACCAAGCTTCCACTCATCTGCTGAACCATTTGCGCGAGCTGCGAAGCACCATCTCCCGTGTCTGCCTGATCTCCGGCGGCGAGGTGACGGTTACAGTTCGCGATGGAGGTAGCGGAGGACGCAATCAGCAGTTTGCTCTCGCTTGCGCCGAACAAATATCGGGAGAAGACATCACTGTGCTGAGTGCGGGCACCGACGGCATCGACGGCAACAGTCAAGCTGCGGGCGCGGTCGTCGATGGCAGCACGGTGGATCGGGCCGGCGGGGCAGAGACTGTGCGCAAGGCGCTCTCCACCTTCAACGCCAGTCCGCTTCTCGACGAACTGGGAGGTGCGATCTTCACCGGACCAACTGGAAATAATCTTCGTGACTTGCGCATCCTGCTGGCCTATTAGCCCAAGTTGATATCAGCTCCATCCAGTTTTTCATTTATATATATGGTTACTTGTATATGCATTTGCGCGTGCCAGTGTTCGGTGGCGCGCATATAAAAGCGCACAGCCTCCGGCGGTACATGGCCCTCCGGCAAGTAAATTCTTGTAAATATCGATCGTTCGGCAGCGTCCGCACCCGACGGCGCATCCAACTCTTTAAAATGAACAAACTCCGGAGGTTTCGATTGAAACGAACAGTTCGTATTGCCATTGTCTTATCATTTGCCTGCGCCGCTCTGGCCGCTTTCTCAAACGTCGCACAGGCACAGAGAATTGACCTCGGTTTTGCCGGTAGCACCGTCATCGCCCCAGGCGCTAATTCGTGCAGCGGCGACTGTCAGATCTCGCAGTCGCTGTCTGGCGGCTTTTATCCGGGCTTCAACGCCGACGTGATCTTTTGGCACAATCTTGGCGCTGGGTTCGAATACAACTGGAGGGGTTCCCAGGGCGGCGGGGCCTACGCGGCCGACTTGGATGTTAATTACCGTCCGATCTTTTTCAACTTCAATGCCGTTTACTCGCCCAAGCTGGCCAACCATATCTACCTGGAAGTCGTCGGTGGCGTTGGCGCCATGAGCACGCACCTGTACGAATGTGACGACTGCGGGATCGCCGGCGGGAGCACGGAAGTCGCGAGCAGCAGCCACTTCGATGTGGACGTCGGTGGCGGAATCAAGCTCTATGCGTCGCACGGATTCTTTATCCGCCCCGAAATTCGAGAGTATTGGATCAATAACGACACGAACTTTGCCGGTTCGCATGCTACCCGGGTGGGCGCGACCCTCGGGTACACCTTTGGGGGAGGACACTAACCCCGGCGAAGGTCGAATCTGAATTCGGCATCGGTCGGGATGGACCTCGGGTTGTGGACTGGCAACCCGGGGTCCATCATTAGTTTTGGCCTTTTAGCCGTGCAAATCTGTAAATTTTTTGTCGGTTCTACGACGCGAGTTCCCTGTTTCACCCATCCCGCATTATGATAGAAGTATGAATTTCGGTTTTTCAGGCGAGATGATTTTTCTCTTTTTCCTGGCGCTGATCCTCTTTGGCCCCAAGAAAATGCCGGAGATCGGACGCCAGGTCGCGCGCTTTCTCGGAGAATTCAGGCGCGCGTCAAACGAATTTCGCTCGCAGATCGAGGCAGAGGTAAATTCCCTGGAGAACAACCGCACCACTCCAGCGCAGCCCATGTTGCCAAATCTGCAGGCCCCGCTCGGATCTCTCGCAAGCCGCATTTTCAATCCTCCGCCAGCCGAAAAGCCGGAGGCTGCTGAAGCCGCGACCGAATCCCCGAAGCCCGCCACTGCCCCGCCGATTGTCGTCGAAGCCGAGCCATCTGCCGTTCCGAAAGTGGCGCCCGATGCCTGAACTCGCCGCCTCGACGTCCCTGAGCACATCCGCCAAGGATGAAATGCCAACCATGGGCTTCCTCGATCATCTCGAGGAACTGCGCAAGCGAATTGTTTATTCCGGAATCGCCGTCGCGATCGGTTTCTTCGTCTGCTGGGGATACGCCGAACATATTTACGCCATCATGCAGCGCCCCATCATGGATGCGCTCCACCGTAACGGCCTTTCGGCCAAACTCGTTTACGTCAATCCCACCGAACCCTTCAATCTGTATCTCAAAGTGGGATTGATGGCCGGTTTGTTTGTGACCTCTCCATTCGTGCTTTACCAGCTCTGGTGCTTCATTTCGCCTGGTCTCTACCGCCATGAAAAAAAATATGTTTTGCCTTTCATGGTGTCGACCATAGGCCTTTTCATCGCGGGCGGATACTTCGGCTATAAAGTTGTCCTGCCTCAGGCGCTCGTGTTCCTGATTGGCTACGGCAAGGATTTTCAGCCCATGATCACGCTCGGCGAGTACAGCTCCCTGTTCCTCACGCTCATCGTCGGCATGGGCGTAATTTTCGAAATGCCGATTCTGATATTTTTTCTTGCGCTGATGGGCATCGTTACGAGCGGCTGGATGTGGAGCAATATTCGTTACGCCGTTCTGGGCATCTTCGTGGTCGCCGCCATCGTCTCACCTACTCCGGACATCCTGAACATGTGTATCTTTGCCGCACCGATGATCGCCCTATACGTCCTGAGCATTGTCATCGCCTGGCTCGTGCATCCCACCCAGCGCCAGAAGCGCGCCGAGAAAAAGTTGTAGCCACAGAACGCAGAGGGCACAGCGGTCCCATGAAAGCCTCCGCAACAAAAATAGAATTTCGAAATGCGTCGCCCTGCGTTAACCCGCGTTCACTCTGCAGGGATCTCTGCCTGCCATTGCTCCTTGCCGTCGGCCTGGCGACGACCGTAGCCTGCAGCAGGGCAACCAGTACGACCGCCAGCGCAGCCGCACCATCCGAGCTTCCCCCTGCGACACAAGCCAATCCAGTCTCAGCGCCCGACAATACTCCGCTCCCGCACATCGATTCGAGACGCGCCTTCGAGTACACGCGGGAAGTCACCGCCTTCGGCGAGCGCTATATGGGCAACGAGAATCACAAGAAACTTGAGCGCTACATCCTGTCTCACCTGAGAGACGACCACCTGAAAAGCGATCAGATCGAAGACGATGCCTTCACCGCCGACACGGTCGAAGGAAAGTTTCCAGTGCGC
>Ga0302179_10001284_pt1 | contig 15304 bp, 11 predicted proteins | sample I_Palsa_E3_1_FD_198788 | JGI IMG/M metagenome (GOLD analysis project Ga0302179, IMG submission 198788) | Peat permafrost microbial communities from Stordalen Mire near Abisko, Sweden - I_Palsa_E3_1 | ecosystem: Environmental > Terrestrial > Soil > Palsa > Peat permafrost | place: Sweden...
CGCTTCCGGGCTAGAACCCCCTTCTCCACGATCTCAACCGGCGCGCTAAGACGATACCCGCGTCGTGGCAGCGTCTCGATGAACCGTGGATTCTCGGCGTCGTCTCCCAGCGCCTCGCGCAGCTTTTTCACAGCCGTATTAATGCTGTGCTCGAAGTCTACGAAGGTATCAGTGGGCCAGAGCTGCTGCTGCATCTCTTGCCGCGTCACCACTTCGCCCGGACGCTCGATAAGCGCGGTCAGAATCTGGAAGGGTTTTTCCTGCAGTTTTATCCTGTCACCGTTGCGCCGCAGTTCACCGCACCGAAGGTCAACTTCGAAGTCTCCGACAGAGAGGCGCGTTGATTCCGTGGCTGGTACTCGCATGGCGGGGCTCGACCAGCAATTCGCCTCTGACCTTACCCTCTTCGAAAACGGCGGTCAAGCCAGAAGCAGTGGTGAGGGCCAAGGCGCCGGCGGCATTCCTATTTACCGGCGGTTAACCGGGAAATCCGCAGTTCACCCACAGTTCACCCGAATTCACCCGCTGTGCATTGATGCCGGCAGCTCTTTGCGCGAGAGTCCGAATTGCGCGAAAGTGCAATCAATCGCGCAGGTCAGGTGGAGTCGCGCTGTGCGCGGCCAATGGCGGGCCGTCGTAAATATCGCGCCTTCCACCGGACCCTGACTCAAGGAGACAATCATGACGATCAAAAGACTCACAATGCGCGCTTTGGCTGGGGTGGTCTTCTCCCTCCTGGCGTTGGTGCCCAACAACCTCATTCGGGTGAACGCCGTTGCCTTCGCTGAGGAGGACGCCTGTCTACCAGTCGGCGGGGCTCTGATTACAAATATCGGGGCGATCGCCGGAGTAACCAACCTCGGCCCGGTATCTGGTGATTTGGCCGGCTCAGTCGCAGCCACCATCCTGGGACAGAACAGCAACGGGAGCTACAACCTTCAACATTATTGGGTCACTTCGGCCGGAGACACGATCACGCTCAAGGTGGCCGTTCTGACCCCCACCTATCCAACGAGTAACACCGCAATTGTTGCAGTACCCTGGGGAAACTACAGATCTTACATCTCCGGTGGGACCGGGAAGTTCAAAGGCGCCACGGGTTACCTGGATTACTTCGGAATGGCGGATTTCGACCAAAATACGCTGGTGCTGCGCTATCGCGGCGAGGTTTGCTACCCACACTGAGCGCGGCCGGCCAACGAACGACAAGGCACAAGATTCTGAATCAGCCGCTTTCTTGTGGCCTCCCACAAGGAGAACGAACTATATGGGAATTGAACCTCTGTCCACGAAACAATACGCTTGACGTATCGCGTATTTAGCGCGACACTACACAATGATCGTTGGTTATCGAACCAAACAGACTGCCCAATTCGCAGTGGGAAGAAAGGTCAAAGCATTCACCGGATTTGAGCGGGCAGCCCGTCTCAAACTCGATCGCCTGGATGCAGCGATTGCGCTCGCCGACCTCGCCGCCCTGCCGGGCAATCGCTTTGAGGCGCTCAAGGGCGAACGAAAAGGACAGTACAGCATCCGCATCAACGATCAATGGCGGATTTGTTTCACATGGGCCAAGGGAAAACCAGGCCCCTCGGATGTCGAGATAGTTGATGACCACTAGGGAGAGAAACATGGCTTTGCTTGCAATACACCCTGGCGCACACCTGCAACAGGAGCTTGAGGCTTTATCCATGAGCGCCGCCGCGTTTGCGCGGAAAATCGATGTGCCCGCCAATCGCATCACGCAAATCCTGAAAGGTGAGCGCGATATCAGTGCCGACACTGCGATACGGCTGGGGCACTTCTTTGGCACATCGGCGCAGTTCTGGATGAACCTGCAATCGATCTACGATTTGCGACTGGCGCAGGATCGCAATGGCCTCGCCATAAAAGCGCTGCCAACCCTAAGACAAGACCGCAAATACGCATAACCCCGTCGGCGTGGACGGTCGGGAGCATTTTCTCCGTGAAGAGCCGCAGTTCCTGCGAGGCTCTCGATACCTCTGCTTGGCCCTACCGGAGTGGAGTTTCGTGGACAGAAGCGCGAAATGGTTCCGGGCCGCCGCGGCCGATTATTCCGCAGTTATTGAAAGGCTCCTGCGCGTCGATGCCGTAGTCTTGCAGAATGACGTCGGGGGATTCGGCATTGACACAAACGCACGGCTTGGCTTATCGTGTGGTGCCAAGATGAAAAGTTAACCTGCGAAACGCCGCTTCACTGGGTTCTTCACGAAAGGGCCGGGAATGCGAGTTCCTGTTCGAGGCTACGACGCGGAATTTGGCATCGCCTCCGCGCACTGGTTGTCCTTCCAGCAAATTGCGACTCAGATGAACAAGATCATCATGGTCCGCGGCGGCAAAAAGAATGCCATTCCATGGATCGAAAGAGGATTTCCGGCCAAGCCGCTCGAGCTCAAAATCAAAGTTGACCGGGCCACCGGCCTGCTGGTAGCAGAGAGTCATGAGCATTCTACGGTGTTTCAGGCTGGTCACTACGTGTTAGTTAAGTCGGGTAATGACTATGTGGTGAAGCGCAATCTCGCTTCAACTGTGCCACTCTCCCATGTTGCTCCAAAGTTGGCAGGAATGTGCAGTTACATAAGCTGGGCTCGCCAGGGACTCGTCCTTGATCGCAAGTCGGGTCTGCCTTTTACCTCTGACTATGACATCGCCGCCGTCATTGACCTGGACGATCCCAGGTGGGGCCGGACCCATCTCTCCGAACCGCAACTTGACACTCCAAACCTCACCAGCCGGTTTATCCAGCCCGTCGTCGATCGCGCGAACGCTGTCATGGCTGCGGGAACCTGTGTTCTGGGCCAGCCGAGAGCGCGCCACGGTACACAGGCACAGATTGCTACCGGAAGCCCGATGCATGGTGATAAAGACGAGATCATCGTTTTTTATCCCAAAGATAAAGTCGAACAGCTATGCTGCCGCAATGTGGCAGAGGGTCGGGAAGATCTGAAGAATATTATGCGAGAGTCGTTGCCTTCAACTGCTGGCCCCGAGGGCGGAAAAGTCATAAAAGGACCCTGGCGCTGAAGCGGAAGTGTGGAGGAACAAATGCGGGACAGACGAAGTGAGTCGATTCGCGCTGAGGTTAGATATGAGGGAAATGGATATTCAGCTTATAGCAAATGAAGAGAAGCAGAATCGCGCCGAGGCTGGAAAAGATGAGGCCGGCGGGATGATAACGTTCGTTTCTCGGGCGCGAAAACATGTGGGTAACAGCGCCGCCGATGACCGAACCGATGATGCCGAGCACGATCGTCCAGAACATCGTTAGGTGAACGTGCATCACCGATTTCGCGATAACACCCGAGATGAGCCCAATCAGGAGATACCAGATTAAGTGAAACATACTTGCCCTCCCGCGGTTGCCTCCAGGACGTCGTCTAGTATAACCCACGGTTGGAAAATTAACCAGACCAGGCGTAACGAGTGGGGCAAACATCCCGTGTGGCCCACCTCTTCGTGACGTTGGCGCAGATATCGACTCACGATGTGCCTGCATGTGTACTAATAGAACCTCCCCAAGACCGCAATCCTGCTGCGTTCGAGGACCGTCCAGACTATCCGAAGAGCAGTCTAGTCATAAGAGCGAAACCGTCATGGTCGGCGCAGGAAGACGACCTCGTAACCCAATTCAGCATGATGGGTTTTAATCAAGTAGCCCGTCACCCTATTAGCCCGGCGCTGTCTGTCCACAAAACTTTCAGCGGGCCTACTCCACGCGCAGAGCCGTCACCGGATTGACCGAGGCGGCCCGTCTCGCTGGAACAATGCTGGCAAATAGAGCGCAGACGGAAAGGGTAAGGATCGATCCGCCGAGGACGAACGGATCCCAGCCTTTCACCTCATACAGTTGAGAGGCGATCAGATGGGAGCATCCGATCGACGCCGGAATGCCAATGAGCAGCCCGATAAGAATCTGCAGAAAAGGTCCCCGCAAAACCAGGCGAATCACGCTGCCGCGGTTTGCGCCCAGGGCCATGCGGACACCGATCTCACTGGTGCGCCGCTCCACGCCATAGGCAGTCACACCGTACAATCCGACGGCAGCCAGAATCACGGCCAGGATGCCGAAGAGCCCTGTCATTTCTGCCACCGTGCGCCGCTGGTCCAGGCTGTTCGCCACCTGTTCCTGCATGGTCCGCATATTCATGAGGGTGAGGTTGGGGTCCACGTCGGCAAAGACCCGGCGCACCTTCGGTTCCAGGCCTTCGATATTCCCATGCATTTCGAGCACCAGGCTTTCAATCAGGTGTGTGCGATCGTCGATCATCTGCCACATCGGCCCGTCGTAGTGCACATGCTGCGCTAACGGTACGAAGAACAGGGGTGGTCTATCGTGACCGCTGGGATCGGTATAGTTCGCGTCGCGGACTACGCCCACAATCTCAAAGGTTCCGCTGCTTTTCACATCACCCAAGCCGAAGTGTGTGTCGATGGGATTCTCGCCTTTGGCGAAGAACTTACGCACAAAGGATTCATCCACAACGGCGACGTTCCGGGTGGCGGCCGTATCCTGCTCGGTGATGCCGCGGCCACGCAGAATCTGCTCACCCATGAGCTCCAGGTAGCCGGGACCCACACGGTCCCAGGAAGATATAGGGTTTTCGCTCACGTTGGGTATGCCTCGGCCTTCACGAATCACCATTCCGCCCCAGTTATCCGTGAAAGGCGTATAAAACGCAAGACCCACACGCCGGACACCGGGGATGTGCGAAAGGTGATCCTGTAAATTGCGGTAGGTCGCGTCCAACTTCTCCGCCGAGTAGCTGGCAAAAGGCGCATTGACGCTGATGTTGATGCGACGGTCGGTCTCGAAGCCGAAGTCCTGATGCTCCATCTTCTGCAGGCTGCGGGTGAGCAGGCCGGCTCCGGCGAGCAGCACTACCGAGAACGTAGCCTGCACCACGACCAGCGATTTCTGCGACAGAGAGGAACGGTCACGGGTGCTGCGATTGATTCCGTGGAGTGCTTCCGCCGGGTTGGCATGCGAAGTGAACGCTGCCGGGACGGTGCCGAAGAGCAGACCTGTGACCAGCGACAGGATGAAGGCGAAGGCAAGAACGGGCAGAGACGGTGTTGCATCGATAGGGACGAAGCGCGCAGTGTGGAATGCCAGTCCGACGATCAGCTTTACTCCGAGATAAGCGATCAGCATGCCAGCCGCTCCCCCCAGCAGCGAAAGCACGATGCTTTCCGTGAGCGACTGCCGGATGAGGCGCTTTCTGGATGCTCCCAGTGCGAGACGGACTGCTGTCTGCGCTCGCCGGGCGGCTCCTCGCGCCAGCAACAGGTTGGCGATATTCGCGCACGCAATCAGCAATACAAGACAGCACACCGCGAGCAGAATGCGCAAACTGTCCTGGTATCCGGTTTTCATTTCTGCTACGCCCGCGCCGGCGGGAATCACCAGGATGTTCTGTTTGGGCAGCATGGCTTTGATCTGCGGCAAATATTGCTGGAACTCGGTTCCCACAAAGTCAGTGATCAGCCACTGGCGCATGATGGTAGTAAAACGGGCGGCCAGGCCGTCTGCCGTGGCACCGGCACGGAGACGGCCGATGATGCGCAGCCATGAATTGGTTTGCTTCAGGACAGAGTTCTTCCCCAGAAGCAGCGGCTCCTGCTGCAAGGGCACGAACAGCTGCGGCGGATCGCTGCGCAGTGTTTCGCCGTAGAACCCTGGAGGAGTAATGCCGACGATGGTAAATGGATGCCCATCGAGCATGAAGCCGGCGCCGACAATTTTCGGGTCTGCACCGTACTCTTGCTGCCAGGCGCGATAGCTGAGCACTGCCGCGGGAGAGGCCGACGGTTGATCGTCGGCGGGTGTGAGGGTTCTGCCCGCATAAGCCGGAACACCGAAGGTTGCGAAGTAATTGCCGGAGACGAACTCGCTGTGCAGAGGTTTGGCTTGCTGGTCAGTTTCGCTGCGCCGTACGCTGAATTCCGATCTGCCTGCCTGGAAGGCTGCCAACTGCTCAAATTCGGGCGCGGCTGCGATGAAGAGCTGATAGAGCCGGTAAGGAAACAGGCCCCAGGTGTCATCCCGGGGGCCGCCCTGGACACAGCATTCATTGCCCGCGCCCACGCGGTAGAGACGCGATGGGTCGGCGACGGGCAGCGCCTTGAGCATGACGGTATGAATGAGAGAGAAAATGGCTGTGGTTGCGCCAATACCCAGCGCAAGGGTGAGCATGGCTGTCAGGGTGAAGACAGGAGACAACCGCATTTGCCGCAGGGCGTAGGAGATGTCTTGGCGCAAGGTTTGCATGGTTAGCCCCCCTGCGAGCCAATACGAGAATTCAGGGAAACTGGTTCCGATGGATTTAACTTCGTTCGTAGCGGAAGCAATCATCGGGTCTACCCTTGAGAGCATGGAGAGCCGGAACGAGACTGGCGAATACAGCAACCACGGTGAGGAAACAGGTTAAACCTACACGTCCACGGATCGTAATAAGGTATGCCCATAGGAAGTCACTCGTTTCTGGGCAGGTGAGCGTGCTTCATTGGAGGCGAGATTAATTCGGAAATCGAGAAAGCCGCGGCGGACGCGGGTAACCCTGACGTAAGAAGACCCGGGGAACCGCGCAGCGGCGGAAGTGGATGGTGACGCCTCTAAGTGCGCCTGTATCGCCGGTCGTACTCGGGCCGAATCTTTGTCATAGGTCTCCGATCGTACTCCTGTGCCGCGATGTTAATCGTGTTTGCCGCAAGCAAGGCCATGACGAAGACGCGTAGCAGCCAACTTGGAAATCGCTGCTTAAAATTGCCGGCCAAGCCCTGCCCTGTCACCATTCCTATTCGGGCACACATGATTTGAACCGCGGCCATCAGCGGCCACGGCAAGAGCGCAGTCCAGAGAAGCGTGGTTCCCAGCTCCGCGCCCGCAACAGAATATGTGGCGATGCCTGACGGATCATCGTCGGCAGCGCCGGTGATAACACCCGGTCCAAGCGACTTTAACAGCAATCGCATCCATCGAGCTGGGGCAATTGTCGGCACGAAAGAGTCGGAGGGTAAACTCCTTACGAATCACAGGGCGAATCCGATCCAATCCTACATGGCGCGCCGTACAAATCGGGCTGTTTTCCGGAATTTGCGAGGACGCAGCATTTGCCGCGCTTGGGCAAGACGATCGAGGAAATAGGCGACAAAAGCTTTCAAAAGAGCTCACGCATCGCTGCTGACAGGGCTTCTAGGCAGGCTGGACTGGAGCGTGTTCGTCCGGCTTCGCCTCGGTTTGCGCTTTCCAGGTGATCCATTTCAGATCGAGCACGAAGAAGGCATACAGCGTGGGAACGAGAAGAAGTGTAACGAGACCGGAAAGCAGGAGCCCCCCGATCTCTGCGTAGCATAGCGGCTTCCATAGCGGGCCTCCATGCAAGGCAAGCGGAATGAGAGCGAAAGCGGTCGCGCTTACTGTAATGAAGACGGGACGCAAGCGCAACAAGCCAGCATCGAGGAGGGTATCCAGCAGAGGTCCCCTTTCTTCGTACCGTTCCTCGATGCGATCGAAGAGGACGATGATGTGGCTCACGATGACTCCGATGAGACTTGCAACACCCAAGAAGGCCATGAAGCCAAACGGCTCTTTCATCAGGGCGAGCGCGATGAATGCACCGACGCAACCGAAGGGGATGGCGGCAAAGACGATAAGAGGCTTCACGATATTCTTGAACTGCGTCACGAGCGCGAGATAGATCGTCAGAACGGAGACACCGAGGGCGACTGCGAGGTCGGAAAAGCCTTTCTTCTGTTCCTTGTATTCACCTGCAACGGTGAGCGAATAGCCTGCAGGAAGGTTCCTGACCATGCTGTCAATCTGGGGCCGGGCTCTCTTCAGCACGGTTGAGGCAAGTGCGCCGGTTGCTGGATAACAGGAAATCGTAATCGCCCGCGAACGGTTGTAATGGCGCAGCAGAGCGATCTGCGGAGTGAAGTTGAGTGAGGCCACCTGTTCGAGAGGAACGCGCTCCCCGTCACTCGCTCGATATACGTACTGGCTTCGAGCATCCGACACCAACGACCTTTCCCCATGACGCTGGCGAAGAATAATGGGAATCATCTGGTCTCCGTCGAGCAGGTTTCCAACTGGAAGGCCACTGGTATTCATTGCCAACGATCTAGCCACATCCTGATTGGAGACGCCGGCCCTGGCTGCCTTTTCAGGGTCGATTTGCACACTCAGGGCGGTCCGGTCCTTGCCCCAGTCGTCACGGACGCGCGCGGCGAGCGGGTCAGCCCGGAAGATGCCTTGGAGCTGAGCAGACAGCTTCAACAACGTCGCAGGATCTGGACCCAAGATGCGAATGGAGACAGGCGCGCTAATCTCAGGTCCCGTCTCAAGCTGCCGCAGGTCCACTCGAGCACCGGCGACCTTCTTTGAGATCTCCGCCTGCAGCAGAGGGACCAGTGCATTTGTATCGCGCTTGTCCAGCGTCTCGATGAGGACCTCTGCGTAATTGGGGTGTGGTGGCTCGGGTGAGACGGAGTCCCAGAAGCGGGGTCCTCCCCCACCCACAAACGTAGTCAGCGACTTGAGCACTGGCGTTCCTGGATGCGCAGGTTTCCGATCCTCTGCGTACCTGGCGGACACGCTCTTGATAATCTCTTCCACTTGTTCGCTGGCCGCGCGTGTCTCCGCGAAGGTCGCCCCCTCTGGAAGCCAGACATCGGCATACGAGAGGTATTGGAGGTCGTAGGGAAAGAAGGAGGAGTCGAGCCGCAACACAAGGAGGCCGCCAGCAAGCAGAAACAGAAGAGAGCTTGCAAGGACTGCCTTGCGGTGTGCGATCGCCCAGCGTCCTGCGTCGTAGTAGAGACTGGCAAATCCGTGCTGAGGCTTGTCGGACAGCAGCGGCGGTGCCCCGGCGCTACGCTCCCGGCGCAACAGCAGCTGGCCTAGCAGCGGGACAAAGGTCATCGAAACGATTCGCGATGCGATAAGCGAGCAGGTGATGACCACGGGAAGCGAGCGGATGAATTGCCCTATGTCTCCACGGAGCAGCAAGAACGGGATGTAGGCGAGGACGCTTGTGATGGTAGCAAACAGGATGGCGCGAGAAAGCTTGGTGGGGCCGAGCCACGCCGCTGTGGCTCTCGGCGTACCGGCCGAGAGCTCACGCTGGATCGCATCCCCTGCGACGACGGGGTCGTCGATCAGGAGGCCGAGCGCAATGATGAGGCTCGCTATGGCGACCTGCTGTAGATCGATCTTTACGACCGCCATGAATCCAAGAGTCATCGCCAAAGTAATCGGAATGGATGCGGCCATGAGAGCCGCGGAGCGCCAATTCCAGAAGCCGACCAGCGAGACCAGCACAACGAGACCGACGGCTTCCCAAAGTGAGTTTGTGAACAGGCTTACATTTTCCTTCACCTGCCGGGGCTGATCGGAGGTGCGCTCGATGATCAGGTCACTGGGAACGAGTTTTTCAACGTCCTCGAGATTCGTATTGACGGCTTTCGCAAAGGCCGCGATCTGACGACCCTGTCGCATGTCGGCGGTGATGGTGATGGCGCGACCGCGCTGCCACTGGCCTGATCGATCGCGGTAGGTGAGGAAGTTGAGAAAGGTCGGCGGTGTCTGATAGCCCTTGTCGATGCTCACTACATCCTTGAGACGGACAGGAGACCGGCCCTTGCCGGGTGGCAGTGGGAGTGTCTGGAGATCGTTGATGCTGTGCAGCGCACCGTGTGGGGTGACTTCGATTTGGCTGCCGGCATTGATCTCTCCACCCGCGGTGACTACGTTGCGGTCGTGGAAGAGCTCCGGCAGTGCGAACGGGTTGAGGTGGGCTGATGCGAGACGGTCTGGATCGAAGGTAAGGTGCACCTGTTCCTCTGCTACCTCGGTGCGGTCGACTTTTGTGACCTCTTCGACCTTCTGTAGGCTTCGAGCGATCGCGTCTGTATACACATCGAGTTCGTGGGAGGAGTATTTACTGGGGCTCAGCCTGCGAAGCTTGGATTGAAGTTCGGTGGGATCGTGAATGACCACGGGGGACCAGATGTCAGGATGCAACTCATCCACCCCAACCCGATGAAGTGAGAAATCCGTGAGTGCCGCGCTGAGCTCTGCATCACTGTGACCAGAGATACCGTCGAGGAGGACGGCTCCGGGTGCAGGCAGCACGTGAGCAGACAGGAGTAGCTTTTTGCGAAGCAGGTCGCCGGAAAGTTGCTGGACCGTGTCTGTAAGATCGGTCGGCTCAACATCATGGGGAATACAGAAGACGATCGACACAGCACCCTTCGGATTGCCAGCGCTTCGTCGAGCAGCTTCGATAATCGATTGCACTTTCTGCGCACGAAGATTGATCTCCGCATCGGGAATAGGTGGGCTGGCTACAGTGAGCATCAGTGTGGCAGTGTCTCCATAGTCATTGAAGTACTGCAAGGGACCGACGCCCTCCGGCAAATCACCGATCTGCGCCAGCTTGACGCCGACATCATCGAATTCTTTCGCGGTGTCCTTGGTGTGGAGCTCATCCAGCGTTAAATTGACCATCGCTTCTCCGGGGCGGGACTCGGAGCGTATCTCGCTGACCATGTCGTTCTGTGCGATCACGCCCTCGATCCGTTTAGTGAGTAGCTGCTCCACCTGCGTTGCGCTCGCACCCGGCCACTCCGCTATAACCAGAGCTTCGCGCGCGGACGTCTTCGGGTCTTTCAGCTTCGGCATGATGCTGTATGCGAAGACACCCCAAGCGATAACAAGGATCATCAAGAGCCAGGCAATCGTATGATGCTCCACAAAGAAGCGTGGGATATTGTGCGTGCGTTCGACGTGCTCATCATCGGAGAGATGGTTCACGATCCTCCTCCTGGCTGCAACTTAAAGAATAGCTCCCCGCCGATTCAAGTCGCGACTTCCCGAAAGGACAAGTGTGAGCCTGGGAGGAGGCGGCAGCAAATAAACCGCGCCAGGATGCAAGACAATCAGATCTTGATTTCAGCTTATGACGAAATCCTTAAAGCAAGGCGTTTTGTTGCAACTGCCGAATGATTGGTGAACTTCATGTCCCCGGGTTTCCGTCCCCGGGTTTCCCCCGGAGCTCCCTGTCCCGAAACTCCGTGCGAAACTCCGTGGATGTCCACGAAACACCCCCCCCCGAAACACCCCGGGAACCTGAGAGTGCGGAAGGGTGCTGAATCGCCATTTGCTCGATTCATTGTGTAGACGTAGTCTAATAACAGCGATGCGTACTTTCCGGCAATTCGGTGTGTTGCTCCTGCTGCTGGCGTCGTCCCTTGCACCGGCGATGGCCTGCATGGTACCCGATGCGCAAATGAGCACTCAAGAGCGTGCCTGCTGCCGCATGATGAAGAACCAGTGTGGGCAGACGGATATGCCGGCGTCACACGGCTGCTGCCAGAAGACTCTGCCGAGCGTTCACGATAACGCGCTGAACACGAAGTCCGTGACGTTCCACCCGGTGGTGGTCACTGTTGTCAGGTTGGCTGCTTTCGAGCTGGTGAATCCTCCCTCTGCTGTCAACGGATGGGTCGAGCACCCCGACTACTCGCCTCCAAAATCCCCGCCCTCGACCATTTCCATCCTAAGAATCTAGTCAGCTCCTCTCTCGCACTCTACTTTTGCCGAGCGCACGTCTGTCCGCGTGTTCTGGCGAATGCCTTGAATTGCATTTGAGATTGGAGTTTCCGTATGAGCATGGTCTCTTTGACCGCTGCGCTCGTGCTGGCCACCGCATTTTCTGCCATCGGGCAGGAGCCGGCGAGCACGCCCACGCCTTTGTCTCAGCTTGTCGCCGAGGCAGAGACAAACAACCCCCAGATCTCGGCAGCCGACCACGGCGCACGGGCCGCCCGGCAAATGGCACCGCAGGTGACAACGCTACCCGACCCGAAGTTCACCTATCAGCAGTTTAGTGTGGGCAGCCCGAAGCCGTTCGCCGGATATACCAACAGCGACTTTGCCTACATTGGCGTCGGAGTCTCGCAGGAGTTGCCCTATCCAGGGAAGCTACGGGCGCGTGGAGAAGTCGCGGAACGCGATGCCGACACGAAACAGTCCGAAGTTGAAGTGACAAAGACCAGCATCGCCGACGCGGTGAAAGCCGACTATCTTCAACTGGCCTATCTGCAGCAGACGCTTAACATTCTGCGACAAAACGAAGTGGTTCTTGACCAACTCATTCAGGATGCAACGGCCCACTATCAGGTCGGCCAGGGGATGCAGCAGGATGTCCTACAGGCACAGGTCAACCGGACCAAGATCGTGAAAGAGATCACGATGCACCATCAACTTATGGGGCGGACGCAGGCACATCTCAAGGGCCTGCTCAGTCGAGACCAGGGATCGCCGGACATCGTCACGGAAGACCTGATCGAAACACCGCTCAAACGCACCTCCGACGAACTGCTTGGGACGGTGCGGCAGAACAACCCTGAGATTCAGGTCGATGCAAGTTCCATTCGGACGCAGGATGCGCAGTTGGCCTCCGCGAAACAAGAGGGGAAGCCGGACTTTGAAGTTGGTTATATCTACCAAAACACCGACCGCAAATATCGGGACTACTACATGTTCACCTTTGATGTGCGCTTTCCGCGCAAGGCACGGGTGAATGCGGAGATTGCAGAGGCCACCGAGAAGCGCTCCGAGTGGCAACAAACACAGAATGCCCATCTGCAACAGCAACTCGCAGAAGTTCAGCAAGAGTATGTCAAAGCGACAAGCGATGAAGAGCTATTGAAGGAATACCGTGAAGGGCTGGTTCCACAGTCCGATGCGGCATACCGGGCAACATTGAGCGCCTATGCCTCCAATCGCGAGCAGTTCATTCATGTCCTCTCTTACTTCACCGACCTTCTGAGTCTGAAGCTTGAATACGCGCAGACCCTCGTCAATCACGAAGCTGCTTTGGCCCATCTCGAATCTCTGACAGGAGCGACACTGCGATGAACAAATATATTGTGAAAACCTCACTCGTCTGGATCATTGTCCTGGCAGTTCTTGCGGGGGTATGGGCTTATCGCATTCATGCGATCAAACAGCCAACGGCGATGAAGACGCCGATGTCCGAGGAAATGCAGCCTGTTGCCTCTGGGCCGCCTGCTACTGCTGACGAGCCAAAGCCATCCATGACCGATATGAAGATGGATGCTCCGCTCGCTCCGGTGCAACTTACTCCTGAAAGAATGCAGAGCATTGGCGTCCAGACTGGCACGGTCGAATACAAGCAAGTGAGCGACGACATCCGCGCGACCGGCACGGTAGACATCAATGAGCGTCTTGTCTCCTACGTACAAGTGCGTTTTCCCGGCTATATCCGCAAAGTGTTTGCGAATGCCACCTATCAGTATGTGCGCAAGGGAGAGCCGCTTTTCACGATCTACAGTCCGGACCTTGTTGCGACACAACAGGAGTATCTGCTGGCACGGCAGAACCAGAAGACCATGAGCGCAAGCACTATCGACGGTGTTGCGGATGGTGCGGCCACTCTTTCGATCGCGGCGGAGCAGCGGCTAAAGCAGTGGGATATCCCCGAGAGTGAAATCGCAAAGCTGAAGGAGACCGGCAAACCGGTTACCGACCTCACCATCAACTCGCCGGTCGAGGGATACATTACCGAGCGAAATGCTCTGCCCAATATGTATGCCGAGTCTTCGACCAAACTCTACACCGTTGCCGATTTGTCCCGCGTGTGGGTCTATGCCCAGGTTTTCCAAGACGACGTAGGCCGTATAAAACCTGGCGATACGGCGCAGATTACCGTCGACTCCTGTCCGGGGCGCACATTCTCCGGTCAGGTCGAAGAGATCCTTCCGCAAGTGGATATGGCGACGCGCACGGTTCGTGTGCGGTTGGTGATGGCGAACCCGGGGCTCAAACTGAAGCCGGGTATGTTTGTGAACGTCGATCTGAAAACCACTCTGGGACGTCAATTAGTCGTGCCAGCTTCATCGGTCTTCCAATCGGGCACGCGGCAACTGGTGTTCCTCAATCACGGCAATGGAAGTCTGGAGCCAAAAGAGATCACAATTGGTCCCCGCGCCGGTGATGATTTCATCGTTCTCAAAGGACTGAAAGCGCACCAATCCATCGTGACATCCGCTAGCTTCCTCATCGACTCGGAGAGTCAGTTACAGGCTGCGGCAGGTGCCTTCGTGCCACCTCCGCCGGGCGCCGGGGGCGCCGCTCCAACAGCGAATGCCCCCGCTGCTACACAGACAAATATCGACTTCGCTACCGAACCCAACCCGCCGCAAAAGGGCAGCAACGTCTTCCGGGTCAAGCTCACAAGTGCAGATGGAACTCCCACTGCTGGTGCTGATGTCACGGTCACGTTTTATATGGCTGCTATGCCGGCGATGGGAATGGCGGCAATGAACACGACCACCAAGCTCACTGAAAAAAGCAACGGCATGTATGAAGGAAGCGGTTCGCTCGGCTCCGGCGGTACATTTCAGGTCACCATCTCCGCTCAGAAAAACGGTCAAGCGATCGCGACCAAGCAATTACGCGTCAACGTCCCAGGAGGCATGTAATGCTTTCAAAGATTATCGACGTTTGCGCCCGCAATCGCTTCATCGTCTTCACCGGAGTGCTGCTGCTCACACTCGCTGGAATCTGGTCAGTTCAGCGTGTGCCGCTGGACGCGCTACCGGACATCTCTGACGTGCAGGTAATCGTTCATACGGGTTGGGCAGGAGAGCCACCCGATGTGATCGAAGACCAGGTAACCTATCCCATCGTCACCAGCCTGCTGGCTGCACCGCATGTCAAGGCCGTCCGCGCGCAGACCATGCTTGGCGATTCCTATGTCTATGTCGTTTTTGAGGACGGCACAGATCTCTATTGGGCGCGTTCGCGTGTCATTGAATACCTGCAACAGATCAGCGGGCGTTTGCCCGAGAACGTGCATCCTTCGATTGGCCCCGATGCAACAGGCGCCGGCTGGGTCTACGAATATGCCATCGTCGATAAGAGCGGCAAACACAGTCTTGCCGACCTGCGCAGCTTGCAAGACTGGCACCTGCGCTATGCCCTCGAGACTGTGCCCGGGGTTGCCGAGGTGGCCAGCATTGGCGGCTTCGTCCGGCAGTATCAGGTACAACTCGATCCAAACAAACTGCTGGCCTATGGCATTCCTCTTTCCACCGTCATCGACAAAGTAAAGATGAGCACGAATGAAGTCGGGGGCCGCGTTCTCAACTTGAGCGGCGCGGACTACATGATTCGCGGACTCGGATATCTGCGATCGCTCGATGATCTCGCTACGGTTGCCGTCGGCAGCAAGAATGGAACACCTGTCCTGATCCG
>Ga0302179_10001285_pt1 | contig 15295 bp, 17 predicted proteins | sample I_Palsa_E3_1_FD_198788 | JGI IMG/M metagenome (GOLD analysis project Ga0302179, IMG submission 198788) | Peat permafrost microbial communities from Stordalen Mire near Abisko, Sweden - I_Palsa_E3_1 | ecosystem: Environmental > Terrestrial > Soil > Palsa > Peat permafrost | place: Sweden...
GGTGTTTATGTGGGAATTCTTAAAGAAGTGGCCGGCGGGATCAAGGGCCATCTCTGGTGTGATGTAGACGATGTTGTATTCACCGTTGTCCACTTTCTCCCATAGTTTGGGATCTTCCTCTGCATGCGAATCGATTCCGATAGCATTCAACCCCGCTTTATTCATCTGTTCCACCTTGGGTCAGTGCAGATACTTTGGCTCCGTACCTTCGCATGCATCCCAACACACTCTAAACCTAACTTGTTCATCTTGTCAATCTGATATCAGTACATTATCGGCGTCCGGTACTACCTGCTACTCCATCAAAGACACTAAGGGACAGATCATCAGCACAATAACATTGGGACATTGATTGATACCCCAATATATTGTAGAATCGGAGATTCTGAAGGAGACTTGTTTGCGACGCTGGGTGCTGCCTATTGGGCCAACGGGCCTGTAACAGTACCGATTAATACGATTACACCTGCCAAATCTATCCCTCTAGCATTACCTTGTCAACGCCTTCCATTCTCTGTTAATAGAATGATGGGAATGTTTCGACAACCTCATGGAATGAGCGAAACAAAAACCCGCTGAGAATTGTTGTCTTTTGGCGCCGGCGGTAGGACCCCAGAGAAGGTTGTTAGGCGTGGGTAAGACATCGATCGTTAACCATTTTGTCTCAGAAACATGGTTACAGCAATATGATCCAACTATTGAAAACGCCTTCGGGAAGGTCGTCGATGTGAACGGTTCCAAATATATGTTGGACATGTACCCATCCCCAATTCGGCATGCATGATAATGGTAGTCGTGATACAGGCGGCATTGAACAATTCACAGCAATGCGGTAGACTCTCGGAGGAGATAAGGACTAACCTCAGGGATCATCAAATGAGGGAAGAGCAGGGATTTATCCTAGTATATGATATTACGAATCAGGCGTCCGTGGCGGATGTAAAACCCTTGTACAATGAAATCCTCCAAAATAAGTTCTGCACTCAAGAGTTCGAGAGCGACATTGAACCAACTAGCTTTGTTCTTCCACTTGTATTGGTAGGGAATAAGGTCGACCTCAAGAGCGAGAGGAAAGTAACTACTTGTGAAGGGAAAGAATTGGCCAAACGGTGGGGTTTTCCATTTTATGAAACGAGCGCTAAAGAGGGCACGAAGGTGAGCGACGTGTTTGACGATGTTGTTGGACAGATAGTTGTTGTCAATGAAAGAATGAGATCTAAGGAAGCAACAGTAGATCAAAACAGAGGAATGATGTCCATTATTTTGGGGTGTTTGGAGTACATTGAAATTTAGGAGAAAAGGCACATGTTGGTGGCGCCCAATTTAGCATGTTGACTCATTGGTGCAAACAATCACTTCGATGATGGTGGGTAACACAAAACAAATCATTCATGATTTCAGACAACAAATCAGGGGGGGCTGCAGCAGGTCGCCGGTCTATCCCTTTTGTGGGATCCTTCCTACTTGAATACATGCCATCCACCTCACTCATCGAGAGAATGAAGACCTCATACTATGCCGCTTCTATATATATAATTCATATCTCATCGGACATGATAAAAATGCAGCGGAACTCCCAGAACAATTGGCGTCGCGAATTGAAACCTGCTAAGTGAAGCCCGCTACCACCAACATAATCCGCACTCCCCCAGCGAAATTAAACCCCGCCTGGAGTTCCCTAATTGCTTTCATTTCAATTTCACAATGACGCACAAAAAATACGTCACATGGTCAAAAAACAAAGATCCACACCTGTTGATGGGTTTGATAAGTTGAATCTCTCTAGCCCCAAATTATAGAGCCCCGCTTCAGGCCAACACTCGCCGCAGGCGAGCACTTGCTCTAGTTCCTCACAAACAGGGGTTTCACTTTCAGAACGATATAAATAAAGATACAAATAATGAATGAACTTTGATGATGTTGTGAGGATACACTGGTTTCGGAGATCGAGATGAACGACGGCGGAGGTGTGTCTATGCAAGAGATAAATCCCACTACATATCCCACCACATTTCGTCTATCACCTCTTCCCATTTAACCAATCCATTATTCTCTCTCCGCCGCCACGTCTCCAATATAACCTCCTTCGCCCTCCGAACATTCATAATCCCATACTTCTCCATATACGTCATTCTAAACAGGGCATACCGCCTTAAACTCCCGCTGGCTTCCACACCTGCACTGAACAGGGGAAATAACAGAGAAGTGTCAGGTCCACACTCCGGCGGAACCTTTTCGATCGCTTCCAAAACTAGTTGGACCGTCGGTTGGACTTATTCGGAGGACATGTTGCGTAATCTACGTTGAATGTGGAGACGTGCGGCGAAGTGGAGGGCTTTTTTGCATGCGCGTTCAAGTTGTTGTTTTTCTTGTGCTCCTATAAAGGGTTCGGAAGAGGAGTTGATAGTGTCAAATTCGGCGTCAATGAGAGCAACTTCTACTTCGTTGACCTTGATCAAGAAATCAAGGTCTATATTGAGATTGATGCCCGTACTTGATGCAACTCTCTTATCATGCGCCAATCTACCGATACGAAATAATAGTGGGAGTAGGCGAGACGTGAATCCAGGGAATGTATCGAATTTCGATGGTTTGAAGGATTCGGTGGGGCGATTCTCCGTGATATCTTCAATGAACGAGACCGCTGAATTGTAGGACAGTTGGTGGAGACTTCGACCGCTTGTCCCCGCGACGATATCCAAGTATGCAAACCATTTGAACACGAAACTGCTCTCACGGAGAGGCCTCGTTGCTGTACCACGAAGATCCTAGATAATTTCCCTCGCGCCATTGAGATGCTTTCTCCATTGTTCGTAGTCGCCGGAAATGATATTAAGCAAAGAAAATGCAATTACTGTCGCTAGAGTAGTATCCTGAGATGCCTCCAATGGCTTAGCCAGGGCCTTTCTCAAGCCTTTAAAGGTCGTTTGAAGGAGATATGAAATGAGATGTTTCGGTAGATTTTGCCTGTTCATCCCCACGCGCTGAACGGCACTGCATGCAAGAAGGGCGGCAAGGAGATGTTGAGCAGAGGGATGGAGAGCCATTTGTGCCAGAATTGTACAGAAGGGATTGTTTTGATCGTCGTACGGAACGAGAACGCCACAAGTATTTTGGATGAAGTGGTAATATAAGAGACGGAATCTAGAGTTCTTTTCTAAAAGGGGCGATGTGACAGCGGATAGGCTTTGAGGGATGGTCTCGTGTTTGATGAGGGCAGATGGGATGAATCTCTGGACCATTTCCGCTACGGAATTATCGTCCTCTTCCCCCAGTTTCATATGCTCGTCAGAGGACCGCGACTTGAATGAAAGCTGAGCAAAAAGCATCGGGTCAACCGAAGAAGTCGTCAGCGGAACATGTGGTGCGTAAGGAGCAGGGGATAAAACTTGTTCGACACTGCAGTTGAAAGACGTCGTCCAGTATTGCCGTCGATCTTGGAAGTACGAGGGTTGAGGAACAGGGTTGTGGAAAGCTTCGGGACTTAATGGCTCCGGAGGAGCTCCATCTGAACTGTAACTGCCAGCTAAACTTGATGCCAGATCATCTTGTCGAGATTTCATTTGTCTCCACGTGAGTTTGATGGAGTAATCGCACACGAATCCTTTCGAATGACAGTGACTACATATTGGTCTACAGAATCAGCAGAGTCCTAAGTCAGCAGTTGGATGATACTTGAGTTCGTCGCACTAGTCAGAGTTAGCATTGATTACGGAAGAGACGATACCTTAATTTTCCGAAGTTTGCAATTATAACAGCCTAAGACACATCAGGTCCATTGTAACGAATGACTTACCATCACGACTGCAGCGTTTAACTTCTCTCTTCTGATCTGAAGCCGATGGTCCTTTTGGCATCGCGATGGCTCACGGAGAATGCAAGGACAGAGAGATTAATCGCGCTTTGTGTGGTGAGTGTGCAAGTTTCTATCTTTGCAGGACAGACGGCGTGTTTAGCAACAGGCGGAAAGAGGCAATGGGACGATGTGTGGATATCGGGCCGTCTTTTAAATATTGGCCTTTTCCCTTTCTATATCTTTGATAATTCCGAAATCAAACCAGCCGTGGTGGTCGGTCAATAGCTATTTTGAGGCGCCTCCTTTATGCTCTTCTGCGCCGATCAGAAAGGGTCCCTTCGTTCATCCGCTAGGCTCGGGGCAACACTCAAGCCTCCAGAAGAACCAAGGCAAGCAGCTGAGAGATCTGTGCATTCGGTATCCTTAACTCCGGGGCACACGGATTGTGGAACAAACTTTTGTCCCACAAGAAAACAAGATGGATTGTGCCGTGTCCACGTGGCGTCGTTTAGCAATTCATACACATAGCCCGGTGCACTCATGGCGTCCTTGAACCAACTAACCCCCACGTATTGGGGGGGGGGGGGGTATGCCTGTTATGAACTAACCTGCAACCCGACACAGCAAGTCTTCTGCGCTAGTTAGCTGAATGGGAAGCTTAAGAGGGAATAGTGAGTGTTGTATTGGTATTGAGATCTATAGAGTGATGAGATGTCTAAATGTATTTTATGCCGGTCCCTGAATCCTTTGCATCTGAAAAAATATCACCATAAACGGCCATGTCAGATGCATTCATTTAGATCATGTAATCTCCCATTCGCCCAAGAAGGTACAGCGTCTAGATACAAAGGCTCTTCCCATACTGGGAATTGGGGATCTTGATTGGTAAATACCGAGCCATTGCTTTCGATCCATCACTTCGCCACAAGACAATTTATATTTTGAAAGCAGTTTAGAGACAATGAAGCCAACGTCTGAGCGCTACATCACCACTGTATACCATTCCCAGAGCCGACACAATGTCGGTGAGATATCTCCATGGAAGAATGGCAAGAGCAGAATCTTATTAAGTGTGACCGCCATCTCGTTCGTACTAGTACCTTCTGTCCATACGTCTCCGCTGCTCTTCTTCCTGCTCCGATCGTGTATCGTGTTCTCGACCCCGGATTTCACGAGAAGGCCAGCGTCAAGGAAACCTTGCAGGAGACGGCTGCCGAGTTGGCCGAGACTCTCGCACATCTCTGTTTTCGACTTCTCTTTCCTGTTTCTATTTATTGTATCTCTCTTCATCTTTTGCCATGGCCTGAGCCGCTTCTTCTTTGAATTTCTCTCGAATAAACCAATACCCGCCTTTGAGAGGTCTATCCCCACCCACTGTCAAATTCGATCTCTCTCGACGGGTCGCTGGAGCGACTATAATTGGCATCCCCTCATTATTAAAATCCGCATCCATTGGAGGTGGCTCGTAGCGATTGGGATCTTTTTCGTCCAGTTTTGCATCCGTGTCTGTCCGCTCCTGCTTCTTGAACCACTCATTCACCGAAAGTGTGTGCCGAACTGTGTTCTACAATTCAGCACTATCCAGGCTTGAGATGTACTTTCCATCCGCTCCCGTGCTTTCCGGATTTCGTATCATCCACCCCATCATCTGGAAAGTGCTCGCTATATCTCCTTTTGAGAAGGAGATATATATCCTGAAGAGTCATCTTCTTCCGCAAATGTTGGTTTATAATATCAGCCAACAGATGGGCGTAGCTCGTGTATGGATCTGGAGGTCTTCAGCGTTTCGGCTGCTCAACCAGAGGTCTACTAGTTCGTCTTCCAGACTCTGTTGTTCGGGTGGGATGGACAGGAGACAAGGATGACAATTCATGCCATGGTGGACGCTGTGTTCGTATCGGCCCTGGAGGCAGGGGAGGAGGTTGCAGTTCAAAGGAATATGACGATGGAATAGAAGTCAATTCCCCAACATTGAGCAAAGGCTGTGTGCCTGTTGGTCGACGTGTGGGTGATGTAGAGGCAGAGGTTCTTCCAAATGGTAATTTGCGTCCCTGTTGCGGAGCTGGAGTTCGATGGAGAAGCGGCCTCATTGCCGGTGGCGGAAACTGGGAAGGCTGTTCTGTACCATAATCGCTTTCATGAGCATACTGTGACGGAGCCCTACCACTGACCGCTGACTGGTACTGTCGGCTTCCAAAGAATCGCTCAGGGGAGTGTGTTTCAGGATAAGATGGTGGCTGAGGTGGGGCTCGATACTGGGTCTGAGATGTAGCATACATTGACAGACCAGTTCCATGAAATGGGCGCCGTAAGGGGTATGGAGCGTCATTCGAGAATGTTCTCGGAGTCCTAGGCGATTGATGAGGCGTGCTACTGCGTCCTCTGCTAAGTTCTGAAATGGCATGCGGCTCCCCTCGTGGAACCGGAGGTTCAACGAAATGTGAAACAGGAAGTTCCACGAAGCCAGCTACTAATGGATACGGGTATGGAAGAGGTGGACCTTGAAACTCGAGGCCTGAACTTGTGATGTGCTGCAAGGTTGATACGGGATATTGGACCTCAGTTGACCTTTAGTAAGGGTCAGTTGAGGAAATTGTCGCGGAACCCCCAGAATAGTACGGCTGATAAATTGTGCCTGCCTGACTGGCAAAAGTGGGGTTTCTTGGCTGTGCAAACAGGGCATGAGGAGAGGCGAGGTGAGGATGGTAATCAATGGTCATTCTGCATGTAATGCGTGCAGATGACAGACTGTAAGTAATAAACTAGTGGCCCTTCTCAAGGAAATAGAGGTCTAAGGAGTGAATGCTTTCCTCTCGGCCTTGCTAAGCCTCGGTCACATTCCGATTTAAAAGTTTTTGGCGAAACCAGCAAACGCGTGGAGGGACACAGTTCCCAAAACCCATTGTATGGGTTTGATTATTAACTAAGTACGGCCAGCGCTCGGGGTGGCAACGTTAAGGGGCGATCCCCTCCCTCAATATGTTGCCTAGACTATTTGTCTAGAGACATTAGTCACCACGCATTGATGACTTAAGTTGTCCAAGCTTCAACTCTAAAAGTTTTACCGGATTTATTTCCCTCAAAAAAGGAGAAACACAAAGTAAGGTTGGCAATACAGTCGCACCTAGCATAATGCAGCCTCTCCTTCGCGAGTAGTATTGTGCGAATTAGCAGGGTCCGCGCAATCAAAACAATCAAACTCCGAACTGGGGCGAGTTGCCACCCACCTGTCGATCTGATCGATTGGCTGTGCAGCCTGTGCTTCCATCTGTGAACGACCACGTGCCCATAGCATTACCAGCCAAATCGGATCGTTCGTAGAAGGAAGCACAGCCAATCGATTGATAGAGTAAATTGATAGTGATCCCGAAACGTGAGGGAGAACTTTTGGTCACCTTTCCCGCTGATCCAAGAGGAGGCGAAGAGCTGAGGTGAGTGGTTGATAGCATCTTATATGTGAGATATGCGACTGTAGGTGGTCGTCGACAATGGGTTCATCGAACAAACTTGAGAGTTCATTCGCGGACCTGTGGAATTACGTGGCATCCCCACCTTTACAACTAGCAAGTGATGTGGCAAGGACACGTTGGATTACATGTTGGATGACACGAAGGTGATGATATAGTTGATGATGTGGCAAGTTTTTTCAGTTGATATCTAAAGTAGCTGTTTTTGTATCGTTTTAATTAAGTTATTATCGTACAATTCGTCAGTGCCTATATTTTTGGGTTGAGGGCTGATGCTCCACACACTCACAGGCCGCACACAAGGATTCATGCCCCAGCGAATAAGGAATCAGTGTAGGCTCCTTGCACAGCTAACCGTTCTCTCGTCTGACACCCGCCATCCCGAGTGTTGGGCGAGTCTTCCGCATTCTTGTATGTTCCAAGGGCTGAAGAGTGAAGCGGATTATGATTCACACCTAATCACAAGGCGTTGGCCATGGATTGTCATCCGATATTCTTGTCCCTTAGTTTCTTCAGCTGCGTTCCCCTTCCCATTTATCTTACCTAGACGTCCTGTCCGGCATCATTGGTAATTGTCAAGAGAAACAAAGACTGAAAATTTATGATTAAAAGCTATCAATCATCAAAACATATACCCGGTCTACTAACATCTTTCTTATATTGAAAAACCTCACATAATCTCGACTTTGAAATCCGCTCTCTCATTCATCTCATTGCCATCACCCTCATTTCAAGACATTGAGTAATCAGGTTTGGCTCGTTTAGTGAGCTCCTCCGTAACGTTTTCAAAGGATAAAATGCAAGACTGAACGGATGAGAGACCTGCATCATTCAAATAATAAATTGACTTCGAACATTCTTCCGATGAGCCCCTCATCCTACAATTGGCCATCTGATTGCTGAAAGCATTTACTGTCTAGGAATTGGACGGATCCGGGGGTTCGCTTTGATATTCTTCGAAGGCTGTGCTTGAGCGAGAGAATTCCTTGTATTTGACGGAGGGACGTTCTACGTCCTGGCTTGGTCCTTCTAGGATGTTTTGCTCTTTTCCATGACTCAGACTGAACCCCCCGAAGTTAAGTCCATCTAGTACTGTATTGGAGAGAGAGAAGGGCCCTTGGAGGCAAGGAAAATCCGGTGCTGGTTCGGATGGTTGAAAGTCAGAGAGATATCCCAATGGAGAACTGACGGGTTCTGAAGGGCCAAGATTTCCCTTTACAACCATTTCCCCATACACCCAGGATTTACTGTGGGATGTGCGTAAACATTTCTCGCCCCGTTTTTCGCATCTACTGCAGGCAGGCTTTGAGCTGTCACACCTGACTTTTCTGTCAGCGTAGCGTTGACAGGCGCTCGTAACTCGATTGACCTTGAGTGGTTGGATGTGAATGACTCATTTTAAGATGCCTAATCTCAGAGAATTCTCCAAAGTACAAACAGTTGGAGTGCTTCATATCGCGTGAATTGTTGCCTACAACCACTTACTTCACATCTGTACAGGGTGTCTTTAGTATCTGGAGTGAGAAACCTCACAATACTGGGTCATACGAGTTCGTTTGTGCAGCGCCAAATGGTCAATTCTTACATACCGTTTCCTACATGGCCAGTAATCACACACGAATTCCCACCGCTCTTCATGGACACTCTTTGGTGACATTGAAGCCTGCTTAAAACTCGGTGGAGCGTTCACGTTGTTGATAGTGATGAGGTTTAGGCAGTGTTACTGAAAGATCTTGAGGGCCGAAGAATTGATAAGTTAGAGGTCTTCGAAGTGAAGGATGGATGTGTGTAGGGGGTGAGGCTGATTAGTGCCCCAGTTATGTAGGAAGGGGTGACACATAACAGCGCCTGCAGAAGGGCCCCAGCGCAGTATTATATTCCAATCTTCGGGGCACCAAACCAAGGCAAGAGGATCGCTGTGTATAATTCCGACTTATAATGGCTCCTAGCCGCTAGAACGAAAAACCGAAGGGACGAAAAGAAATTAAAGTTATCGGCATTACATGCGGCGTGGGCTGGATCAAAATGTCGATGGGCGGGATCAACACAATATTAAAGGCTAGTGGAAGTTACATGGAACCAACCGCTCAATTTATCTGCCGTGAATGTCCACTCACATTGCCTTAACGCGAAGCTGTCGGGATCGGAATAAATAGTCCGAGCAGCGGCGACTACACATGATTATATCCCTCCGCTGTCATACCTTCTCGTGAAACACTAACTCTAGCGCAGATGGCGGTAATATAAACGGTCAATGCCTCGCCCACATGCACATTCAGAGACAATGTACTGTAGAAGACGTGCAGTGGGACGTAGTTGTGTGGTTTAATATATGCATATTTTGGAAGAGCAGTTCATCGGAGAGCAGTGGCTGGGAACAAAGGCTCTTGTCCTTGAACCCGAATATGCTGTTGGTTGACTTACGAATGGTGAAGTTAATAATGAGAGCATTATTAGAGTTAAGCACGAAACTAGCATCACGTAATAGTAGTCATTGAGATGAATTTGAATTTTCTCCTGCCCAACAGAAGCAAAGAGAACAAAGTCATTAAATCATACCTTACAATTTTAGCCACGTAGTCAATTGCGACATATATGCCTTGGGTTTCCGTCCCATTACAGGAACACTTGCGTCAGTCGACGAGAAAAGAGCAGAAGTTGTTGGCTCTTACCCTTTGACAAACGGCTTCCTTTCCATAACTAAAGTGTCGAACTCTGCCAAAGCATCTTCGAGCAACTTTTCCCATCATACAACATATCATTTCATCATGGTTTTCAGCAATAATTTCCAGCTACGGGCAGCGATGTCTCCAGCATAACTCTCTCTAGCATCTAAAAAGAATGGTTACTGCTTGCCTTCCACATGAAGTACCTGAAGGCCATGGTCCTAATGGGATTTTGAATTGTGATTCCCTTGTATCCTTGAAGCCAGTTGCGTCGAACAGATTAAGCAGTCTGCTGCAGTCGAACAATAGTCCCTTTTCCTTCCATTCCCCATAAATCATGTTTTCCAACTGAGAGCAGGTTAGAGAAAATCCTTAAAAAAAGGGCAGCGATAGGGTACCCTGGTCAGATTTGTTCTAAGGGGCTTATCATCTTCAACGTGAATACTGTAATCCAATTCAATTGACAATGCACTGCCGGTGCCTGGTTTAAGTAATTCATAGACCATACGTAGATATCCTTCCCACTTCGTATCGCGAATTTCAGGAACTAAGCATCTATGGGTTTAGCTACCTAAGGAACTTAGTTTTAACCTTGAATGTACAAGATCGCAGCTTCCAGGAGGCAAGCCTGTGTCCCAAATATTGTATATGATGAAAACGCAGTTCTTCGGCACTTCAATGCGGTCTTGAATTGGAGATAAGTCGTAACCTCTAACCAGCGCAAGTGGAAACTGCTCCGCTATCTCAGCTGCCCATTCGCCACCTCCTGTTCCACTGTCAACTGTTTACCATGGATGTTAGCAATAATGCTTGTAAACTGGAAGGGGCATTACCTATCATCGACGGGTAAACAATCTGGGCCAATTTTATGAAACGTTTCTCTATCTTACAGAATTCGAAGACGTCGTGAAGCGAATGAAGTCGGTCCCACTCTGTGTGGTCGTTCGGAAGACAGTAGGGCAAATATGAAAATGCATGATACTTGCATGAATACCTCCATCTGAAATTGGATAGATGACTTCCTCCCATTGTGAGTAGATTTGACAAAAAATTTATTGTGGTCATCGGAAGTAATTGAATAAACTGATTCAGCCCCCGACTCGTAGTCGCTTCCATCATTGTCAGTGTGCAATTCCTCGCCATCGGTCAGTCCATTAGTGGGGGGAACACCCTCCGGATTGGGGTCCCCCTAGGGAGTCAACACCGGGAACATTTCACTGAATGGAGGCAGAGCGTCCGCAGCGGGATTTGGAATGTCCTAATTTGGTGAACTTTCGCTGAAAGGAGTCAAAGGCTTCTCGATTAACTTTGAAAAATGTAGGAGAAAGGGTATTACTTATAGCCCTGAACTTTGGCTCTCATCAAAACGCGAGAAAGGTGGCAGGGATTAATGTGAAACTTTCATCTGTGTGGGTTCCTAAGGTGGTCGGCAAATAGAATCCTGGTTAGGATTTCCGGGTAAACGATATTTTTCCTCTCGAGACATTGACGAGAAGCAAAGCTAACGAGAGGAAAGACAAGGAAGAACGGCAGTAATTTAAGAAATGCAACACAGGATAATTCTTAATTCATATAATTTCCTTATTCATAAAGGTGTGTGGCTCTCGACGGAAGAGGGGTAAGCCTGATCAGAATCAGGAGCTTGGCGCTCCTGCCGATCATTGCTGAGGAGATGGCCAGTGCGCATGACAACTTTATATCAGAAGGCACAATCTGAGTCTGACAATGCGTGGAGTTTTGTTACGTGGTCGCTTCGCTAAAAATTGTTGTGGCACTTAATTTCGAAAATCCTACGAAACAGTTAGGAAGGCAAGAGCAAGAATATCACTCCATTTGGCCTGCAATAGTACCAAATGTTCCAGCATCCCTTTTTAATATCTGGCGGCAGACGGGCTCAGTTGCAATTGGAGTAGGATGCGAAATTATACGTCACGACATAAATCAGCGCTTGGATCGCATATATGAAAGCATATATTCCATAGACTACAAAATGAACCATCTTGCTGAAGGATTTCGGAACTCACTCCGGTATTCTCTTCAGGGGCTGACGACTCGGGGCCTTGCGACCAATCACACCGTTCCCGCAGATGTGAAACCGGCAGGGCGCTGCTGATGTCATCCAATTACAACCCTCCGTTGTACATTTGTACAGTCTCGTATCAGTATTTGGAGTAAGAACACTCACAATAGTGGGTAATATGGGCTTGCATGTGCTGTGTCAAATATTCTTTTCTTCCATATCCTTTCTCACACCCCTGGTAAGTACATACGAATTGCTGCTGCTCAGGGACACTATTCGGCGACATTATAGTCGGCGTGGGTTGTTCACGTTATTGACGACGATGAGGTCTAGGTAGTGTGACTGGAAGTTCTCCAGGCCGATTAATCGAGAGGAAAGAGGACGGATATGTGGGAGAGGTAGAGGTTGACAATTGATGTTTTTATCAATTCCCCACCCCTTTTGACTTTTGTTGGTGACATTTGGTCCTCACAAACAGGGGGAATCACTCTTTGAACATCACCACTGATTAGTTGTCCCAAATAGGCGACTTCTGCTCCATTTAAGTTAAGGTGTTCAGTTGTCACCTAACCCAAATTATTAGCCTGGCGTTTGGGCGAGCGATATTTATATTTTTTACACAAAAGTGGAGGTATATTTATATTTTCTCTGGATTAAGCACAACATTAAATCATGTGACTTTATGTATTTACATACATTCGCTTTATTCCGTTCTTAAAATTGAGACAATATAAATATATCTACGATGGGGGTTTGTGAGATGCCTGGAATGATATCAGATGACGAACGAGGGTTATTCCTCTGAAGCCGCCAAGTTATTTTAAATGATAACTCGACGAATATAGTTTGGACAGGAAAACTATACATATTCCCTAACAGCATCAGTAAATATTACTCCTGCCAACGAACTCAATTTCCCTTGCAACTAACATCGTGGCAGACCAACACTTGCTGCATCCCTTTCCTTCTTTAACAAGTCCATCTCATCCAAGAAAAATTCGAATTCAGGCTCGTTAGGTGAATACCTTAGGAGGATCCATCTGATATAAAGTTCCGTCGTGACCTTGATCGGCCCTTCCCTCGGCCAACAACGCTCTTTTCTCTAGAGAGCTTCTTCTCCCTTGCAACCCATGGGTACCAATTTCTGTAACTGGTGGTGACGATATGAAACTAGGTCTTGGCCAAACTCGTCCGAATCATCCGAGTTATCGACAAGGTAGGAATAGAGAGGCTTTTTCAAAGGAAGGACACGTCGAAATCGATTGAAGAAGTCGAATAATTCTTGGATATCGGGAGAGTATTTATCCTTGCGGGAACTTGCCCATGCGACACATCGGGTCCAGACGTCAAATGAGACACTAATAAATGCTGCATAATCTGGAGGTGGATTCTTATGGGGCCTTATGAGACGATCAGTAATTTGAAAATAGCTAAAAGTCAGGATGGTTACCATTCCAAATATGCCCAAAATCCATCTGTGTCCTGAAGCCTTTTCTAACGACCATACTCCACCATTTGGCAGCAAAAGTCACGAGCAACTTCCGATGTACGAAGCCTGAACTTCCCAACTGACCGTAATGCTAGTTCCTTGTTGTAAAAGGATTGATCCATCTCAGCGGTGGAGGTAAATGTGGGTTCTGCCCCCTTCTTTTTATGTAGCCTGAGATTCGACATCGACGCTCTAAGTCGCATGACTTTGGATTTTGAAAGCATATTGAAGTGACTTGGTTTGCGACTCCAGAGCCTGGAGAAAGACACTCACAGAGTTGAGAGTGGTCTTGAACCACCGAGATATTTGTGAAGAACCGGAATCGACTCGTTTAAATCGGGGGCTTGAACATGATCGACATAGAACTTGCATGAAACGAAACAATTGGCTCGTCTTAAGGTTTATGCGGGATAAAGTCAAATTAGTCCGAGCCCATAGGTTGCTGCCACATGATACGGGGATGGAACTTTGGCCAACAAGAGGGCGAGGGTGAGGTTGTGGGCGACGTAGGCTAAAGGTTGATTCCGATCGGCCCCCTTTCCTGAATGTGATGCGGCAATTGTATTTCCAGAAGTGAGACAGCACCGTAGAACCGGGTGAGCGATTTTGAGCACCAGTATGCGGCATTGACACCGTGATGGAAAACCCAAATGTTCCAGAATGGCAACACCCCCCCTAACAAGTCTAAATAGATAGGTAGGTAGCTCGACGAAATTCAGGGTAAAAGTTGAGTTCCATTACCTTGCGCTTTTGACAAGAGGGGTTTTAGAAAATCATTTCTTAAATAGATTCAAGAGAAGTCCGAGAGGCCCTTCAAAATGTTTCTTTATTCATTCCGTTAAACCACAAAGCTATCCTCCGTAACTACGTAGAACACAGTCAACCGTCCCTCCGGGAATATAATCGTTCCATTCCATTTCCCAACAAGCAACTGCGGTGGGAAGACTTCTGCTTCTTGCAATTGCTCTCTTCCTTGTCCGGCGCAAACCCCAACACGCAAATACTCTTTGCCATTTTCTACCACTTTACTCTCTCCGCTTCGTCTTTTATCTTTCTCAATAGCGGCGACCACAACAGCGTAATATTTTGCTCGAACACCCCAGTAACCCCCCTTCACGGTTCGACTAGAGCCAGCCTGCAGATCGCGCAGAGTTTCAGATGGCATAAGATCCTTATTTTCGTCTATAGGACACGGATCCCGACGAAAAGGGTCTCTTTCGTCAAGGTTCACATCCGCAAAAGTGCGGATCTGAAGCTTCAACCAGTTTTTCTGCCCAGAAAGTGCGTGCCTCACAGCATTCTAACATTAGATATATTAAATAATGGAAAAGTGCCTTCCAATCGCCTCTAGTAGACGTCACATTATCCCCGAAATGTTTGGGATACCATGTTTTGAGGTAAGTATAAATTTCGCAGAGAGTCATTTTGCGTCGAAGGTGGAATCTGATAATGTCTGCCAACATTGTCCCATAACTGTAGTAGGGCTCAGGAGCCTTACGTTTCGGGGGGGAGGACAGTCGGTTTTGTGTATAGAAGTCGATAGATTCCTGATTATTCAAATGACATTGTGGCGGGGAGGGTCTATAAGTGACTAAAGGGGATGGATGAGTCTGATATGCCTGAGGTTGATGTCGACTTCCAGAATATTTCAGCGGCTTCCGATCTTTCATCAAAGGGGACCATGGCTTGTGTGTATGTAAATCGACCGACCCTGGGCGTTTCCGATATTCTGGTAGCGCGGGTGCATGAGACACGAACGAAGATCGCCGACCTAAACCCGGGCGTGAGTCCGCTGTATTTTGGAGATGTGGGCGGGACAATGACTCCGGAAGATTGAACCGAGGTTTCGGAGCCAGA
>Ga0302179_10001288_pt1 | contig 15267 bp, 13 predicted proteins | sample I_Palsa_E3_1_FD_198788 | JGI IMG/M metagenome (GOLD analysis project Ga0302179, IMG submission 198788) | Peat permafrost microbial communities from Stordalen Mire near Abisko, Sweden - I_Palsa_E3_1 | ecosystem: Environmental > Terrestrial > Soil > Palsa > Peat permafrost | place: Sweden...
GCATAGAGTAACAGAGATTTCTTTCCTGGCGAGTTCGTACTCACGGTTGCAATGTTCGAAATTGTCAACGTCGAAGTTGCAGTACCGGAGCCTGGAGTGATCGTGGCGGGGGAGAAAGCGCAGCTCAGAGCGGTGGAGAGATTTCTGCAAGAAAGCGTGATGGGACTATTGAACGACCCGGACTGCGCTTGCGCCGTGACTGTCAACGTTCCCGACTTGCCGGACGAAATCGTGACCGACGCTGGAGATGCGTTGAAAGCTAAAGTTGGCGTTGGCGGAGGAGGTGGAGGCGGTGGTGGTGGCGTAGTGGAAGGGCACGAAGGACTATAGTTCACGGCGCCGGTGATTTGATTGGCCAGACTCGGCTTGCCCACCGCCTGAACGAACAACTGGTAGCTGCCCACGGGAATCGGAAAACCGCACAGATTCAGTGAGTGGACCCCGGTTTCCATATCTGTCAATGGCATCAGATTTTGACCATCGGAACTGACGTATACCGTGTAATGGTCGATGGTGCTCTCATCTCCGCTGATGGTCCATTGCAAAGCGTTTGCCGCCGTTGATCCAGAAACTGAAAAGCAATTATCGATGCCGGATTCGATCTCCGTGGCTTCTTCGTAATCATTCCAGGTCACCAGTTGCAAGTCGTCCAGCGGCTTGCCTGAGTTGTAGAGGCCATTGATTTGAGAAAATGTCTCCAGCCAGGTTTGACCGCATTGCTGTTTCATGATGCGGTCCGATCCCCACGACGCCAGCGTGTCGTTGAACCCCTTGTACGTCGCTCCCACCGTCTGCTCGCCAGGAACCGACATCCCCGCATCGTAAAAACTCTTGAGATAACTAGCACCGTAATCCGTCGTGGTTGGCATCACCCAGGCGTAACTGCCATCGCTAAGGACGTGACTGAATCCGCTGTTGTTCTGAAAAATGAACGCGGGTTGATTGCTCATGGCCGCGTTGGCGGCGTTCCAGTCCACCGAGAACGAAAGATCGATGTTGAAGTTAGTTACCACCGGCTGCCCTTGTAGCGTCATGTACGCAGGCGACGGGAAATAGGTCTTCTCGATGTATTGCAGTTGGCTGATCAACGCCTGTTGCGGCGTGCAGCCCGAACAGGAATCCCATTCCAGCGCTCCCTGGTCGATCATGATGGCGAAGGTAAAGCCCGGATGCGTCTCGGCCTCCGCCATCACCAACTGCGTCGCCTGATCAATGTCATTGTTGGGCCCGTACCAGTCGATGACCACGCCGTCGATGCCGCGGCTGATCATGTCCGTAATCTGATTGTGGATCTGCACCGGGTCGGTCGAGCTATAGCCGATGTTCATGTGCTTCGACTCTCCGAACCACAGAAGCAGGTGAGCATACACCTTGGTCGTAGCCCCGGAATAAAGCAACGAGTGAACGTCAACCTTGCTGACATTGCCGGCGCCCTTGTTGCCGTTCGATTGGTTGGTAAAGCTGTTGGCCGCGCTTGTGTTATTGGAGGTTTGAGCCGCGAGAGTCGTGGTCGGGACCACGTAAGAAGAACTCGCTGCACAAAGACTGGATATGCCTAGCAGGATGACTGCTACAGTGGACACTTTTCGACGCATGGGTCCTCAGGAGCGGGGGTCTTGCCGAGGATCTTGCTGGGTCTCGTGGCCAGAGAAAGAGAAAGGCACGCCCATGCCCTAAATTTTTTCTTTCCTGCTGACCAAATCTTTCTGGGAACGAGGCCGAGTTTACTGCGGACGTCCGCGGAACAAAAGATTACATCTGGCTAAGAACTTACGTGCTACGACCTGAGTGCCACGCGCGCCCAGGATCTCTGCATCCCCGATCCGGAACTGTATAGACTTCGTGGTCGGTGCGTTCAGCGGCGAGTGACTTTTGGCACCGTGGGTTTTGTTTGCAACGACAGGATCAAAGAGGCGGCACAAAAGGCGAAGAGAATTTGGTGTTGTTCGCCAATCGTCCGCTGGGAGGATTGGTCAATTCTTAGTCTCCCAATAAAAAAGCGCTCTGAACTTTCCAGTTCAGAACGCCTCGGCAGCCCTCCCCCAGAACTGCCAAACCACTTCTGGATAGTAGGAGGCGCACGGTTTTCTGTAAACGTCACTTTGGTAATTAGGATTTGCCCAGAGCTAACACCGGGAAACGTAACAAGAGTAATTCGCGACGGAAGAGTTTATTGCCTCGACCAGTGCTGGCCGCCGTCGGCTGTGATCCACGTTTCTAAAGTGGATGTAACGAGTTTCCCGTGCACGGAGTCCGGGAAGTCGATGCTCACGATGTCTCCGGTGAGGAGATTGCCAGCTTCGGAGAGAATGGCGGAGGTCCAATGATCGCCACCATCGACGGAATGATAGAGAACGCCACCCGCTGCGCCTGCCCAGATTTCCAAGCCTGACGCTGAGATTGCGCGAATGAGCGGAGATGGGTTAGAACTCTGCTTCTTGGATAGCGTAGCGTGGCGCGCGTAACCAGCGCCGAGCTCGGCTTGCAGAGCTGCGGACGCGGGTCCAGAAGCTGCCGCTATGGGAATATCTTGCCAGGTTTTTCCCTGATCATAAGAACGTTGTAAACCTCCGGCGGAGGTGATCGTCCAGCGCGGGATAGAAGCGGCCGTGAGAGCCCCCATCGATTGGGGAACCGGAGCCTTGGCTCTGGCAACAACGGCATGATCTTCCGGGGATTGACCCGGGAGAGACTGCTGAACTTCCAGTTGAGATTGCTCAGTCTGCACTAACGCAGACGCGCTGGCGACTTCGACAGTGGTTTGCGCGGGCATAGGAGATGAGGGCTGCGCGCCCTGCGCGAATACGCTGGCGCCCGCAGCCGAAAGTCCGGGCGCGGAGTTTAATGCATTTACGCCGGGTAGAGGTAGCGGCCTCGCCAAACGCGGACCTCCATCCGCATTCCGGATAGAACCTCCGGAGTTCGTCTTCCGATCCTTCTTGGCATCGGTACGAGCGATAGTGTTTCTTAAGGCAGAAGTTGCAACTGCGTTCGCGGGAACCTGAGCATCGGTGGTATGAACCGCCGGTTGTCTGTTATTAACCGTCAATTCCCTGCGGCCTTGCATTAAGGCCGCCGTCCTTGGAGCTGTGCCACGACCCTGACGGTAGCGAACAATTCCCACCGACAGCACCACGATCAATGACGCCGCAATCGCTCCCCAGCGCAGAGCGGGCATGCTGAGCCAGGGACGGCGAACCAGCGCCGGCATAACAACTTCTTCAATCTCAGGTAAGGCAAGAGCAAGCACTTCACGGCATTCACCGCAGCGCGCGAGGTGCTCCATCACCACAGAGCGTTCTAAATTCGGCAGCGAGCGCTCGGCGAAGGCGGTCAAAGCGTCCGCATCCGGATGCTCCGATCGCGCCGTCTGCTGCAAGCGCACCTTTACGATTTGGGGAAGTTGTTGCATTGGTTACGGATTTAACCCCACTTTTGAACCGGCCTCTGTTCCGGCCTGAACACTGGTATCAGCGCTTCTCTTAGAGAACGTTGACGGAAGGGATTCTTGCGCCAGGCTTCTGCGGATATCGATTGCAAGATCTCGCACATCCACGTCCAGGGCTTCTTCTGCCTGGCGACGGGCCATGCCACGGCGGACCAGTCCGGCGATGATTTGTTTGCGCAGGCTCTTCGCCAGCCTGTCGATTTTGCGGCTGATTGTCGATTCGTGGACACCCAACATGCGGGCAATCTCGGCCAGGGTCCGGCCGTCGAGAAAATAGGCGCTCAGGACAGTGCGATCTTCGCCAGGAAGAAATGCTAACGCTTCGTCGGTGGCCAAGGCCAGCCGATTATCGGCGACGGGTTCAGGTTCCGGTTCCGGTGCGCGGAATTGTATGCCTCCCTCGGATTCTTCTTCCAGGCTGACGAAGCGTTTGGTGCGGCGGTAGCGATTGACGTATTCCTGCGCCAGCACGGTGCGGAGCCAGCCTTCGAGCGATCCACGTCCACTGTAGGAGTTGAGCTTGGAAATGCGCTGGCCGTCGCGCAGCGTGGTGCCGTAGAGATCGGCATAGAGCGTGTCGGCCAATTCGCGCGCGCCCGTATCCTGACGCGCAATGCGCAGAGCCGATTGATAGAGCTTTTCGCGAAAGCGGGTTAAGAAAACTTCCCACGCGGGATTGTTGCCTGCGGCGCACGCGCGGGCCAGCGCGAGGTCGTCGACCCGCAGTGCCAGAAAAAAAGTCTTCAACTCAGATTCTGAAGTCGCGGGTGTGGCGTATTTTTCTCCGACACTAATAAGGATCGCAGCGAAAGATTCCGAGGTCAGGCCGAATTTTTCGCATTCGCTTTTCGCGAGCAGTTCCGCGCGCAGTTCTTCGACCACAGATTGCACTGCGCAGTTTTGGTTCGGGTTGCTCATTTAAGGCACGTCAAGCTGTTAGCGAACGAATACTTCTGGATCTTTTGGACGCCTATACAGAATTACTCTGGGGGAGTCCGCCACAATCGCAACATTACGTTGTTAAGAACGCAGCGCCTAAAGGCGACGCTGATGGTAGCGCGTGCGGCATGCCCGAAGGCATGCCCTGATACCAATCCTTTGCTATATCACTAGCCGATAACAGCCCACCGTTCTTGATGCTACCAATTAGTTAGACGCGCGTAATGTGAATTTTGGTCGCAAGCCGCAGGAATTATTTCGTTCTTCGGGGGAACTGAGATGGGCCGTGCGCCCTGGGGAATGGCGGTGAATCCTCCTTGGAGTCCCCAGGGGCGCGCGAGCCCGCCAGCACGGAGGATCTCTATGCGTCCGAAAATGAGTTGGGGAATGTTTTTGGCGTTGATGGGGTTGGTGGCAGTGGCGGGTTTAGCGGTCGATTGGCGAGGGGTTCAGGCAGTTCAGGCGGGGGAACTTTCGGCGGGCCTTTCCGCAGACGTTGGATATAAAGTTCTCGATCCGATCCGGCATGGAAACTTGACGGTGTTTCCGGTCGTGTCCTCCAGGAGTTATCCGACTGGCGAATTTCTTACGCTGGATGAAGGATTGCGATCTGGCGAAGTAGTGGTCACGGAATACGGCAATGCGCAAGGGCTGATCCGGCGGCGGCATACAACACCCGCGGTGATGCGCGAGAGCGCGCAGGTCAATAAGTTAGTGCTGATCAATAATTCCAAACGGCCATTGCTGCTGCTGGCAGGAGAGATTGTTACCGGCGGCAAGCAGGATCGCGTGATCGGCAAAGACCGCATCGTTCCTGCGGAAAGTGATCCTGTGGATTTGAATGTGTTCTGCGTGGCGCCGGGGCGCTGGGTCGCCACCAGCGAGCACTTTGGCGCATCGGAAGCGACATATGGGTCGGCGGGAATGGTGTCCGGTGGGCCGGTGCCGAGCACGATGATGGCACAGCCTTCGGTTCGTGCGAAAGCTATGGGCGACAAAGATCAGAACGAGGTTTGGGCCGCGGTGCGCAAGCAGCAGGCGCAAGCCATGGAAACGATAGAGGTAACGAACTCCGCACCTCAACTGACCGCAGAACTGCGAGCGACCAGTTCTTACGCGCGCGTAATGGAAAATAAAGAAGTCAAAGCGCGCGTGGATGAAGTAGCCAGGCCGATCGAACAAAATTATCAAAGCCTAATCAAGCAACTTCGGGATCGAAATGCGGTAGGCGTTGTCGTAGCGGTGAACGGGCGCATCATTTGGGCCGACATTTTTGCCAGCTCCGATCTGCTGGAAAAATACTGGCCCAAGCTCGTGCGCTCATACGCTTCCGAAGCGGTGGTCACGCGCGCCAAGGAGGCTGAAACCGGGGCTAAGCAGGCGCAGATGTTTCTCGAAGATATGAACGGGCTCCGAGAAACCATCGAGAACGAGCCCGGGATTTATCGCCACACGGAAGCCAGTGGCGACGGGTTCAAAGCGTTCTCACTGACGTCGCTGCTGCCCAAGACTGGATTTGAAGTTCACGTGGCCAAAATGGCGGAGTGAAAGCTAGCCCCTTTATAACGGGGCGCGGGGGCGCAGTTAATCCTTTAGGATCGAGGCTGGAGCGTTGAGACCAGCCTCTTGCTGTGCTCTTCGGTCGACCTTGGTTTGAGAGTCAGTTCCCGGATTGGCGGAAATGAAACGGGAGGAATCTGGCTGCGCTCGGGCGGTTCCGAGCCGTCCCGCGCAGCCTGGACCAACACTTCGACGGCGGTTCCTGCGGTAGCCGGGGTTACTACGGTCGCGCTCAGCAGGCCGCGACGAACCCAGTCCTGCCCGGTCCGGCTAACGCCGTCGCAACCGGTGAAGGGAACGTCTTGCCAGACTTCGCGGTCTTTTTCGGTCAGGTCCATCAAAGCTTTGCGCGCTCCCATAGCCATCGCATCGTTCTGCGATATGACGGCGCGAATTTGAAGCTGTCTCGAAGTACTTAACGATAGCCATGACTTCACCGCGAGTTGTCCACTGCGCTCGGTCCAGTCCCCGCGCAGGCTCTTGATGGTTACTTGTGACGGCTTGGTCGCACGGAAGCCTTTTGTGCGGAGGGTTACCACGCTGCTGTTCGATGGACCTTCGATGTGCAGTACATTTCCTTCACGCACAAGCACGGCCATCTGGCGCCCCTGAATCCTGCCGACCTCTTCCTGATCGACAGTGACGCAAAACGCCGGGGCGCGGCGATCACGCCGAAGCTCGGAGAGATATTCGGGTTCGCGGTTGAGGATGACCCAGCCGATACCGGACGCCACCGCAGCTTTCGCCACCTGGATCATCCCGGTTCCTACCGGTTCCACCAGGATTGCCGTGGGCCGCCGGATCGGGTCTTGAATCAGCTTTACGATTTGCTGGGTTTGGTTGACTGCGTCGTTGTCGGCATAGATGACCTGCAGCTTGGCTCCAACGCGGGCGGCGGCTGAGATGGCGGCAGCGGCCTGCTCGGCCTGATAATCATTCTCGCGAGTGATAAGGGCGACGACTAGATTCAGTTCGTTCATTCAGGGATGAACTGCTGGCCTCCTGCCGTAAAACGATTTTGCAACTGGGATTGTGCCACGGCGAGAAAAGGTTTACCAACTGTCTTAGAAACTTGCATACAGTCAGTTAACAGCGGACGACAAGGCTGGCGGAAGCGCTGCTGGAGCGAGAACGGCAACCGTTATTCCCCCTTAGCCGTGGCGTACCAATTCCGCCAGGCGGCGGAATCATTCGGTAACCGCTGCTTCGTAATATCTCCCAGCGCTTGAAATACCCAGGCATGAGTCTCAGAGTTGAGTGATGAGTCTTGCGCGAAGCTCACCAGTTGCGGCAAGGCGGTGAGCCGCTGCTCGTGGCTCAACATGCCAGACTCGGCGAGGCTAAACGCGGCGCGTTGGCGCACCGTGGGCGAGGGATCGTCGTGCATCGCCTTCAACAGAGGCGCTATGGTCGCAGTCGTACCCACTAAGGCGAGTCCTTCCACCGCCCAGCACCGCGAATCTGCGTCTGCATCGGTCAAATGGGAGACTAAAGCCTGCTCCGCGCGCGCGGTTTCAACGCCACGATTGGCCAAAGCACCGAGCGCCCACAAAGCCCACGTCTTCTGGGCGTGACCGGAGGCCGCCGCATTGTGAATGAGAAAATCCACAGTGGAGGAATTTTTCGCCAATCCATACGCGGCCAGCTGCACCTCGAGCGCCGACTGACGCACGGACAGATCGCTCGAGGTCAATGCCGCCGCGGTGTCACTCGCCAACTGCGAATCCAAATGCAGTTTCCCGCTCCAGCTCTCCGCTCTCCTTGCGATCTCCTGGTTCGCGCCCTCGGAGTTGCCAATAGCAAGTTCCAGCAGGGTCTCGGCCTGCGTTTGCGGCGACAGCCGGTCCAAATCATTCTCATATTTCGAGGAGCGAGCGTCATTTTTTGTGGAGGGTTGGCGGAACAAGTCGCCAAGAACTTGCCGGGGCGAGTTCGCTTTGCCAACGCCGGCCAGCAGGAAAACAAAAAAGATACCCGCGGTAATCGCCAGCGCTAGGCCGCCATGGAAGCGTCTCCAGAAAGACAAATCTTCCTTCGGGGTATCTGCGGCGCTCGCCTCGGGGCAGCCTGAAGCTGGGGCCTCCGTTTGGACCTGGTTTCCAAATCGGTGAGCCTGATTCGCCGTATTCTGCCGCCCTAGCATATAAGTAGAGTTTAGGAGTCCGTCCAAATGCTGGTAAAGTTACTTCCGTACGGCACCTGCTGTCTTAGATGCAAGAGAAACGTAGTAAGACTGCGAGACGAACCGGAAGCAGCCCAATTGTGAGGAAGAACTAAGAATGCAACGCAAAATGCAACGCAATTTTCAATCTTCGATTCTTGCCGCCCTGTTATTCGTTATCGCACTCTGTGCGCTGGCCGCAGTGGCCGCGGCGCCAGGCTACCACATCATCAACACCTACAAGGTCGGAGGCGATGGCGGATGGGACTATCTCACGGCCGACGCCAGCGCGCGGCGAGTCTACATTTCGCGGGCTACACGGGTGATGGTTTTGGATGCCGATACTGGCAAGGCCGTGGGCGAGATCGCCGACACTCCTGGCGTTCACGGCATCGCCCTGGCGCCGGAACTAGGACGCGGTTTCACCAGTAACGGACGCGAGGGCACGGTCAGCATCTTCGACATGAAAACTTTGGCTACCAGCAGCAAGGTGAAAGTTGGAGAAAATCCCGACGCCATTTTGTTCGATCCCGCGACTAAGAGAGTATTTACTTTCAACGGGCGCAGCCAGGATTCGACTGCGCTCGATGCGGAAAAGGGAACGGTGCTCGGCACCATCAAGCTCGACGGCAAGCCCGAATTCGCGGCCAGCGACGGCAAGGGAGAGATCTTCGTAAACATCGAAGACAAAAGCGAGTTGGTGGCCATCGATCCAAACAAGCTCGAAGTAAAAGCCAAGTGGCCGCTTGCGCCTTGTGAATCGCCTTCCGGATTGTCGATGGACCGCAAGAATCGCCGCTTGTTCGTGGGCTGCGAGAACAAAATGATGGCGGTGGTGAATGCCGATAGTGGAAAAGTGATTGCTACTCTGCCCATCGGCGAAGGCGTAGATGCGACCGCATTCGACGACGAAGCCGGACTGGCATTTGCTTCCTGCGGCCAAGGTGTGCTGACCGTCATCCACGAGGATTCTCCTGAAAAGTTCAGCCTGGCGGAAAGCGTTCCCACGCAGCAGGGCGCGCGTACACTGGCTCTGGACGCGAAGACCCATAACGTTTTTGTCGTGACGGCTAAGTTTGGCCCACCGCCGTCCGCCACCACGGATAACCCGCGCCCGCGCCGGTCGATTATGCCGGATAGCTTCGTAGTCCTGGTGCTGGGAAAGTGACGGTTGCCGGCAGAACGGCAAACTGCATCCAATCTTCGCGATGAAATCATCTCTTCATGCCGGGCGGGGCGCAATTTGTTTTGGCCTGTTTCTTGGTCTCGTGCGGCTATGCGGCGCCTATTCGGTGCTGACCCATGAGCAGGTTGTCGATCTATTGTGGAAAGATTCGATTCAGCCTCTGTTGCTGGCGCGTTTCCCCTCTGCAACAGCCGATGAATTGCTGAACGCCCATGCCTACGCTTACGGCGGATCGCTGGTGCAGGACATGGGCTATTACCCTTTCGGCAGCAAACTTTTCAGCGACCTGACGCACTATGTGCGCAGCGGCGACTTCGTGGTGAGCCTCGTCAGAGAATCTTCCGACCTCAACGAATACGCTTTCGCCCTGGGAGCGCTGGCGCATTACTCGGCCGATATTTGCGGGCATCCGGCCGTGAATCGGTCGGTTTCCATCGAGTTCCCCAAGCTGGCGAAAAAATATGGCAACGTTGTCACCTATGAGAACGATCCCAAAGCGCACATTCGCACAGAATTTGGTTTCGACATCGTGCAGGTGGCGAAGAATCGCTACACCTCAGATCGCTATCACGACTTCATTGGCTTCGAAATGTCAAAACCTCTGATGGAGCGGGCCTTTGTGAAGACTTACGGCATCCCGCTCACAGACGTAATGGCGAATGAAGATCTGGCAATTGGAACGTTTCGCCGCGCCATCAGCAAAGTCATCCCGGAAATGACCCGCGTTGCGCTCGTCTCACGAAAAAAAGAACTGGTTCAGGAAACGCCAAATTTCAACGCCAAGAAATTTCGCTACTATCTTTCGCGCTCGAATTATCAAAAAGAGTGGGGCAAGGGGTATCGCAAGCCGACCTTCGGAACCCGCGTGCTCGCATTTTTTCTGCGCATCGTGCCGAAGATCGGACCGTTCAAGGCGGTGGATTTTAAGATTCCCACGAAGCAAACGGAAGATCTGTATATCGCAAGTGTGGATAGCACTCTCGATAATTACAAGCAGCTTCTGCGCCAGGCGGGGGCTAAGGATTTTCAACTGCCGGATACGGATTTCGATACGGGGCATGCCACAGTGCCCGGTGAATACGCGTTGGCCGACGCGACCTATGCGCAACTTCTGGATAAACTGGCGCAGCACAACTTCGATCGAGTGACGCCCGAACTGCGGTCCAATATTCTGGCGTTCTATGGTGACCCGAATGCAACTCTGGCCAGCAAGCGCAAACCGGCAGCGTGGCAGAAAACGCAGGATGAGATCCAGCGATTGAAAGGATTGCCGAATAACGGATTGCCTAACACGGAGAAATCCGCCGCGGTCATTCCGACTCTTTCTTCCACTCGTTGACCTGCCGCAACATGATTTCGTAGCACTCGCAAGCTGCTCCTTCCAAGCCCCGCCGGTCAACGATTCTGACCTCTCCACGCGTGTAGGCGATCAGGCCCGCTTTTTGCAGAGTCCCAGCGGCCACGGTCACACTGGAGCGGCGGGTTCCCAGCATCTGAGCCAGCAACTCCTGAGTGAGGGGCACAGAATTCGATCCGATACGATCGGCACTCATCAACAGCCATCGTCCCAGTCTTTCGACTACTTCGTGCAACCGGTTGCAGGCGGCTATCTGCGTGACCTGCATAGTCATGATCTGGGCAAACTGCTGCAATCGCCGTTCCAGCGTCGGGCATTGCGGGAGAATGCCAGCCAACGCTTCCCCGTCGATGCGGTAGACCATGCTTTCAATCTGAACGACGGCGCGCGTGGTTGCCGTACGAAAGCCAACAATCAGGGGCAATCCGATGAACCCTTCATTGCCGATCAACCCGACCTCTACGCTCTTGCCATCGGGAAATACGGAAAGAATGGAGATGAGACCACTATCGCAGAAATAGGCTGATTTCATGGCGTCGCCGGGTTCGTGCAAAACCTGGCGGAGCGCGAGGCGCATGACTTCCAGCTTGGGGGAGACGACTTCCTTTTCGTTGCACGGCAAGTCGGCGAGAATTTCGTTATTAATATCTCCATCACCGTCCTTGCCGCCTAGCTTCGGCGCGACTGGCGTGTCTGGGCTGTCATTCGCCTCGGTAAAGGCAGGCCTAGGAACATCTTTGTCGCGAAGCGAACGCGAGGTCACAATTGCGGAAAGTTTTCTGGAGATTTTCAGGCGTTCTTTCTTGTAGCCGTTCTTCGTGAAAAAATATTCGCGCCGAATAAGTAAGTCTTTTGTCGCCGCTCTCTTGCTGTTGCGGTTTCCATCAGTCGCAGCATTGCCTCTTTGTAACCATACCGAGTAGCGATACCGAAACATTAATGATGGTCGGGCTTTCTGTCGGTACGGCACCGCACTCAGTTGTTTCTGATCTTGAGTGCTCCGGCGCATGTAGTAGTGAGGAGGCTTAAACGGCAAAGGGAAACAATCATTTTCCGCTGTGAGTTTTGAAGACGCATGGCCGATGAGAAGTTAGACTTCCCAGCGGAGGCCATCTCGCGTTACCATGTCACTCACGTCAAGCAAACCGACCGCCCGGTAGGTCTAGTGGCCCGACCGCAAGCGGAAACTGTTTAGACCATGAATGCCGTAGACGAGAGATTTTTCCAGGCTCAAGTCGTGCAACGTTCGGACTTCGCTTCCGACCTGTGGATGATCCGTGTCCGCTGCGACGGCAATTTCCAATTTGTTCCTGGCCAGTACGCCACCCTGGGGATTGAGGTCGCGGGCAAACGCGTAGAGCGGCCCTATTCCATCGCCTCCGCGCCATGGGAACGGGAGATCGAGTTCTTTTTCGAATTGGTGCCCGAGGGCGCGCTGACGCCACATTTATACAAGCTGCAACCGGGGGACTTATTGTCAATGCGCAAGGCGCCGAAAGGGCGCTTTACTCTCGACACAGAGAACGGGCGCACGCATCACCTGCTGGTTTCCACCGTTACGGGCGTGGCGCCGTTTGTCAGCTTCGTGCGCACGCTGAACAAAGACTGGATAGAAGGACGATTCGATGGCTCGCACAAATTGTATCTGCTGAACGGCGCCAGCCGCCCGTGGGAATTCGGTTACAAAGACGAACTGATTCGCTTCGCGGACGAACTGCCCTGGTTCACCTACGTGCCGACGGTGAGCCGTCCCTGGGATCACTCGGACTGGCCGGGCGAAATCGGCCGGGCCGACGACGTATTGCGCAAGTATGCCGATCAGTGGGGACTTGACCCGGAAAATACTGTTGCCTATTTGTGCGGGCATCCGGAAATGATCGAACGCAGCAAAGCCATTCTCAAGCGCCGAGGATTTACCGACCGAACCGCAGTTAAGGAAGAGATTTATTGGGTGCCACCGAAGCCGTAAGCGATTGGATGTTTTAGGACTAAACGCCGGCGACCGTGCTGCGGCGTTCCAGCAACACGACATCCCTCCACACATCGCGCAACTTGCCGATATGGCGCCTTACTCCGACCTCGCGGAATCCCCACGACTGGTGAAGTCTGATGCTGGCTGTGTTCTGAGGAAAGATTCCGGCTTGTAAGGTCCAGACTCCCGCGCGCTCAGATTCTTCAATAAGCGTTTCCAATAGCCTCTTGCCGACTCCGCAACCTCGCGCCGCAGCACCAACATAAACGGAAACTTCCGCCACGCCGGAGTAAACTCGCCGGCTCGATACCGGACTGAGAGCCGCCCACCCAAGAATTCCCCGCTCGGCGAGATCGGCGCTCGCATTGCTTTCGCCGGAGTCGCGTGCAACCAGTCGGCAATCCTTGCGGTGTGCGAGGTCCCATTTCTGCCAATTGGGCAACTCGGTCTCGAATGTGGCGTTGCCGGTGTCGATTCCTTGGCGATAGACTTCGCAGACGGCTAGCCAGTCGTCCGGCTGCATCGGACTTATCACGAGGTTCACGGGAGGCTCGCGCTCAGCTCCAGGAGTCCTCGGCGTCCGTCTCGGCGCCCTTATCATCGGTAATGGCTAGGCGAACGGTATTATCTCCCGGATACACTCCCTTCTGCTTAAGTTCTTTTTGCCAACTGCTCAGCGGCGGATCGAACGACTGATCGAATTCTGTGGAACCGTTGACCACGATTTGGGCGCTGGCAATCTTTTCGCCCGCGCCGGCCGTGGCTGAAGCGGAGATATTCCAGTCCTCGGCCAGATCCTTCTGGTGGGAAAGTTTCAGGTCCATGCGTATCTCCTCCCTAATCGATTCAAACTTTCAATCACATCAAGAGTCCCCCAAACACGAATTCGGTGAACTGAGGCACCAGATTCTGCACCTGCAATTCGCCCTCGGGTTTGTACCACTGATAAATCCAATTCAACATGCCGAGCAAGGCAAATGCGGCGGCGCGCGGGCTCACTGAACCTTTGGCGTGGCGTGAGCGCTGCACTTCCGCCATCAGGTTTTCGAGGAAATGAATGTAATCTTTTTTGCGGGCGTTGATCTTTTTGCGCAATGTCGGCGGCAGGGGATGGTTCTCATGCAGCATCACCGTGATCTCGCGATCGACCGGGCTGAGCACGACTTCGATGTGCAGACGGATCAGGGCGCGCAAACGTCGCTCGGGGTCGGAGATTTGCTTCACGGCATCGATCACGCGCTCCTGGGTGATGTCCATGGCGTGATTCATGATCTCGTAGAGGATTTCGTCTTTGCTCTGGAAGTGGTGGTAGAGGCCGCCTTTACTGAGCTTGAGCGCGGCCGCAACGTCGTTCATGGAAGTCGCATCATAGCCGCGCTGCTGGAACAGGCGTCCGGCGGTGCGCAGGATTTCCTGCCGGGAATCGATCAGGGTCTCACGGGCCATCGGGGGACATGGTAAACAGTTGCGGCGGGGAATGCCAATCCTGTGCTTCTATCGTGACCACCAGTAATCAAACTGCTCACTTTCCAAGGCGTGCCGGAAAATGTCAGCCATGGCGGCAGCTTCCGAGAAGTGCCAATTTTCTTCGGCCGCTATCAGATTCCCCAGCTTGCCAGTCCAAACACCCCGCCTATTTCACCAGCAATAGCGGTTTGATCCCCAGATTCACTGTATCGTTCTTAATCGGCTGCTTCAGCCCGGTGATGTCTTCCTGCGTGATGTAGGACTTGTCCGGCGAATAGGGAGCGGTGGTGCAAACGCCGTTGTTGCAGGTCTGCGATGTATCCCAGACAATTTGCTTCAGGGTCGCAATCTGGCAGGTATAGATATTCCCCGACACAGTGCATGGCGTCGGGGACAAACCGTTTAGCCAACCCAGCACTACGTCATAGGCGAGACCCGCGGGAGTGGGATTTCCCGTGGTGGTTTCAATGGTGCCGGACGCGACTTTGCCCCACGTGTACCAGGTCTGAAACTGCAGATTATTGGTTGCAGCCAATCCCGCTTGCAGGATCTCGTAGTGAGTAATCCACGCCGCTTGCTGGTCGGGATCGCTGACTCCGTTCGTTCCCCATCCGCCTTCGGTCGTGATGATCGGCTTGTTCAACATGCCGTTGTTATCCGCAATGCCGCGAAAAGTGGTGATCATGGTCATGATGGGCGCGTTGGTGGAGAGCGGACTCTCCGGCATCGGCACGGGCACCGGCTGGCCACCGCCAGTCTGGCTGGGGTAGCCGTGGAATGAAAGAACGTCGGCGTAGAGATAGCCACCGGCTTTTAGGTAGTTGGTCATGTACTTCACACCGCTTTCCCAAACTACCGATGGCGTCGAGACGATGGCGTAGGGATCCTGCTTAATTATCGGGTACACGGCTTGGGCCATGGCGACCATCTGCGCGGGCGTACCAGTCCAGAACTTAGTGTCGCTCATCTCATTCCAGATTTCGTAATACTTTACGTGCGGCGCGGTGGTGCCGTTGTAGTGGTTCACTACTTCTGTGACGAAATCAACCCAGTCCTGAATATTATCTGGCGGCACGGTGCAGGCAACAATTCCATTGCTCGTGTGGAAGCAACTGGTCTGATCCGCCACCGCCCAGCCCGGGGTCCAGGCGAACACCAGATCGAGCAGGGCAACTCC
>Ga0302179_10001289_pt1 | contig 15266 bp, 12 predicted proteins | sample I_Palsa_E3_1_FD_198788 | JGI IMG/M metagenome (GOLD analysis project Ga0302179, IMG submission 198788) | Peat permafrost microbial communities from Stordalen Mire near Abisko, Sweden - I_Palsa_E3_1 | ecosystem: Environmental > Terrestrial > Soil > Palsa > Peat permafrost | place: Sweden...
GTCACCTGGTCTTCAGAAAGCTGAATGGCGATAATATATATAGCATGGGCTTTTTTTTGCAGGCGGGAGTCCTGGGCCTGGCGGGAATTAAGGATTCAGTCAGCAGTTTCGTATCCAGCGGGGCGCCGATCCAGGAAGAATATCTTCGGTTCTCGAAGTGGGTCGACTCGTTGGTTGACTGGTCGGCGTGGGGACGCGCCAAAGATGAAGCCGTGAAGGCAAAAAAAAATCCGGTGATGGACAGTCTTAACGTAGCAGCCGGGTTAATGGGCAAGCGGCAGGAACAGCTCGTAAAAGAATATGCCGGAACCCATCCTTCTTCTTACGTAGCCGTCGAGGAAGTGTTGAATTACTTCAGCTACAATCCGGATGCCGATACGCTGCAAAGTCTCTACAACGGATTTACATCTTCCCTGCAGTCCTCTCATTTGGGTCAGAAGCTGAAAAACATCCTGGACCGCGCCTTACTGACGGGCATCGGCCGGCCTGCCCCCGGGTTCACGCAGGTCGATAGCAGGGGAACCCCGATCGCGCTATCCTCTTTCAAAGGCCGGTATGTGCTGGTGGACTTCTGGGCCAGCTGGTGTGGCCCGTGCCGGGAAGAGAATCCGAATGTGCTGAAGAACTATCGCCAATATCATTCCAAAGGCTTCACCGTTTTGGGTGTCTCCCTGGATGATAAAAAAAGCGATTGGCTGGAGGCCGTCAAAAAAGACGGGCTGCCCTGGGTGCAGGTATCCGATCTGAAGGGATGGAAGAATGAAATAGCGGTCTTATATGGCGTGGAGGGGATACCGATGAATTACCTGGTCGACAAAGACGGGAAAATCGTTGCAAAGGGTCTGCGGGGCCCTGACCTGGATAAAAAACTGGAAGAATTTCTACATTGATCACACATGGGCGAAGTGGAGATGAATATTTTTTCGCACCGGCTTACCATCCGCTCGATCCTCTACTTTTACGGGGGGGCCGCGAGCAGTCAACTGGCCATACATATCGCGGAAGATATCGCTGTGGCCTGGAATATGCCACAGGGAAAGGTAAAGATCCGGGGGGAGCAATACGAGGTGCGGTTTGAAATCGAGGGTATTTATCAGCCTGATCTGTCCCCTGCCTCTGTCTGGCACAATACAGATCCCCGGCTGAATTTTTTTCGGATCGAAGAATATTCGCTGCACGATATCTCTTCGGTCGACGGGCTGGGTTGTAATACCGGCTACTTTAAATTTGGAAATGTGCTGAATCATTCTACAACGGCTGCTCATGAATATGGTCATACGTTGGGCCTGGATCATCCCAAAGAGCTGGATATCCGGGGAAAGGGTCAGCCGGGCATGATGTATCCGCGGGGGACGCTGTGCGATCCGGAGTATCAGTATGACCCTGCTGCGGCGGCGGGTGGTCCGGGGGGTACGTTGAATCCCTTCAAACGAAAAGTGCTGGCGGGTGATATAGCCGGGTTACGATTGCCGCGGCTGGCGTTTGATCAGCGTTCGCTGTCGATCATTGGCGAGTTCTCTTCTTTCTATCATCAGAAGCACGACCAGGCTGCGCCAGGTACGGCATAATTTATATGAGCAACATCTTATCTATACAATCTGTTACAAAGTTTTACGGCAAGATCAGGGCCCTCAACCAGGTGTCCTTTGAAGTACCTGCCGGATCGGTCTTTGGGGTGCTGGGGCCAAACGGCAGCGGCAAGACCACGCTGTTGGGGATCGTCATGGATGTGTTGAAAGCCAGTGGCGGCAGGTATTCCTGGTTTGGTGAACCCCCATCCGAAAAGCAGCGTCAGAAGATCGGTACGCTGCTAGAGACCCCAAACTTTTATCATTATCTGTCGGGAGAGCGGAATCTGCGGATCGCGGCCGCCATTAAGGGAAGGGGAACGGAGGACATCCCGCGGGTCCTGGAGATGGTAAAGCTGACCGAGCGAAAGGATTCAAAATTCAGCAGCTATTCGCTGGGGATGAAACAACGGCTGGCCATTGCCTCCTGTATGCTGGGAGATCCGCAGGTATTGGTCTTTGATGAACCGACGAATGGGTTGGACCCCGTCGGGATTGCGGAGACCAGGGAAACGATCCGGCAGCTGGCGCGGGAGGGCAAGACCATCCTTTTGGCCAGTCATCTGCTGGATGAAGTTGAAAAAGTCTGTACGCATGTCGCCATCCTGCAGCGTGGTCAGCTGTTGATGGCCGGCGATGTGAATGAGGTGTTGATGAATGAAGACTTTGTCGAACTGGGGACGGGTGAAGGACTGCAGGCGAAGCTTCAAGGGTTATTGGCCGGGTTGCCGGGCGTCCGGCAAGTCAAGCCGTATGACCAGCATGTACAGGTCTTTTTTGAAAAGGGAGTGATGGATACCGGGGAGCTGAACCGGTATTGTTTTGAAAATGGGATCACGTTAACCTATCTGCAATTGCGCAAGCGCAGTCTGGAGTCGAAATTTATGGAATTAACGGAGGAAAAAAATAAATCGGGGGCCGCTGTGGCAAGATAACGGATAAATAAGCAATCTATGTTAAACTTACTGCGGATAGAATGGATGAAAGTCAAGAACTACCGGACGTTCTGGATCTTGCTGGCGATAGTGATCGTGAGCGTACCGGGTCTCAGTTATATGATCTTTAATATAATGGACAACAGTTTTCCCAAGGCCAAAAATGGTAAGAGCATATTGGGCAGCCCTTTCGCTTTTCCCGATGCCTGGCAAAGTGTGAGCTGGAATTCGACGTTGCTGTTCATCCTGCCGGCCATCCTGATCATCACTCTGACGACCAATGAATTCACGTACAAGACGCATCGCCAGAATATTATTGATGGATGGAGCAGGAAGCAGTTCATCGGTGTAAAGCTGGTCGAAGTATTTCTGTTGTCGCTGTTGAGCACGTTCGTCGTACTGCTGACGGTCTTAGGTTTTGGCTATATCGCCAACAAAGTGCCCGCGGGTATTTCTGTGTGGCAAGGCAGCCGGTTCCTGTTTTTTTATTTTGTGCAGGCGCTCTCGTATTTCACGATCGCTTTTTTATTGAGCATGCTGATCAAGCGTTCGGGGTTGGCGATAGGCGCATTCCTGATCTATATGTTGCTTGAAAACGTGGTGGTAGGCATCTTCCATAACATCTATCATATAAACGCCATGGAGTATATGCCCGAAGAGGTAACGGACCGGCTGATCCCCTTTCCTTATATAAAGGCGCTGCTGGATGTTGGCAGATGGGAGCATCTGATACCCGGGTATCTTGCGGGGGCCGCGGTTTACCTTTTTATCTATTGCCTGGTGATGGCAAGGTCTTTTCTCAGGAATGACCTTTGACCAGGTTATCCAATGCGCTTTCGATCGAAGGATAGATATATTGAAACCCGGCATGCCGGGTTTTTTTGGCGCTGACGGTAGTGCTTTTCAGGACTTCGATACTCATTTCGCCCAGGAGCATTTTCAGCAGGAAAGAGGGAACAAAGATGGGGACGAAATAGCGGCCTTTCAGTCGCCGGGCCAGCTCGATACCGAGGGTGCGGTTGGTAACGGGATTTGGTGCAACACCGTTGAAAATGCCGGTCCATTCGGGTTGTTCGATGGCCTGGATAAAAAGACGGCAGAGGTCATCGACATGGATCCAGCTGACGGTCTGGCGGCCGCTGCCCAGGATGGCGGCGACACCGAAGCGGACAGGTTTTTTGAATTCGGCCAGCGCGCCGCCCTGGCGGCTGAGGACGATCCCGGTGCGGATGATGACCAGCCGTTTGCCAAGCGAGGTGACCGGTGAGATAGCTTCCTCCCAGCGGCGACAGGTTTCGCCGAGAAAATCGCCGGCAGGGGGATCGGTCTCTTCGAAAGGCCGGGGATTGGGGATGGAGGGGTCGGGGCCGTACCAGCCGATGGCGGAGGAACTGATGACTGCTTTTACTTTATTGGGGATCTCGCGGAGAGATTTTACGAGGAGGGCGCCGGTGGCTGTTCTGCTTTCTTCTATGATCTTTTTTCTTTTTGCGCTCCAGCGTTTGTCGGCGACGCCGGCGCCGGCGAGGTGGACGATATAATCGGCTTGCCGGATGGCTTCCGGGTCGATATAGCCGGTGGCGGGGTCCCAGCGGAAGCGTTGCAAACCGGGGCCCGGGTTGGGGGCGTAGAAAGCGGCGGCGGACAGCGTGGCGGGTTCACCGGCGGCGGATCGAGCGATGGTTTCGGCGGCGGCGGCTGGCGGCGCGGTCCCGGCGGCGGAAGGGCCGGAGCTGGCCGGGGCATGGCGGGACAGGATAATCATGCGATGGCCTTTATCGATCAGCATGCGGGTAAGCGCGGTGCCGATCATGCCTGTTCCCCCGGTAATAACGATTGTAGACATATTCTTTAATGAACGATTTGATTCAACAATAATACCATCAATAATCCCCCCACGGACACCAGGGTTTCCATAAGCGTCCAGGTGGCGAAGGTCTGGCGGATCGTGAGGTTAAAATATTCCTTAAACAACCAAAAGCCGCCATCGTTCACGTGGGAGAAAGTCATGCTGCCTGCTCCGATAGCGAGGACCAGCAGTTCGGGCGGTATTGTCGATTGCTGTAAAAAGGGCAGCAACATTCCTACCGTCGTCAGGCCCGCCACTGTAGAAGAGCCGGTGCAGATCCGGATGAGAGCGGCAACGCTCCATCCCAGGATCAGGGGGCTGATGGAAGTATGTGCGAGCTCTTGTTTGATATAGACGTTCACGCCGCCCTGCGTCATCACCTGCATAAAGACACCGGCGCCGGCAATGATCAGCATGACGGGTGCTACGCCTTTGAAGGCGTCTTCCAGGGATTTCATCAGGGTAGTCATGGATTTGCCCCTGCGGAGGCCCAGGAGGTAGATGCCTGTCAGTACTGCGACCAGCATAGCAATATTGGGATCCCCGATAAAGTCGATGACTTTTTTGAGGGCTGTGTTTGCGGGGAGCAGTCCCAGGAGGGTTGAAGCGGTGAGCAGGATCAGGGGCATGAGGGATGCCGTGAGGCTAAGTCCCAGACCCGGCAGTTCATGCGGGTCCATGAGCTTTACCGTCAGCAGGGAGGGGTTTGGGATGGATTTGTATCTGCGCATGGTCTTACCGAAAAGTATACCTGACCCGATGATGGTTGGGATGCCGACGATGATCCCGTAGAGCAGGGTCTTGCCGATATGGGCATGTAACTGAAGGGCGATGGCGGTGGCGGCGGGGTGCGGCGGCAGAAAGCCATGTGCCACGGACAGGGCAGCCAGTACAGGTATCCCAAGATAAAGGAGGGGCAGGCCGGTGGTTGCGCCTACGGCAAAGACCAGGGGCATCAGCACCATAAAACCGGCGCCGTAAAACATGGGCAGACCGACCAGGAAGCCGGACAGGGCCATGGCCCATTGGATCCGGCGGATGCCCGACAACCGGACGAGGGATTGGGTGATCTGCTGGGCTGCGCCGCTATCGGCGATCATCCGGCCGAGCATGGCCCCGAAGCCGAGGATGATGACGAGCGATCCCATAATACTGCCGATGCCCTTTTGGATGGCGTCGCCGATCTGATGGATATCCAGACCGCAGGCGAGTCCCAGCGCTATGCTCACTACGATAAAAGAAATAAAGGTGTCCAGCTTGCACCACACGATCAGTAAGATAAGGCAAAGGATGCCCAGGAAGGAAAGGAGTAAAGGCATGTGAAAAGCTTGTAAGACTGATTATGATAAAGATAGGAAAACCTTGGGGGGTTACAGGCCACAGTTACTCAGCTGTGGGGTGCTCCATTTATAGCGGTTTTGCAAATCTAAGCCTTGTGTATTTATTTGTGGGTCATGGGTTTAAAATGATTCGGCTCCTCTTTATTATTCGCCATAAAAAGCAAAAAAAATAGTTTTAAACTACGAAAAAAATAAAATTAAAATTTATATAACATAAATAATTATCTGTTAATATTTGATTTAAAGATTATTGATTTAACGATAGTAAAATAAACTTAGGTGAGTTTTAATATAAAGTAAATATATCTAAATTATACTCCGATAAAAGATTTATAAACTGACGTTTTTATAGGCAAAATGACACCATTACTCATAAAAAAAGTCATTATAATAGTTTTAAACTTAAAATTAAATTTTTATTTAGCAAAATATTAAAAAATAATTACTTTTACGGAAAGAAAAATATAACTCATGCCGAAGATTATAGATTATCCCCGAGCTTCTTTCAGGGCCTGTTTAGGTCTCGCGGACGCAGTGTGGTATCTTGGCGGGTCGTGTACTTTGGAAACATGCGCAGATAAAATGAATCTTAAAATCAGCGGCAGTTTCCACGCATTGTGTGCATCTACCCAAAAATTCAAGTTGATCGCCACTCAAAAAGGGATCTTGCAAACTACAGAATTATATAAACTTATAAAGCATTCTTATTCGGAAGAAGAAATGATGGATAGTAAAATTAAATCTTTTCTTACCCCCCCCGTTTTTTCAAAATTATTTGAAAAATTCAATAATAAAGAATTACCAGTATCTATGCTCGAAAAAATTCTTATTCGGGAATTTGAAATTGATCCCGAGATAGCAGGGCGAATAGGAAACTATTATGTTGATGGTTGTAAAGATCTAGGTTTATTAGGTCCTGGAAATATTCTCGCCAGGAAGCAAAATTCCGAGCCTACGAGTGAACCGGTTCAACCAGCGGGAGAAGCTAAGGCAGCGCTAAACGCAGAAAGTACGAAAATAATGGATTCGCCTTCAGATTTATACAGAGCAGGACAAAGCATTCGAATTAATACTGACGAAAGTAATTTTTCTGTACACATTGTCGGTCCAGGAACTGATTTCCGAATTGTCATTTCTGAAACTGATGATATTTTTTTATTGGAGGCAATGATTAAAAAGATTCGAAGAAAGGTAGAACAAAAAAATATTGAATAACCCAAATTGCGCTGAAATAAGAGAACATAACATAAAAGCAAAACCCCGGTTACGTTCTCTTTCGAGAAGAGGCTTTACCAGGGTATAACAGTGTAAAAGTAGCATAAATGATGGATATTACCAAATATGAGCATTACTTCTCAGTCTCCCGGATTTCCCGGTATATGACTGCAGTTGGTGGAGATGCTGCTAAGGCAAAGAGTTTATACAACTTAAATATTCAGTTGTCACAGAGATTATATCCACTTATCTCAATCCTAGAAGTTGCACTACGTAATGCTATAGATCGGGAATTAAGCAAGCACTTCAATGATAACCAATGGCTTATTAAAAAAAGAACTCAATTTGCCAATCATCCCGGACTAGTTTTTAAGGATAAGCGCGGAAACCTTCAGCCCGATCATTTTTTCACTGATAAGATTCATTCTGCTGAAGCAAAATTACATTTCAGAGGAGTTCCTGTTTCTCATGGAAAGTTGCTTGCAGAGTTAACATTTGGTTTTTGGATAAAATTTTTCGATAATAAACCAATCAAAATATTGCATGGTGCACAGATCCGTGCCTTCCAAAATTCCCCAAAAATGCCAATGGCTAAAGTGCATTCTCATCTCAATTTAATAGTTGCACTTAGAAACCGGATATCGCACAATGAGCCAATTTGTTTCAATAAGACCGGGCAATTATGCCTGGCTACTATTGAAGGATATGAAAAGGATATTTGCAATGCTTTAGGTTGGATCAATCAGGAGTTAAAAGACTGGAGCAATATTTTCAACTTGGTAAACCCAACTATACTTCAGATTAAGCAATTATAAAAAATCCCCCCGGGGAACCGGAGGGAATAAAACAACTAAAAACAAACTATCGCACGGGCGGCGGGATGCGCGGCGCTCGGGCGGCGCATCAGTCCGGTCGTTTGCCGTCCAGAAAGGTATTGATGGTGCTGATTTCGGTATTGTTATTTTCATCTGTCTTGACCTCGTAATTGCTGTAAAAATTCTCTACGTTGGAGATGGTATTGTAGAGCTCTAAATTACGGCGGATGTAAGCCGGCACAGTTTCGAACTCATTATTCGGATCGGCAGCATTGATGTTGAACGACAAGTTTCGCAACTTGTTTATTCGTTCTGCTGCGCGGCGTTTGGGATCATCCGCATCGTCCTGCTGTGCAGGCTCCTCTACGGGTGAGTTCGGCACCGAAAGCGCGTGAGTTTGGTAGGCCCGAGGCTCATCCGCCGTTGGGTCCGTATCCCTGAACACCAGTTGCATATCGGGTGAAGAATCGTCTTCCAACGACGGATCACCGGCAACGGTGTTCCTGATCGGATCCTTCACGGGAGTGGAGTGTTCCGGCAACGCCTTAGGAGAACCTTCGGCGGCCGAGGGAGTGGATTGTTTGTCGTTCCTGGATTCTTCCGCATAGATATTGGATGGCCTTGCAAGGTATCCTCCTGACGCTGCAGACACAGGAGAACTTTTTGAGGCGACGGGCGCCTGAGTTTTTTGAGGGGGGGTGGGTTCGGGGTCCGGAGACAGTACCCATTCGATCCGGGGAGACCTGGAATCATCGTGGGTGGGTTGGGCCGGTTGGCGGCCGGTGGGCAGGTCTTCTTCGATGGAGAAAAGGGTTAGGGCAGAAGAAGGGGGCGGGGTTTTTTCGACCAGTGTTGGTTGCAGATCATCCGGTAATGGAGCAGCGGGGGCCTGCTCCACTATCGGCGAGGGTGTTTGTACGGGCTGGCCGGGAGTGCCGGCAGAGGGCGCAGCAGGGCCGGAAGCGGAGGCAGCAAAGTCAGAGGGGCGAACAGGCCGGACGTCCGCGGGACGTTGATCTTCAGGCAGACTTAGGGTCATCAGGATCTTTTCTTCCTTCTTAGGACCGGGGCTTGCGTCGACTGCTTTTACGAAGGGGTCTTTGTGTTCAAAGCCGGTAGCGATAAGGGTGATACCGAGGCTGGCGCCGAGGCTGTTATCATAGCCGAGCCCGAGGATAACATCGGTATGTTCACCGGCCTGGGTGAGGAGATAGTTCTGGATGATCTCCACTTCGTCCATGGTAAATTCATGTTCGCCTTCGCTGGAGTTGATATTGATGAGTATCCATTTAGCGCCGCTGATATCATTGTCATTGAGCAGTGGGGAATTGAGGGCTTCTTCGATCGCCTTTTGTGCACGGCTATCGCCTTTTGCCGTTGCGCTACCCAGGATGGCTACGCCGCCATTGCGCATGACGGTACAGACGTCGGCGAAGTCGACATTGATCTGGCCGGTGCTATTGATCACGTCGGTGATGCATTTGGCTGCTGTGGCCAGTACGTTATCGGCCTTGGCGAAAGCCTCTTTCATCTTGAGATTGCCGAATTGATGCCGCAACTTGTCGTTGCTGATCACGAGCAGGGTATCGACATATTGTTTCATCACCCGGATGCCTTCTTCAGCCTGTAGCTGGCGTTTCTTTCCTTCATAAGAAAAGGGCGTGGTGATGATCCCTACGGTGAGGATGCCGAGATCTTTACAGATCTTGGAGATGATGGGAGCGCCGCCGGTGCCGGTGCCGCCGCCCATGCCGGCCGTGATAAAGGCCATTTTGGTATTTACTTCGAGGATGGTCTTGATCTCCTCCAGGCTTTCTTCCGTTGCCTGTCTGCCGATGTCGGGATTGGCTCCTGCCCCCAGCCCCTGCGTCAGGTGGGGTCCCAGTTGCACCTTGTTGGGTACTTTGCTTTGGGCGATGGCCTGTGCATCGGTGTTACAAATGATGAAATTCACTCCTTCTATGTTCTGGCTGAACATATGGTTTACTGCATTGCTGCCACCGCCGCCCACACCAATGACCTTGATAATGGATGACTTTTCTTTCGGTAGATCAAAATGAATCATAAACAAAAAATTTAAAAATTAACACACTTATAGGGTATGGTCTTCTTCTTCTTTAAAAAGGTCGATAATGCCGTCTTTGAATTTGCCCCAGAAATCTTTTACGCCTTTACGGCTGCGTACTCTTTCCTGCTGCAATTCTTCATCGCTGACGACAGTCTGTTGCTGTGCCTCGGCTTTTCTCAGGTTGTCCGGCACTTCCACCTTGCGGTATTCCTGGTCGAATTCTTTCCGGTTATGTTCGTAATCGCTATATCCTTTCAGGATAAGGCCGATGCAGGTAGAATAGGTGGGTCTGGCCAGCTCTTCGATATGTCCTGCCGCCAGGTGTTCGGACGGATAGCCGATGCGGGCGTTGAGCCCGGTGATATATTCCGTCAGCTGGATCAGGTGCCGGAGCTGTGCTCCGCCGCCGGTCATGACGACGCCCCCGTTGAGCATCCGGTTGTCGAGACCCACCTGTTTGAGGTGATAGGTCACGAAATCCATTATCTCGCTCATCCGGGCCTGGATAATGCCGGCCAGGTTTTTTACGCTGATCTCTTTGGCGGGCATTCCGCGAAGGCCCGGAATAGTGATATAGGCATTGGCTTTTGCTTCATTGGAGAGGGCCGAGCCGAATTGCACTTTCATTTGTTCGGCCTGGGTTTTCAGTACGCCGAGACCGGTCTTTATATCGTTGGTGATGTTCTCCCCTCCGAAGGGAATAACGGCCGTATGTTTGAGGATGCCTTCGTAAAACACGGCCAGATCGGTGGTGCCGCCGCCGATATCGACGATGGCTACGCCGGCCTCGAGGTCTTCCTGGCCCATGACGGCGGCGGCGGAGGCCAGTGGCTGCAGCACCAGGTCTTTGGTCAGCAGGTTACTTTTTTCCACTGCCCGGTTGATGTTCCGGATAGCGTTCTTATCCCCGGTGATGATATGGAAATTGGCGCCGACTTTTACGCCGCCATAACCGATTGGGTTAGGGATATTTTGAAAATTGTCCACGGTGAATTCCTGGGGGATGACATCGATGATCTGGTCGCCGGCCGGGATATAGGTTTTATATTGATCGGCGATGAGCTGATCGATCTCCCGGCGGGTGATCTCTTCCTCCGTATTCTGACGGACGATATCGCCGCGGGTCTGGAGGCTCTTGATATGGTGACCGGCGATGCCGACATAGACTTCCCCGATCTCAAGGTTGGGGTTGGAGGCATAGCAATTGTCCAGGGCCATCCGGATGGCTTTGATCGTTTCATCTATATTGAGCACCTGGCCATGCTTGACCCCATTGGAGTTAGCACGCCCGAACCCTAATATCTCCAGTTTGCCGTACTCGTTCTTACGGCCGGCTATGGCTGCAATCTTGGTCGTTCCGATATCGAGACCGACGATGATAGGTTGTTCGAGACTCATAGTTTAGTTTATTTTGTTTTTGTTGTTTTTTACTATTTTTCCTTTATCGTTTTTGGGTTGTGAGCCGTGGATATTGTGGGTGATGGTTGAACTGTCGTCCTTTCCGGGCAGCAGGTCGTAGTTCATCAGATTTTGTTCCGTCATGGTATTGTGCTCCAGGGGCCGAACCGATTGCTGGCGGATCGTGTCGGGTTGCATTTGCTGTGCCGCGCGGATCAGCTGCCGGATATTGTTCATGCCCTGCAGGGAATCATAACGGTTCCCTCCGCTGCCTTTTTTTGTGGCAACCACCTGTCCGGCATAGGAAACATCGATGCGTGCGTACTTTTCAAATCCTACTTTACTGAGTACCTGTTGATAGAAGAGGAAGAGCCGGTGGAATTTTGGACCGACGTCATTGCCGTCGCCGAAGCCGATGCGGTGGTCGCCGATTTCGGGTTCCAGTTCGAAAGTCCGTTCGGGGGTGATATTGACCTGGGCGATCTGTGCCATCCAGAAAGAGTCCTGGCGAATAAAGGCGCTCACCCGGAGGATGCCGGCTTTTAAAAGGCTATCCGGGTGCTGTCGGCCGGCCCTGGCCGATGGGTAGCCGGTGAATACCGGGAGCCGGGCGTGGAGTTGGGTGATGACCGGCAATTGTATGCCGTTGTCGTCGAGATAGAAGCTGTTGCCGTCGTTGGTAAAGATCCGGGTAGCCGGGGTGCGTTCGGTCACGTCGACATGGAGGACGCTGTTGTTATCAAAGAACAGCCGGGCCTTTTGGATCCAGATATTCTTTTCGAGGGTCATCTCCAGGCGGTGCAGGTCGAAGGATTGGGTAGGTCGGTCCTCGACTTTAAATGCATCGGCTGGGGCAAGGAGGGCCGCAATATCTTTTTTTGTGATAAAGAGGTTGGCCGTGGGGTCGGAAGGGGCCGTGGGGTCGGAAGGGGCCGTGGGGTCGGAAGGGGCCGTGGGGTCGGGGGCAGCGGCCGCGGAGGGGGCTTTGGCGGATGGGCCGGTGATGTTGATCAGGTAGCCCCGGCAGGTATTGTTATTGCGGTAACGGATGGCCGCGACGAGCAATACCAGCACTCCGGCGCCTACACAGCTCCAGACCGTGGTGGATAAAATTTTTCCGATATTTATTTTAATGGCCATGTTTTTCTTTTTTGTATCCGGCGGGTCCGCTTTTAAGACCCGCCTGACGACCTTACGGTCCGTCAGACGGGTACAAAGGTGCCCGGGTTAGTAAAAAAGTCCCGTTCACAATGCTATAGGGTTCAACAACCGCCTTATGGGTTCTATCAACGTATCGATATCTCCTGCTCCTGCCGTGATCAATAATTCCAATTCATCGTTGTAAACTGCCTTATCATCTATTATTTTCAGCAACTCTTTTTTGTCGACTACGGTCGCCCGTCCTTTTGTCATTTTCCCGGCGATGAGTTCGCTCGTCACTCCTTCTATCGGCAGTTCCCGGGCCGGATAGATGGGTAACAGAAATACTTCGTCCGCGAGATCGAGGCTTGCCGCGAATCCGCCGGCAAAATCGCGGGTCCTGGTGAACAGGTGCGGTTGGAAAATGACAGTACATTTTCTGCCGGCGAATAATTCCCGGGCTCCGGTTATCAGCGCCTTTAGCTCTTCGGGGTGGTGGGCATAGTCATCGATAAAAACGCGGCCGGGTTCTTTGACGATATATTCAAAGCGTCTTTTGACGCCGCGGAAGGCGGCAACGGCTTCGATGATCTTATGGCCGGCAATGCCCAGGCGGTGGGCTACGGCGATGGCGGCCGTGGCGTTCTCTACGTTGTGGCGGCCGCCCATGGTGAGTACGACGCGCTCCAGTTTCCAGTCGCCGGTCTGTACGTTGAACAGATAGTCGCCGTCGTCGATACTGATGTCGGAGGCGAAGAAGTTGGGTGCGGCGGGGCGCGCGGAGGCGCGGGGGCCATCTACCAGTCCATAGGTCAAATGCTCGTCGCCTTTTAGTTCGGCCGCCCGGTCAAGCCCTTCTTTGCTGAGCAGGAGGCCGCCGGTTTTAAGCCGGCCGGAGAAGTCGATGAAGGCCTGCTGCACGGCATCGGCCGTACCATAGATATCGAGATGATCGGCGTCCATGGCCGTTATCACGGCGATATCGGGGCTGAGCTTGAGGAAGCTCCGGTCATATTCGTCGGCCTCTACCACGCATACATTCCGGGTATTGCTCCAGAAATTGCTGTTGTAGTTAACCGCGATCCCGCCGAGGAAGGCGTTGCAGCCATAACCGCTATACCGCAGAATATGGGCGATCATCGTCGAGACCGTGGTCTTGCCGTGGGTCCCTGCCACACAGATATTAAAAGCGCTGTTGGTGATCATCCCCAGGACGTCGCTCCGCTTGAGGAGCGGATAGTCGTGCCGGCGGTACCAGTTCAGTTCCCGATGATCTTTTGGTACGGCGGGGGTGTAGACGACCAGGTCTGCGTCTTTTGGCGCCGCTGCCGGATCGTCGTCATAGTGAACAGGGATACCTTCGTTATCGAGCTGCCGGGTAAGGGTCGTGGCGGTCTTATCGTAACCGCTGACTTCTCTCCCATGAAAACGGAAATAGCGCGCCAGCGCGCTCATGCCGATGCCGCCGATGCCGATGAAATAGACTTTTTTTATATTTTTTAAATCAACCATTATTTTCCAGTGCGTGTTTGGGTCGTGCCGGGGCCCAAGGTGGTTAGAATCTCTTTTGCGATGCGGTCGGCAGCGTCCGTAACGGCGAGCCGGCCGATGTTTTGCCGAAGCTGTTGCTGCAGCGTCTTGTCTTGTACCAGGGCGATGGCGGTAGTCACCAGTTTGTCCTTTGCCTCGCTGTCCTTTACCATCAGGGCGGCCTTTTTTTCCACCAGGTTTTTTGCGTTTGCCGTCTGGTGGTCTTCGGCGGCGTGCGGAAAGGGTACGAATACCACGGGTTTTGCCGCCACGCATAATTCGGCGATCGACATAGCGCCGGATCTCGAGATAACGACATCGGCGGCGGCAAAGGCTGTTTCCATCTGCGGGATGAAATCGCTTGTCCAGATACCGCTGTGGCCGGTGACGATGGCCGCGGCCTGTGCGGCAAAAGGTTTTCCGGTCTGCCAGATCAGCTGGATATCCGTCTGCAGCCAATCGTCGAAGTGCGCGGCGATCGCTTCGTTGATGCCTTTGGCTCCGAGGCTTCCGCCTGTCGACAAGACCGTCGGCTTGGCGGGATCCAGGCGGAAAGTAGCAATGGCTTCTTGCCGGGAGATGGTGCTACTTACGATGCTGCTGCGAACGGGATTGCCGGTGACCAGGATCTTGCCGGCGGGAAAGAATTTCTCCATGCCGTCGCTGGCAACGAAGATGCGGGTGGCCTTCTTTCCCAATAAGATATTGCTTTTCCCTGCGAAGGAATTGCTCTCATGGATGAAGCTGGGGATTCCTTTTGCCTGTGCGGCGCGCAGCACCGGGAAGCTGGAATACCCTCCTACCCCTGCCACTGCATCCGGCCGGAAGCTTCGCAGGATGCGGTTTACCTGGAAGAAGCTTCGGATCAGCTTAAAGGGCAGGCCTGCATTTTTTATCAAAGAGCTCCGGTTAAAGCCGGCGATATCGATGCCTTCGATGCGATAACCGGCCTGGGGTATTTTCTCCATTTCCATTTTCCCTTTCGCACCGATAAAGAGCAATTCGATGGAAGGGTCCTGCTGTTTCAGGGCTCCGGCTATCGCGATGGCCGGGAAGATATGTCCGCCCGTGCCGCCGCCTGCTATGATGATCCGCTTACTCATGTGGGGAGCCCTCCAGTTGCTCGACGTTACGCGCCACACTAAGGATGATGCCGATAGCCAGGCAGGTGAACAGAAAGGAGCTGCCGCCCATGCTGACGAGCGGCAGGGTTACTCCCGTAACAGGGAACAGGTTGACATTGACCGCCATATTTGCCAGGGCCTGGATGACCAGGGTAAAGCTAAGCCCCAGCGCCAGGAAAGCGCCGAAGGCAAAGGGGCATCGGCGGAAGATGCGGATGCTGCGCAGCAGGAAAACGAGATAGATCAATACGATAAAAATGGCGCCCACCAATCCATATTCTTCG
>Ga0302179_10001290_pt1 | contig 15255 bp, 18 predicted proteins | sample I_Palsa_E3_1_FD_198788 | JGI IMG/M metagenome (GOLD analysis project Ga0302179, IMG submission 198788) | Peat permafrost microbial communities from Stordalen Mire near Abisko, Sweden - I_Palsa_E3_1 | ecosystem: Environmental > Terrestrial > Soil > Palsa > Peat permafrost | place: Sweden...
AAGGGACTCAAACGCCGTCCCTTGCCCCTCGCGCTCCCCCATCCCGGCTCAAACCGAGGAGGGCACCGAACTAAGTTGTCGTATTCTTACGTGAGCGGAAGCTGGGGGCAGGTCACACCTGGAGGGAGTGATACCAAGCTATGCGGTTCGGTAAAGTACTACGTTAAGCACACATTTTACGATCCCGAACAGGTAAAGAGCATTTTGGGAGAGATCACGATAGTTGGAAAACTGCTGCCGAGTTTCAGTGCTCGTATCAGGGTGACCGCAACCCCAACGGGAACTCCACCCAGCACAGGCGCAGCTGACGCGTCCGTCATCGAGGGAACGGCAACCACCGTAGCGCTGGAAAGTACGGGATTAACCGGGGCTACGGTGAGCTCTGCTCCTGCTGGAGTGACCGCGACCGCCACAGGGCAAGCAACAGATTCGAGCTTTCCGGTATCGATCTTTACGTCAACCAAGAGTACAAACCCGATTTCGATCGTTCTGAAGCGCAAAGATGGAAGCTTGGTGACTTTCCCGGTTACGGTCCAACAGCCTGTACCTACCGTTTCTCTACCCGTTGGCGTGACGACGCTTCCCTTGGGGAAGGCGACGCAGGTAACCATCGGATGGAAGACCGAAGGGCCGGACCTGACTCAAGCGACCGTAGCGATGGCACCGGCCGATGGCACGATTGGAATGATCGGAAAACCGACAGCCACATTGATCACAGCGACAATTACACCCGCCAAAGCAGGATCATTGCCACTTTCACTAACTGTTCCTGTCAATGGCACTTCTCTTACAGACCTGCCTGCCCTCACGGTGACGGCTAAATGACTCGTGAAAACGACGAGATAAGAACGTTCACAAACAGCGGGAGGCCAATGATCGAATTCAGGTGGAAGTACATCGCGCCTACACTGGCCTAAGGCGATTCACACCCCAGGCATCGATCTTGCGCAGATTTCGGGGTTGCAATGGGGCGCAATCGTCGTCGCGACGCTCAGTTACGCGGCGGTCATGTTCGAAACCAGACGAACTGGAAAGGAACTCGCGAAACAAAAGGAGCAGCGGGCGAAGCTGCAGGAACTCGGGAATGTTCAGATCAGGGCGGCAGTCGACGTGCTCTTGCGGCCATATCGACTCTTCTTAGAGGGCGTCGCCGACGTAGATGACTGGGACCGTCTGGACGACACCAAATACGTGCTTCAGCAATTGGTCGACCCACGTGTTCGCTCACATTTCAAGTCTGTAGACGCCCGAGGCGACGCGAACGTCTACCCAAAGTGTAAGAATTGGGAACTGATCGCCGAGCGCACGAAAGTTGCTCGTGAACTCTTGGGTGAGTCGGTCGTGAAGTTCAGCTCTTACCTGAGCGCAGAGACCATTGAGGCGATTGAGATTCTCCGTACCGATGAGATGGTCGGTATGCGCCTTCCTGATCTTCAGGACCTGATTACGGCAAATCAAGGCGTGACAACGTTTACGCTGGAACACGTTCTCGGAGGACGGGGCGACTATGCTGCTTTCGATACGATGCTTTTGCGAATCGGGGCCCTATTGGACCGAATCGAAAGTGTGACGCCTACCGTCTAGCAGAAACATACGTCTCGGGCGGCGCGTCGATCGAGAAACACGGGAGCTCGGAAAGTGCCCCGCCTGACCCGCGTCATCTACAACGATACCGTTCGCGATTGAAACGCCGTAATTAAGCTTAGATGGAATCCGCGGTCATCTACCTCCATGTAAGTCGAAAAGGCTTTGAAAGTGGCTTTCCGGCTTAGACCGCGTTCTTGACCCATTGAATCCGGGCGCGTAGTATCGGCCCAAACTGCGAGTCTGACGGTTTCGACACAGGCGCGCATCTCATTGCCGATCTGCAGTTGTCGCACTGGCGAACGCAGCTCTCCGAAAATGCAATGCGTCAAGTTGACACACCCCATCGAGAATTCCCCCGCAGATGGATGGCTTATCCTCGCTGGCCCTTCATTTCGATACTTGTTTGCGCTGTGTTGCTCGCTGTGGTTCTAGCAGTATTCAGGACCAAGCTCCGAACGCTCGACGTATTCTCCGCTTTCCTGCTTTTCGGAGCCGCTGTTCTCTCCGTTCTGATTGTCCTCTACACAAGATCTTTGCGGCGCGCCCAGCAAGTCCAGCTCGACACCGAAGAACGGCTCCAGCAGATGGCAGACAACATTCAGGAAATCTTCTGGATGATTGACGCGGAGACCAAAAAGGCTCTTTACGTCACCGAAGCTTATGAGACGATCACCGGGCGTTCGTGCCAAAGTCTGCTGGACAATCCGTCTTCCTACGAACAACTCATCCATCCCGAAGACCGCGTTCATGTGCTGGCAAAGCTTGGAGAAGCTACCCAGACAGGGCACTTCGATGAAAGATTTCGAATCGTGCGCCCCCGCGGCGAAGTGCGTTGGGTCACGGTGCATGGGTTTCCGGTACGAGATGCTGCCGGCAAAATCCACCGTCTTGTCGGCACGGTTCGAGAAATCACAGCACAGAAGGAAGCAGAGGAGAAGGTTGCCGAGCACCTGGCCGAAGCCGAGTCCGCAAGGGCAGAATCCGATGCTCTAAACAAGGCCACTCTCGCGCTCACCGCAGATCTTCGGATGGACTTTGTTCTGGACAAGTTGCTTGAGTCCTTGTTGGAACTGGTCCCATGCGAATGTGCACGCGTGCTGCTCTTGGAGGGCGACACCCAGCTTCTTGTGGCACGAGAAAAACTGCGCCACGAGGTTTCCAAGACAACCCCAGATTATCCACTGACCCTAGACGCAGCAGACTCCCCGTTCCTGTTACGCATATTAACGGCCCAGAATAGTGTCTTGCTATCCGACACCAGAGACGAAAAAGAATGGCCCAGCTTCAAGGGCCATACCGACATCCGATCATGGCTTTGTGTGCCGCTGGTTGCGTCCCAGCAGACCTTGGGACTTCTTTCAGTGGGCCACACGCAGCCAAACACCTTCACTCAAGACCACCTCCGACGGACACAATTATTGGCGATCCCCGCCGCTGCAGCCATCCAGAATTCTCGCCTCTACGAGCGCGCAGAAGTCTATGGGTCCGAACTTCAACGGCGTCTGACGGATCTTCGCCAGACAGAGAAAGCGCTGGAACAGTCAGAAGAGGGACGCAGGGTGTCCGAGGACAAGTTTCAAAAGGTTTTCCGTTCCAGCCCAATCCCGTTTTCCATCACGACAGTCAACGAGGGTCGATTCGTAGATGTGAATGCCGCATTCGAGCGTCGATACGGCTATTCCCATGCTGAGCTGATCGGCCGTACAGTCGGCGAACTCGGGATTTGGGAAGACCCGAAAGATCGAGCCTTGATGATCGCGCAATTACAGCAACGAGGGCCGATTCGGAACGTCATCACCCGGCTTCGGACCAAGTCCGGCGAGATTAAGACCACGGCATACTCCGCAGACAAGATTCAATTTGATGGTCAATCCTGCATTTTCGCCGTCTCAGAAGATCTTCCGAACGACGACAAATGCTCGAATACCTGACCGTTCCGAATCACCAGTCCTTCGTCGCCGAACCTGAAGATCCGCCCCTTCCTAATTTTCTGTCCCGAATCCGGGCCACCAAACAGTCAAATAATCATTTCTGTACAGAAATCCATCAGACTATGAACTGACTCGTGGAACGAAGTGCGAGGTGTCAACCGCTGTGGGTTTTGAACAATGTTCCCCAACCTCGATGTCCGTCACCTGCACGCAGTCGATGTCTTGGCCGAAGAACTGAACTTCACGCGCGCTGCCGACAGATTGCACATCACCCAATCTGCACTCAGCAAACAGATTACCGAGATCGAAGAACATCACAGATTTCATCTATTCGCTCGCAAACATAAGCGGAATGTGGAACTCACACAAGTGGGCCGTCTCTTCGTCGAAGAGGCTCGTTCGGCGCTCTTGCACATCGACAGGGCTATTCAGCTCGGGCGTGAGGGGAGCGATAACATTTTGACTGTTGGGCACTCCCCCGACACCGACCAAGCCTGGGTTTCCGCCATTCTTGCAATCCGTCTACCCCTGTACCCTAAGCTCCGCATTCAACTCATCACCCAATTCTCAAACGAGTTAGTCCGGAGTGTGATGGCAGGCGATCTGAATCTGGCCTTGGTGACCGCGCCGCCCGACAATTCTCAGATCACAGCCGCGACATTCGCTGAGACCCATCTCTATGCGGCTCTCCCGCAAACCCACGCGGCTGCGCAAAAGGAACTCATCACGCTCCAAGATTTGGCAAGAGATGAATGGATTCTGTTCGCGCGACGAGTTCACCCAGTCATTCATGATGCCATCCTGGACGCATCACGACGTGAGGGAATCGCTCCGAAACATGCACACGATATTATTACAGCCCAACAAGCGGTTCACTTGGTATCTGAGCATGTGGGTGTAGCCATCCTCACCAAACCCGCGGCCGTTGACCTCAGCGCTGAAGGTGTAGTAGTAGTGCCGCTTTCTGATACCTCATTGTGTTTCGAAACGTGTCTGATTATGAGAACCGGCCACGATTCACGATTGACAAGCGAGTTCGCCCGGTCCTTTCTCCGCAGATTTCAGCCCCAGATCCCGCCACCAAAGCAAATGGAACTGTCGCTACCCGCCTGAGTTGTCGGCTTGAAAACGGCAGTCCGTTGACTTACGTCACAAACTTCCCAATGACAGCTATGACGCAGGAGGCTGAGAAGTGAATCTCTTCTTCAGTCAAATGAAATCCCAAACGTGTTCGCGATCCGCTCAAGCTCGCGTTCGGGATAATGCTGGTTCCAGATCTCCCTTGTTTCATCCCGACGAGAATCGAGAAGGCTGTATATCAACAAAACCTCCGGCTGAAATAAAAATGCCGGAGTCCTGTCATCTTCCAAACCCCGTTCCATCGCAGTGGCATAGACCCGCTCAATCACGGATTGCTTTGTTGACAAGAAATCATTCAGGCGATTCGCAAATGTGCTTACATCCGTCTTCATCAGTGGCATCAACGTATGCATCACCTTGATGGACAATTCCAAGTTGGGTTGTTGGGAAGCGACACTGTAGTAGTGTCGTTCGAGAACCTGCAAAAGTAGAACCGTAGCTCGGCTGGAAAGTTCCATATTGAGACGATCAAACTCTCTATCGGCAACCTCTATTTGTCCGGCCATTAGAGCGACCCGACGTTGCATATCAGACGGCAACTTGGCGACCATCTCATCATTCTTGTAGACCGTATCGTGCGACATCTCTGACCACAAGTGTTGAGCGAGCGTCCTGACCTGGACCTCAGCCCAAAACACGTCAGAGGGGTAAAGCACAATGTCATTGTCGTTCTCATGCAGCCGCAGGTGATCTAGATGGACGCTTAAATATCCAACCCGGTCAGTGCCGAGCCTCTGTTCCTTGTTCTCCGGTTCATCCGAATCAAACAGCGTTCTCACTCTTTCAACGATCCTGTCTGCGTCCGCACGATACCTGATGATGACGCGGACTCCGATCTTGTCCGGAAGGGTATCGAACGTGTGATCACGTTTGCTGAGCAGTTTCTTGACCAGACTGTCAACGGTCTTCGCACGAGAATCGACGGTAAACCATATCCCGAGCGGCTTCAGCGATTGTTGGAGCCGCTCCTTCAGGATTTTCCCGAATGCGTCATATTTCGGACGCTCGGCGATCCACCGCTGCCTTGCTTGTTCAACGCCGTTCACTTCACCTTCGCCACTGTGTCTTTCACCAGAATATCTTCGGGACGTATCTCAATGATGTCGGCGACATCAGCTGGAACCGAAATAATGCCTCCCTTTGTCGTCCGATAGGCCCGCCTTTGCAAACTGGATTGAATGTCCTCCGTATCCTTCCGAAATGCGGTTAGCGGAATGTTGTTCTCTTCCAAGTGTTCCCGGTATGGCTGTTGGTATTCCTTGGGAACGTATTCCTGAATGAACGTCTTTGGTGCGAACGTCTTTACCTTGGACTTCATCTGCGATTGAAGATGGTCGTACAGATCACTCTTGATCGTGGGCTCCGTGACCGTATTGCTAATGAAGTCCAACGTAGTCTCGAAAAATCGCTGAGTTGCCACTCGTGGCTCGATCAAAAACGTGCACCCCAAAAACCTCATCCAGAACTTGGCGAGATCGTCAGCCGCGAGAACGTTGTACTGATCGTCGCATGCCGAAGCCCGAAACTCGTCATCGCCGCTTCCTGTACGAATAAACATCGCAGTCTTGAACAAGCGCGTGCCATCGGTGAGAACCAAATCGTTCAGAACGGACATCGCGAACGTCTTCTCTCCCACCTTGCCGCTCAATTCCAATTGCGCGCCTCGTTCCCTTTCCAGCTTCATCAAGATCAAACAAGAATTACCCGCAGAAGCAGCATCTATTACGCACAGAAGGCCGGGCGAAGTCGCCCCTGTGTGCTGCTCAAAAAGATAGTTAGCCAGTTCGCGCGATGCGTCAATAAAGTTCTTTGAGTTATGACCAGACTTGGTAAGTAGCCGAACTTGTTTCGGAACTGGAGACGCCGTCGTTGCCAGAAACTGCACGGGATACGCCTTAGTTGAGTTGAGAACTCGGGCCAACTTGGTCGTCAGATGATTCTTCTGACTCGCATCTACCTTCGTCTCAATGTCTGACAATTGAGGTTGGGTGCCGCCATCTCTTACTCTCTGCGGAACATCGTGAAAAATCACGTGCCTAATTACAGTTGTAGCGAGGTCGTCGCTTGTTATCACGCTGACATTCTCTTTTCCGGGGAAGGAGGCGATCGTACCTCTCCCGGTCACCTCTGCGCAAGCCGTGCTTCCTTAGTTAGCCGAACACACTATCAATCTTCCGCATAATTTCTTCTGCCCATTGCACTGATGCAGCGATGAGCTTGTCCGAACGCGGGCTCCCCTGAGGCCCGCCAAACAGGTCATCTGCCGTTTGCATGTGCAGGCTGGCGAGAATCGCCGCCATGATTCCGAGCACACGCTTGCGGCCCTCATCCATGCCAACATAATATATGTTCGCCTTTTGTTCGTCTACTTATAGTAGAATGGTGCAAGAGGGAATCGAAAACGGAACAAGAATTAAACCACTGGGATCCCAAAGAGAATCACAAAGGTGTATTCGCGATTACGTGAGAGTCAGGCATTGGGTCGGACGTCATGAAACCGATAGCCGCACCCATCGTGGGCGGGATGATTACATCGACCATTCACGTCTTGATTCTAGTGCCTGTCTTCTTCTTCTTGATGAAACGCCACGCACTTCGGCATGGCACTCTGACAAAACAACCGGCAGCGCGGAGCAAGGTTGAACATTAGCTGTGACGAGAAGAGGGTTTAGCAAGCCTGAGAACGGGCTCCTCGCCCGACGCGATGAAGGCTCCTGCGAATAGACATCGAGCATGAATCCACTGCTCCATATCGCATCAGTTCCTGCACGACCTTCACGTTCTCGCCGTTTGCGATCAAGAGCAAGGAGTACGAATGTCCAAAGATGTGCCAACCGAGGTGTACTCCGAAATAACCTTGTCGCCCGCCCGGCCCTCAGTATCGTGACCGCTGGAGGGGTTCAACGATGGCGAAGAAAAACGGTGTCAGTGCCCGCCGTCGCACACCACCGACTCCGTGCCTCCCATTCTTGGCGCACCCGCCCAAAATCTGAAGCATCTAATCTCCCAGAGGTGAACTGCCATGAACAAACGCCTTGTTGCTGTAGCGGCCAGCGCCTTTTTGTTTGGTAGTGAGGCAGCGTCAGAGATTGAAAAGTTTAACCCCCGCGAAGCCACGATGGATGCGCCTCATAACCATGTGGAAATGGCGGAGGGCTGCTTCATAGACGTTACGAGCGGGTTCTCGTTATCAGGCGGCCCGTCTGACAAGACTCTTTACTACCTGCAGCTCGCTTCGGTCTACGCAACTGATGCCGACGGAAAGCAAGAGCTCGCAGGATTTCGGGCCTTTGCGACGCCAGACTCAGGCAGCCAACAAATGTATGCGCAATTCGATACTTTGCAAAACGTGATTTCCGTCCTTGGCTCAGAACTTGGTTTGCGGAAGCCACAATTGGCAGCCACGCGTCGCTCACTTTTGGCGGGCAGTCGGACTGAAATCGGCGGCCACGGGGTAAGGCGGTTTTTTAGCGAAGAAACTATGCGGAGCTTGGGGCTTACGTTTCGTCCGCTCGAAGCCTAAAATGAGTGGCGGAAGCTGTGAGGTAAGAAAATGCAATCCATAATAGTTGGGCATCGCGCAGTTCTCACGAAGCAAGGCAGTCCCGATGTCCGGATTCAGGTGTCCACCATTGAGGGAGGCGGAGCATTTGAGATTTCGGAAGACGGAAGAAGCAGAGTGGTGTGGCCGAAATACACCCCCGAGCAGTTGAAATCCGGCAACACAGCACCGATGACGTTGGATGGCGAATGGAAAAAGCTGCTTGATAAGTATTCAGACTATACGGCGACTCGCGTCGAGGATTGTGAACTGGAACCTAAACGGTAGTTGCCCCACAATTTGCCCCACCTTTCGCTACTGGGGCTATATGTATGGATCTTTTGAGTCTGGTTACTGGCTCCCAACTTCGTTCGGCAGGCCCTCGGTACAACTTCGGTACAACTGAGCGAGAGGAAGAATGGATTTCTGACCCCTAAGCGACACCAGATAAAGCACTTGGAGTTTGTAATTCCATGGTTCGGGACCAGGGGGTCGGAGGTTCAAATCCTCTCTCCCCGACCAATTATTTCAAAGACTTGAAGGTCCGGCCCGGGGACATGGGTAACAGAATGTACCGGCTACATGGGTAACACTTTTGGACCGAAGGGATTTTCCAGCGGTTCCAACACACGAGTCTCCAGATCAAAGTATCCTAAGTCATAATCCATAAAAGAGACGAGCCAAATATCGTCGTGAATTTCTTTGATGCCGACGGCCTGGCCGGCAAAGACCTGACTGAAGTTGATTTTCTTGGTGCCCAAACAAATTCTTCCGCAACGGGTTACCACGATAGTTTTGTCGTGGAGAGGGTAGTCGACGTCGGGCAATCCCTGATAGAGGCGGGTGGAGGGCCGATAGATTTCGGCGGGATACTTCATGCCGAGAGCTTCGTGAGGGCGCTCATTATTAAAGACCTCGATGAATTTGTCGAACCTGGCCTGCTGCTGTAGGAAGTTCGCACTGGCCGGTTTGGTAGCCTCTTTTTTCAGGGTGAGATGCATACGTTCATGCCGGCCGTTTTGTTGGGGGTGGCCAGGCTTGATGCGTTCGATACCAATGCCGAGGCGCAGCCACCAGACGGCGAGTTTGCTCAAATTAAATAATGCGTGGGCGGAAGCGAAAGGTACACCGTTATCGCTGCGGATTTGTGCGGGGAGACCACGCTCTTTAAAAAGGCGCTCAAAGATAGTAAAAGCAAAGTCTTCTTTGGTGGACGAGAGCGCCTCGCAGGTCAGCAGATATCGGCTGGCATGATCGGTGACGGTCAGGGGGTAGCAGTAGAGATGGTTTCCCAGCAAGAACTCACCTTTGTAATCGGTACACCAGAGCTCATTGGGACGCTGGCCTAACGATAAAGGAGTTCCCTGGGCACGATGACGCAGGCGACCGCGGCGCTCGACCAGTCCATGACGATCGAGCACGGCATGGATGGTGCTTTTGGCGGGGATGGGGATGTCGGAGAATCTGCGAATGAGGCGCTCGCGAATCTTGCGAGCACCCCAGCTGGTGTGCTCACGTTTCACGTTCAAAATATAGTTTTCCACCTGAAAGGGAAGTTGGTTGGCGTAGCGATAGGGACGCCGGCTTCGATCGGTCAGTCCCTCCACCCCACATTCCTGGTAGCGGTCGAAGATTTTGTAGCCGGTCTTACGGGAGATACCAAACTCCCGGCAAAGATCAGCCATCGCCTCGCCAGCTAGCCGGCGAGCCACGAATTGCATTCTCTCATCCATAACCGAACACTCCTTCCACGGCATCACTTCCCCCCTTTTAAAAAGGGAGAAAGTGTAACCTATGTGTCCGGTACGATCTGTTACCTATGTGTCGGGTCGCTCATCAAAGACTTGAACGATACTTCTGGTTTTCCGTCTACATTGATGGTGTCGATTTTGTAGACGGTGCCTGCTTCGATGTTTTTCCACCGGCGTCTCGCGTAGGAATTCCAAAACGATCTTTCTGCGAAGCTCGCTTGATCTTTCATCCCGCAGGCTTAAAGAAGACCCCGGAATGCGTCGGACCAAATTGTCAACGCCGGGCACCCCCGCTGCGCTCTGTACCAAGTGACGGCCGGTCACTCGTCCTGTGTCAAGTCAACCGATGACTCCGCAGTGCCTAGCGGCTTGGAAGCGTGCGAGGATTGCGCCTCTATTGACGGCCATCTACGACGCGCTGGGACGGATGGTCGAGAATAACGCCGGCGGTAGCTATACTGAGATCATTTACGGACCGACGGGGAAGAAGCTGGCCACGGCCAACGGAACGACCTTGATCAAGGCCTTCATCGCACTGCCGGGTGGAGCGAAAGCCATCTACAATTCCACAGGCTTGGCATACTATCGTCACTCGGATTGGCTGGGCAGTTCGCGGCTCACTTCTACGGCTACGAGACCTACATCGATGTACTCAAGTACGGCCTATGCGCCGTACGGGGAGTCGCAACAGAGCCAAACCTCAGGGACAGCAGACGCCTCCTTCACCGGGCAGGATCAGGATACGGTGAGCAACTTGTACGACTTTCCGGCGCGCCGTTACAGCCCCAGCCAGGGCCGCTGGACCTCGCCCGACCCGGCTGGGTTGAGTGCCGCTGACTCAACAAATCCTGAGACATGGAACCGCTACGCGTATGTCGGTAACAATCCGTTGAGCTTCATTGATCCGCTCGGGCTAGCATGGCTATATGCTTGCACGCAGGTTAACGGCGGTCAACCCGACTGCAAGTGGTACTGGGAGCCCGAGGACGGGAGCGCTCCCGCCAGCGGAGGGGGAACGGGCGGAGGAGAAGCAGGTGTCGGAGCCGGTGGAGGTGGTCCGAGCAACGCCGCAAACAACGGCACTCCGCAAACTCCGCAGAAAACGCCCTGTGCGGTACCCAGTGGAAACCATCTTTCCATGGGGGCCTCTGTACAAGTCGCGACGGTGAATCCGTTCACTTCTGGGGGAGGAGGAGTTTGGGGCGCGAATCAACAATCATTCGGCGCCACCACCTATAACTATACTTACAGCGGAACAGGTGCCGGACTAGATGTGGGCGCATCCATTCAATCGGCTTGGGCGTGGGGAAGCGGCAGCTGGGGAGGACCCTTCAAGTCGATTAGCTTCTCCGCAGGTCCTTTCTCGGGATCGATATTCTGGACCCCGGGAAAAGGTGGATGGACAGGGGCCTCGTTTGGTCTTGGAGTCGGGTCTCCGGGAGCAGCTTACGAGGTAACCAATTACACATGCAAGTCGGGGCCAGGCTAATGATGCATAAGACCTACGAATTCGTTTGTCAATTGCCCGCTCAAGCAGCTTCAGAGCGGATCGAAGGCCTTCTATCAAAAGAGGGTGTCAAGTACAGGGCTGCCAATCTCTCTGTTGCATCGGTAAGAACACCGATTGCAGTGGTAGGGATTCAGCCGAAGCTATACAGTCACAGCAACTGGGTTGGTCTAAACCCCTTCACTTTTGTAAGTGGCGTCGAAGTGCAATGCGAACAAGTCGACAGTGGACTTACGAAGGTCACGGTTCGCGTCAACAGACTTCGTACGTTTCTGTGGGTGGCATTCTGGGTCGCGTGCAGTTTGATGGCGGCACGTAGGATGCCAGAGCCCGGAGGAGCGATCCTGGTCATTGGAGTCGCCTGCGCCGCGTGGTTCGGCCTTGCGTCCTTCCTTGGCGGTTACCTGGTAAAGAAGGAAATCAGCGACCGCCTGAAGGACCGGTAGAGCAGGCCCGAAGGGCAACCTCCATTTAGCCGCCGATTCGCTGCTGACCGGGAGTGAGGTTCCGGCCTTCGGAGCGGGGTTGCTGTGCGGTATCCGGCAAGTTCAAAAACGCGCCGCCTGCGGCGTCGGGTGTAAGTGAGACACTCCACCCCTGAAAGGGTGCTGCACGGTAACTTTCGGTTACCGTGCGCGAACCTGTTGAAAGCAGAACAGCTAGAGGAAAAATCCCGCCAGCAGGTTGCTGTACAGCAACCTGAAGTTAGCGCAGGCGAACTTGTTGATTCTTAAGCGCGGCTGCTAGTCTCGGCTGGGATGGCGAGAGAGGGAGCCGGGACATGGTGAAGCCGCCGCTGCGCACGAAATCCATCGGTTTCAAAGTCAGCGAGGAAGAGTACGCGCAGCTGGAAACGGCGGCGCAGGGTCGACGGTCGGACGCTGGGCGAATGGTGCCGCGAGGTGATCCTGCGGGGAGGGTCGGCCAGCAATGCAACGGGCCACGATCCGGCGCTGGCCGAGATCATCGGAGTGCGCTTGCTGCTGGTGAACGTGTTGGGGCCTGTGGCGGCGGGTGAGAAGGTGACGGAAACTGTCTCAGGAGCGGGGTTCACTCTATCGGAGTGTAGACGATTTTGTAGCGGTCAAAGCATCGAAGCTCAACAGAGAGCAACAGCGCGTCAGGCTGAGGTCGCAACTCATTCAATATCAATCCCTTGCGGCCTACAAAATTCAATAGAGTTCAACAAGCGCTGGAATCTGGTTCGGGACCAGGGGGTCGGAGGTTCAAATCCTCTCTCCCCGACCAATCTTTTCAAGCGCATTCCAGAGAATTTGCTGGCCGTCGTATCGCTGCCCACCCCTTCGACAAGCTCAGGGCAGGCTCTTGCAAAAAGCGCAAGGATGGGGCACCCTCTGTGCAATGGTGCAGGCAGAAATCAAGAAGGGTGGGGCACCTGTGATCTTTGACTATGATTCTCCAGAAGTGGAGCAGGAGCATTAGATGATTCGCACAAGCCGGCACTCGCGTTGCATCTCCAGCAAGTCGTCACAAGCAGGGCCATTGCTGGCGCTTGTTGTCCTGCTGGCTTCAACCATCGCAATTCAATCGGCTCAGGCACAGACGTTTGGTGTTCTGCTCGCATTTACCGAAGCGGACGGGACGAATTCCGTTGCCGGTTTGGTCCACGATGCGGCGGGCAACCTCTACGGCACAACCTCAGGAGGTGGCGCATACAACGTTGGCACAATATTCGAGTTAGACACAACCGGCACGCTTACCGTGCTGCATAGCCTCAGTGGTTCTGACGGAGAAACTCCTGAGGCAGCTCTAATCCGGGATGAGGCCGGGAACCTCTACGGGACCGCGTTTCGCGGCGCCGACTCCGGCGGATCTTGCAGTGACGTAGCGGGATCCGTTGGGTGCGGGACAGTCTTTAGACTGGACACCGCCGGGACATTTACGGTGCTGCACACTTTTAGCGGAACAGATGGCGCGGGCCCCGTGGGTCTGCTCCGGGATGGCGCGGGCAGCCTCTTCGGAGTTACTTCCTACGGTGGCGTTTACGGTTTCGGCGTCGTGTTCAGCCTGAGTCCGGCGACGGGGGCATTCAGAGTGATACACAGCTTTCACTCTGCAGTGGACGGTGCGTATCCTTCCGGCACTTTGACCTGCGACACGGTGGGCAACCTTTACGGCACCGCTTCTCAAGGCGGCGCTTCCGGCTACGGAACGGCGTTTCAACTGAATCCGGCGACGGGTAAGTTTCAGGTGTTGCACAGCTTCGGTCTCAATGCGGAGGGAGGATATATATACGCTGGCTTAGTTCGTGATGCGGCGGGTAACCTCTACGGCGGTGCGGCATTCGGCGGCATAATTGCGTGTGATCCGCCCCGTGGCTGCGGGACTCTGTTCAAGCTTGACACAGCCGGAAAACTCTCGGTGCTTCGTACTCTAAGCGGGCCGGACGGGGCGTACGCGTTCAGAGGAATGATCCAGGACGCGACGGGAAACCTTTATGGTACTACCGAGGCCGGTGGTCCGAACGGCTACGGAACGGTTTTCAGCCTGAATCCGCTGACAACTAAGTTTGAGCTTTTGCACAGCTTCGACCTAAGTATCGACGGGGGAGATGTCTACACTACTCTAAGTCGTGACGCCGAAGGCAATCTTTACGGCACGACCTCCGGAGGCGGCGCCTATGGCGACGGAACGGTGTTCCGGGTCTCCCCTTAAAACGGTGTTCTTGGTCTCCCCTTCATTCAGACAATCCTGCTCCTACGACTTCCCGGCGCGCCCGTCGCAATCTATCCGGACAACTGAAATTTGTCTTGGAGCATTGGCTGTGGAAGGTCCAGAACGTCATACACAAACCATTCATCCAGGCAGCCTCAGCCGTAAGTTAGTACGTGCGCCGCCACTTATCAGGGTGGGGTTTGCCATCTCTAAGTCGCTGACGTTCCGCTAGCGAGGGGTCCTCCTCTTGCTGTCTGTTCCGCCTTGCCTGGTCTACAGCTTCGGCCTGAGTGTCCCCCCGACCGATCGTCCGGCCATTCTGCGTAGCGACGTATTCTTCCAGTTTGCGTTTATACTCGATGTAGACGTTGCTCATACTAACCTCCTTGAAAGCACAAGCATGCGACTGGAGTTGAGTGAAGTCAAGAAGTTCCAGCTCCGCGCGAGAGAATGTGGCCTGACTCGGCCACAACCTGCTTATAGCGCCGCCGGTTCTCAGCACAGCGCGCACGATAATTGTAGTAAGCCTCGTTGACTTCCCCTAGAAAACGGAAACCATGGAGGATAGTGATAGTCAGGAAGTGGTAGACCCCCAGGACCGCAAAAAGGATCAGACAATCCCATAGGTGATAGGAGTCAACAAGTTGGGATAGAGCAGAGCCGGAAGAAGGGAGCATAGTTTGCCTTTCAAACTAACTCCCATTTCAAAAACCGTATCACGAGTTAAAAGTTTGTCAAGTAAGAGACCATTTTGGGAACGGTTTCCAAAACGATTGGTTGGGTGTTAGCACCAAGCCAGTTCGGTGAGACCAGTGAGGCACACGCTGGTCTGGGGTTTGGAACCAAGTTCCCAGCACTGTTATCTCTCTTGGTTCTGCCTCCTCATTTTTCTTCCTAGCCGCTAGCGGCTGGCAGCCTGCTCGTAGCGGTGGCGGTTCTCAACCATCCGTGCCTTGAAGCTGTACTCCTCATGCGCGTCACCACACAGTCACCGCAGCTTCCCGGCGGGTGGCCCAGGCTTTTGATCTCGCCGGTGATCAAGGACAAAGTGGGTGCCCCGTCCTTCGCGTTCTTTGCGAAGGGCGGGCGTCCCAAATCCCCGCAGCGGTGGCTGGATCACGC
>Ga0302179_10001292_pt1 | contig 15230 bp, 9 predicted proteins | sample I_Palsa_E3_1_FD_198788 | JGI IMG/M metagenome (GOLD analysis project Ga0302179, IMG submission 198788) | Peat permafrost microbial communities from Stordalen Mire near Abisko, Sweden - I_Palsa_E3_1 | ecosystem: Environmental > Terrestrial > Soil > Palsa > Peat permafrost | place: Sweden: Abisko...
GCGCATCCTGGCCCTGACCGCCGCGATCTGGCACAACGACACCACCGGGCAGCCCGTCCTGCGATCGCTGGTGTCTTACGACCACTGACCTTGGAATCAGTCATCTAGTACACCTCTCCGCCACTGGTGCGCTACCTGTCCGAACCCCGGCTGCGGGGCCAGCCGCCCGCGAGGCCAGCTGGCCATTCTGCCCGGGACGACGCATTACGACATTTCTGCCCGGCCCGCCCTGGCGGAAGCGGTCATTCCCCTTCCTTGATGCCGCCGTCTGCCAGCCCGTTTCCTGAGCCATGTGGCCGCCCTTTCACAATTTCCTGCCAACGGCCGCAGAAAAAATAAAAATTGGCAGCGGATCATGGAAAATTAGCGCTGCGGCACCTATTTTCATGAGTCCCGGCCGTGCCGGGTCCCGCTGCGCCGCCCCAGTTCCGCCCGGGGAGCCTGCCGCCGCCCCGCCCGGAGCTGACCCGGATCTGCGGAGGACCGCCTAACTCATCGCTGACCTGCAACTATGTGGGGAAGATTAATTCTTTCTGGCGGTCCGGAAAGTTAATGCACCCGCGTGTAAACCACCTGCGGAAGGGCCGCGTCACACTATCGAGGCCCGGCGAAAGCGGGACGTCGGGCCTCTCCTACGTCCGGCTCATCAGCGGGATTCCCCGTCCGAGCCGAAGCCCTGAGCGGGGCTACGGGCCTGTAACGGCTGCGGAAGCAGCGGTTGCAGGCCCGTTCGTTTTCCTGGCCCGGCCAGTGCCCGCCGGCCCGTCGCAGTGTCATGATCAGGGGTTGTGACCGTAATGGCCGGGCGCAGGCCGCGTCCTTCAGGGCCGGGTGAGCCCGGAAGTGGCGTTAGCCGGGTGCCTTTGCTGTTCGATGTGCTGCTGGATGCTGCTGGATGCTGCCGGGCTGGGCACGGCCGCGGGATGCGGCGAGGTAGGGCGTGGATCAGAGGTGCCCGTGCATGATGTGCCGGTGGACGTGGAGCGCGGAAACCACGTGCCTGCCGACGCGGTACTCCTGCGCGATTGTCATAGGCCGGTGGCATGCTGTGGTGTTGTGCAGGTGAGGTACCGGTATCGGATCTATCCCGGGCCGGGGCAGCAGCAGGCCCTGGCGCGGGTGTTCGGGTGTGCCCGGGCGGTGTATAACGACTGCCTGGTGCTGCGGGATGGCTGCCATGCGGTCGGGGAGAAGATCAGCGATACCGAGGTGCAGCGGCGGGTGATCACGCTGGCCAAGCTCACCCCGGAGCGGGCCTGGCTCGCCGGGGTCGCATCGGTGGCCTTGGTGCAGGCGTGCCAGGATGCGCGGCGGGCGTACAGGAACTGGTTCGACTCGCTGAGGGGCAGGCGGAAGGGGCCGAAGATCAGGCACCCGAAACCGCGGCGCAAGCACGGCCGCCAGTCAATCCGGCTCACCCGCAACGGGTTCGTCCTGCACGGGGACCGGCTGTACGTCGCGAAGGTGGGAGACATCCGGGTTGCATGGTCCCGCGTGCTGCCGTCGGTTCCCTCGTCGGTCACGGTGATCAAGGAAGCGGATGGCCGGTACTACGCGTCGTTCGTGGTGGAACGCGAAGCTGCACCTCTGCCTGCCTGCGACCGGGAGATCGGCGTCGACCTGGGCCTGGCCAGCCTGGCCGTCACCTCGGCCGGCGAGATGATCCCCAACCCGCGATTCCTGCGGACGGCACAGCGGCGGCTGAGGAAAGCACAGCGGGTTCTTTCCCGCCGGCAGAAAGGTTCCGCGAACCGGGCCAAGGCCCGGCACCGGGTCGCGGTCCTGCACCGCACGGTGCGGGAAACGCGGCTCGACCACGCACATAAGACAGCTCTCCGGCTGGTCCGCGACAACCAAGCGGTCTACGCCGAAGACCTCGCCGTCAGCGGACTGATGCGGACGAAGCTGGCCAAATCGGTCGCCGATGCCGGCTGGTCCCAGCTAGTGCGGTGCATCGAGGAGAAGGCGGCTCAGTACGGCCGCACGTTCGCCCGGATCGGCCGGTTCGAGCCCACCAGCCAGGTGTGCTCGGCCTGCGGGGTAAAGGACGGCCCGAAACCGCTGAGCATCCGGATCTGGGCCTGCGCGGCGTGCGGGACCGTCCACGACCGGGACGTGAACGCAGCGAGAAACATCTTGGCCGCCGGGCGGGCGGACAAGGAAAACGGCTGTGAAGCCGGTGCAAGACCACACCACGTGGCAGCCGGCGCTGAAGCAGGAACCCACCGGAGCGCGGCGTGAGCCGCGCTGGAGGAATCCCCGTCATTCACCGCGGGGAGGACGTCAAACCCATCGACTCCCAGGTGCCCCTGGTGCTCCCGGCCGCGCCCGATTCCTGTCCCGGGGGCTGCCGCCCGTGAGCCTGGACAAGACCGACGAACGGATCGTGGCCGCGCTGATCGAGGATGCCCGGGCCAGTTACGCGACGATCGGCAGCCTGGTCGGGCTGTCCGCCCCCGCGGTGAAGCGCCGGGTGGACCGACTGCTGGAGGCCGGCGCCATCCGGGGCTTCACGGCCCGGGTCGACCCGGCTGCCCTTGGCTGGACGACCGAGGCCTACGTCGAGCTGTTCTGCCGGGCCCTGACGTCGCCCGCCGACATCCGCGCCGCGGTGCGCCGGTATCCGGAGGTCGTCGGGGCGTGCACGGTCACCGGGGAAGCGGACGCCCTGCTCCATATCCAGGCCGCCGACGTGGGCCACTTCGAGCAGGTGGTGGAGCGGATCCGGGCCGAGCCGTTCACGACCCGCACGCGCAGCGTGATCGTCATGTCCCGGCTGATCGACCGGACCGGCGGCCCGGTACCGGCCTCATCCGCGGGGGAGGCCGGCCGCTAGTACGCGGCCGCCGGCCGCGTAGCCGACGTCGGTGCGGCCCACCGTACGGATCCCGGGCACGGTCGCCCGGCTGGTGAACTGCCAGTGGGCCCACTTCGGCCAGCCGAACGGCAGCGCCGGGGCGGACGGCCCGGGCGCGGCCACCCATAGCGGGTCGGCCCGGAAGGCGGTGCTGCCATTAGTGCAGGCCGCCCGCCAGCAGGCGCAGCAGTTCGGGCGAGTGCGGAGAAGACGTGTTGAACCGGCCGGCCAGGCCGCCCCGCGCCGCGAGGCCGGGGCGATATCACGAAAGTGCGGTCAATTGGCGTCTTCTCCGCCTGCGGTAAGTCCCTGAAGAGCTAGAGTGACGCGCATGCCGGAGACAGACAATGACCCGAGCGGCAGCACGGCGATGTTTCGTGCCTTCACGCAGCGGTCCGAGGATGACGTCAGGCGCGGACGGAGAGCCTCCTCGTCCAACCACACGATCATCATCGCGGCCGTCGTCGTCGCGTGCGTCGTGGTCCTCGCCGTGATCCTGGGCCTGGTCCTGTAAGTCGGGGCGAGTTTCGCCCGAACCACGCACGATCAGCTTGGTGCCGAGTTCGACGTACTGCGCGGGGCCCGGGGTGCCCGCCAGCCGCCCGAAGAGGAGTTCCGCGGCCCGTCGGCCCATCTCGGCCGGGTTCTGCGCGACGACCGTCACACCGGGGCTCACCAGGTCCGCGAGCTCGAAATCGTCGAATCCCACCACCGCCATCGGTCGGCCTGCGGTGGCCCGCAGGGCCAGGATGGTGACCCGGTTGTTCCCGCAGAACAGCGCGGTGACCGGAGCCGGGCCGGCCAGCATCGCGGTCAGTGCGTCCCGCACACTGTCCGGGGTCGGCTTGGCCATGGATACCCAGGCCCGCTCGACCGGCAGGCCGGCTTCGGCCATCGCATCCCGGTAACCCTGCTGGCGCTGGGCGGCCGTGTAGATGTGCGGGTTGTCCCCGATGAACCCGATCCGGCGGTGCCCGTGCCTGATCAGGTGGGCTACGCCTGCGCGGGTGCCGCCAACGTTATCGGCGAGGACCGCGTCGGCGTCGATCAGCCCGGCCGGCCGGTCGACAAAGACCGACGCGACCCCGGCGGCGATTTCCGGCAGCAGGTAGCGATGGTCACCGGAGGCGGGAATGACGATGAGCCCGTCGACGCGGCGTGCGCACAAGGCGAGCACCAGTTCCTGCTCGCGTTGCGGATCTTCGTCGCTCGAGCCGGTGAAAAGCAGCGAGCCATTCCAGTGCGCCACATCCTCGACCGCCCGCGACAGCGCCGAGTAGAACGGATCGCCGATGTCCTCCATGATGAGCCCGATGGAGGCGGTCTGGCCCTTCCGCAGCAGCCGGGCGCTGTCGTTACGGCGGAAGCCGAGTTCATTGATCGCGTTGCGGACGCGGGTGGCGGTCTCCGGGGTCACCCCTGGTTCGTCGTTGACAACCCGGGAAACGGTCTTGAGCGCGACCCCGGCGCGGTTCGCCACGTCCTTCATGGTGGGACGGCCCCGGCCGCCCCGCATTATGGGCGCCCCGGCCAGGCCGCTTCCCCCTGGCCCGCTGGCCCCGGAATCAGCGCCTCCCAGGCCGGTGGGCTCGCCCGGCTGGCGCGGTATACCGTGCACCCGGTCGCGGGTACGGCTATCAAGATCGCTGATCATGGCTGCTTCCCATGTTCCTCTCGTCGTTCTGCGGGAACGTTGGGCTGGCCGCCTGCCTGCACCGGCGTCATGCTCCCTGTCTACAGGAGCTGGCTACAGGAGATGCCCGGGCGGCGGTTCCCCCCATCGCCAAGTGTGCTACAAAACCGGGCTTCGCGGCTAATACGACATTGTCTTCTTGTAAAAATATGGTTTCCGTCGCGATAGCCACAGATGTGACCTGCACCCTTTCAGGGAATCGCCGTTTTGCACGGTAAGCGTCATTGATTGCTGTTTTCTCCCTGCTGCCGGTAACTATTCGCCGGAGCCGGAGCGAGCGCATGCGCGGGGTGCACGCCGAACGGCCGGCCCGGCATGCTTGTATGTGCCTTAATGACGACAAGCGATGCGACGGCGGCTCGACCCGCAACCGGCGATGACGAAGAAAAGCACCGGCTGACCGCCCTGGAGGGGCTCGCCGCGCTGTCGCTGGACGCGTTGTCCTCGGTGGCCTACGGGCCCGAGGCCATCCTCATCGTCCTGGTGGCGGCGGGCGCGGCCGGCCTGAGATACGCGCTGCCGATAACGATCGCGATCGTCGTTCTGCTCGCCGTCCTCGTCGTCTCCTACCGCCAGGTCATCGAGGCGTTCCCTGGCGGCGGTGGCGCCTACGCGGTGGCCAAGCGGCACCTTGGGACCGGGGCCAGCCTGCTGGCGGCCGCGTCGCTGTTCGTGGATTACATTCTCAACGCGGCCGTCGGCGTCTCAGCCGGGATCGAGGCGGTGACCTCGGCCTTCCCGGCCCTGTACGGTGCGCGGGTCTGGCTGTGCCTGGTGGCGCTGGCCCTGATCACCGCGGCGAACTTGTGGGGAGTGGCGGAGTCGGCCCGGCTCTTCATCGTCCCGACCGTCCTGTTCATTGCGGCGATCGCCGTGGTCATCATCGGCGGGCTGGTCCGGTCCCACCCGGCCGTCGCCCCCGCGCACAACCTGCCCAGCACGGCCGAGGCGGTGGGCGTGATGCTGATCCTGAAGGCGTTCGCGTCCGGCTGCTCGGCGCTGACCGGGGTCGAAGCGATCGCCAACGCGGTCCCCGAGTTCCGAAAGCCACGTGTGCGCCGGGCTCAGCGCACCGAAATGTGGCTGGGCATCATCCTCGGCGCCATGCTGCTTGGCCTGGCCGCGGTGATCCGCAAGTACAACGTGACCCCGGACGGGAACGTGACGGTGCTGGCCGAGCTGACCAAGGTCAGCGTAGGCGGCGGCGTGCTGTTCTACGTGATCCAGCTGATCACGCTGGTCCTGCTGGTGCTCGCGGCCAACACCTCGTTCGGCGGCCTGCCGGTGCTCGCCAGCCTGGTCGCCGAGGACAACTATCTGCCCCACCTCTTCCACCTGAAGGCCGAGCGCCAGGTGCACCGCTACGGCGTGGTCTTCCTCGCCGTCGCCGCCGCAGTCCTGCTCGTTGTCTCCCGGGGTAACACGCAGGCGCTGATCCCGCTGTTCGCCATCGGGGTCTTCATCGGTTTCACCCTGTCCCAGACCGGCATGGTCCGGCACTGGCGCACCCAACGGCAATCGGGCTGGTTGCGGCGGGCCGCGATCAACGGGCTCGGCGCGGTGCTCACCTTCGTGGCCCTCATCATCGAGCTGATCAGCAAGTTCACCGAGGGCGCCTGGGTGGTCGTGGTGGTCATCCCGCTGCTCATCGCGGCGTTCGTCGCGGTGCACCGCGCCTACGGCCGGATCGGCGCCGTCCTGGGTATCGGGCAGATCCCGCCGCCGCCGCACCCGGAGAAGTCGCTGGTCGTGGTGCCGGTCCTGGGGCTGTCCAGGCTGACCGAGGAGGCGATCTCCGCGGCGATGTCGCTCGGCGAAGAGGTCACCGCCGTCTACATCTGCTACGAGGGCGAGGAAGAGGACGAGGCGACAACCCGGTTCAAGCAGCAGTGGGCGCAGTGGGACCACAAGGTTCCGCTGGTCACGCTGTACTCGCCGCACCGGACGCTGGGCCCGCCGATCGTTGAGTACCTGCGCAAGCTGGAGGGCGAGGAAGCGGGCCGGCGGCTGGTCGTGCTCATCGCGGAGCTGGAGCCGATGCATCCGTGGGAGTGGATTCTGCACAACCAGCGCGGCCTCGTGCTGGACCGGGCGATCCGGCGCGACACTGCGAACGTGGTCATCTGCCGTATCCGTTTCCGCGCCACTACCTGGACCGTGAAGCCCGTCTCCTGACCGGTCCCGCTAGCCGGCGATGACCGAGGGCGTCCCCAACAGGGACACCCACGACTAATTCGCTTTCGGGTTCCGGCTGGTAGCGGTAGCCCATGCCGGGCTCGGTGATCAGCCAGCGCGGCCGGGCCGGGTCGGGTTCCAGCTTGCGGCGCAGCTGAGCCATATACAGGCGCAGGTTCCCGGTAGCGCTGCCGTAGCCGGGACCCCAGACCTCGGTGAGCAGCTGCTGCTGGCTCAGCAGCTGGCCAGGATGCCGGAGCAGCACCTCCAGCAGGTGCCATTCGGTGGGGGTGAGCCGGATGTCCCCGCCCGGATCAGCCCCATCGCCGTCCGGCCCGGCCCCTGGTCCCCCAGTGCCGGATCCTGTGCTGGCGGTCGCGGGAGCGGGGCGCTCCACCCGCTTGGCGGCCAGGTCCACCACCAGGTTTCCGAGCTGGACCCGTGGCTGCTCGTCCGGCGCGCCCGAGCGCCGCACCGCAGCGCGCATCCGCGCCAGCAGCTCGTCCATGGAGAACGGCTTGGTCACGTAGTCGTCGGCCCCGGCGTCGAGGGCCTCGACCTTGTCGGTGCTGTCCGCCCGTCCGGACAGCACGACGATGGGTGCGGTCGTCCAGCCGCGCAGGCCATGGATCACGTCGATACCGCTCAGGTCGGGCAGGCCCAGGTCGAGGATGACCAGATCAGGCGGGTGGTGGCCGGCTACCTCCAGCGCCTCGGCCCCAGACGCGGCAGTGAGCACCTCGTACTGGCGGACCCGCAGGTTGATCCGCAGCGCCCGGAGGATCTGCGGTTCGTCGTCGACGACGAGGACGCGCGTCACAGCACGGCCTGGCTGGCCGGCGGGGGACCGGCGTCCGTGCCAGCGGCTCGTTCCCGCTGGCCCGGCTGGGCTTCGCCCGGGACCAGCCCAGGCTCCTCCGTCGCGGTGGGCAGCGACAATGTCATCGTCAGGCCGCCGCCGGGGGTGTCCTCCGCGGTCAGACTGCCGCCCATGGCCTCAGTGAAGCCGCGGGACAGCGCGAGGCCGAGACCGACGCCGGTCGTATTGTCGGTGTCGCCGAGCCGCTGGAAGGGGACGAATACCCGGTCCCGTTCCTTTTGCGGGATGCCCGGCCCGCGGTCCACGATCCGCAGCTCGACCCGGTCCCCGAGGGAGCTGGCGGTCAGCATGGGCGGCTTACCCGGCGGCGAATAGCGCAGGGCGTTCTCCATCACGTTGACGACAACCCGCTCCAGGATGGCCGGGTCCACGCGGACTTCCGGCAGCGACTCCGGGATGTCCACCACCACCGAATGGCTACGTGGCCCCAGGTCATCCAGGGAGCGGGCGACGATCTCGTCGATCCCGGCCGGGCGCGGGAACAGCGACAGCGCTCCGGCCTGCAGCCTGCTCATGTCCAGCAGATTATCGACGAGACGGGCCAGCCGGTCCAGCGATTCGTCAGCCGTGGCGAGCAGTTCGTCGCGGTCCGCGGTGGTCCAGCGCACCTCCGGGGACCGCAGGCTGGTCACGGCGGCCTTGGCCGAGGCCAGCGGGGTGCGCAGGTCGTGGCTGACCGCCGTGAGCAGCGCGGTCCGCATCCGGTCGGCTTCGGCGATCGGCTTGGCCTTCTCGGCCTCGGCGGTCAGCCGCAACTGCTCCAGCGCCGCCGCGGCGTAGGCGGCGAACGCCCCCAGCACCCGCCGGTCGTCGGCGGGCAGCGGGCGGCCGCTCAGGGCCAGCGAGAGCGTGTCCGTGACCGGTACCTCGACGTCCGCGTCGTCGGGTGAGGTCACGGGCTCATCGCCGGCTGCCGCGACCGCCGTCCACCCCTTCCCGGGGCCGCGGATCCGGCTCGCCGCGGACGACGCGGCCTTGGTCGGTTCGCTGCCGTCGTCGCAGTCGCCGGTCGCGCACTCCAGCAGGCTCACCGACCGCATGCCGAACGATTCGCGTATCCGCTCCAGCAGGGCGGGCAGCGCCTGCTGGCCGCGCAGCACGCTGCCCGCCGTCGTGACGAGCAGCTCGGATTCGGCGCTGGCCCGGGCCGCCTGCTTGGTCCGGCGCGCCGCGATGTCCACCACCGTGCTGACCAGGATGGCGACCACGACGAAGGCGATGATCGCCCACAGGTTGTTGGCGTCGGCGATCGTGAACTGGTGGATGGGCGGCGTGAAGTAGTAGTTGAGCAGCAGCGACCCGGCGACGGCCTCGAGCACGGCCGGGATGAGCCCGCCGACCAGGGCGACGACGACGACGGCAACGAGGAAGGTGAGCACGTCGCTGGTGAGGTTGACGTTGCCGCGCAGGTTCGCCAGGGCCACGGTGAGCAGCGGAGCGAGCACCGCGGCCAGCACGTACCCGGCCACCCGGCGCCGCAGGGTCAGGCCGCCGCCGGGCCGGGGGAGGAGCCCCCGGCCGCGGCCCATGTGCTGGTGGGTGACGATGTGCACGTCGATATCACCCGAACCGCGGATCGTCCGGGAGCCAATGCCCGGGCCAGTAAGCAGCGCCGTGAGCCAGGAGCGGCGGCTCGCACCCAGGACGAGCTGGGTGGCGTTCTCCGCGCGGGCGAAGGTGAGTAGGGCTTCGGGGACGTTGTCCCCGATCACCTGGTGGTAGGTGCCGCCGAGCGACTCGGCCAGCCGGCGCTGCCCGGCCAGCGCGGCTGGGCTGGCGCCGGTCAGGCCGTCGGACCGGGTCACGTGCACGGCCAGCAGGTCACCGCCGGCGGACCGGGCGGCGACCCGCGCGGCCCGCCGGATCAGCGTGTCGCCCTCGGGGCCGCCGGTGAGCGCGACGACCACCCGCTCCCGCGCCTCCCAGGTGGCCTGGATGCCGTGCGCGGCCCGGTAGGCCTGCAGGCCCTCGTCGACCTTGTCGGCCAGCCACAGCAGGGCCAGCTCACGCAGCGCGGTCAGGTTCCCGGTGCGGAAGTAGTTGGTCAGCGCCGCGTCGATCTTCTCCGCCGGATAGATGTTCCCGTGCGCCATCCGGCGCCGCAGCGCCTCCGGGGTCATGTCGACCAGCTCGACCTGGTCAGCGGCGCGCACCACGGCATCCGGGACCGTCTCCCGTTGCGGGACGCCGGTGACCTTCTCCACCACGTCGTTGAGGGACTCGAGGTGCTGGACGTTGACGGTGGAGATCACGTCGATGCCGGCGTCGAGCAGCTCCTCGACGTCCTGCCAGCGCTTCTCGTTACGCGATCCGGGCACGTTGGTGTGCGCGAGCTCGTCGACCAGGGCGATCTGCGGGTCACGGGCCAGCACAGCGTCGAGGTCCATCTCCTCGAACCTGGCCCCCCGGTAGGTCATCAGCTTCCGCGGGATCGCCTCCAGGCCGTCGACCAGCGCCTCGGTGTGCGGGCGCCCGTGCGTCTCGGCGAAGGCGACCACCACTTCCGCGCCGCGCTCGGCCCGCCGGTGGCCCTCGCCCAGCATGGCGAAGGTTTTGCCGACCCCCGCGGCAGCGCCCAGGTAGATCCGGAGGAAGCCCCGCTCGGGCCGCTTTGCCTGCTGATATCCCGGCCCGGCGGAATCCGGCTGCGTACGGTGCTCGGAGATATCGGGCCGCCGATCCGCCCAGCCGGGGAGATCCGGTGACTGGTCCTCCCCTTCGGGTGCGTTCGGTCGCTGGCTGGCCATTTCCGCCGTGCCTTTCTTTTGTCCGGTGCCGCCGACCCCCGTCGGCCGGCATCGGTGTCTGCTGTTAATTGAACCCGGTTATGCTGCCCGGCGATTCCCCCTCCCCCCGGGGCGCCCGGCGTCACCGGCGGTTTTCATGGCCGGTACCGGTAGCCCATGCCCGGTTCGGTCAGCAGGTGCCGTGGCCGCGCCGGGTCATCTTCCAGTTTGCGGCGCAGCTTGGCCATATGGAACCGGAGGTAGTTGGTGCGGGGCTCATGCCCGGGCCCCCAGATTTCGGTGAGCAGCTGACGGGAGCTGACCAGCTGGCCCGGGTGGTGGACCAGGCTCTCCAGGATCCGCCATTCGGTGGGAGTGAGCCGGACGACCTCTTCGGCCGCAGCCGTTTCGGCGGCATCGTCCGCAGCGGTTCCGGCGGCGGCCAGCTCGTCGGCCATCCCGGCCGTGGGCGTCCCGCCGGCGAGCGGAGTGCCCTCGCCGCGGCGGGTCACGGTGTGCGCGACCAGGTCGATGACGCAGTGGCCGACGGCGGCCTCGGTCACCCCCGCTGGCCCGGGATCGTCGCGGCGCAGTACGGCGCGCAGCCGGGCGAGCAGCTCGGCCATCGAGAACGGCTTGGTCACGTAGTCATCGGCGCCCACGTCCAGGGCCCCGATCTTGTCGCCGGGGCTGGCCCGGCCGGACAGGACGATGATCGGTGCCCGGGACCATCGGCGCAGCTCCACGATGACCTCGGTGCCATCGATGTCGGGCAGGCCGAGGTCGAGGATCACCGCGTCCGGTGGCCGGTTGGCCGCCGTGGCCAGTGCCTCCCGGCCGGTACTGGCCGTGCTGACGTCGTAGTGGCGGGCGCGGAGGTTGATGAAGAGCGCCCGGAGCAGGCCCGGCTCATCCTCAACGAGCAGGACCCGTGCGGTCACCGGGCTAGCGCCGGACAGCTGCTTGCGCACCGGGACCGGTGCGGGCGGGACCGGTGCGGGCGGGACCGGTGCGGGCGGGACCGGTGCGGGCGGGACCGGTGCGGGCGGGCGCGCGGCCGGACCGGGAGTCCCGGTCCGGCCGCGCGCCACCGTCATCGTTTCCTCCCGCTCACCGGCTCGACAGCTTGTCGAGCGCGATGTTCAGGTTGAGCACGTCCACCCTCGGCTCACCCAGGAAGCCCAGGTTCCGGCCCTGGACGTAGGAGGTGACCAGCGCCCGTACCACGGCCGGGCTCAGGTGCCGGGCCTTGGCGACCCGGTTCACCTGCAGGTAGGCGTACTGCGGGGAGATGTCGGGGTCGAGGCCCGAACCGGAGGCGGTCACCGCGTCCGGCGGCACGCTGGCCGGGCTGACCCCGTTGAACTTCGCGACCTGGGCGCGGCGCTGGTTGACCAGCTGGACCAGCGTCGAGTTGTTCGGTCCGAGGTTGGAAGCGGCGGAGAATCCGGCGTCGCAGCCGTAGTCGGTCTTGGAGGCCGGGTTCACCGCGTTCGACGGCCGCGGCTGGAAGTACTGCGGCAGCGGGTTGCCCTTGGCGTCCACAAACTCCTGGCAGAGCAGGCTGGACCCGACGACCTTGCCGTTGTAGCTGACCAGCGAGCCGTCGGCCTGGTTGCGGAAGGCCACCTGGGCGACGCCGTACATGACGACCGGGTAGATGATGCCGCACAGCACCGTGAAGACGAGCAGCGCTCGGAACGCCGCGATGTGCTGCCGTACGAGGGAGGGAAGACGGTTCACGCCTGTCACCTGAATCCGGGGATGAACTGGATGATGAGGTCGATGATCTTGATGCCGGCGAACGGGATGAGCAGGCCGCCGACGCCGTAGATCCACAGGTTGCGGCGGAGCATGGCCGCCGCGGATGACGGCTTGTAACGGACACCGCGCAGGGCCAGCGGGATCAGCGCCACGATGATCAGCGCGTTGAAGATGATCGCCGAGGTGATCGCTGACTGCGGGCTGTGCAGGTGCATGATGTTGAGCTTCTCTAGCCCGGGGAACACGCCCGCGAACATCGCCGGGATGATCGCGAAGTACTTCGCGACGTCGTTGGCGATGGAGAACGTGGTCAGTGCGCCCCGGGTGATCAGCATCTGCTTGCCGATCTCGACGACCTCGATGAGCTTGGTCGGGTTGGAGTCGAGGTCGACCATGTTGCCGGCTTCCTTGGCCGCCGAGGTACCGGTGTTCATGGCCACCCCGACGTCGGCCTGCGCTAGCGCCGGGGCGTCGTTGGTGCCGTCGCCGGTCATCGCGACCAGCTTGCCGCCCGCCTGCTCCTTCTTGATCAGCGCCATCTTGTCTTCCGGCGTGGCTTCGGCGAGGAAGTCGTCCACCCCGGACTCGTCGGCGATGGCCCTGGCCGTGAGCGGGTTGTCGCCGGTGATCATGACGGTGCGGATGCCCATGGCCCGCATCTCCGCAAAGCGCTCGGAGATGCCCTCCTTGACGATGTCCTTGAGGTAGACGACCCCCAGGGCCCGGGCCGTGCCGTTCGCCCGCTCCGCCACGACCAGCGGCGTGCCGCCAGCCGCCGAGATGCTGTCCACGGTCTGGCCGAGCTCGGCCGGCGGAGTTCCGCCGTTGTCCCGGATCCATTCGCGCACCGAGCTGGACGCGCCCTTGCGGACTTCGCGGCCGTCGGCCAGGTCCACACCGCTCATCCGGGTCTGCGCCGAGAACGGGACGAACTCCGCTCCTGGCAGCTGGCCCGCGTCGGGCTCCCGCAGGTTGAATTTCCGCTTGGCCAGCACGACGATCGAGCGGCCTTCTGGGGTCTCGTCGGCCAGGCTGGACAGCTGCGCCGCGTGTGCGAGCTCCTCCACCGTCACCCCGGCGACCGGTATGAACTCAGCCGCCTCCCGGTTGCCGATGGTAATCGTGCCTGTCTTGTCGAGCAGCAGCGTGTTGACGTCCCCGGCCGCCTCGACGGCCCGGCCCGACATGGCCAGCACGTTGCGCTGCACAAGGCGGTCCATGCCGGCGATGCCGATGGCGGACAGCAGCGCGCCGATGGTCGTCGGGATCAGCGCCACGATCAGCGCGACCAGGATGACCAGGCTCTGCGGCGCGCCCGAGTAGTAGGCCATCGGCTGCAGCGTCACCACGGCCATCACGAAGATCAGCGTCAGCGAGGCGAGCAGCACGTTCAGCGCCACCTCATTGGGGGTCTTCTGCCGCGAGGCGCCTTCGACGAGGCTGATCATCCGGTCGATGAACGTCTCGCCCGGCTTGGAGGTGATCTGGACGACGATCCGGTCGGACAGTACCCGGGTGCCGCCGGTGACCGCGGAGCGGTCGCCGCCCGACTCCCGGATGACCGGAGCGGACTCGCCGGTGATCGCCGACTCGTCCACCGAGGCCACGCCGTCGACCACATCGCCGTCGCCGGGGATGATCTGGCCCGGCTCCACGACCACGACGTCGCCGACGGTGAGCTGGGTGCCGGGCACCTCTTCTTCCCGGACGTCCGTCTGGCCTGGCTTCCAGCCGACCAGGCGGCGCGCGACGGTCTCCTCCTTGGTGCGGCGGAGGGTCTCGGCCTGCGCTTTGCCCCGGCCCTCGGCCACCGCCTCGGCGAGGTTGGCGAACAGCACGGTCAGCCATAGCCAAACGGTGATGGTCCAGGCAAAGGCCGAGCTGTGCAGGATCGCCGAGTACGTGGTCAGCACCGAGCCGACCTCGACGACGAACATGACGGGGTTGTGGATCTGTACCCGCGGATCCAGCTTGCGGAACGCGTCCGGGGTGGAGCTCCACAGCATCTTCGGGTCGAGCAGGCCGCCGCCGACCCGCCGGGACGGGTTGACCCCGCGTTCCCGTGCGGTACGCGCAGTGCTGCCGCCGCCATCCGGCTCGATGTCTGGCGTGCTGGTAACTGGGTTGAGGGACATCAGTGCAGCCCTTCAGCGAACGGCCCCAGCGCGAGCGCGGGGAAATAGGTCAGGCCGACCAGAATGATGATCACGCCGATGAGCAGGCCGGCAAACAGTGGCGTGTGCGTCTCGAGGGTGCCGGCGCTCGCCGGGACCCGCTGCTGCCTGGCCAGCGTGCCGCCCAGCGCGAGCACGAACACCATGGGTGCGAACCGGGCGATCAGCATCACGACCCCGCCGGCCGTGTTGTACCAGGTGGTGTCGGTCGTCAGACCGGCGAAGGCCGACCCGTTGTTGTTGGCCATCGAGGTGAATGCGTAGACGATCTCGGTCAGGCCGTGCGGCCCGGGGTTGAGGATCGACGCGCGCGGTGTCTTGAAGCCCAGCGAGAGCGCGGCGCCGACGAGCGCCGAGAATGGTGTGGCCAGGATGTAGGCGGCCGCCCACTTCATCTCGGTGGGGCGGATCTTCTTGCCGATGTACTCCGGCGTCCGGCCGACCATCAGGCCGCCGATGAACACGGTGAGCACTGCGAGCATGAGCATGCCGTACAGGCCGGCGCCGACGCCGCCGGGGACGACCTCGCCCAGCATGAGGTCGAACAGGGCGATGCCGCCGCCGAAGGCGGTATACGAGTCGTGGAAGGAGTTCACCGCACCGGTCGAGGTGACGGTCGTGGACCCGGCGAACAGGGATGAGCCCGGTATGCCGAACCTGACTTCCTTGCCTTCCATCGCGCCGTGGGCCGCCTGTAGCGCGGTTCCAGCGTGCTGCCATTCGAAGAAGCTGATGCCGCCGACGGCGGCCAGCCAGAGCACCGCCATGACGACGACCAGGAGGTAACCCTGCCGGTTGTCGCCGACCATCTTGCCGAACGTGCGGGGCAGCGCGAACGGGATCACCAGCAGCAGGAAGATCTCGAACCAGTTGCTGAACGGGTTCGGGTTCTCGAAGGGATGCGCGGAGTTGGCGTTGAAGAAGCCGCCGCCGTTGTTGCCCATCTCCTTGATGACCTCCT
>Ga0302179_10001298_pt1 | contig 15208 bp, 17 predicted proteins | sample I_Palsa_E3_1_FD_198788 | JGI IMG/M metagenome (GOLD analysis project Ga0302179, IMG submission 198788) | Peat permafrost microbial communities from Stordalen Mire near Abisko, Sweden - I_Palsa_E3_1 | ecosystem: Environmental > Terrestrial > Soil > Palsa > Peat permafrost | place: Sweden...
CCGGCGTGAAGTTGTTGTCCGGGGAGAGCCGCTGTTCGAGATTCTCGTTCACCATCTCCCCACGAAGGCGGCTACGACGCGCCAGACCGGCGGCGGAGCTCATTCTTTTGCGTCATTGTGATCCTTCCCGTCATCTTGCCACTAAGCTTGCCGTTGATCAGTGAGCGGCGGTCCAGTCTCATCCAACGCGACGCTGGCCAACTGACTTGATCGCCAACTTTGCAAAATTCTTCCGAGGAAAAACTCTGCGGTTTTTCGGCGCGGGGTGGCTCTCAGTCACTGCACCATAGCCTGCCAGATCGGGCCCGACAACTAATTCATTGCCAAATCGCTCTTCATTCCTACGCCACTTTCACGGCGTTTTATTCGCTAAGCGGCCGGAGGCTTGCTCACGCGCACCGGCGTCCCGCTGAGCCATGCCGCGATGTTTTCAACTGTGTCGCGGTAAAAGATCTTGTAGGTCTCCTCGGTGACGAAACCAAGGTGCGGTGTCACGAGTAGCCGATCTAACGAACGGAATGGGTGCGTTGCCGGCAGCGGTTCGGTCTCATAAACGTCGAGCGCGGCGCCCGCAATCGCCTGACTTTTCAGCGCATTGATCAACGCGTTCTCATCGACTAATGGTCCGCGCGAGGTGTTCACGAAATAGGCGGTCGGTTTCATTAGGTCAAGCTCCGAAGCGCCAATAATACCTTTCGTGCGCGGGCTCAGCACCAAATGAACCGTCACAATGTCTGCAGTGCGGAATAATTCCTCCTTGCTGACAAGGAGCGCACCATTTTTCTCTGCGGATTCCCGCGTTAGATTCTGACTCCACGCGAGGATATGCATACCAAACGCCTGAGCGATCTTTGCGATTCTTGCGCCGATGTTGCCCAAGCCCACTAAGCCGATCGTTTTCCCCTCCAGATCGCCACCGAGCGAAGTTTGCCATTGACCCCTCTGCACCGACGCAAATTCTGCCGGGACGTTGCGCAGCATTGCCAGGATCAGCGCCCAAGTCATTTCAATTGCTCCATGCGAGGAGTATCCAGTGCCGCACACCGTGACGCCGCGCTCGTCGGCTGCTGCCAGATCGATCGATGCATTTCGGGACCCAGTGGAGGCGATCAGCTTCAAGTTCGGCAACTGCTCAAGAATCGCGCGCGTCAGTGGGGTCCGTTCGCGCATGACGCAGAGAACATCGAACGGCTTCAATCGCTCGACCAGGGCGCCTGAATCGGAGAGATGGTCGCGAAATACCGTAATTTCGGCGTTCTCTTTTAGCGGTGACCAATCTGCTGATTGCAGCGCCACGCCTTGGTAATCGTCGAGAATCGCCACTTGAACTGGCTCGTCGTTTTGCATCAGAAAATGAACCTCAGGTTTGTCGTCAAATTGTCGAAATGATAGCTGATCGTCAATTCCGATGCTGCGGTTTTGATACCTTGCACGCAACCGCACGACGAGAGTAGGCTCTTATTTCGGATGCAAAATTTCATGCGGGTCGAATTTTCCACAGGAATCGGTTACAAGGCGGCGCGGTTCGTAGTTCTGACAGAGTTGCCGGAAAACGTCCTCGAGGAGATCCGAGCGCAAAAGATGAGTCCGCAGTCAAGGGCGTACGGCGTCGCACTAAAGACTGCCGAACACGTGCAACTGATCGATCCGGGGCTCCGGATCATTCTGTTGTCGAATACGCCGGGCAAGGTCAAGAACCCGGACGCGCTTGGTGAACCGGCGTACGTCGCCGAGGATGGTTGCAAGGCTTGGGTCATCAGAAAACCGGGGACCGATCATTCCGGGGCTCACAAAAAGGCTTTAACCTGAAACAAGACTTTCGCTTGATTTTTGGACGTGAGATAGCATGATAACAGCCTGTTTGCTCTAGTTCAAAGCGCGGTAGATCGTCAGGTGAGGTTTTCTCGATGGTGATTTGAAATCCGGTCTTCGGGAACGGCTATGGAGCTGGCAATTCACTGAATCACTAATTGTTTATTTAAGCTATGAAGCTTTATGTTGGAAATTTGTCGTTCGATACGTCCGAAGCTGACCTTCAGGATATCTTCGAGCAATTTGGCGCTGTAAGAGAGATCCGTGTCATAAACGATCGCGACACCGGCCGTTCGCGCGGCTTCGCGTTTGTGACCATGGGCAACGATGCAGAAGGTCGGGCAGCTATCGCGACTTTGCACGGTAAGCAGTTCGCGGGTCGGACCATCACCGTGAACGAAGCTCGTCCGAAAGAGGAACGGCCAAGGCGGTCCGTTTCGCAGTCAAGGCGCTAAAGGCGCTCTTGGGACGTCGGGAAAACTTTGCGGCGTCCCTCTCTTCTCTCGGGGGCGTACGCTCCATCCGAGAAATAATGCGGCGGCATGGTAACGCGTGAACGTTCCTCAACGACACAGCTGATACGGGATTCTGTTTACCATGTCCAATGAACCGGCCATCCCCGTCGAAGGTAAAATCGTCTCGATTCTCCCTGGAACGATGTTTCGCGTAGAGCTTCCGAATAACCAAGTGGTGCTTGCGCATATTTCGGGTAAGATGCGCAAGCGTTTTATCCGGCTCAACCTCGGCGATCGCGTGAAGCTCGAGATGTCGCCGTATGATCTTAGCAAAGCACGGATTGTTTACCGTTTGGGATGATCCAGTCTCTGTCGAGTGTCGAAAACTTTATACCATCACTTAAACAACGAACGGGATTCGGTCAGTGTGTGCGTCCTGCAGGTCCCATCGACAACGAACTACACCATGTTTTCAAGGATCCCTTTCGAGAAAGTCAATTGGCTCATTAGTTCGTTCCTCATCGGCACTCTGTTTTTGGGTGTCACCGCAGTGCCTGTTTATCTCTGGTTCTTCGGCCTGGATACATTCCAGGTGGTCCTGTTTCTGGTGATGTTTTTTGCGTGCGGATTCTCGATCACCATCGGGTATCACCGGCTTTTCTCACATCGGACGTTTGAGGCGCACTGGCTCGTGCGGCTGTTCACGTTGGTTTTCGGCGCGGCGGCGTTTGAGAACTCTGTGCTCCTCTGGTCTTGCGAACATCGCAGTCACCATAAACATGTTGACCACGAGGACGATCCGTATTGCATCTCCAAGGGGTTATTTCATGCCCATATCGGGTGGCTCCTGTTCAAGCTCGACCCGCCTCCGCCATTCGACAATGTATCCGATTTGAAAAAGGATCCACTTGTCCTTTGGCAAGATCGTCACATCCACTGGATCGCCGCTCTCGTATCCTTCGGGTTCCCGACAATCATCGGATTCATCTGGGGCGGATGGATTTCTGCCCTTGGCGCCTTTCTGCTCGCCGGAGTGGCGCGCATCGTCGTTCTCCAACACTGTACTTTTTGCATCAATTCGTTGTGCCACTACCTCGGCGAGCGACCTTACTCCTCCAAATGTAGTGCGCGCGACTCGTGGCTCATGGCGATCGTGACCCTGGGCGAGGGGTACCACAACTATCATCACGAATTTCAGTATGACTACCGAAATGGTGTGAAACCTTGGCAGTTCGATCCGACGAAGTGGGTGATCTGGACCCTCTCCAAGCTCGGGCTCGCCCGAAAGCTTCGCCGTGTGCCGGACGAAAAAATCATTCTTGCGGAACTGGTCGAGGCGCAACGTCGACTCGAGGCAATCCTCTCCGGCACAGGGCTGACCGAGGCTGCCTCAGCAAGCGTCACAGCCGCCCAGACCCGTCTGCAGGCGCTCGGAAAGCAGTGGATTGAAGAAAAGCGCGAGCAGGTCGAACCGCCTCGTGAAATGCTCCCGGCTCTCCGGCGCGAAATCCGGGCTGCGATGCGAATGCTTCGCGAACTGAACGAGCCGCGTCCCGCAGCCGCTTAAAGCGCCGTTTGGAGCTGTTCTCTCGGGCCTTCGAGCCCGGTATGTGGTTAGCGCCGTGTCGCGCCAATCGTCCTCTTTCTCGTTCTCGATCTTTCACGTCGTTGGCAATCGGCGCGATTCCCGCATCCACAGAAGTCGAGGACTAGGACGACGACGATTCAGGAGGTACCAATACCGCGCTAAACAGATACTTGGGCCGGAAATACGGCGCTAAACACAAACCTCATCGGAGCAGACCGCTGACAGCGTGAGTCATGGCATCGCTGCTCACGAAGTTGAAGATTTGCTAGCCTGGGTAGGCGAAGCGTCCCGCTTTGCGCGGTTCTTAAGAGGCAAATCGTGTAGCAGACCCCGGAATAGCCGCGCAGGAGGCTTGGTCGGAGCCAGTAATTTCCGCCCTCCCGTGACGTGATTCTCGGACACCAGGGTAGGCTGCGAGCCAAGCGTTCCAGCGCCAGTAGACAAACGCGGCGAAAAGGAAGACGGTTGCCGTTCCGATGCTGGCCCAGCCCCCTATAACGCAACCCGTCGCGCTAGAGGCGGTCGGATCATCGGAGAGCATCGGATGAACGAGCGACATGATACCGATAACGGAAAATCCTAGTGCGAGGAGGACAAGGCTGACGCCAGCGGAAATTCTCTGATACTGCTGAAATTCTTTCATTGTCGGTATTGGATGGCTTATCTGTTTCCGGATTTGGCCGTTTGCCGGCCAATTGACCGTCCGTTACCGTTGTACAAATGTTTCTCGGAAACCCGGTTTCAGGGTTTACGAAAAAAGTGCGCAAATCATTTCGAAGAAAGATCGCGCCGGCTCCTCCGGATTATGGAGTCATCCGGCCTTCGGCCGCGATCAGAGCATCACAGAGAGCGTGAATTTCGTTGTCGATTTCCGCCGGGTCCGAGACGGTTCGCGCAACCTCCTCGCGGAGGAGTACCGAATACCGTTTGCGCAACCGGTGCACCAGAGTCTTTACCCCGGCAACGCTGACGCGGAGCGCTTCGGAGAGCGCCTCGTAGGAGGGAGAGGGACGGCTATCGCCGAACCGCAGGAAAATCTCCAAAGCTTCAAACGTAGAGCCTTTGCCTTCAGCGGCGTACGCGCGTCCCAATTCGACCATCACATGATTAAGCAGGGTCATCGCCCACCGGGCATCAAAAATCTTTTCTGCTGTCAAGTAGTCCGCCGGCTCGAGCCGGAATCGGTTTTCGGCATTTTCCCAATCCAGCGAGACGAACTCGTATTCTTTTCCTCGCTTTAGACTTCGTGCTCGCTGCGCCTCGTTCGAAAGGTAGTTCTGGAAGGAGGCGAGAAGAAACGATCGAAACTTGCCTTTAAGTCGATCGACTTGGGTCAAAGCCTTGTGCTCCAGCAAGTGCAAGAAAAAGCCTTGAGTCAGATCCTGTGCATCATGCGGCGAATATCCGCGCCGCCGGGCAAAGGAATAGAGCGGGTACCAATAGATTCGGCAGAGTTCCGAAAGAGCGGCTTTTCCACCTGCAGCCTGGCTCTGCGCGGAAACCATGACAAGAGTCCAGCGGGTGGTATGAAACTGAGCCCCAGCCGCTCCACTCGGGTCAAATTCCGGTATCATGATATGCCCTCGCTCCTGAAAATAACGAAACGCGAGGCCATTCGAAACAAAAATTCCAGGGAATCAGAAATGTGCGAGCTCTTAACGAAATCTCAAGACTAAGTCATGGATGGAACGGTAAGGGAGGGTTTAAGATGATTGATCGCAATGGTTCGTGGCCCTTTTGAGCCGGAGACACCATGGCATTTTCTAGGCGACGGGCATCGCGTAATCGATCCTCAATGCGAAATCAATGGCGCCAATGACCGTACGGCCGTCCACCGTAGTACCTGCGGCCATAATACCTGCGACCGTAGTAGCCGTAGTAGGATCGGTTGCGCCAATACGGTCCATAATAACCGTAACCGTAGCCGGGATATGGCGTACCGTAGTAGTAAGGGCCGGGTCCGTAATACCCGGGTCCGTAGAAAATCGGAACCGGAATGGGCAAACCAAAGACAAAGTGAACACCAGCGCGGGCCGTTGGCTCAGCGACGAACGCCAATCCCGCGACAACCGCAAGGAGGACAACGAGCTTCTTCATAACAGTGTATTGGACGAAGATACTCCGGATTCGATCAAAAGGAATGAGTCTCGGACACTCGAATCTGCTTTGCTTACTGCAATAGAAGAAACACTGCGCTAAGTGCGGAGATAACAAAAATGAGAACCAACGTCAGCACTTTCATCCCGTTTATCGAGCGAAACTGAATCGGTCGAGGCGAATTCGTCGAAATGTTCGAGCCTGATTCCAGCACCTTCGGCATAGCATTATTAGATTGTGGTCCGGTCTTGCGGACGCGCTTCGATCAAAAGCTTTGCGCTGCTGAGTCGTCGCGCCCTGTGGACACACTGATCGGCATTTACGCGATTTTCTTTAGATTTTGTTGTTATTTTGGGCGGCTTGGATCCGGGGCCGCAGACGCGGAAACGTGTGGGGACTTCCCTCAACATTGACCGAACCAACGCGATTCGATGCATCACTCATTTTCTTACGAGATTCGGAATCAGCCGAATGCGTTGCAATGTTTGAAGCAGGAGCTCGATTCAACCCTCTCTACCAAGCTGAAAGGCTTCGACGTTCGTGGTACGGTCTTACTGGTTATAGATGAGTTGGTGTCGAACCTTTTAAAGTACGGCTTCAGTGTTGAGCCCGATCAGCGGTCGTATTTGAAGATCGAGTTTGATGACGATTGGCTGGAGATTGAATTGAAAGATAACGGACATCAATTTAATCCGTTGGTTCAACCGGAGCCAATTTCGCTCGGCCATAAGCTATCGGATCGCCCGGTGGGCGGTCTCGGGCTATATCTGGTTCTGAAAATGATGGATGAAGCGCATTACGACTGGAGACAACCTTGGAATTGTCTGAGGTTGAGAAAAAAAATGAACAAGGCCTTGAATGATCGCGAAAACTGAAACCTTGGGTGGGTGCAAGATATTGCGCGTCAGCGGCCGCATTGATTTTGAATCTGCTCTTGATTTCGAGCATCACATCAACGCGATGATTCAGGAGGCTGGCGACTGTTACATCATAGAGTTATCGCAGGTGGAGTTGCTGAGCAGCGCTGGGCTTCGGGTGATGCTTTCGACGGCCAAGCGCGTGTCGCATCGCAATGCGGTTCTCGCTCTTGCTGCACCAAGCCAGGTTGTCCGGCAGGTTTTTGAGATCTCCCATTTCAATCTGCTCTTCAAGATTTTTCCGTCTATCCCGGAAGCGATCGCGGCTTTGAAAGCCGCGCCCGAAGGTGTCCAGCCGGCGGAATCCGCCCAGGAGTCTCCGTTGGCGCCCGATCCAGCCAATCTGGAGGAAACGAAATCAACGGAACTGGTTCTCCCGACTACCGAGCTCGCCCGACAGGCGCCGGCTCTGCAAAAAGCGGCGGTGGCCCGGCCTGGAGCGCTACCGTCCGTTTTGCAGCCCTCAACGGCGTCGCTTTCGGCCGAAACTCCTACCGTCGCGCCTCCGCGGCTACCGGCGACGGTCGCGGAGTCAACGAAAGCGCCAGCCGGAACGGCAGACCCAAAGAAGCCGGTGGCGGGACCGGCGCGACAGACTCCGCCGCCACTGCCTGGCGCAAATCAATTGATTCCGGGTTCGCCCGCTCTGGTCCAATCGCCCCCTGCGCGCCCGGCGGGTCAAGCCACACCACGCGAGGCGAAATATCCCGCTCTGTTGGAGGTTCGGGCCGAAGGAACAAGTTATCCGTGCAAAGATGGCGATGTCATCGGGGCGGAAGGGCGGTTGGCACAGCCCTACTTCAGCCGGATTACCCATCTCGCACCGCGCCACTTGCTGATCGGCCTGCTCGATGGGCGATGGTTTGTTTTCACACCCAAAAACGTACAGCACCCCTTCACCCTGGACGGAATTGTCCTGCGTGCCGGCGAGAGGAAGATCCTCCAGTACGCCGAGCACCAAGTCGAATTTAGCGGGCACGTGTTCGGGTTTCGACTCGTTGCTCAACCGCCAAAAGAGGGATTCTTTTCGCGAATATTTGGACGGAAACGGTAGTTCTGGGGTTCAGTGGATGGGAAACCAAGACGGGGACACAGAGCCAAACTAAACTCCTGCAACTCCTGACTTCTGAGTTCTGAGTTCTGGCCTTAGGGCGCGACAGCCCAAATTTCGACCGCCCGATTTTGATCGGGACGTTTACCGTCCAAGAGATCGGTGCTGCCCATCCCGACGCTGTGAATGACGTTCAGGAGGTTGGTTTTATCCTTGAGCACCCTCGTCACGTTATCGGCTCGCTGCTGAGAAATCTGCATGTTCGATTTTGGATCACCAGCGGCATCGGCATACCCGGCTACGACAAACACCACGGTTGGATCGCTCGTTTTATCTTCGACATCTTTTGATTTAATACGTTTCATCAGATCGTCGGCAGCGGCATGGCTCAATGTCGTTTGACCGGTATCAAACCGAATCACCAGCAGCCTCTCCATCGACCGCGCTGTCTCCATCTTTTCGCCTAGGCGCTTCTTTTCTTCCGCGGTGAACCTCGGCATTGCGTTGATCCTCTTCAGAACGTCCTCACGAGTCGCATCGACCTCGGATTTAGTGAGAGTCGCCGACGGTTGGATCTCCCCACCGGCGCCGGGAGAATTGTCGGAATCTGTGCGCGTCGTGCTTTGGTTCGGTCCTGGGTTCTCGGTCTGAACGCCAGGAGTGGGACTTGGCTGCGCCGTGGTTTTCCGTTGTTCTTGTTCCACGGAGGGGGACGGCAGCGGCGCAGGAGCTTCAGTCGGTGCGACCACGACTTTCTCGTCGCTCGTCGAAGAGGAATCGGATGCTGACGCGCCGTTGGTCGAATTGGCAGGCGTCACGGATGCCCCGCCGTTTTCCGATGGAGACGCGCTAACGACTACGTCCTCTCCTTGGACTGTCGTCGCTTTCTGATTCGTCTCCGGTTTGTTAAATGCCAAATGCAAGATCTGGTCCTTGAATGCAAACAGTGTGACGCCACCACCGATGAGGATTAAAAGCAGCAGGAGTCCAAGGGCGACGAGAATCTTGGCGCCACCCTGCTTTGAAGAATCCACGACCAGCGGTTGGCCGCATTCAGGGCACTTCGAGTCGGCCGGGACAGGAATTTTCTCACCTGTGTACGCGAAACTACAGCCGACTTTATTTTTGCAGACGCCAAACCGAGGTTTCATAGAGGTTTCACGATCATACCCGCGAACCGATTTGAAGTAAGAAAATTTTTTCGCTGCTTTTTGGAGAGAAAAGTTTGAAAGAGTTTATTTCAGATCATTTATACTGAAACAGTCGCTTAAGCTGACGCGCAGCGTCATTTTAAGAGGCTTTCTCGCCCGCAATAAGTCCCTCGCTTCGGCTTTTGCGCGATTATTGCGGACGCGAACTGTCTAGAGACAATGTGATTAAGAGCGACTGATTAAGAGCGACGCCTCAGTGGAAAACGAAGAAAAACGGACCCTTGGTCGCGATCTGCGACTGCTGGAAATGATTGTCGATAACATCGATGACCTGATCGCTGTCATCGACTCTCAAGGAAGACGAGTTTGGAATAACGCAGCCTATGCAAGGGTGCTCGGATATTCAGTCGAGAGTCTGGCCGGGAGTAACTCGCTGATCGAGGTTCATCCCGATGATTTGCCTAAAGTGCAACGAGCCTTGCGCGATTCAATGCAGACTGGAAGCGGGCGCCGAATCGAATACCGGCTCCGGCATCGATCTGGACATTACGTTTACCTCGAGTCCCAAGGATGGGTTTTGCCGGCGAGCGAGGACCGGGAGCAACTCCTTGTGGTGATATCGCGGGACATCTCACAGCGGAAGGAGTTGGAGGAGCAGCAGGCCTCGTTGTACGAGCAACAATCTCGACAGGCCAAAGCCATGGCCGCGATTGTCCATTCAGTCGACTTTCAGCGGTCAGATGTTGAGCAGGGCGCAGTCATGGTACTCGACTTCCTTTGTAAAACCCTCGGCGCGGAATCGGCGGAACTCTGGCGATTGGAAAGCGAGGAGGAGGGGCTGTTTCTTTGTGTACGTAGTTTCCGAGCCGACGATGCGAACGTACGGCGACCCGCGGATGCAGGCCTCGAGTCCCCTGCGTTGCGCGTTTTGCTTCGAGAAAATCGAGTGATCGCGTTACCCGACGATATCGCGTCAATGGAAGATCTGGACATTGGGAAGGCGCTTTTGCCTGGCAAGGGCGCCCGGCCAATTCCTGAACAGATCAGCGCGAAGCTCGTCACGGGCGGTGCGAAAGGGTTGCTCGCCGCGGTGTGGCTTGGCGGAAAACCGGCAGGATTCCTCTTGATTCGAACGAGCGAATCGAGTCGAGTCTGGTCGATATACGAACAAAATTTCTGCGTAGCTCTCGCGGATTTGGTTTCAATGCTTCTTGAGGGCCGGCAGCGTCTCGATACTCTGCAAGCGCTTCAGCTCAGCCAAAAAATGATCAGCGGACAGCTCGCGGATGCTGCGAGCTACGTTCGGTCACAACTACCGGTTAACCTGTTCGATTCGGTTCGAACCGACTGGCGGTATCTGCCCAGTTCGGCGCTTGGCGGCGATGCCCTTGATTTCTTTTGGTTGAATGAAGATCATATGGTGATCTTTCTCCTCGATGTCGTGGGACATGGTGTTGGATCGGCTTTGTTAGCCACTTCAATTTTGCATTTGCTGCGTCAACGCGCGCTAAAAGATGGTGATCCGCTCGATCCGGTTTCAGTATTAGCCGCCTTGAACCGTTCGTTTCAGATGGATGAGCATGGAGACAAAGTGTTTTCACTTTGGTACGGCGTGTTCGACAGGGTCAGCGGAATTATTCGATTCGCTACGGCGGGCCATCCGCCGGCATTGCTAATTTCACCGACCCGGGACGGCGAGCCCGAAGCGACCTGGCTCAAAGGCAAAGGTCTTTGGATCGGCGCAACGACAACCGAGACTTTTGAGGGCGGAAGCGCGATCGTGCCGCAGGATGCCGAACTGTTCGTCTTCAGTGACGGCTTGTATGAGTTGTCGACGCCAGAAGGCCCAATGATCGGGCTGGAAGGATTCGGCCAACTGTTGGTGGACGTTTACAATTCTGGCGCCGCGGATCTTGAAAAAGTGTTAGCCGAGGTGAGCCGGGTCCATGGATCCGATCAATTCGAGGATGACGCATCGATCCTCAAGGTTCGCTTCGGCTAGTGTGCTGTCCCGGAAACAACATGTAGGCAATGTCGCGCGCGACCAGGAGCTGTTCGGCAAGTGCTCCAATATGAAGAAAGAACTTCGCAAGATTGAGCAAAATCCATTTTATCGAATTTAAGGCTTCACCCGCGGCAAATTGCGATCGGTAGTCGCATGCCGGGTATACTGCAAAAATGTCAAGGAATTTGCCCTCTCCTCTTGTTGCAGGTTCCAGAGTTTATCTGCGTCACCCTCGCAACGGTGATATGGCTGAATTTACTCGTCTGGTCATTGCGAGCCGGCGTTTTCTCCATCCCTGGGTCACGCCGGCATCGACTCCGGAAATGTATGCCCGCTACCTGCGGTATACCCGCCGTAAATCGGTGTACGCTTCCCTGGTTTGCAGGAGCGAGGATCTCAAGATAATGGGGGTTTGCAATCTCTCTCAGATATTCCTCGGCGATCTGAAGAGCGCTTTTTTAGGGTACTGGATAGGCGCGACCTTCGCCGGTCAGGGTTATATGACCGAGGCGCTCGATCTCGTCCTGCGTTATGCGTTCGAAAACCTCCGCCTGCACAGGATCGAAGCAAATATCCAGCCGGACAATGTGGGTTCAAAAGCGCTTGTCGTTCGCCTTGGTTTTCGAATGGAAGGTTTTTCGCCGCGTTATTTGAAGGTTGCAGGCCGATGGAAGGATCACGAACGTTGGGCGATCTGTCGCGAGGAATGGGCGGACAAGGAACACTAGGGCAGCCTGCCTTCCAGCCTGTATTTTGTGTGACATTGGCGCTACATTGCGCTGGAGTGGCAAATGCGTCATTCAGATTACCGGATCTCGGGATCACGACTTTTGAACGATGTTTGTGAAGATGCGCGCCCCATCACCGCCGCCACCCCGTTGCCGTTGCTGGTCGACGCGGATACAGGTTGGGGGCAGTGCTTTTGCAGATAAGAGCCGAACTGTACGAGGTTTTGAAGTACCATTCCTTCGAAGACAAATTGGACCAGCTGTTTTCAAACGACAAAAGGAGATGATTTTCGTATGAGTGGAACAATTCCCCCCAGTTCATCGGGCGGATTACGCGGTCAATCTGCCGGTTGAGAAGATGATGGGGTTTGGCCACGCTGTCTATCGCCAATCCGACCCGCGAAATACGGTGATCAAGGAATGGGCCCATCGACTGTCATCAACGGCTTGGGACGGCGACGGCTATCTCTTTGCGGTCTCCGAAGAGGTAGAGAAGGTCATGAGCGAGGAAAAGAATTTGTTCGCCAACGCGGATTTTTTCTCGGCTTGCTCCTACCATTTCATGGGTGTTCCGACTTCGCTTTTTACTCCCATTTTGGTGTTAGCGCGAGTAGCCGGGTGGTCGGCGCATATCAAAGAGCAGCGTGCCAACAACAAACTGATTCGCCCAAGTGCGGATTATTTGGGGCCAGATCAGCGCCCGTACACGATGATCGAAAAGCGGTAGCGAGCAGAAGCTGCCGGAGTTACAGGATGAATCTGTGGATGCCTGCTTTTTCGATGGTTGTCAGTCTAACAGTTTTGCACTCGATTCAGACCATGAATCTTTGTTTCGCGGACCTCCCGCCCCCTGGCTCCTGCCCCTGACTCCTGCCCCCTGACTCCTGACTCCTGACTCCTGACTCCTGACTCCTGAACTCCTGACTCCTGAACTCCTGACTCCTGACTCCTGAACTCCTGCCACCTGAACTCCTGCCACCTGAACTCCTGCCACCTGAACTCCTGAACTCCTGAACTCCTGACTCCTGAACTCCTGACTCCTGAACTCCTGACTCCTGAACTCCTGAACTCCTGAACTCCTGAACTCCTGAACTCCTGCCACCTACTACGAATTTGAAACCGCAGCGGTTAATGCCTTATATTCGCTCTTCGAATTTAAGAAATACGCACTGAGGTTTTCGCGTGTCGATTTGCCCTCCAGCCTCTGCTGCATGACATTGTTGCGTGCGCGAAAGTCAGCAGAGTCATCTGATTGAAATTCTTTGCGTCCTTGTGGATAGAGGCGTGCAGTTCGTCGTCGCTGGAGGCGCCGCGGTTTTACTTCACGGGATTCAACGGATGACGCTTGATCTTGATATCGCTGTCTCTTCGGACCAGACGAACTTGAGCCGCTTCATTTCGACCCTGAATCAACTCAAGTTCATTCCGCGGGCTCCGGTGCCTGCAGAGACGATTCTGAATCGTGAACGGGTTGAACTGCTAATTCGCGAGAAGAATGCATTGGTTTTCACGTTTTGGTGTCCAAAAGAGCCTTATAAACAGATCGACATGTTCCTGACCCACGAAAACAGTTTCGACGGTTTGGTGGCCGACGCGCGTCGGCTCACTGTCTGTGGGCGAACTGTTCTGGTGGCGTCCCGGCGGAAGCTCATCGAGATGAAGCGCAGGGTCGAGCCAATCCGTGACCAGGACTTAAGCGATATCCAGGCGTTGCAAATTATCGAAAAGACGAGCCAGAGTTCGGAGTCGGCGGTTGTGAGCCCGGGTTCTAGCCACTAGGCTTGATTTGAGATGTTGTGTCCGAAGTGTAACCTGGTCTCAGCCGAACGGTTTTGCCCTCAATGCGGTTTAGATCTGCAGATTTACGCCGAGGTAGCGCTACTGAAAGAAGAAGTCGAATCTCTTCGGCGGCTGGTTCTTGCCGGGACGCAACAAAGACTGGAAATAGCCGCAGAACTGGCTGGAGCGCAAAAGAGCGGCACTGCAGAGCTTCGAAAGACGCCCCCGCCCCTCCCACCCGGCGTGAGCAAAGCCGAAAGGAAGAAAAGCGCGTACGGAGGGAGTGCGGCCGAACTGGCGGTCGGCCAAAAATGGCTCCTTGGAGTTGGTGTGCTGATCCTCATCATCGGGATCGGATTTTTCCTTAAATACGCTTTTGACCAGCAATGGTTTGGTCCGGCGGTCCGGATCTCGATTGGGTTCGTCTTCGGCATTATGCTCTTGCTGGGTGCAACCGTTTGTCATCGGAGAAATCTTCGTGGTCTGGACATTGGGCTAGGGGCGGTTGGTCTTGGAACCCTTTATCTGACAAGCTATGCAGCTTGCCAGGTTGATCACTTATTACCCGCGACCATGGCTCTCGTGCTGATTTTGCTAACGACCGCGATCGGCGCGAGTTTGGCCACTTTATGGGCTTCGCAGGCAGTGGCGATTCTCACGTTCCTTGGCGGCTATCTCGCTCCGCTCTTGTTTGCCTCCGCCCAATTCGACCCATGGCTGTTCCTCGGATACCTGTTCATTCTGACTGTCGGCGGCCAGGTTCTCGCTTATGCCAAAGACTGGAAGCATCTCTATTCAAGCGCCGCGGCGTTGACCTGGCTATCACTAGCCGTCTGGTCTCAGCGCGACTATCGGAGAGCCTGGTTCCTCGAAACGTTCGTCTTCACTCAGGTTTTGTTTGTGGCGTACTCCATCATGCCCTTCTTGCGCGCATCCTTACGAAAGGAATCGAGTTGGAGCCGCGGTTTCCTGTTGGCAGTGGTCAATGGGTTGTTCTGCTGCTGGTATTCAGAGTCCCTTTTGAACTACGAGAAATCGCCCGGTTCTCTTGTCAGCTTGAGCTACACAATCATCACCTTGGGGCTTGCACTGGTGTTTTGGCGTGGGCGAACCCCGAGTCTCCTGTCGAACTGGCTAATCGCCCAAGCCACCGTTTTTCTTCTCGTGTTTTGGGATCAGATTCTCACCAACTCATGGGTGACTCTCTTCTGGTCAGCTGAGCTTGTGGTTCTGTATTGGTCGGCGGCAAAGTCCAATGATCGAACGCTCTTGTTCGTCACGTTTCTCATCGGCCTGCTTGTCGTTGTTCAATATTTTGTCACTGCGAACGGCGTCATTTTCGGTCCGACCAACGCGGCTTCATTTACGGAAGGAGCCGTTGGCAGATGGAGCGCCGGGCTCTCGATGGTGATTGGTCTGCTGTTCATTGTTTGGCTCGATCGGACCGGACGTGTCGCGACATCGCATCCGCGGCTGAATCGCGCATTTGAGTTGCTCGGGGTGGTGAGTCTGTTTGGTTTTGTGAATTTGGAATTAGATCGGTTTACCAATCAGTTCGTGCGTAGAATCGAACTAGCCGGCTTTTCGGTCTTATGGTCCGTATTCGCCATCGGACTCATGTTGGT
>Ga0302179_10001301_pt1 | contig 15169 bp, 8 predicted proteins | sample I_Palsa_E3_1_FD_198788 | JGI IMG/M metagenome (GOLD analysis project Ga0302179, IMG submission 198788) | Peat permafrost microbial communities from Stordalen Mire near Abisko, Sweden - I_Palsa_E3_1 | ecosystem: Environmental > Terrestrial > Soil > Palsa > Peat permafrost | place: Sweden: Abisko...
GACATAAAATGGACATTGGACTTGCCCGCCGCTCTTTTCATCAGCCCTTCTTTTAAATGCCCGTCACCAACCAGCACAAAGCTCACCGGCAGATCCTCACAGGCCTCCGCCAGGTCCAGCATAAACGAAGGGTTTTTTACCCGGGTCATCTTTCCCGCATACAACACCGTCAGATGATGGGCAGGGATGCCCAGCATGTCCTTTCGCTCCTGCGCCTGACGGGAATATAGCGCTTCCGGTTCGGCGAAGCGGTCGATATCGATCGCCTGCGGCGAAAACACCAGCTGCGAAGGCTTAAGCCCATGCCGCAGAAAATAGGATTTACTGTTGGAGCCCACATACAAGGCATAGTCGACATGCTTATATACCCAGGTGAGGAACAGCCGTCGGAACAGTTTCCGCCAGCCCAACGTTTCGTGCAGCAGCACAGAGTCCCCCCGAAAATACACCGGGACCCGGCCATGAAAATAGCGCATACATCGCAGGTGACTATGATAGTTCCAGCCGATGACCAGCAGCCCGTCCGGCGCCCACGCTTCAATCTTTCCAATCAGCGCGGGATTGACAATACCCCGGAAATGATCGATCCCGGGCCGCCGGGCCGTGTTTTCCACAAACTCATAATCGTAACCTTCCAGCAACGGGATATCCCAACGGATATGCTGCCCAAAACCTGGATCATAGACACTTCCCAGCGCCGATTGCTCCCAGGTATAAAAGACCTTGATCTTAATATTCTTTTCCGCCAAACGGATTAACCAAGGTACGTGATACTGGATAGGATGTGTTGTAACAACAGCCAGTTTCTTAATATTCATTAGAGGTCGATAGGTGTAAATGCAAAATTCTTACTCCGCTGCAAGATCGGCAACAACGCCTGCCGCAAATCCTTCCCGTCAAAATCTACCAGTCCGCCACGCTCATCGAACAGCGGATGAACCATAATCTCAAAGAACAAACTCTCCAAAACCGGATCCTTTCCCTCGTTCTTCCCCTTGCGCTCGTTCAAAAAATAATTCATGTCCCCGATATCCCCGAAATAATCCGTGTTGTCCAACCCGCTTCGCCGTCCGAGGAACCAATAATTAAATACTTTCTTATACCATCTTTTAGATCGGCTCGTCACCACACCCATATTCCTTGTGAGACGAACCCGCCCGATACCATTGGCGCGCGCCAGCCGGCAGACCAGCGGAGCGATCGCCCATTCCGTATGTGTATGATGGTGTGAATCCAGGTGCGTGGGACGGATGCCGGCAGCCAGCACCCGCTGCAACTGCGTCTCCATTTCTTCATACACAGCTACCCGCTCCCGCCGGCCCAGCCGGAACAAAGAGCGTTCACGATCATAGATAAGGCGCCCGCCTTTGCCGCAAAAGATCGGACAGGCCGGCAAAGACCGCGATAACGGGTATCCTTCCGTCAGGTTCAGGTGCAGCCCCACATTGTGTTGTAGAAAAGGATGCTGGCGAATGAGGCCGACCGCATGATCGAAACCCGGCATATTGGCCATGAGAGAGGTGCTGGTCAGCAGGGAGGACTCGAAGCCGCACAGAATAGCCCGATTCACCGCTTCACTATATCCGAAGTCATCGGCGTTCACTATCAATCTGGATAATGCCATAATCAGAATCCTCTTAAAAAACGTCCCAAAATAGGATATATTATTAGAAATCCCTAATACATCTCCGGCATCCCGATCGGCGCACCCGGCGGCATCTCGAGCGCCGGTTCCGCGACAAACTTATCCGGGTCCTTCGAGAACGCTTCTATCTGTGCCAGGCCAAACGCCAGCGCCCCCGCCCATTTCCCCTTTGCCCCGCCCAGTTGGGCCTCCATCCAGTATTTGAGGTTGTTCACCGTCAACAGCGTCTCGCCCCTCACATTATCCGCATGTCGCGGGTCGGCGGCCAGCGACAACAGATGCTTCAACGTCAGGTTATCCACCAACAACTGCAGCTCCCCGGGATAACCCGGTGGCAGCGGAACCTTCCAGGTCTTGTCCAGCAGGCTGTCCAGCACGGCCAGCAGCCCCGGTTGATGTTCGTCGCGGGCCTGGTATTCGATCAGCCGCGCCGCACGTTCGGCGTCCAGCAAATAAGACAGGGTATTGTCCGCCGCAGCCTCTGCCGCAGCAATAGGATCGAAGGTCGGGCCCGTATGACCGCGGAAGATCTCGATCGTCGAAGGATAACCCGTCGGGCGCGGTGGTATCTTCCTGATCAGCGCATCCGGCAAGGAGAGCGCATCCGGGGTGATGGTATTGACCAGCGCATCGAAAGCCCGCCATTGCTCGGCAGGGTCCACCATCTTCGTAGGCTCCTGACCGTCATTCTTCACCGCATGGGTGAAATACAGACCGCCGACAGATTTAGCAGCCGCCTCTACCTGGTAGCGGTGCAGCAGATAAATCGGCACCAGCACTTCTTCCAGCGTTGCCATCGGCGCACCATCCGGAATCGCTTTCTCCGAAAAATTGTCGAGGAGATGGCGCCGGACGGTCATCAGCTTATTCAGCTGGTCGATGGGATTGACCCCGTCATCCCATTGGTTCGACAGGGGATGGGTCATGCCGCCTACGTCAGGAATATATTTATACCCTTCTTTCAGGGTCTCTTTCATGATCCCATCGAGGGCCGCGTCTTCATCGGCGCCAGCGGGGAAATCGGAATAACCCCAGATGATCGCCCGCTTATCCCAGCCGCCGATGCCGTGGGCATAGACTTCACTGAGATCGATACTGCCATCCTCTTTCAGCGAGAAGCGCGGAAAGGGGTAATCCATAACGGAAGCCCTGTCCTTCACGCTTGCCATAAAATTATGCATCAGCCCCAGCGTATGTCCGATCTCGTGAGCAGATAGCTGCCGGATGCGCGCCAGCGCTACCTCCTGCATTTTCGGATTGACGGGCTTGTCCTTTTCATAAGGTTGCAGAAGGCCTTCGGCGATCAGGTAGTCCTCGCGATGCCGGTCGGAACCCAGCGTCACCACCCCTTTAATGATCTCGCCCGTCCGGGGATCGGTGTAACCGGAGCCATAGGAAAAAGCCCGCTGCGGATTGGCGCTGCGGTCCAGCCAGTTCACCATATTATAACGGATATCCATGGGATCCGCTCCTTCCGGCAGTTCCTTCACCTGGAAGGCATTTTTAAAACCCGCCGCCTCAAAAGCCTGGTTCCACCATGATCCGCCTTCGATCAGCGCTTTCAGGATAATAGGCGGCGCACCGCGGTCGATATAGTATACGATCGGTTCCACCGGCTCGCTCACCGCTGCGTGAGGGTCTTTTTTGACCAACCGGTGCCGGATGATGAGGCGTCTGATCAGCGGCTCACTCATCGGACTGGAAAAATCATAATAGCTGAAAGGGATAAAGCCGGACCGGATATCATATTTCCGCGGCGTATAGCCGCTGTCGGGCAACTGTACAAAAGCCTGGTGCATCCTCACCGTCACCGCGCCCGGGTCTGGCGCTACTTCGGCTCCCCGACGGGAACCACCGCCGCTTTCGGTAAACGTCACCATCGCCTCGAACTCCGAATTTTTTGGAAAGTTCCTGGTATTGTCGATAAAGACCGCCGACCGGCTGTCGTCCAGCCGATAGCCACCACCCGCCGCACCGCCCGGGCGGTTAGCCGCGGCCGCGGCAAAAGCGCTGCCCGGATTCCCCCTTCCCGATCCGATGTTATCACCGACATGCAAGACATCCCGCACGATAAAAGGAGTGAGGTCGATCAGCGCCGAATCCCCCTCGAGGGCTACCGGTGCAAAGCCAAACAGGACGGACTGTGAAAAACCATCCTTTACATCTTTTTTCTCGTCGGCGCTGCCGTTGACCGACCGGTGTTCATAGTCGGGTTGCAGCAGAAATATCTTTGGACCCACTTTGATAAATTTGGCGATAACGGCCGAAGCCTGTCCCCGCTCGGCGCCGCCATTACCGATCCCTTCCGGCAGGCTGCTGAAATACAGAAATTCCTGACCCCAGCGGTCGACCTTCAGGTAAATCTTCCCCGTCTTATCGTCGTAATAAAAAGAATAGAACCCTTCATATTTCTTCAGGTTCTGCGTCACCGCAGCAATACTCGCGGCAGGCCTGGCGTCAGCACGGTTTCCGCCGCCTTCCCCGGCCCGTGACCCTCCGTCGCCCGCGGGCCGCTGTGCGCTGCCCGGCACGGCCAGCAGGGCAAAGCCGATAAGAAAAATAGTAAATCTCATATGTATAGTAGTTTTGACAGCTACAAGAATACCTTATTATCCCGGATTTCAGGCCATATTTGGATTAGCGGTCAATTTTTTAGGGGAGTGGCCTATTTTTACAAACCGAAAATAAAACTTAAACCTATGCGCCTTCTCCCTTTCTTCCTCTTCCCCCTCCTGTTCATCCACCCCTGCGCTCAAGCCCAGCCGCCCGCAACCGCCCAAAACCCGCACCCCCGGGCCCGGCCTTCCAACGCCGGGCAACCCATTGCCCCGCACCCCCGCGCCCGGGATCTCGGTCTCCACATCGGCGTCATGGCGCCTGGCCCCTGGAACGCCATCACGGATGTCCCGGGCGTAAAAGTCGGGCAGACAACCTTAATCCAGGGGGACTCCATTCGCACCGGCGTAACCGCCATCCTCCCCTATGACGGTAATATCTTTCAACAAAAGGTGCCGGCGGCGGTTTTTGTCGGCAACGGCTTTGGCAAGCTGGCCGGTTCAACACAGGTACAGGAACTGGGCAACCTCGAGACGCCGGTAGTGTTGACCAATACCCTTGGAGTCGGCGCCGCCATAGAGGCCGTGGTGCAGAATACCCTGCGGCAGAAAGGGAACGAGGACATTCAATCCGTCAACGCCGTCGTAGGAGAAACAAATGATGGCTGGCTCAACGATATCCGGGGGATGCATGTCCGGAAAGAAGATGTATGGCAGGCGCTGCAATCAGCCCGCACCGGGCCCGTACAAGAAGGTTGCGTAGGGGCTGGCACGGGCACCATCTGCTTTGGCTTCAAAGGCGGCATCGGCACCGCATCCAGACGACTGCCCGCTTCGCTCGGCGGCTATACCGTTGGCGTGCTGGTCCAAACCAATTTTGGCGGGGTGCTGGAAATCGACGGCGTCCCCGTCGGGAAGGAGCTGGGGCAATTTGAACTCAGCGACAAATTAAAAAACCCGGTTGACGGCTCCTGTATGATCGTCGTGGCAACCGATGCCCCCCTCGATGCCCGGAACCTTGGCCGGCTTGCCAAACGGGCGTTTATGGGTCTCGCCAGGACCGGCGGCATCGCCTCCAACGGCAGCGGCGACTTTGTGATCGCCTTTTCCACCGATGATTCCCTGCGCATCCCTCACCAACCCGCGCAATCCGTGCTGCTGCGAAAAGACTTACAAAACGATGCTGTCACCCCGCTATTCATGGCCGCCATCGAAGCCACAGAAGAGGCGATCATCAATTCATTACTGGCCGCCGAAACGACAAAAGGCCGGGACGGACACATCATTCCATCCATCCCGATGGACAAGCTGCTCGTCATCCTGAGGAAATATAATCGGATTAAATAGTTGATAATCATGTCGTTATTTAAGGTTTCAAATTGAAACCTTAAAGAATCCTCTTACTTAAACCCTATCCGTTCGCGCTCATTCCATTTCCTTTCCGCAGCCTTTTCATCTAGTATGTTTTCCATAGCATCATAAATATGATTTAATTGAGCGTCATGTTCTCCCAGCCTTTCTTTAATTTCCTTCAATTGTTCTTTTAAATCATTCTGACTGAAAATGACTTTTCTGATCTCAACAAAAGCTCTCATAATAGCAATATTCATATTTATTGCTTTATCAGAATTGACAACACTACTTAGCATGGCTATTCCTTGCTCCGTAAACGCGTAAGGCAGGTATCTGGTTCCACCCCAACCTTTTGAAGTGTCACTCCGCAAGCTCGCCTTATTATCGAAACTTGAGGTTTCATATTGAAACCTCAAGATATCAGCTTCTTCCTTCGTAAGCTGGAACATAAAATCCTCAGGAAACCGCTTCAAATTGCGCCTTACGGCCAGGTTAAGCGCCTTAGTCTCAGTCTCATACAAGGCAGCCAGGTCCCGGTCCAACATTATCCGTTCACCTCTAACCTCGTATATTCGATTTTGAATATTTTTTATTATTTGCATAAAATAGGGTTATTTGTAAAATAATTTCTTTATCGATTAGCAAAAAAATGAACATAGACCGCTAAATAATGAAACCTCTTTTTTGCTATGTCCGCAACAACTTTATCCCCGCCGACCAGGCTTCCCTGCTGATCGGCGATCTCTCTATTCAGCGGGGCTACGGCATCTTCGATTTTTTTAAAACGCTGGATCATACACCGATCTTCCTGGATGACCACCTCGACCGCCTATTCCATTCCGCCGCGCAACTCCGACTCCCGATCGGCTACACCCGCGAAACGCTCAAGGCCATCCTGAACGAACTTCAGCAAAAGAACAATATCGCCGACTCGGGAATCCGGATCACGCTTACCGGCGGCTATTCCCCCGACGGATACAGCCTGTCCGAACCCAACCTCATCATCACGCAGCAGCCGCTGCTATTCCCCATCAGCGCGGAATGTCCAAAACCCTTTCGGCTCGTCACCTGGCCCTATCAACGCCAGCTGCCCGAAACAAAAACCATCGACTATCTCATGGCCATCTGGCTGCAGCCGTATATCCGCCAACACGGAGCAGACGACGTCCTCTACCACCATGACGGCGTTATCTCCGAATGTCCCAGATACAATTTTTTTCTCGTCACCACAGACGACACCCTTGTCACACCGGTGCGCAACATGCTAAAGGGGATCACCCGGAAAAAAATTCTCGAACTCGCCGGAACAAAGCTAAAAACCGAAGAGCGCGATATATCGCTGGAAGAACTGCCCACCGCCAAAGAAGTCTTTATCACCAGTACGGGGAAGCACATCGTGCCCGTCTCCCATATCGACGGCATAAGGATCGGGGAGGGCCCGTCAAGGATCGGGGAGAGCCCGTCGGCAGAACCCGCTCCCGGCCCCATCACGCAAGCGTTGAATCAGTGGCTATATCAGCTGGTCATGCCCAACAAATAAAATTTCCTATCGCCGGGTGCGCGAAACCTGCAGCGATCGGCAAAATAACTCTACATAACCACTTGCAAATCCCGCAGAGAACTCATACCTTAACTGAAACTATCCGATTATCCGTGTCATACATTGACAAACCTTATACTCGTCTCGCTACCCGTTATTTTCTGCTTGCGATCCTCCTTGCAGCCAGCACCGTCATTTTTGCACAACCGAAAGTCACCTCCGTTATCCCCGTCGCCGGCCCCTTCGGCGCGACCATCACGATCAATGGCTCGAACTTCGACCCGGTCACCGCGAACGATGCCGTATATCTTGGCCCGGTAAAGGCAAGCATCCTCAGCGCAACGACGACCGTTCTGACGGTCAAAGTCCCCACCGGCACCGCCTATGCGCCGCTCATCGTCTGGGCCGATGGCCTGGCCTCTTTCCCTGCTGCGCCCTTTGTCCTGGACTGGCCCGGCGGCGGCGTGATCGCTTCGAATTCTTTTATCCTTGCGGGCGGACCCGGCCTCGCGGCCAGTGGATCCCTGTACACATCCACCAGTATGGCGGTCTACGACCTGAATGGCGACGGCTACCCTGATATCGTCGCCAACTATAGCTCCATCTTCCCCCCCACCTATGGGACCGGCGGCTTCTCGGTCTGGCAGAATCAGGGACTCCCCGACACCCTGAGCGTGGCCTCGGCCTATACCTATAGCTATGCCACCGGGAACGCTCCGCGTGCCTTCGCCATCCAGGATCTCGACGGTGATGGCAAGCCGGATCTCGCGGTCGATAGCAATGGCGGTGAAACGATTTCTTTGTTCCTCAACACCAGCTCCGGCGGTTCTATCAGCTTCGCGCCCCAGGGCCCGCTCCCCGACAGCCTCCTGCCAGGAGGCGTCAGCCAGATCCTCCTGCTGGACTTCGACGGCGATGGCAAGCCGGATATCGTCGTGCTCTACGGGGATTCCCTGCAGGTCCTCGGCAATACCAGTACGGTCGGCCACCTCTCCTTTCACACCATCTTCCACGGCCCTATCGGCGGCAGCGCGGTGGTTGCGGACTTTGACGGCGACGGCAAACCCGATCTCGCCATCCTGGGCGGTAGTGGTCCTGTGGGTAATGGTAATACGATTACCGTCTATTCCTATACCAACCCGGCCTTCACGATATCGGCCAATGCCAACTCCATTGCAGCCGGCGATCTTAATGGAGATGGCAAACCAGACCTCGTTACGTCCAATTTTTCCGTCATGGACGGCATCGTGTCTGTCTATCATAACATCACCACCGCGATCGGCCATCCGAATTTCACCCGGACCGATATTTCCGTCGGCTTCTTCAATGACGGCCCGATAGCGATCGGCGACCTCGATGGCGATGGCAAACCCGACGTGGCGTACCTGGGCGGCTATGGGGACAATGCTTCCGTGATGAAGAACAACAGTACGGCAGACAGTATTATACTCGCGCCGCCACTCAACTATTCCGGCAGCCCCGAACCCGTTCAAATCTATATCGGCGACCTCGACGGTACCGGGCGGAATAATCTTGTGACGCTGGGTGAAGCGTCTGGTTATCTCTTTATCCTTAAATACGTCCAACCCCCGCCCGTTATCACCAGCTTCAGCCCCGATACTGCCTACACCGGCGATACCGTCCGCATCAGGGGCAGCTTTTTTACCAGCGCCACAGCAGTCACCCTCGGTGACGTAACCGCCGCATCCTATAGCGTGGTATCCGATTCCCTGATCACCGCTGTCGTCGACACCGGCGCCACCGGCAAAGTCACCGTCACCACCGCCTCCGGATCCGATAGCCTCGGCGGTTTTGTCTTTTTCAAACCTCCTCCTCCCGTGCAGGCCTTCCGGCTCATCTCCTTCACCGGGACGCTGCTGAACAACCAGGTCGCGCTCCAATGGCAGGTCGCCGGCGCGGCAGGGATCAGCTCTTATAGTATTGATCAGGCGACGGATACCCTGGAGTTCCAACCCATCGGCAGGATCGAGGGCAACGGGACCGACAGCGCGTATTATTCCTTTACGGATACTGCTAACCGTCAGGGTACCAACTATTACCGGCTCGAAATGGTCGACACTGCGGGGAATATCACTTACAGTAATATTATTAGTGTCGTGCTGCCGGTCATCCCAACCATTTTCAATGTCTATCCCAACCCGGCCAGCAATTTCCTGACGGTGACCCTTCCCGCGAACAGCAACCCTTCCACGCTGCGGATAGTGGATATGCTCGGAGCCACGATGCTTCGGGAGGCCCTGGCGCCGGGTACAACAGAGGTGAATTTCGATCTGACGCCAATGGCGACAGGTGTGTATTTGTTGAGCTGGTCGTCAGCGGCCGGGACGCAACATAAGTTGATATTGGTGGTTAAATGAGCCCCCCCGTTAGCCGAATGTTAATCCCCATTCACCGGCAAAAATCCGTTAAACCCCGGCAGTCTCTCCCAATCCAATATCCAAACTTAAAATCATGAAAACGAACACTACCAAAAAGAATGTTTTCAGCGCGTTGAAGCTGAGCGTTCTTGCACTGATCATCGCCGCAGGCTTTAGCTCCTGCTATGTCTCGCACCCTTATGGTGCGCGCTGGGTTCCGGGTCACTATGCCCCCGGCTATTATCACGAACATTGGGTACCGGGTCACTGGGCTTAATTGAACGCTCTGCCTGTCGCGCCCTCCCGGCGACCCCTCCCGGCGACCCGCTCCCGTTCCGCCTGACGCTTCCATCCTGGTGACGCCAGGCGGCCTTATTGCAGCGGACGGAGCGCCACAAGGCGGCTTACCCGGCGGAACGCAAGCTCTCCACCAGATTGGCCGTTGCCGCTTTGACGGCCTGCACCCCCACCGTAGCCATGGCCAGCGCCAATGCAGCCAACCCCGCCACGGCAAAAATCCATGGCCCCAGACTCATCCGGTAAGCAAAGCCCCGCAACCATTCATTCATCAATGCCCGGGCCAGCGGTATCGCAATCAAAATAGCCAGTAGCACAGGCTGAATAAAATTGCCCGTATCCGTATGACGGAAAAAATAAATCTGCCGGTTGATCACGATACTACAGATGATCAGCGCCACCGAAATCGTAAATTGCAAAACCGTAAATAGCCGCCGGATAAAGGCGCTGACTTTTTGTTTGCCTAATCTCCCATACAACACCTTTACCGGTTTGAATGAGGACAGCACGAGCGAAGGATAGCTGCCCGAAATGGCAATCGTCAGGACCAGCAACGCGCTAAAAATAAAGACGACATAGGGGCTGTGAAGGAAAGTCTCATTGATCTGCACCTGCAGCAGCCGGTAAAACGCAGGACGCAGCGCCCCAAACAACAGCAGCGCCAGCAGGAAAGAGATCAGCCCGTACATCCCCGACTCGATATAAAATTGCTTCACGATGTTGCCGCGATCTGCACCCAATATTTTCCGCACGCCGATTTCCTTTGCCCGGATGGCCGAGCGCGCCGTAGCCAGGCTCATATAATTGATCAGCGCCAGCAACAGGATCAACCCGGCCACCAGCGGGAATATTTTACGGTATTTTACATTGGTCGGGCTGTCGGAATCGTTGTGCAAATGCACCAGCGCCCGCAACGAGTAGTCGAAGCCGAACTTATCATGGCTGTCTTTCCTCAGTGACGCCATCAGCCGGGTCAGGGCCCCGGTATGACCGGCATCCCGTAATAAAAGGTAAGTGACAAATCTCCCGGGACCAACCGTTGCGCTGGTGCTGTCATCCTCCGCTTCATGCATGGATTTCGCGCTGGCCGAAGAGCCGACAAAATCAAAATCGATGGAAGAGTTGGAAGGCGGGTTCGCCGCAACACCGGTAATTTCAAAAAGCCACTTTCCATCATATTGTAAAGTCCGGCCGATCGGATCGGCATCACCAAAATATTTTTGCGCCGCTCCCTGCGTAATGACCATCGTGAAAGGTCTGCTCAATACCGTATTCGGGTCCCCTTTCAACAAAGCGAAGGAAAAGAATGCAAAGAAATTGCTGTCGGCCAGCATTAGCTTCCGCTCCGTAAATTTCCTTTCCGGCGCCGCGACATTCTCGATTATTTTGCTCTGCGTCATGGCATTTACCCGCAGAAAACTTTCAATCCCCGGGTCGGCGCTTTTCAGGATAGGCCCCGACACGTAGCTCATCCCATCATAAAAGCCTTCGTCGCCAACGATCTTTATCGTCGCACCCGGATAAAAAATCCGCCCCGCATTTTTGTGGAACCGGTCATAGCTCCAATCATAGGCCACATAGACCATGATGAGCATACAAACACTGATTCCCACTGCCAGTCCCCCGATATTGAGAACGCTATACAGTTTATTGTTGGTCAGGTTTCGCAGTGCGACCTTAAAATAATTGCGTAACATATATGGTAATATATAAAATTCACTAGTCTTGTCGCTCCGCCTGTCACTCCGCCTTGAGGCTCTCCACCGGATTGGCCCTCGCGGCCCGGATCGCCTGGAAGCTGACCGTCAGCAGCGCAATCCCGATCGCCCCCGCACCCGCAATCCCATAGATCCACCAGGAGATCGGCACGCGATAGGCAAAGTCCTGCAGCCATTGATGCATAAAGTACCAGGCCACCGGGGAGGCAATGACGATGGCGATCACCACGAGCAGGATAAAATCCCTTGACAGCATTGACACGATATCCGTCACCGAGGCGCCCAGCACCTTCCGGATGCCGATCTCCTTCGTCCGCTGTTCCGCGATGAATGCCGCCAGCCCGAACAACCCCATACAGGAAATAAAGATGGCGATCCCCATGGCAATATTCATGATCTTCGCCGTCTTCTCCTCCTTCTCATATAGCCGCGCTATTGACTCGTCAAAAAAGCTATACTCGAACTTTTTGGTGGGATAGACGGCCGTCCACGCCTTTTCCATCCGCGCCAGCACGTCTTTCAAATGACCCACCGACTGGCCGCTAGTGGACAATTTGACGCTGATATCCCTTTCCGCCCATTCGCCCGTGCTCATAAAAAAGGGCGTGATCGGCTCGTGCAGCGACTTGGAATGAAAATCCCGGATCACCCCAACGATCGGGCCTTTCGCATTGTTCATCCCGATAACCACCAGATGACCCAGCGCATCCGCGGGATGCCGAAAACCCAGTTGCTGCGCACAGGTCTCATTGACGAGGAATTCATGGATCGTATCCGAAGGGAGCAGATTGCGTCCCGCCACCAAATGCATCCCGTACAGCCGGATATATTCCGTATCGCACATGTCGAAAGAGGCACTGATCTTGCTGTCCGTAGCGCCTTTATATTCGATAGAAGTACCGGGATGTCCTTTGGCCGTCGGCGCTTCCATGTGGCGGGCCACCATCTGTACATCCGGCAGCTCGCGGAACTTCTGTGCCAGCACGGCCCGTTTGTGGTTGGGCCCGTTCTGACCCGCCCTGATAATAACGATGGCATCATGATCGAAGCCCAGGTCCGTATTCAATACATAATGGATCTGCCGTCCGACGATCAATGTCCCGATAATAAAGATGAGCGAAACCGTAAACTGGAAGACGATCAGCGATTTCCGCAAATAGCTCTTCCTGTTCAGCTGCTGTATACCCTGCCCTTTGAGGCTTAGTGCCGGTTGGTAGGAAGACAGCACTTTCGCGGGATACAGGCCCGCCAGCAGACAGGTCAGGACCACCGTTATTGCCAGGAATGCCAGCGTGGACCCCTGAAATACATCGAGCTTTACTCCGCCCGGCAGCAGGGACTGTACCGCGGCGAGCAAGGGGTCGGCTATCAGCAGGGCCAGCGTCGTAGCGAAGAGGACGATCAACAATGCCTCGCTGAGAAATTGCAGGATGATCGCCGGACGCCTGCCGCCTAACACCTTGCGAACCCCTATCTCGCGCGCCCTTTGCACGGATTGTGCGGTGGCGAGATTGATAAAATTGATCGCCGCGATCAGCAGGATAAAGGCAGCAATGGCGGCCAGCCCATATAAGGTCGGCAGGCTGGCCTTTCGGGCGAAATCGTCTTCATATTTTTCGTTGAAATGAATATCCGCCAGCGGCTGCAGCGAGAGGGCCATCTTATTCTCCTTCGGGCCCACTATATGCCGCGCCATAAAGGCCGGAAGCTGACGCTCTACCTGGGCCTTCGTCACACCTGGCGCCAGCTTGACGATGGACTGCGCATCATAGTCCCACATCGACCAGGACGACTCGAAATCATTTTTTAAAAAACTATGCGCGATCGTCGCAAATGAGACGAAGTCCCGGAAGGCGTAATCACTATGCTGCTCCCAGTCGGCCACAATACCCGATACGGTCACCAGCAGCGAGTCCCGGTAAATCACCTGCCGTCCCAGCCACTGGTCGGGTCTTTGCGGTCCAAAATATTTCGTGGCTTCCTTCTCGGACAACACTACTTTGAACGGGTCGTTCAGCGCCGTTGCCGCATTTCCCGCCAGCCAACGGTAATGAAAAACAGCAAAGAACTGCGGTTGCGCGATAATGATCGGCGATGCTCCCTCCCCTTGTTTTGCCGCTTCGAAGACCTCGTTCTCCCTTCCCTCCCGCGGCACACTCACCGCCGAATACAGGTTGTCAAAGGCGGCCACGCTTTCGAAGCCGCTGATCTCCGCGCGGGCCGCATCCGGCAGCGCCGTTGTAATAAAACCAAACTGCCGGTCCCCGTCCGGACGGGAGGAGGTCGCCACGATCCGATAGATGCGGTTGCCGTCCGGGTGGAACCGGTCATAGCTCAGCTCAAACCGCACCAGCAAAAAAATGATCAGGCAAACCGTAATGCCCATCGTCAGCCCAAGGACATTGATGGTCGTATTGACCTTGTGACGCGCCAGGTTGCGCCAGGCGGTCTTAAAGTAGTTTTGGATCATACCAGTCAGCCCGAAAAATAATGCCCTTTTCCGCGCTCGTTGACAACCAGCGAATTATTGACTCGCCCGGCGCCCGGACTGTCCTTTTTCGATACACCGACTGTCCGCTCCCGCGCCGACCCCCGCGATCAGGGCCATCCGGGCATGCACCCGACCCCCGCTTATTTCCTGATAAACCCCTGCACCAGCTTCTGTCCATCCGATCCGGACAAAGCGATAAAATAGCTGCCCGCGCTTAAGCCCGCCGTATGGAAGCTTAGCGTGGTAACCCCCGCGCTCAGTTCCACCACCTGCTGCTGCAACACATGACCCTGCAGGTCCGTCAGCTGCACCGTCCTTTCTCCGGCGGACTCCGCCGTCACCTCTACGGACAGGAGATCATCCACGGGGTTGGGATACAGCAGCATCCCCGCCCCCGACGCCCCCAGCGTCAGGGAGACGATCGGGCTATAGGTTAATGTACCATCCTTGTCCACCAGTTGCAAGCGGTATAGCCAGGTCCCCGGCGTTAAGCCTGCATCCTTATAATTATATCCGTTCGTTCCCGCCGTGGACAATGCCGCCACCGTACCCACCGTAACGAAAGCCGCATTGCCATGGCTACGCTGAACCATAAACGACTGCGTGTTAACTTCGTCCGTGGTCGTCCAGTGCAGCAGCGCATCCGTGCCTTGCAGCTGCCCCGTAAAAGACAACAGCGTCAGCGGTAAGGGAAAGACCCCACTCGTGACATAGAAACCGCTGAAGCCGGTGACGGGGAAGGTCAGCATATACCCGGTGACCGTATCGGCGCCATACACCGTGTCGACCGAGGTAGGCGTGATAAACACTCCCTGACCACTATAGTTGCCCGGCGCCGTACCGGTCCCATGGTATTGAACAACGAATAGATTTCCCCCCGGTTGAAGCACACCTGAACCGCCGTTCCCTTCGGCATTGTTATATATATTGAAATCTGCGGAGCTGAAAAAAAGGCTCAGTATGGCCTGTGAACCAGCCGGGTTGACAGCCGGAGTAATATCGTAGTGCCGGGGCGCAAAAGCATTCCCTAAATATTGCAGCACCGCCGTATCCACCGTAACGGCGACGGTGACATTGCCACTGACAGCATTGGTCTGCGACAAAGGGGTGATCACCGCCAGCCGGCGGAACGAATCATCCGTGATATAAACCGGCGCAAAAGTGGACGGATCGGCGCTGAATGGCGGCGGAA
>Ga0302179_10001303_pt1 | contig 15162 bp, 12 predicted proteins | sample I_Palsa_E3_1_FD_198788 | JGI IMG/M metagenome (GOLD analysis project Ga0302179, IMG submission 198788) | Peat permafrost microbial communities from Stordalen Mire near Abisko, Sweden - I_Palsa_E3_1 | ecosystem: Environmental > Terrestrial > Soil > Palsa > Peat permafrost | place: Sweden...
TGGGCCCGGATGTCCGGTCTGCGTGCTGCCGATGGGACGCATTGATGACGGTCTATCGATCGCGCAGCGACCTGACGTGATCTTTGCCGCTTTCGGCGACATGATGCGGGTGCCGGGCACGCAGGGAAGTCCGCTTGAACACAAGGCGCGCGGAATGGATGTCCGCATCGTTTATTCTCCCTCCGACGCGCTCAAGCTGGCGCAGGCGAATCCGGACAAGCATGTCATGTTCTTCGCCATCGGCTTTGAGACCACGGCCCCGTCGACCGCATTGACGCTGGTGCGCGCGAAGGCACAAGGCATTCGCAATTTTTCCGTGTTCTCTAACCATGTCACGATCATTCCGGCGATTCGCGCGATTCTCGATTCCCCCGACATGCGAATCGATGCGTTCATCGGGCCGGGGCACGTATCGACGGTGATCGGATGCCGGCCTTACGAGTGGATTGCACAGAACGAACAGAAGCCCGTCGCCGTGTCCGGTTTTGAGCCGCTCGATATCCTGCAGTCGATTGTGATGGTGCTTCGGCAGCTTCGGGCAAACGAGGCGAAGATTGAGAATCAGTACAAGCGGGTGGTGCCCTGGGAGGGGAATCGTGCGGCGCTGCGAGCAATGGCCGAGGTTTTCGAGTTACGGCCTTACTTTGAGTGGAGGGGTCTGGGCTTCATCTCGCAGTCAGCCTTGGCGATACGACCCAGTTATGCGGAGTGGGATGCGGAGCGGCGTTTCGAAGTGCCTGGCGTGCGGGTAACAGATCCAAAGGCCGCGCAGTGCGGAGAGGTCCTGAAAGGCGTGCTCAAGCCGCATCAATGCAAGCTCTTTGCGAGAGAGTGCACCCCCGAGCATCCGATTGGTGCACTGATGGTTTCATCCGAGGGATCATGCGCAGCGTACTTCAACTACGAACACCGCAAAACGGAAATGGTGACGAGCATAAGCTCGATGGCGTGAACGCCGCCACAGATCAACCAACGGCTCCGAGTTCACCGAAGATTCGTTTTCGCGAGCCGCAGATCGAAATGGCCCACGGAGCCGGAGGTAAGGCCAGCCGCAGGCTGGTGGAAGGTCTTTTTGCCCCGTTGCTTTTCGGATCGTGCGCGGATTCAGAGCCGCTCGGCGATGCCGTGCATCTTGATTTCAACGGTACCCGGGTTGCAATCACAACCGACAGTTTCGTGGTGAAGCCGCTGAATTTTCCCGGTGGCTCGATCGGAGAACTTGCGGTGAACGGAACGGTCAACGATCTGGCGGTCTCGGGAGCGCGGGCCGAAGTCATGGTCGCGACTTACGTGCTCGAAGCCGGACTGCCCACGCCGGTGCTTGAGGGCGAAGTGCGCGCTATGGCAAACGCGGCGCGCAAAGCCGGAGTCAGGATTGCTGGCGGCGACACCAAAGTCGTCGAACACGGCAAAGCCGATTTCATGTATATAACGACAACCGGGATTGGGCGTCTGCTGCCTGGATTGAAGATCGACGCGCGGTCGGTTCGTCCCGGCGACAAAATTCTTCTCTCCGGTCCTGTTGGTGATCACGGCATCACGATTCTTCTGGCGCGCGGCGAACTTGATCTTGAAGCTGATCTTCGTTCCGACACGCGCTCCGTGCTTCCTCTGGTTGAAGATTTGGCACAGGCGGCGGGGCCGGGGATCCGCTGGATGCGCGACCCCACGCGCGGCGGAGTGGCTACTTCTCTCAACGAACTGGCCCGCGACTGCGGACTTGGCATCGTGCTTACGGAAGAAACGATTCCGGTGCGCGATGCGGTGCGCGGCGCGTGCGAGTTGTTGGGACTCGACCCTCTGCACATTGCGAATGAAGGACAGTTCATTGCCGTGGTGGCGCCGGAATATGCAGATGCAGCGTTCAATGCTTTGCGTCTGGCGTCGGGAGGCGAAGAGGCGCAGATGATTGGGGAGGTGCGGGAACAGCCCTCCGGAGCGGTTCTCGTCACGACGCGCTACGGTGGCAGCCGGATTGTCGACATGCTGGTCGGCGATCCGCTGCCGCGCATCTGTTAGAGGATTGTCAGGTGGATTGACAAGGAATCGGGCAATGGCAACGGCGTATGGAGTGGCGGCGCAACTGGCTTCTCAAGTCGAAGAGCGCCTGCTCCGGCGGAATCAGATCGTCGAGGAGTTTTTTTTCCGGGAGGCGTTGCGCCTGGCTGAAGCCAGCCGATCGATGTCTGAGCGGTTTCTCGCGGGAGGGCGGCTGCTTGCCTTCGGGCGCGGCGCTTACGCTACCGACGCGCAACATGTCTCGGTGGAGTTTGTTCACCCGGTAATTGTGGGAAAACGGGCGCTCGCTGCACTCGATATTTCGATGCTGTTTCGGCCCTGGCTCGAAACCATTCTTCATCCCGAAGACATCGTGATGGGATTCGGTCCTCCGCAGGGGGACGGCGAAATTCGATCGGCACTCGCGTTCGCCCGGTCAGGCGGCGCGCTGACTTTTGCGCTTCCTGGCAGTGATGACGAGGACGATGACGGCGATGCGGGAGCCGGACATCGCGCCAGACATAACGTCGTACATCACTATGCCGTCGAAGCCTTCACCGAGGATCCCTTCATTCACCAGGAAATGATCGAGATGCTTTACCACGTGCTCTGGGAGAGTGTGCACGTGTTCCTCGAGCATCGTGAACTGGGTCATGACGTAGGGCAAGCTGGATTTCTGTATCCATTTCTTGGTCAGGAAAAACAGGAGACGGGCGACCTGGTGTCAGAGGTTGCGGTCTCGATTCGGATGAAGGTCGAAGACGATTCGAGGCTGCGGGCGCAAGTAGCCCGCGAGCAGGCGGAGGCCATCGCCAGCACCGCGCTCGCGATTCACGAGCGGCTCGCGCGCGGCGGCAAGCTGATTATTTTTGGAAATGGCGGATCCGCGACAGACGCCAATGACTGGGCCATCGACTGCGTGCTTCCCCCTTCCGGCTATCGTCCGATCCGGGCGGTGTCACTTTCGCTCGAGCCCGCAAATATCAGCGCGATTGCCAATGATGTTGGCACGGACGTCATTTTTCTTCGGCAACTTATCGCCCAGGCCAGGCCGGAAGACATTGCCATCGGAATTTCGACGAGCGGCGGATCGCGCAACATCATTATGGCCCTCGAAGAAGCACGGAGGCGCAACCTGGTGACCGTTGCCCTGCTCGGCTATGACGGCGGCGAGATCAAGCGCCGGGGACTAGCCGACTTCCCCATCGTTGTGCAGTGCGATTACATTCCGCGAATTCAGGAAGTGCAGGCCTCGATTTATCACATTATTCGGGAAATGCTGGAGGTGCTAAACCGTGGCCACGCTTGAGCTCTTTGGGACCGCTCGATGTCCGCACACGCAGGAGATGCGGGAATGGCTGGAGTGGAAGCGCTCCGAATTCGTCGAGTACGACGTTGAAAGCGACCCGGAGGCTCGCCGCCGCATGAGCGCCCTTGCACCAGGCGAGCGCAGCGTACCTTTGCTCGTCGAGGATGGCAAGGTGGTGCAGGTCGGCTGGCAAGGTCAGAGCTGCATGGTGGAGGCATCGCCTTCCGAGTAACCATCGTGGTTGTGAGTAACTCCGTCTGACTTTTTTCTTACTATGGCTAGTGCTTGTACGATTCGGGTTCGCGGTGTGGTGCAGGGCGTTGGATTTCGTCCTTTTGTGTATCGTTTGGCGCGCGCCAATACCCTGGCCGGGTGGGTTTTGAACGGCGAGGAAGGCGTTGAGATTCATCTCGAAGGAGACGAGCCGGGTCTCAGAACGTTTGTCGAGGATCTGAAGACTCAACCTCCGCCCGCGGCCAGCATCGCGGAAATTGAGGTGCAATCCGCCGCACCGCTGGGGCTGAACGATTTCACCATCCGCGAAAGTGGGCGAAGCAAGCGGCCGACGGTGCGCATCTCGCCGGACCTGCCGGTTTGCAATGCCTGCTTGAAAGAACTCTTTGATCCCGCCGATCGGCGCCATTGGTATCCCTACATCAACTGCACTGACTGTGGTCCGCGCTACACGGTTGTGGTCAGTCTGCCTTATGACCGGGCCAAGACAACCATGCGTCCGTGGCCTTTGGATGATTATTGCGATGCGGAGTATCACGATCCCGGCAATCGCCGATTTCATGCTCAGCCGGTAGCTTGCGCGGCTTGTGGGCCGGGTTATTTTCTTCGTTCAGGCGATGCGGTCTTAGCCGGCAGCGAAGCCAGCATTCGCTCGGCGGCTCAGCTTCTCAATCACGGCGGCATTCTCGCCGTGAAAGGCCTGGGCGGCTACCATCTGGCATGCGACGCAGGGAATGCACCGTCCGTGGCCGCGTTGCGCGAACGCAAATTCAGAAAAGAGAAACCGTTTGCCGTCATGGCGCGGGACATCGAGGTTGCCCGAGGTCTCGTCGAACTTACTCCGGATGCCGAGGGGTTACTCACTTCTGTAGCACGGCCGATCGTGCTTGCGCCCGCGAAAGCAAATTTTGCCCAAGTTGTGCGCGGGGTCGCTCCTGACAATCACGAGCTTGGCCTGATGTTGCCCTATACGCCTTTGCAGCATTTGCTTTTCGAGGCGGGTGCGCCAAAAGCGCTGGTGATGACGAGCGCGAACCGCTCGAGCGAGCCGATCGCTTATGAAGATGATGAGGCGCTTGAACGGCTTTTTGGAATCGCCGATGCATTCCTGATCGGCGAGCGCCCGATTGCCCGACGCGTCGACGATTCGGTGGTGCGTGCTGGAGTATTTGGGCCGGCCATTCTTCGACGGGCCAGAGGCTATGCTCCCGGGGCAGTGACAACAATTCCGAGCGACGGTCCGATTCTGGCGGTGGGCGCTGATCTGAAAAATGCAATCACATTGGTTGTGGATGGGCAGGCGTTTGTCAGCCACCATATTGGTGATTTGGGCGATTATCAATCGTTCCGCGCTTTTCGGGAAACGGTTCAGGATCTGATCGCGATGTATGAAGTTCGACCCCGGGAATTGCTGGTTGCGCACGATGCTCATCCCGAGTATGTCTCCCGGGCGCATGCCCTGGCGCTTGGTGTTTCGCAGGCTGTGCCGGTCCAGCATCATCGTGCGCATATTGCTTCTGTGCTGGCGGAACATGGCGATTGGGAGACGCATGTTGTGGGAGTCAGCTGCGACGGTACCGGTTACGGAGACGACGGAAGCATCTGGGGCGGCGAGATCTTCGTCGGCAGCGTCAAAGAAGGCTTTGAGCGAGTCGCGCATTTGCGCAGCGCCTCGCTGCCGGGAGGCGATGCGGCGGCGCAGTATCCGGTGCAGGCGGCGAGTGGCTTTCTCGCGCAGCTCGGCATGAGTGACTTGCCGGATGTGACTCGTGCGCCTTTTTACTTTTCGGACCGCTTCGGGCGGGGCCTCGAATTAATTCGCAAAGATGTGCGGACCTTTGCCACCACCTCTGTTGGACGACTTTTTGATACGGCGGCCGCGTTGCTTGGCTTTACCCGCGAGATCACATTTGAAGGGCAGGCGGCTATTTGGCTGGAAGAGCTTGCTCGCACTGCACCCCTGACCGAGGCTTATCCCTTTCCCTACGACGGCGAGGAGCTGGATTTTCGACCTCTGCTTCAGGCGGTGATTCGTGATCGGCTTTGTGGGCGCAACCTTCGGGAAATTGCGCGCGCGTTTCAGCTGGGTTTCGCCCGAGGTTTGTGCGACGCCCTGAACACGATTTGTAGAGTTCGCAGCCTTAGTATCGTTGTTTTGTCGGGCGGCGTTTTCCAGAACGAGTTACTGCTCGAGGACCTAAAAGGATTTCTCGACGACGTTCGGGTCTGGACCAACCATGCTGTTCCGCCGAACGATGGCGGCATCAGCCTGGGGCAGGCGGCGATTGCAGCTTTTGCCGATTCATCACAGCACTGAAGAGAATATGCACGAACTTTCCATCGCGATGAGCATTGTCGAAATGGCCGAAGAGGAGGCCGAGCAGCGCGGCAATGTTCAGGTTATTGCCGTACACCTGAAGCTCGGAGCCTTGGCCGGCGTGGTGAAGGATGCGCTTCTGTCCTGCTATGAGATGGCATGCGAAGGCACTCCGTTAGAAGGCTCGCAACTTGTTATCGAGGAGTTACCCGTGGCTGTCTTTTGTCCGCATTGCCAGGTCGAGCGCCCGGTCAGTTCCATGCAATTATTTTGTTGTGGGGAATGCGGCACTCCTACGGCTCAAATCGTGCAAGGTAAGGAACTCGAAGTGGTCGCACTGGAGATAGAAGAATGGGCTCACAACCCCGCTTAGTGGAAGTAAGAAAGAACGTTCTGAAACAGAATGACCTGGCGGCTCGCGCCTTGCGCGAGGAGTTCGGCGCCGCCGGGGTATTTGTGGTGAGCCTCGTTTCGAGCCCCGGTTCGGGCAAGACCATGTTTCTCGAACGAACCCTCACGCTGCTTCGGCAAAATTATCGCGTCGCGGCTTTGGTTGGAGACCTGGCCACCGAAAATGATGCGATTCGCCTCGCGCGCAGCCAGGCTCCCGTCAAACAGATTACGACCGGCACACTATGCCATCTGGAAGCCGCGATGGTGCAAAACGCACTGCAGGAATGGGACCTGAACGACCTGGATTTTCTTTTCATCGAAAACGTTGGCAACCTGGTTTGTCCTTCGTCCTATGATCTCGGAGAGAATCTCCGGCTGGTGCTGATCTCGGTCACCGAGGGTGAGGATAAGCCGCTGAAATATCCCACTATCTTCAATAGCGCCGACGTGTCTGTAATCACCAAGATGGACCTGGCGGCGGCGGTTGAATTCGATTGGCATTCGGCGTACGGAAATATTCAGGCGGTGCGGCCGGGAATGCAGGTTTTGAAGCTCTCGGCCAAGACCGGTGACGGTATGGATGAATACTTGAGCTTTCTGACCGCGCGCCTCAGCGAAGTGCGCACGGCCGCGGCCATCGCTCGCGAAACGCCGTGCTCGAGCCGCTGACCATCGTCTTTAGTTAGGCCCGTATCGGCGAAACTCGGCTCGGACCGCAAGAAAAAAGCCCACCTCCCCGGTGGTCGGGCGTGGGCTCCTCGTCCAAGGTCTTTAATGGGTTAAGTCCTTAATGATTATCCGCCGGCTTTTCCGCCGTTTTCTTGCCGGCAGCGGGTGCTTTGGACGCTTTGGCTTTCCAGAACTCCGGATCAGCCTTAACCCACTCGTCTGCCGGGTAGCTCATGCGCGGATTAATGGCGAACAGGTTGGTCTGGCTCGACTCAATCGCCGCGGCAGACAATTCGCCAAGTTTCTTCATGCCTGCTTCTCCCATGGCCTCTTCGAACTCCTTATTTGAAGCAAAGTTCTTATCGACCTCCACCAGCGACTTGATTGGGTTAAAAATGATGTAGGTGGTGTCGGGGAATCCGTAGACCGCCTGATACGCTGCCCAGTGGGCGTCGGGGATTCTTGCGTACGCGGCCTTGACCAGCTTCACGATTTCATCCCAATCCTTGTCGTGACCCGGCTTGACCTGCCAGGCCGAGATCTCGAAGTAGCGCGTGTGGCCCATATCCACTTCGGGATGCAGACTATATTCCTCACGAAATGCAAGCACAGTGGCGTCGTACTCGCTCAAAAGGTCGCCGTCTGCCGCATAGGCGCGATCTAGAGCAGCCGACAGCGTTGTATTTTTCTCGGTTGCGAGCAAATCCTTTCCCCAGGCGTCAAAGGAATCGTAGCCGGTAAAAAAAAGCGCGCGGGCCTTGCCCGAAAGAGATTCCACGGCCAAATAGTGCGTCGGCCAATTCGCTCGAATTGAGGCTTGAACAAAAGCGCTTTCGGTTTTTTCATGTTGGGTACTTGTCTTCCCGGGTTTCGTATACTCTCGCGTTACAGTCAACACTTTCGGTGGCATATGGCTGGCGGGTTCCTCTTGGCCAACCGCGATTCCGGACAGTCCAAACAGCGGCACGACAACCAGGGCGAGAACCGCCCCTGCGATTCTTTTCATAGTCGACCTCCTCGGTCCAATAGCTAGCACGGATTTTCCTTGCCCACTTCGAAAACGGCCAATTGTACCCTGCTCTTTGCTTTTTTCCATCGAGCTGTTCGATGCTGTCGGACCTCGACTCTACTTTCCGATGCAGAAGGTACCAAAGATCAGGTTCAGGACGTCATCGGTCGTGGTGGCTCCGGTGATTTCGTCGAGAGGGCGCAGGGCCCCGTACAGATCGAGCAGAAGCATTTCATGGGGAACTCGGGCCAATACCGCCTTGGTTGCAACTTCCAGAGCAGTCAATGTGTCGTTAACCAGTTGCTGATGGCGAACGCTCGTCAGGAACCCTGATTCTTGCGTCGTCGAGAAGTCTCCGGCTACGTGATTCAGGATGGCGGCGCGCAGGGCTGGGATGCCTTCGCCGGTGAAGGCCGAAGTAGAAATGCGGGCTGGCGAGCTTCGCTCTGCCGGATCGCCGAGAGCCTGACCTCGGCTTGTCGAAGCGGCGTCAGCCCCTGCCTGGGCATCGCCAGTTCCCACCGTGTTTAGCAGGTCGGATTTATTTTCTACTATGATTGCAGGCCGTCCTCCTATCTCGCGTAACAACTTCTTGTCTTCTTCTGCCTGGGGTAGCGTCTTGTCGATTACTACCAGGACTAAGTCGGCATCGGCCAGGGCCTCCCGGGACTTCTTGATGCCGATGCTTTCGGCCTCGTCCAGAGCACGGCGAATGCCAGCGGTATCCACCAATTCCACAGGAATTCCGCCGATAGCTACAGTCTCACTTACTAAGTCGCGGGTGGTGCCGGGCTCGGCAGTCACTATGGCGCGCTCGCGTTCCACGAGGCGATTGAACAGGCTCGACTTACCCACGTTCGGACGGCCTACTATGGCTAAAGTCAGCCCCTGATGAACAATTTTGCCGTAAGTGAAGGTGGCGGCCAGTTGCAGCAATGGCGTTTTCACCTCCGCGATGCGATCGAGGATGGTGGCGTCTGGCGCTACCGAGATATCGTCTTCGGCGAAGTCTATGCCTGCTTCGAGCAGGGCGATCAGCTCTATCAAGTCTTTTTTGATGGGCTTCAGGCGATTCGAGAGCGCGCCTTCCAGTTGCTGGGCGGCCACTTTCGCCTGGAATAAGGTTTGCGCATCGATCAGGTCACGAACGGCTTCAGCCTGGGTCAGATCGAGCCGTCCGTTCAAAAAGGCTCGCATCGTGAATTCTCCGGGTTCGGCCAGGCGGGCGCCGCGAGCCAGAGAAAGTTCGACTATGTGGCGGAGGACAACGGGCGATCCGTGAGCGGAGATTTCAATGATGTCATCGGTCGTGTAGGAGTGAGGCTTGGCAAAGTAGGTGACTACCACCTCGTCGATGCGTGTCGCGGGTGTGGTGGCCGCTTGAGTTGTGGTGGCGTCGGCGGCTGCCGACCTTTGCTCGGCTGGACGGCCGAGAGCGGCCGTTCCTAAGTGAGTTGCGGCGGGCTCGATTAAGTCGCAGAGCGTGGCTCGGTTGGGTTCAAGCTTGCGACTTAGGCGGAGCATAGGGCTAGCGATGCTTTGCGCTTCTGGGCCGGCCAAGCGCACCACGCCGAGGCCTGCTCGACCGGGCGCAGTGGCTATGGCGACGATGGTGTCATCGAGATTCATCGAAAGCGGTGGTGTCGGTGCTCAGGAGATGATGATCACGGCCATTGTAGCTAGATGAGGCGTTTGCCGGAGAGAGTCAGCGTCATTTATACTTACACCTTGCCTAGGGCCAGCTGATTCAATCAGGAGCAAGGGATTTTCGATGCCGAAACGTACATTTCAACCCAACAAGCGCAAGCGCTCGAAGAAGCATGGGTTCCGCACTCGCATGAAGACGAAAAGCGGGGCTGCCGTGCTGTCGCGCCGCCGGGCCAAGGGGCGCAAGCGCGTTTCAGTGGCGCCGGGTTTCCGCGATTAGCTTTCCTACCTTAAATCAGTTGCCTGTTGCCGGTACCCAGTTGCCAGTAGAAGCGGGACTTAGCACCGGCGACTCGGTACTGGATGCCGCCGTGCAGAATGGTGAACTCGTTAGCGCCGACGCTCTTGAGCAACCACAGCCGGCGGCCAAGGCTTCGGCGAGCTTTCCGCGGGTGGCACGGCTGCTCAAGCATTCCGATTTTGAGCGGGTGTACAAACAGGGGCGGCGGCATTTTTCGTCGCATATGACCGTGTTTTATCTGCGGCGCACGGTGGACGCTGCGTCTCTGCCGAACGGTGCCCGGGTCGGTTTCACGGTGGGTCGCGTCTTGGGCGGAGCGGTCGAACGGAATCGAATCAAGCGGCGGTTGCGCGAGGCGGTGCGTTTGCGGCAGACAGTGCTTCAGTCCCCGATTGATGTGGTGATCAATCCTAAAAAGTCGGTGCTCGCGCTGGAATTTTCGGTGGTACTCGACGAAGTCGGACGAGCGCTCGAAGTCATCGCGAAGAAGATGGTAGCGAAATGAAATCTCTGACGCTCGTGCTCTTGCGGGGTTACAAGCGATGGATTTCGCCTGCGCTTCCGCCATCGTGCCGCTATGTTCCGACTTGTTCGGAATACGCTCTGGAAGCGGTCGAGCGCCATGGTGCTCTGCGCGGGGTAACGATGGCGGGTTGGCGGGTTTTGCGGTGTCATCCATTCGCTAAGGGCGGGCTGGATCCGGTGGTGGAGAATTCCGCGGTAAATCCCGCTCCTCCGCAAACGGCGAGAATCGGTGGGGTGCCAAGTGTCTGATCCAGGGAACACTCTGCATCGCTAAAGCGATGTTTGGACGAATCGTTGCGGAGCTTCGCGCCGCTCGGCGGCCGAGGACGGCCGTCCCTGCATGAGTTGTGGCTGCTGATTGCGGCTAATGATTGGGGCTACTGATTAAGAGATGAGTTACTGATTTGGCCGAATTCAATAATCCTCAACAAGAACCCGGGATGGAGCGCAGGCTGTTGCTGGTATTTGCGCTGACCTTCCTGGTCATCCTGATTTTCCAGCCGCTCTTGAAGAAGTTTGGGTCGGCGCCTCCGGCAAAGGAGGAGAACCGGGCGACGCGTGTTGGACAGCCTGCGGCTCCTGCCGGGCAGAGCTCCGTCACCACCCAGGCAACCACTCCGCAAACCGTCGCTACGGGACGGGCCACCCTGCAGGCGTCGACTGCGGCGAAGGTTGCTGCGAGCGAATTCGAGACGGTGATTGAGAATGACGTCTATCGCATCGTCTTCACCAATCGCGGCGGGCGAGTCAAATCCTGGGTGCTTAAAAAATATACCGACGACAAGGGTGGCCAGCTGGAGTTGGTGAATGCAGCGGCGTCGGACAGGTATGGGTATCCGCTGACTTTGTGGACGTATGACGAGGGCCTGCGCGACAAGTTGAACTCGGCGCTTTATGTCTCCACACGTGCCAGTGTGCCGGCGGCCAGTAACTCGCCCACCGCTCCTGTGGGGCTTAGCTTCGCCTATTCGGACGGCGATCTAACGGTTGAGAAGAGTTATTCGTTTGATCCGAACAGCTACGTGGTTGGGGTAAAGACGTCGGTCTATCAGAAAGGCGCGCAGGTCACGGCTTTTCCGATGTGGCCGGCGGGGTTTGGCGCGGATATGACCGGTCCGCAGTACGCATCTGGCCAGATCGTGTCTCAGTACGATAATAAGGTCGAGCGCCTCGCCATCAAGAAGATCAGCGGCGGCGGCACCCTGCCGGGACCGTTCAATTGGGCGGGAGTTTCGGACCAGTATTTTGCGGCTGTGTTCGTGCTCCAGGATCCACAGAATGCGGCGATGGTGACGCTGCGCAACGCGATCGAGATTCCGCATGGCGGGTCCGACGCGAAACAGATGGACAAGATCGATGTCCTCGGCGCGGCGGTTGGCAGCCTGAGGGGCACAACCGATGCGCGGCTCTACGTGGGGCCGAAGGCGTTGTCGGATCTGGAGTCGGTCGGCGTCCCCGGCATCACAGGCGCCGAACCTGATCTGCGCGCGGTGGTTGATTTCGGGTGGCTGGGAATCATCGCGCGGCCGCTGTTCTTGTGGCTGAAGTGGATGTACAGCCATATCGTAGGAAACTGGGGCTGGGCGATTCTGCTGCAGACACTCGTCATCAATCTGGCGCTCTTGCCGTTGCGGCTTACGCAGATGAAGTCGATGCTGAAGATGCAGCGCGTGGCTCCGCAGATCAAATCGATCCAGGAGAAATACAAGAAATACAGTTTGCGCGATCCGCGCAAGGCGGAGATGAACGAAGAGATTTCAGCTCTCTATAAGAAAGAGGGTGTGAATCCTGCAGGCGGATGTTTGCCGCTGCTGATCCAGATGCCATTTCTCTTTGCCTACTACCGGATGCTGAACGTGGCGATGGATTTGCGCCATGCGCCATGGATGTGGGTGCACGATCTTTCGGCGCCCGATCCTTTACACATTCTGCCCATCGCGATTATTGTCACTATGCTGCTGATGCAGCGCATGACGCCGCAGGCGGGCATGGATCCGGCGCAACAGAAGATGATGAATGTCATGATGCCGGGAATGCTGGGAATCATGAGCTGGAACCTGCCGGCTGGATTGGGCTTGTACTGGTCCGCGGGGCAGGTGATCGGGATCGTGCAACAGGCAGTAATGAACCGGACCTCGCTTGGCCGCGAAATGCGCGAGATGATGGAGAAGCGGGCACGGAAGAAAGAGAAATGAGGCTCTCGGCTGTCTGCTGCCAGTAAGGCCCGAGACGCGAGACCTTATAGCCGAGATCTTAACTATGCCAATTACTGACAAGGTTGCTGCTGCTAAACAGATAGGTGAATTTCTGCAGGCCGTCATTTCGCATGGCGGCTTCAAATTGAAGTATCGGATCACCGTCGATCCGCCGATCGCGCAGAATCGTGAGTGGGAGCATCCGGAGATTCTGGTGGAGTTTGCCGGGCCGGATTCGACGCTCTTGCTGGAGCGCGGCGGCGAGTTGTTGCGGGCCTTTGAGTTACTCGCATCGGAGATTCTCCACCTGCAAGGCAACGAGCACGAAAAGGTCTGGTTTGACTGCAAGAATTTTCGGGCAATGCGAATCGACGAACTGCAAACCGCGGCGCGCGTGGCTGCGGAGCAGGTTCGACGAACGAGCGAGCCCTACCGCTTTGGGCCCATGTCGTCGCGCGAACGCAGGATCGTGCATCTGGCCTTGCGCGAGGAAAAAGATTTGCGCACCGAAAGTGATGGCGAAGGCGGGCGACGGTCGGTGGTCGTCTACCCGGAGAATTACAAGACCGCGGCGCCGGTACGACGGGAGCGTCGAATCTCGTAACCGGTCGGGACTTCGGCTCCGCTCTGAATACGGTCCCTTGGGAGCTCGGTCAGGCAAGGAGTTTGGCGTTGCACACTTTGCGCGGCAGTTAGTTTCTCGACACTTGACAGCGCGTTGAAATCGCGGTTCCATTAACACTCGCGCGGAGGAAATTTTGTTGCAACTTACCGACGCGGCTATGGTTTTGTGCTAGTATGCCGTTCGTCTCGCTATAACTTTCAACCACAATCTACTGCAAGACATCAGCGGTTCTGCAGTAAAACGAAGACTTATAATTTCAAGATCGCTGTTCCCGGACTTCTTAGGCCGGCGCTTTCGAATTCTGATAAATCATGTCCGTCACAAGTTCTGCCATCAGTCCGAATCCTTGGGTGCGAATCCTTGACGCGCTGGAAAAGAAAGTCAACCGCCACTCCTACGACACGTGGTTGAAGCCGACACGCTACAGCCATGCCAGCAACGGAATTTTATTTGTGCGCGTCCCGACCGCGGAGTTCCGGCACGTCGGCGACAAATACGCGGACCTGATCCAGGAAGCGGTCGACAATCTTGGACTCGGCTACGACGATGTGAAATTCGTTACCGCCGAGGACGATCCCTCGAACACGCCGATACGGCACAACGGCGGACTCTCGGCTCCGAGCCCGGTCGGCCCGCAGTCTGCTCCCGGACTCCATCCCTCGCAGGGCAAGTTCGACTGGGACAGCGCCGCCCAGCTGAATCCGCGATACACGTTCGACGCGTTCGTAATCGGCAGCGGAAACCAGTTCGCGCACGCGGCGTGCCAGGCCGTGGCCGAGCGGCCTTCGAAGGCCTACAATCCGCTCTTCCTCTACGGCGGCGTCGGCATGGGCAAGACGCACCTGATGCAGGCCATCGGGCATGAGATCAAGCGGCGAACGCCGCAATCGGCGATCTGCTACGTGTCCAGCGAGAAGTTCACCAACGAGATGATCAACTCGCTGCGCTACGACAAAATGATCAGCTTCCGCGACAAGTTCCGCACGATGGACGTTCTTCTCATCGACGACATCCAGTTCCTGGCGCAGAAAGAACGCACGCAGGAGGAATTCTTCCACACCTTTAATGCGCTGCACGAGTCCATGAAGCAGATCGTGATCGCGAGCGATCGTCCGCCAAAAGAGTTGGCCGAATTTGAGGATCGCCTGCGCAGCCGCTTCGAGTGGGGACTGATCGCCGACATTCAGCCGCCCGATCTGGAGACGAAGGTCGCCATCCTGCAAAAGAAGGCGGAGCAGGAACGCGTGACCCTGCCCGTCGATGTGGCGCTCTTTATCGCCTCGAATATCCGCTCCAACGTGCGCGAGTTGGAAGGCGCGCTGATTCGTCTGGTGGCGCATTCTTCGCTCATCGGAGCAGAAATTACGCTCCCTTATACCCAGCAGGTGTTGAAAAACTTCATCGATTCCCAGGCGCGCAAGGTAACGATCGAATCGATTCAGAAAGCCGTCGCCGAGCAATTCGGGCTTCGCCTGGTGGAGATCAAGGCGAAGAATAATTCTCGTTCGATCGTCTATCCGCGGCAAATTGCGATGTACCTGGCCAAGCATCTGACCGAGGCTTCGCTCCCTGAAATCGGACGGCAGTTCGGTGGCAAGCACCATACGACGGTTTTGCATTCGGTAGACAAGATTGAGGAGGTCCGCAAGAACGACAAGGATTTAAACAGATTGCTCAACAAACTTACCGAGCAATTGGGCGCGTAGACGGCGGTTTCCACCAGTTTATCCACTATTCCGGCCGATCTTCCTGCCCATGGACTGTGAAGCGGTTGTGGAAGTTGTGGGAGACGAGACAGATATTCGAAAGCGGTGCGCAGATTACGACGGGGTCCGCTAGGCTCGGGAGTGATTGTTCACACGAGGGTTGGATGTGGAAACACCTGAACCGACGGCACCTGGACCGGTTTTCCACTTCTCCGAACCCCCTACGGTTACTAC
>Ga0302179_10001305_pt1 | contig 15156 bp, 10 predicted proteins | sample I_Palsa_E3_1_FD_198788 | JGI IMG/M metagenome (GOLD analysis project Ga0302179, IMG submission 198788) | Peat permafrost microbial communities from Stordalen Mire near Abisko, Sweden - I_Palsa_E3_1 | ecosystem: Environmental > Terrestrial > Soil > Palsa > Peat permafrost | place: Sweden...
ATCGCCAATTCCTTGCAAGTGCTTGAAAGAATTGGCGGGGACGACGGGACTCGAACCCGCGGCCTCTGCCGTGACAGAGCCACTGGCCGATGTAACTGATTGGAACTGAACGGTACTGACAGCCCGTTCTTAATCCTTTAAGGGAACCCAAGGGAACTCATTGGCCAGCTTATTGGACCCAGATCGGACCCGATTCCCACCTGAAACTTTTTCGTCTGTGACATCGCCGTGAAAGAGATAGAGCAACTCGTAACTTACTGAAAATACGCGACACGGGTGGCTCCCAAAAGCGCTTTCAGTAACGGTTGATAAGCATTCGTGGACCATGATTGGACCATGAAATTTCGGCCCAGGCACGCACATCCGTTGATTCAGAAAACCCTCATCTTGCACCTATGAGAGTTTGAAAGTGTGTTATGCGGAGCACTCATAATGAGCGTTCCCCTTCTGGATTCTTAGAAACTCCCTCCCCTTTCTCCCTGACTGAGCCCCCGACTAACTCGACTAATCGGCCATGCGGGTTTTGACGATGGTTTCAATGTTAGGTGTGCTTCTTAGACGAGGCGTTGCCATGGACAGTCCGATTGAGACTCGCTATTTGCTGGCCGTGGTTATTCTCGCCGAAGAACTAAGCTTCACCGGGGCCGCAAAGCGTTTGAAGATTTCGCAGTCGGGTGTGAGTCGGCGATTGAGCGAATTGGAACAGCGATGTGGGTTTAAGCTTTTTGACCGTAACAATGCCAATGTAATTATCACGGAGGCTGGGCGAGCATTCATCGAAGAAGCACAACTCTCCCTCATCCACGATGCGCGCGCCTTGGAGCACGGCAAAGCGGCGAATAAAGGAGCCGAATCGCAATTGACGATTGGACGGTCGCCGTACCTCGATCCGTCGGTAGTTCCCGCCCTGTTCTCCATTCGCCTTCCGCTGTATCCAAACATCAATATCCATATGCAGAGCGATTTTGCTCCCGAGCTTGAACACGGCGTAGTGACCGGAAAGCTCGACTTAGCGCTTATCGCGAATCCCAGCTCGAATCGAAAACTCACGACCACAAAGGTTACAGAGGCACCGTTCTACATTGCGATTCCAGAAGATCACGCTCTGGCGTCCAAGGAAACCCTCACGCTGGGAGATCTACGGGACTGCACTTGGATCGTGTTTGATCGCAAGGTTCATCCGGCCCTTCACGCATTGCTATGGCGCAGGGCTGCGGAGGAAGGGCTTCCTTATCGGAATAACCAGAATGTCTTGGCCGCTGAGGAAGCCGTGCAACTGGTCGCAGAAAACATCGGTATCGCTTTTCTCACCAAAGCCGGTGCGCTCCGTGCAAAAGGGAGCGGGGTAACAGTGCGCCCACTCGTCGACAAAGAACTTCGAATCGAGGTGTATTTGGCCTCCAGAGCTGACAATCGATCCAAACTTGTCAGTCAATTCGCAAGGGCGTTCATGAGGAGAATCGAACACGTGCTGGCTCCGCCTCAAATGATTCTCCCGTTGAGCGATAGTTCAATTAGTCCAATTGAGATGATTGCCGAAAAGCACAAACCGAGGCATGAAGGCATCGGGCCCAATGCTGATGTTTTAAAGATCCGCTCTCGCAAGGGTGAATCTCGATAACAGGATGGGCTCGAAATCTCCTCGAAAAGAGGAACGTCCATTTGTTATGGCAAAACAAACAAAAACCGCGACCTGTTCCTTACGATGTAAGCTCTTCTCACACCAGCATGCTTCGCAACAAAGTGCGTTTCTGCGACACTTGTGACGTCGAGATCGCAGCAGGCGAGTCTTTTCGTAGACTCACCTTATCGGCTGACGCCGCCGCGGCCATCGTTCTATCACGTGGTGTAGGCACGGTCGATGTTGATATTCAGTTGCAATTCCACATCCAGAAGTAATTCTTCCGCCACCGAAACGAAGTCCGGCAGTTCCTCATCTTCAGTAGTTGTACAGTGCGATCTCAAGTTTCATGAAGCTGTCCATCGCTGCCTGTAGCTCTGGATTGTTGCCGCGTATTTTGTCGCGGGCAGCAAAATACTTCAGCGGAGTATCGGCGTGGAAGCCTACTCGGTCTCGGAAGTTCTTGATTATGTCAAGTTGTGGTTCCAGTTGGTAGTGCCTCAGTTTGAAATTCTTAGGATCGCTTGCCTTGTAGCCGCTTGAAGAAAATTACCGCTGCAACCAGCAAGACGATAAAGAGGCCGAGATTGCCGCGATGAAAGGCTTGCGGCGCGAGGTAAAGCGCGAGGATTCCTAGGCAAAGTAAAGTGGCGGCCCAAAGCGCAACTGGGTTCTTCATCCTGCTACCTCTCGTTTCTTATTATAAGGCCCGCGCGGCTTCGGCGCTGGTGCATAACTGTCGGCCATGAGTACGATTTCCTCAAGACTCCAAACGTGATCGCTTAGTCCTGCCGCCATGCTCGGAGTGATTCGCAGCGTCTTGTGGATGCGGGCAAAGTTGTAATGTACGGCGTAGATTGAAACCATTGCAGCGTGATTCTGAATTTTCTTACTGAAGGCGTTCGTCAACCGCGTGAACCGCCTCATACCCATTCTCATGCTCAAGTTGTGGCGCTCCACATAGCTAGTGCTGACATGCTTGGGGTCGGGATCGCCACTCACAACCTTCATGTCGCAACCAATGCACGTTGCAGGGGAGTAGCGTGTAGCCCCCTCTTGCCGGGACAAGATTTACTTTCTCCCCTAACCGTTGCGGCCTTTAACCAATGGAAGCTCAACGGTGTAGATAGCCGATGGAGATTATCCGCATGCTGCTCAAGATCAAGATGCCGAACCGTAAGCAACCAACAAACGGAACAGGAGCTCGCGAAAACGGGCAAGTAGGTCAGTCCCGTTACCATCAACGAGCGATTTTGTCGCGGTAGTGGGGATCACTGAAAAGCGACGCTTCCAAGCCATCGTTGACGTTAAACGGCTACCCAATTTCTGAGTGCACATCCAATTCGCAGGCCGCGAGGTTTATCAGCCGGGCAGCTTTTATATGGATGACGCCGTCTTGGTTTTGCAGCGGTCCTTCCACCAGAATGAATTTGCTCGTTGTAATGAGCAGGCGGTCCCGTTCAAAAAGATCCGGGGTAATGATGACATTGGCAATGCCGGTCTCATCTTCCATCGATAAAAATATAAATCCCTTGGCGGTGCCGGGACGTTGACGCGCGATGACACAGCCCGCCAGTCGCACATACTGGCCATCCTTACAGCTTCGCAAATCCACAGCGGACAGGATGCCTTCGTTCCGCAGGTCCGGGCGACGGTAGAACATGGGATGCTTTCCAACCGTCAGACCTGTACCAGCATAGTCGGCAATGATGCGTTCCTCAGTGTTCATCGGAAGAAGAGGCCGGGAGTTCGGCTCATCAGGTTGCGAATTCCAATCCTGCTGGAGCAACGGTCCCTCGGTTTTTCCCGCATATTCGACCTGCCAGAGCGCGTCGCGCCTATGTTCGATACCGCTAACTTTGTTCAATGCGCCGATATAGGCCAGCAAGGTAAATTCCTTGCGGCTCAAAGACGAAACTCGTAGCGCAAAATCTTCCGCTGAGCGGAACAGGCCGTCTCGTTCGCGCGCATTTACAACCGCCTCGGCAGACTGTTTCCGTAAGCCTTTCGCGTAATTCAAACCCAGGCGCAAAGAAAGACTGCCATCGTTTTCGTGTTCGACAGTGCAGAGCCAATCCGATATTTGCACGTCAATCGGTTTCACGCGTAAGCCATGACGTTGCGCGTCCTTTACGAGAACCGCAGGCGCATAAAATCCCATGGGCTGATTGTTCAGAATGGCGCAGGTAAAGGCGGCTAAAAAGTTCACCTTTAGGTAAGCGGAGAAATACGCAAGACGGGCAAAACTCGCAGCGTGCGATTCAGGAAAACCATAGAGGGCGAAAGAACTGATGTTCTGGACAATAGTGTTCTGTGTAGCTTCATCGAGACCATTGGCTGTCATGCCCGCGCGAAGCTTTGCTTCGAGATTTTTCATCCGCTCCCAGGAGCGGCGCATGCCGACCGCACGGCGCAGTTCTTCCGCTTCGGCTCCGCTGAAATTGGCTACCACCATGGCGATGCGTAGCAACTGCTCCTGAAACAGCGGCACGCCGAGCGTGCGCTTCAGCACTGGTTCCAAAGAAGGATGTGGGTAGGTGACCTTTTCCTTCGCCTGACGGCGGCGCATGTAAGGATTCATCATTTGGCCGACGATCGGACCGGGGCGGATAATCGCAACCTGTACGACGAGGTCGTAAAACTTCTCGGGGTGGTTTCGCGGTAAAGACGCCATCTGCGCGCGGCTTTCTACCTGAAACATGCCGACCGTATCGGCCTGTTGCAAGGTGCGATAGACTTCTGGGTCTTCCGGTATCTGCGCCAGGTCCACCGTTTCGCCATAGTGGCGCGGAATCAATTCCAGGCAATCTTCAATCACTGCCATCATGCCAAGCCCTAGCAAATCAACTTTGATGATCCGAAGGTCGGCGCAATCTTCCTTGTCCCATTGAACGACCGTGCGATTCTCCATCGAGGCCCGCTCCAGCGGAACGACCCGGTTCAATTGGCCCTGGCAAATCACCATTCCGCCTGAATGCTGTCCGAGATGGCGCGGCAAGTCCTGAATGCGCATACAAAGCTCAAGATATTTGGCAATGCGAGGATGTTGGAGATCAAACCCTGCGTTTTGGAAAGAGTGCGCCATGGTGTCGGTCTTACCGCGCCACTCAAAATGGCTAACGAGACTCGATAGCCGTCCCAGAGATTCTTCATCGAAGCCCAAGGCTTTGCCCACTTCACGGGCAGCCGATTTGCCGCGATAAGTAATAACGTTCGCAGTCATTGCCGCGCCTAGCTCGCCATAACGTTGATACACGTACTGAATGGCTTGTTCTCTTTTACCTTCCGAAGGAAGATCAAGGTCGATGTCCGGCCATTCGCCACGGTTCTCACTCAAAAACCGCTCGAAAAGCAGTTCCATGCCAACCGGATCGACCGCTGTGACTTCCAAGGCATAGCAGACGGCGGAATTGGCGGCGCTGCCCCGGCCCTGAATCAGGATGTTATTGCGTTTGCAAAACTCGACAATGTCCCAGACGATGAGAAAGTATCCCGCAAAACCCAACTGTTCGATCAGCGCGAGTTCATGTTCGACCTGCTTTTCCGCGCGTTTCAGTAAGCCCTCATCGCCTTTACATGCGTAGCGCCGCAGTACCCCTTCGGCAACCCGCTTGCGCAGAAAGCTGTTCATGGTTTCGCCGTCTGGCACCGGATACTGAGGAAATTCGTAGCCGAGATCGTTCAACTCAAATGCAAGACGGGAGGAAAGCTCAACCGTGTTAGCCGTAGCATGAGGAACGTCGCGGAAAAGTGCCGCCATTTCATGCGTGGGGCGCACATAGCGCTGGCTGTTTACGGTAAGAAGCCGTCCGGCTTGGTCGAGTTCCGTGTGGTGACGTATTGCCGTAAAGAGATCGAGGATTTCGCGGTCATATGCAGTCGCGTAGCGAACACCGTTCGTTGCGAGTAATGGCAGCTTCAAAGAATTAGCGATACGGACGGCTGCTTGATTTCTCCATTCTTCCTCGCGTTCCTGATGACGTTGCAGTTCGATGTAAACATTGTCGCGGCCAAATATATCGATTAATTGTTCGACGATCTTCCGGCCCGCGTCTTCGCCGCCATTCACCACAGCCGCGGCCAATGGCCCTTCGTCTCCGCCGGTCAGGCAAATCAGGCCGGATGCATATTGCTGCAAATCTTCCGTTGTCGCCGCACCTTCGGCTTTGCTTTCTTCGCGCAGCTTGAATTGCGTGATGAGTTGGCACAGATTTTGATAGCCGTTGCGGGATTCGCAGAGAAGCGAAACGCGCGCAGGGTCTTCAACATGCTGGTGCGGAAGCCACGCAGGCGGGGTCAGTCGCGGGCCAAAGCTTGAAACAGCAATCTCGGCGCCGATGTGGGCGCGGATGCTATTTCTTGTCGCGCTGGTATGAAATCTCGCCGAACCATAAATCCCGTTTCGATCGAGCAAAGCCATCGCCGGCATATCGAGCTCAAAGGCGCGCTTGGCAAGTTCTTCCGGCTGCGACGCTCCTTCCAGAAAACTGAAAGCGCTCGCCGCATGAAGCTCGATGTAGCGTTCAGTCATAGAGCGCTACGACCCGCCAGCAATTGCGCACGATGTCATGCGCGAGACAGCAATATAAAACCGAGCCTTCGTGCGAACGTGCAATCAGATCCCATTGTTCAAAGCTCCACAAGGTTGGATTCCACCACTCACCGCTGCTCAACCAAGGACCATATGCGCGTTCCACGGCATAACGCTTTTCACGAAAGAAAAAAGCAATGGGACGCCGCTCGCGCAATGTGACTGCCGTGCTCTCCGCCGGACGAAGCTGGCGCAGCACAGCGCGCGGCTGGCTAATCACAACATCGGAGACTGCTCCTGAGGGAACCGAAAACGGAGCGACCTCGTAACTATTCAGACGGTGCCTATCGTTCAACACGGCGCGGCCGACATTGTTTTCTCCCACGATGGCGCGCAGACGCGCCAGCGTCACATCCAGCCGCGCGGGTTCCGGTAGTTGCGTCGAAAACAAGCCAAGTTGTACCTTGCTCGTGCATCCCGGCTCGGCGGAAATAATCAATGACACAATTGCCGCTTGTGGCGGATGGGCTTCTAGGTCAAGGTGAATCAGCTTGAGCCAGAGTTCCCGTTCGTTGGAAGGAACTGCCGGACGGACCGCACGTAGATGTTCCGCCTCATTCTCGAGAAACAAATGAATCGTCACCGTGGCCAGAGCCAACGCACGGCCCGCCGCCCGCAGGATGAGTTGTTCCAGCATGACACCAATTACAAAAAGCAAGGATGTAAGCAATTCCACCGGCGTGTCAGGTTCCATGCGTTCTTCCAGCTTGAACGCCGGTTCCACCGGCAAAAACAAATGCGGATATTTCCCTCTCGCCAACTCGGACAGGCGTTTGCCGTCCTGTCCCATGCGCGCAATCAAAGGCCTTTCCGGCAGTGCCGCTAACATGCCGAGCGTATGAATGCCCCACAATAAGAACGTCTCAGCCTGTTTGTCCGTAAGATCAAGAACGGTCAGCGGTAATGCTGCCAAGACGGCGGCTTCTTCGCCAGGCGGAATAACAGTGATTGGGTTTTTCGATACACCGCGTGCCGCACAGACAGCAGCGTGAAAATTACGGCTGATGGCGACTTGGGCCGAGAGGCCGAATATTCTAACCCGTTCCAGCAGTGTCTTGGCCAGCGCCAGGGGAGGTCCGAACAGCCGCCCGGTTCCGGCAATATCGATCACGCAAAGAAAAACATCATTACGACTTTGATCTTCAATGCGCGGAGAAAAAGTTCCGGCGCAATCGAGCAATGCCGAGCGCGTGGCTTCTTCCTCTGCTTTCGCGCGCGTCAACACAGTGACGCCAGAAAATGTTTCCATCTCCGCATGCGTCATTCCCGGCACAACGCCAAGAGAGTGCGCCAGCAAGTTCAACGAGCACACATGCCGTAAAGGCGGCTCTCCATCTATTACCGCGCACGCGCGCGAACGCAATTCCGGACGCAAACGCAACAGTGTTTGCGCAGAAAAATCCTGCGCGTAGAGACACGCATACAACGCGGCATTGGTTAACGGCTGGTCCATACCGTTTGGCTCCACCAGTGAGCGAATCTTTGCACTTGCGGCGGCTTTCGCAAGAACACATCATCGTTGGCATCGCCGGAAAATCGTTGCCTCGCTACTTCCACGGAATGTTCCATCCCGGCAAATACAGTCGTTTCCTCGCCAACCGCTGTGCTCGATTGCAGACAAAGCGTAAGACCTGCACTGCTCTTGGCGCAGGCATGTTGCAGCAACAGCAAGATGCTGGTTTGTTTTTGCTCCGCCACCGCCCGGTAACGAAACCAAGTTGCCAGCGGAATGCGTGCGACATTCTCCGGCGAGATTCCGCCCATATCCAGCACCACCGCCCCAAAGCCGCCGTTGTGCAGCAACAAGTCGGTAGCGCGCAACGCTTGCTCAAGCCGCGACCACGGCTTCGCGGAAGCGCTTGCTTTCTTCGGCGTATAAGTTGGCTGCACCTCAACCCGCCCCACCGTTGGCTTTGCCGATTTCACTTTCGGTTGAGGTTCAGCGCAACGCGGCCCGATCACTTCTGGCTGCAATAAACCAACCAGAGCATTGGAAAGGCCCTTTACCTCTCCGCGCGGATGGGGGCCAAATCCTCCACCATGCAATCCCTGCTTGACCGGCTTTGGAATGAAATATTTTTCGGGAAGCGTAAATGTATTTCGTGCTGATGCATCGGCACCCGTAACTGACACGCCGCATCGCACCCACAACAACCGTCGCAAATCGATCCTCACCGCCGCTGCGGATTCAGGATCTAATGTGTCCGACACATCCACCCAGGCACACACCTTCCCGACGCGCGTCACTCCGGCAACAAAGGAGAGCGCCAGCGATGTGCGTCCCGAACATTCTGCCCCAACAATTTCCGTGATCGCCCCAACTGGAAATCCGCCGTGTAAAAGGTCATCCACCGGGCGAATGCCGGTCGGCACAACCTCGCGCATAATTCGTGGTGTTGGTGAAAGAGCGGACGGAATCCGCTCTGCCGATGCGGCTTCAATTTGAGCACGTAGGAGAGCAGAAGCAGGCATATAGTATTCGCTATATGTTCGCCTTTACGAGAGTAGTTTTCAACCGGGGATGCCCTCTGTTTGGGGCAGGATTGCAGCTATGCAGTTAAAAAAGCAGCACTTAAAATTTTGAGGGGGCGGATACTTGGGGGTCGTTGAGGTACTACCAGACTGTCCCTCCGGACGAAGCTCGGAGGGTTTCGCCTTTGTGATTCCGGCCGGAGCCGGAGCAACCAGCGACGGCGGGGCGTAGAAAACGCCTGTTTCACCTCGCCACCCCGGCAGAGGCAACACACAGAGCTTACGGCGTAACCTCAAACAGGCTTTGCCTAATAACTGGCATTCTACCCGTACTTTCTGGGCAAGAGTAGGAGTTTTTGGGCAAGGTGGCCTTCGGCCAAAAAGGACCACTCCTAGAGATTTTCACGCCCTTCGATGAGCGCGGTTCGATAGCACTCTTTATGACAAGCGCGGCCTCGCGCATCCGTTACGCAATCTTCCAGTGGGCACGGGTTTCCGCAATGTGGGCAGATGGGCAGTGGCACGGGGTGAGGCTCGACAGCCATAAACGTGGGGCAGCATATCACGGATATGACCCTAGGACATCGTTTTCTTGTAAGGGCCGGGCCGCGCTTGCTGGGTTGCGGCAGGTAACTATCGGTCATCATCACGACCTTACTTCGTTTGCCAGCGAATAGAGATGCCGACGGCACGCATGTTTCACCTTTAGTCGGTGACGGTGAAGACCACGTTGCTCGACAGCGTGCCGCTGGACGTGGTTACTGTTATCGTCCCGGTTGTCGCGCCAGCGGGTACGGTTGTGTCGATCGCCGATCCGTTTGCGGTGAAGGTTGCCGGCGTGCCGTTGAAGCTGACTGCGGTTGTGCCGGTTAGGTTGGTGCCGAGGATGGTAACCTTCTTGCCGATTGCACCTAGTGCGGGCTGCGGGATCACGAATGGACCGAGACCGGTAGAAACGCTGAAGATCGTCGTTGACGTAAGTCCGTAAAACGTTCCGTTCGTAGATTGCATCAGGGTGGTTGTCGGATCACTTCCATCGGTGGTTCCAGTAAAAATATGCAGCGAAGTCAACGTTCCCGATGGGCTCAATTCGAAGACTGTGCCACAGCTTTCGTTAGGAAAATTGCCACAATGCCTTCCGCCAGCAGCAGTAGTCCCATAGAAATTGCCGTCAGTGCCCAGCACCAAGCCCCCTTCAGGATTTTCGCCTCCCGAGCCCCCTTCGAATGTATAAATAGTGCTTAGCGCTCCCTCGGGAGTGACCTCGAACACGGCTCCCACTTGCGGGGCGGTTGCCGTGCCGTATAGATTCCCGTTCGTTCCCAGCGCCAAGCTGCTTAGCGGTTGTCCATCCGGCTCTTCTAGGATCGCTAACGTTGTAACCGTTCCCGACGGAGTGACTTCGAAAACCGTACCGCATCCTTCGTTGTTCGTACAGCCCGTTCCGCCCCCACTACTAGTGTCGCCATAGAAATTGCCGTTGCTGCCCTGCACAAGAGCGCCGCTGGGACGGCGGCCTTGTGAACCAGTGCTGGGGAACGCATACAGCGTAGTCAGGGCTCCGGTTGAGGCGATCTTGAAAATCGTGCCGACAGATTTGTCCCCGCCGCCGGCGGTGGTGGTGCCGTAAAGATCTCCGTCAGATCCTTGCACCAATCCGCCGTTTGGCTCTGCCCCGTCCGAGCCAATGAATGTGTGGAGACTTGTAAAAACACCTTCTGTCGAGATTTTGAAAACCGTTCCTTGCGGGATTTCATTGTTTCCATTGGCGCTCCCGCCGCCTCGTGTGGTCCCGTAGAAATCCCCATCCGCAGCTTGGACCAAGGCTCCGGTGGGAAGGCTGCCATCGGCACACTTTGGCTGAGAGCAAAAGTTGTACAAGTTGGTCAGTATCCCTCCCGCTGTAACCTTGAAAATCGTGCCAGCACCATAAGATGTGGTCCCGTAGAAACGGCCGTCTGTGCCTTGGATAAGCGGCTCATTGGGGCCGCTGCCATTGTTGGGGCCGGGGAAAGTTACCAGCGTCCTGAAGGTTTGTGCGGGAGAGGCGATCGAGGTGGCCGCGCAGAGTGAAAAGAGAGCGAGACAGGATAGCGCGCGGCGCGAAGTGCGGGAACGCGACGATCTTGGGTTGGACTTTCGAAGACAAATAGACAAACTATCAGCCGTATTCTTGAACATGCGATATCTCCCCATAAATTTTGTCAGTAGACCGGACTTCGTTTGCCAGCGAATAACGCCGCCGATGGCACGCATATTTCACCTCTAGTCGGTGACGGTGAAAACCACGTTGCTCAACAGCGTGCCGCTGGAAGTGGTTACTGTTATCGTTCCGGTTGTCGCGCCAGCGGGGACGGTCGCAAGAATAGCTGACGTGCCCGCAGTGAAGGTTGCTGGCGTCCCGTTGAAACTAACGGCGGATACGCCGGTCAGGTTGGTGCCGAGGATGGTGATTTTTTTGCCGACGGGGCCCAGTTTGGGCTGCGGGATCACGAATGGGGCGAGGCCCATGGAGAGGCTAAAGATGGTCGACGACGTACGGCCGTAGAAAATTCCATTCGTGGCTTGCATCAGCGTGGTAATCGGATCGCTTCCGTCCGTGCCGGCAGTAAAGTTGTACAGGGTCGTCAACTCTCCCGAGGGAGTCAATTGGAACACTGTGCCGCAGTCTGTATCCTGCGGATTGCACGTTCTCCCACCAGTAACCCTAGTAGTGCCGTAAAAATTGCCATCAGTTCCTTGCACCAAACCTGCGACGGGGGCATCGAATCCTACACTTCCATCAAAGGTATAGAGGGTGCTGATCGCTCCGTCCGGCGTCATCTGAAAAGCAGCCCCGACCTCGGGTGTATTGGCGGTTCCGTAAAAGTTTCCGTCGGAACCCAAAGCCAGACTGCTTTGCGGGAACCCATCCGGCGGCTCCAGAAACGCCAGGGTAGTAAAAATTCCGGAAGGAGTGACTTTAAAAACCGTGCCGCATCCGCTTCCATCGACGTCGGAGCAATCAGTCCCACCTCCGTCACTGGTGACGCCATAGAAATTCCCATCATTTCCCTGCACCAAACCCCCGGCTGGATTGCCGCCTTGTGACCCCGAACTGGGGAACGCATACAACGTAGTCAAAACGCCGGTTGGGGAAATCTTGAAAGTTGTGCCGAGAGATAGATCGCCACCACGGACTAAGGTGGTGCCGAAGAAGTCTCCACCACCCCCTTGCACTAAGCCGCCATTCGGCGTTCCGCCGTCCGAGCCGCTAAATGTATGAATATTCGTAAAGACACCCTTCTGCGAAATCTTGAAAACCGTTCCTTGCGGATTCACGTTGTTTCCAGTGACACCGCCTTCGCGGGTGGTGCCGTAGAAATTTCCGTCGGTGCCCTGAACGAGAGCTCCGGATGGACTCTTGCCGTCCGGGCAACCCGGCTGAGAGCAAAACCCGTACACGTAGGTCACTGTTCCTGCCGGTGTGATCTTAAATACATTGCCCGACGTTGTTCCGTAGAGATTGCCATCGGTTCCTTGAATCAGTGGCGAGTTATACCCTGTGCCAACTCCGGTTGCGATCGTAGTGAAGGTTTGAGCGGGTGAGGTTAACGTGAGTGCGGCGCAGGACAACGCAACAACGAAAATGAAACTCCGACTCGGCAATTCGCCTCGCTTTGCAATCGAACTGAGAGAGGACACGAACCTTTGAAGACGGGATAGAGAGTTGTTGAACATGAGGATCCTCCGGCTTGGTGCATGGCGTTACTAGTAAAAAAGGGGGCGACGGCCTCGCTTTAGCGTACTATATTACCGAAGTAACTTGTATTATATTAAGGAGTGACGTGTCAAGCAAAAGTCGATTGATTTAGCGGGGGCCTTTCCTTGCTCGATCAACGATATATTTTTCGAGCTCGATTCACTGGAGAAGTTGAACGATTATGCGAAGTCCTTGGAAAAACTGGTCGGCAACAGCCAACGCGCGCTCGCGCTGATTCATGCCACCAACCAGGATTCGCGGTTCACGCTCAGCGGGCATGTGCGATGTGCGTCCGGTATCGCTGCGGTTCGGTTCGGGCTATGACATGCTCCACCGCAAGCTTGAGCAAGAGGGTATGTAACATCACACTCTGGAAGAGTGCCCAGAACGGCTGCATTCCCGACCAATAAGAATGTGGACGCCAGCGGGAGGCTGGACGGAAATTAATCTTGGGCCGAGCGGGGCGAACGAATAGTGAGCATGAACCGAAGAGAAGGAAGCCTCAACGGTCAGGGTTGCGGACCGTTGACTCCGCTGCGCGGGTTCCGACCCAATAAAAATGGCGGGGTGCAAACTAGCACTCCACCAGAATCTAGGACGCTTCGACTATTCGACTATGCCGCCGTCTTGCGGCTCTTCGGCTTTGCTTTGCCTTTCGTCTTTTTGTCTCGTTTCGTGGCAAGTTCCACTGCCACGGCCTTTTGGAGTTTCTCCGTATCCACCCGATAGCGTTTGGCGGCATCCATGAGAACGTCGTCTCGGCTTCCAGTGGATCGCTGATAGGCCGAATCGAGCAAGCTGATTTCCAGAAGCAGCTTGCAAAGCTCGGCCTCGTCGTATGTGCCTACCTGCTTGGCAAGAACTTCCTGTGCGGACGCAGAGTCCTTCTTGGCCTCAACCTTGTGCCGCTTCGCCAGAGCCGGGACCTGGCTGTAGGAAAGGTGGCCGATCAGGTAGTGGGCGACCGCCAGCAAGTCGGCCTTCTTTAGCGGAGCCGATACGCGTTGGAGGACTGTGGCCAAGACGCGATGGCGAGTCGTAATGGCCAGTTTCTCCTTTTCGATGCGCTTCCGTTCCTCGGCCCGCTCCCGCTCGACTTGCTGCGGAGAAGGCGTGTTGGGATGGTGGACGCGGCAAGCTGGATCGGCGCAAACCTTGACCACCTGGCCGCGCTTACCGCCGTCCATGACGATTGCCTCCGCCATCTTCTCGCATGGCTTCTGGTTAGTTGGCAACTTGGTGCTTGCACCGTTCGCCTTCTGCTTTTTCACCTCCAACTCCACATACTGATTCCGTCCCAAAGGAGCGCCTTCGCGGGAATTCCACGCCGCCGAAATCTGGATTAGCTGCGGTTTGGTTTCCAGAGTCTTTTTCACGGAAGCGTCGATCTTTGCCCGGAAACAGTCGGGCGAAGTGCAGGAATCTTTTCGCACGTCGGGAAAGAGTAATTTGTTGAATCCGGTTCGCTTCGGACAGTTGACGCACGAACCTGCTTCGGGAACGAGTGTTTCATCCTGCTTGTCAAACGGCGCAGAGGCCAGTTGCAGCAAGATGTTCGACTCTATCCACGCTGCGAGTTCACGAACCGGAATCAGGACTTGGCTGTTGCCCTCACTTGTCCACAAGCCCCGAAAAGCAGCCGAGAATGCCTCCTGCTGTTGCGAAGCCGGGAGCTTGGCGATCAGCAAGGCGTGGCCGATGGTGATCTGGTCTTTCAAAAACGCCTCGGCCACAGATGGTATGAGGTCAGCCAATCGAATGCGGCCGTAAATGTACGCCTCACTTTTTGCACAGCGGGATGCGACACTTGCGACGGTATAGACAGGCTCTCCGAGTTCCAAAAGCGATTTGAAACCCAGAGCTTCCTCAAGAGGATGGATGTCCTCTCTTTGAAGATTCTCCGTCACCTGGGCTTCGATGGCCTCCGCGTCCGTGAGTTTGACGATGCGCACGGGAGGGTTTTCGAGTTCCGCAAGTTTCGCCGCCCTTAGGCGGCGTGCTCCGGCGACAACTTCGTATTTGCTCGCGTCCAGTTCCCGCACCAAAAGAGGGGCGAGAATGCCTTGAGCTTTCATGCTGGCAGCAAGTTCTTCAAGATTCTTTTCATCGAATCGCTTGCGCGGGTTGGTAGCGGACTCCACCAAGATGCCGATGGGAACGCTTCGATATTCGTTGCTGCGTACAGTGTTCTGCGCTTCTTGCATGATGATTCTCCTTTTCATTCGTTTTTTTCCTTAGTTGTGGTTGGGGTGTATGGCGGCCACACGTCGCGCAATGGCAACCTGCACCGTTCTTTGTGGATTAGGGCTTTGTGTTGACTAAGCGGCAACCCCCGCTGGCTCGGGAGCGATGCCCCGGAGAATCACAGCGGCGGTCTGTTGAACGGCTTCCAAACTCTCGCGAAGGAGATTTGCGTCTCCATGCCATAGCTGGATGTAATCAGCGGATGCGGTTCCGGTCTCAAGCCCAAGCGCCTGACAGACCACGAAAGCTACGGCCTCGGCCTCAGTCTCGCGGACTTTCTTAGTGGTCAGTGTGCGACGTTCGCCCCGATGCAACATCTCGTGAGCGATCTCATGCGTGAGGGTGGAAAATTCCTCGGCAGACTGCATCCCGGAAAGCAGCGTGATCTTCCCGCCATAAGACAGGCCCTTGGCGGGTGCGATGTGTTCGGAGTAGTTGAGATTGACGCCTTGGCCTTCGACAAACTTTACAAGGCGTTCGCGATAG
>Ga0302179_10001309_pt1 | contig 15142 bp, 19 predicted proteins | sample I_Palsa_E3_1_FD_198788 | JGI IMG/M metagenome (GOLD analysis project Ga0302179, IMG submission 198788) | Peat permafrost microbial communities from Stordalen Mire near Abisko, Sweden - I_Palsa_E3_1 | ecosystem: Environmental > Terrestrial > Soil > Palsa > Peat permafrost | place: Sweden...
CTGTTCGAGGGGCGGCATGTCTGGTTCCCGGCGTTGAATATCTGGTATCATGTCGGTGTGGACGGTATCTCCGTTGCCATGATCCTGCTGACCGCCTTTGTGGTGCAGGCGGCAATATTGGTGTCATGGAAGATCGAAAGGATGGGTAAGGAGTTTTTTGTTTTGTTGTTGCTGCTGAGCGCTGGCGCTTACGGCTTTTTTCTTTCCCTGGACCTTTTTGCGCTTTTCTTTTTCCTGGAGGTCTCGGTCATTCCAAAGTTTTTGCTGATTGGGATATGGGGGAGTGGCAACAAGGAATATAGTGCCATGAAGCTGGCGCTGATGCTGATGGGCGGGTCGGCATTGGTATTTATCGGGTTATTGGGCTTATATTATAATACCGGTGGCGCCGGGGGGCCGCATACCTTCGATTGGGCCGCCATCGCTCAGATGCATCTCCCGGTGGAGGTGCAGCGAAGATTTTTCCCCTTCTTATTTGTGGGCTTCGGCATTTTTACGGCGCTGTTCCCTTTTCATACCTGGGTGCCGGACGGGCACTCTTCCGCGCCGACAGCGGCGTCGATGTTCCTGGCCGGTATTTCTATGAAACTGGGTGGTTATGGTTGTCTGCGGGTCGCGGTCTTCCTGATGCCGGACGCGGCCCGGGAATATTCCCCCATCATCATCCTGCTGGCAACGATAGCTATTGTGTATGGGGCATTTGCCACCATGATGCAGAAAGACTTAAAATATATCAACGCGTATTCGTCCATCAGTCATTGCGGCTTTATCCTGCTGGGTATCGGCATGTTGACCGGAACGGCTATCACCGGTGCAGTTATGCAAATGATCTCTCATGGGTTGATGACGGCCCTTTTCTTTGCCGCCATCGGGATGATCTATGACCGGACGCATACGAGGATGGTGGAAAGGTTGGGCGGGCTGCTGAAAATAATGCCATTTATCTCCACCGTATTTGTGATCGCCGGTCTTTGTTCGCTGGGGTTACCCGGTCTCAGCGGTTTCGTGGCGGAGATGACGGTATTTATGGGTTCCTGGCAGCGTGCCGGTGAAATGTATCACCTGGCGACGATATTGGCGTGTGCCTCGATCGTGATAACGGCGGTGTATATCCTCCGGGCGACCGGGCAAACGATTATGGGACCGGTGAAGGATGCGGGGTTTAACGGTCTTGGCGATGCGACGTGGAATGAGCGGCTGGCGGCGGTGTTTTTGGTCATCGGTATTGTGGCGATCGGTGTTGCGCCTTTTTGGCTAAGCGACCTGCTGGGGCCGGGAGTCGGCACGATCATGGGGCATGTAGACAAGGCAATTAATGCCGGAAAGGCAGTTATTATAAAATGAACTAACGCGTATGTGGGCTGGCATTCTTCTTTCATTGCGGCAGGAGCTGATGGTAACGGTCATCATTTTCCTTCTTTTGTTTGTCAAGGTGGGTGCAACCGAATATAAGACCGGGGTAGTGCTGAATTGGGTGAATGTGTTGCTGCTGGCGAATTTTGTGCTGGGGTTCTTTCCCGTTTCGGACGCGACCTTGTTCAGTGGGATGTTCCATACGAATAAGCTGATCGTGCTGGAGAAGAATATCCTGAACCTGGGCACGCTGATCGTTTCGCTGCAGGCTTATAGCTGGCTGAAGGATCACCGGCAGGTGCTGGAATTTTATATATTGTTGCTGGCGACGCTGGTTGGGTTTTTCTTTATGATTTCGGCCGGTAATCTGCTGATGTTTTATCTTGGGCTGGAGTTGTCCACGATACCGCTGACGGCCTTGTCGAGCTTCGACCTGGAAAAGAGGCAGTCTTCGGAGGCGGCGATGAAGTTTATCCTGTCTTCGGCTTTTTCGTCGGCGTTGCTGCTGTTCGGCATCTCGCTGCTCTATGGCGCTACGGGCACCCTGGCTTTTGACGGCATCGCTCAACGGCTCGACGGCAGCGCGTTCCAGCTGTTCGCGTTCATCCTGATCCTGTCGGGATTTGGCTTCAAAATTTCCGCCGTTCCTTTCCATTTATGGACGGCCGATGTCTATGAGGGGAGTCCTGTTACGGTGACCGCTTACTTATCCGTTGTCTCCAAGGGGGCGGTGTTCTTTATATTCATCCAGGTGCTGTATACGGTCTTTAAGCCAATGGCCGGCAGTTGGTACAGGATATTGGTTCTTTTATCGGTGTTGACCATGGTGGTGGGCAATCTGTTCGCCTTGCGGCAGGATAAGCTTAAGCGATTGCTGGCCTTTTCCTCGATAGCGCAGTCGGGGTTTATCCTGGCTGGGGTGACGGGAAGCTCGCAGGCCGGGGATGCGTCGGTGATTTATTTTATCCTTATCTATGTCTTTTCGAACCTGGGTGCTTTTGGGGTGGTGTCGCTGATCAGCGCGCAGACGGGGCGGGAGGGCATCAATGATTATAAGGGGTTATATGCCAGCAATCCGATGTTATCCTGGGTGATGGCCATTTCTTTGTTTTCCCTGGCAGGTATTCCGCCTACGGCGGGGTTCTTTGGTAAATTCTTTTTGCTGATGGCGGCTGCGGGGAAGGGGAATTATGTATTCATCGGCATTGCCGCGCTGAACATGGTGATCTCCCTGTATTATTATCTGCGGGTGATAAAAGCTATTTTCATGGATAGCCAGCCGGAGCCGATGGGAAAACTAAAAATAGGGCTATTGCCCGGAATAGCCTTTCTGGTTTGTCTGGCGGGTGTGGTGTTGACGGGGTTGATGGGATGGATCTATGATTATATTTATTCATTGAGTATAGGGTTTTAACTGGGCGGAGCCCAGGTTTCAATAAGATATATGGCTATCAATCAAAATCATTTATTCGAGGAGCTGAATGGGGTGAAATGCGCCATCGTGGAAAAGAATGTGCCGCCGGCGAGGGTGGAGTTTCTGAGGGGGGTTTTGGAGTATAACGGGTTTACGGTAGTAGTGGTGGGGAGTCCGCCCCCGAAAGGGGTGGCGGCGGGTGAGAGTGTGGCGGCGGGTGCGAGTGTGGCTTCGACGCTGCCTGAGACATTTACGGTGGGGGTAACGGATGTGATGTTTAACGCGGTGAATGCTGTTTTCGGGCGGTTGTTGAAGATACCGGGAGGGCATATCGTGACATTAGCCTATTGGCAGCAGCGGGAAAATGAGCCGAATGATGAAAAACCGTATTTTGACGGGAGGTGAGGGGATAACCTAGCCTTTTGCTCCGTACAAAGCTTTGGGCAAGGCTCTGCAGGCTGGAAACTGGATAAAATGCCGCCTGACCTCGAGACGGATTTCGCGCTTAGCTCTCTTCCTACGTATATCCGCGACAGCGCCACAGTTTATTTATTAGATCCGGAGAAGGGCTTTTACGTGGCACGCCAGGGTACAAACGGGTTCATTTGCTTCGTTCTCAGGACCTATTGGGAGTTGGCTGAATTCCGACAGGACCTCGCCAGTGCCATATGTCGGCAGAAAATGCGCCGTTGCTAAAAAGGCTTATTGCGTACAGGGCTTATTTTGAACCCGGGCCGGATGGAAGCATCATTAGGCCGAAGTTTTGGTCTATGTGTTGGTTTAGCAAAGCGCTATGCATTCTACTGAAATCAAAATTCCGGCAGGGAAAGGCATCACCTGGGGGGTACTTCGCGCGGGCGGGTTTTCGGGAAAGAACTCGCCATAGACTTTGTTGATTTGGCTAAAGTCATTTCCGGCAACCATAAAGATGGTTGTTTTCACGATTTTGCTGAGGCTGCTGCCCGCTTCTTCCAAAATGATCTTGATGTTTTGAAAACATTGCCTCGTCTGATCTTCAAAGCTATTACTCACAATCTGTCCGGAATGGAGGTCCAGCCCAGGGGTACCGGATACGAAAATAAATTTGTCGGTTATTACCGCTTGTGGAAAGGCCTGACTCATCCGGGGAGCCTTTGGCGTGATGAACGGATAAATAAATAGCCCCACAATAAAGTTAGTGTAGAAAGCCCCAGACATGGTAATTTAGTGAATCGTTTGGGCGGCCATATTTAGAACTACTTTAATGACGACAGAACAACTGACAAAAGAATTTGAACAGTCAAGCGGACAATTGAAGTCCTATATCCTGCGGATGACTGCAAGTGTTGCAGACGCGGAAGACATCGTTCAGGACACTTATATTAAGGCAACGGAAAAACTCGATTCTTTCAAAGGAGAATCTTCCATAAAAACATGGTTATTCGCTATTGCCTCAAATCTTGCGAAAGACAATCTGAGAGCACGGAAACGCTGGGTCGAGAATGTAACTGACATTGCAAAAGCTGCTGCTCTTTCCGATTCCGAATTCTTTCAGGAGGCCATGCACATCAGGGCAACTTCACCACAGGGACAATTTGAAATAAAGGAACATATTGCTTTCTGTTTTACCTGCATTGCCAAATCACTGCCGTTGGAGCAGCAAATCAGCATTTTGCTGAAAGAGGTTTATGAATTTAAGGTCAATGAAATTGCACAAATTCTTGACACTACGAAAGCAATGATAAAATATTACTTGCATACGGGCAGGTCAAAAATGATTGATGTTTTTGAAGGCAGGTGTGCATTGATAAACAAGCAGGGTGTTTGTCATCAATGCTCAGAGCTTAATGGTATATTTAATCCTAAGCAAGAATTTCAGCAAGAGGTGATTAAAATTGATATGGCCAGAGAAGCTGACAAAGCCGATAAAGAGCATTTATTCGACTTACGGATGAAAATTTTACGAGGAATCGACCCCTTTGAATCCAATGCTTCCGAGTTGCAACTCCATCATTTAGAACATAATAGGAAGATAATGGAAAAATATTTAGAAAAAGTTGTGGATTAGCCTATCGTTTTGTGTTGCAAAAACGTCAAAGTTTGACAGATCATTTGGCAAATCGCCGGCCTGCAAAGGGGCCAAATGGGTTAGCATACTAAAATAAAGTAAAATGAAGATCGTAAAAGTGACCTACACAACAAAACCTGAATTTGTAGAACAAAACAGGAAAAATATAGAGATCGTCATGGCTGATTTGCAGCAATCAAATCATGCAGGCATCTTTTATCATACCTGTTTGGGGCCTGACGGGAAAACGTTCACCCACACAGCATTTTTCAAATCGGACGAAGACCGGAAATTGCTCAATGAATTAACTTCTTTCAGACATTTTCAAGAACAACTTAAAGCTAGCGGACCTGAGGCTCCGCCCAAACAGGAGTTGCTAACCTTAATAGGATCGTCGGCTACTATTTTTAAATGACAGTACAAAATTGATGAATAATTTGAACTTATAAAGCATGAAAAATAAGATCGGAACAAAGGAAAAGCCCTTGAGTTTAAAAACGCCGCCCTTGACTTCTGCCTATACGATGCATGTGGCGGAAAGGGATGGCAAAGAGGTTTTAGTTTGCACAGTGGGTAAAACGATTTTGCTTTATGATTATCGTTGCCTTACAGATCTTCACGCCATGCTTAAAACCCACGGTGACTGGATGGAACTTGGCAGCGCGGACGAGCAAAAGCCTGCAAAAGAGGGTACTGTTGAAGCATGGGGCCGTTCAGTGGAAAACCCTGTCGGCGGTTGGTATGGTTTAAAGAAAGGTCTTCGTGGACGGTTTGCAATGTATATTCCGCCATTAATGGAAGCGTTGGGGCTTGCTGAACTGACACATGAGGCAAAGGGAAATAAGATGAGGGCGAATTGATTTGCCCGGGAGGCAGGTAAGATCTGGTAATACGGGATTTGCCGGCTTTTGATGACCTGGTTTAGCAAAGCGCTATGCATTCTACCGAAATCAAAATCCCGGCGGGGAAAGGCATCACCTGGGGGGTACTTCGCGCGGGCGGGTTTTCGGGAAAGAACTCACCGTAAACCTTATTTATCACACTAAAATCATTGCCGGCCACCATGAAAATGGTGGTCTTTACCACATTGCTAATGCTGCTGCCGGCCTCTTCCAAAATCATCTTGATGTTTTGAAAACATTGCCTGGTCTGATCTTCAAAGTTATTACTCACAATCTGTCCGGAATGGAGGTCCAACCCAGGGGTACCGGATACGAAAATAAATTTATCGGTTATTACCGCTTGTGGAAAGGCCTGGCTCATCCGGGGAGCCTTTGGCGTATTGAAGTTTTTGCTTCCTCCCATATAGTAATTTTTAAAAACTGTCTTATTGACCCGAGGGGTTACATATTGCAAATATAAGCATAGGAAGGACATGCTTGATGAAATGGGGAGCAGTTTTGCCAAAGAATACTTTGGAAAATTATATATTTTTACAATAGGTGAAGAATTTAAATTAAAATTTTAATACAATGGAGTATGTTGAACATGACTATGCCGCTTCTGAGATCGAGTATAAAAATTTTCTTTCTCCCTCTATAACAAATGCTATTGCGTCCCTTGACCTGAAAAACGACAAGCTTATATTAGATGCCGGCTGTGGTCCCGGGGCAACTTTGTTACCTCTTTTGAAAGGGACAAAAATGAAAGGCAATATCGTAGGAATGGATGCATCAAAAGTACACCTGGAGAATGCGCAAAAATTAATTAAAAAAAATCGGACTGAACAAAAGATTTCTCTGATAGAAGCTAACCTTTTCGAAAAATTTCCCTTCGATTCCAATACATTTGATCTTGTATGGTTTTCTGATGTATTATTTCCCGATGATACAGGAGACCAAACATTTACTATTTTAAGTGAGGCGAAAAGAGTACTAAGACCCGGAGGCAGAATTGCAATATTTTATGGTAATTGGCTGAGGCTCCATTTGCTTGAAAGTTACAGTGAAATTGAGCATGCTATTTCAATGGCAAACGAACAATGTAAGTCTAATCAGCGAAAATGGATTCCGGACCTTCATCCTGAAAACGGGCTGAAATGGCTTATGGACATACAAATGCTGAATTGCAATGTTTCCTTTCACGATACTACTTATCATGCTCCTCTTTCACCAAGAATTAAAAATTACATTGTTTGGCATTTTCAAAATATTTATCAGAAAGCAATTGACTATTATTTTAGATCCACCGGCAATAATACATTACTCGAAACCTGGAGAGATATTATCGATCCATGTTCAAACTCTTTTATACTGGAAAGGCAAGGGTACTATTGCAGAGCCTCTCCAATGCTGTTTGCTGGCAATAAACCATAGCAGCCCATAGAATTGATGTCCTGTGGGCTGCTTTACTTGTTGGAGCAGTGTCTGTAGTGAGAATGGGACCTCGTTTGAACACTTAATGGCATTTATAGCTGTTATTGAGCCAATTATGGAAGCGGAGACATTATAATGTTGCTGTCCCAGGGTTCACACTTTATTCAAATCCCCGGTTGTACCTACTGCGATATTTCAAAGGCGAAAAACCGGTCACTTTTTTAAATATGATCCGGAATGCTTTAGCATCGGTATAACCGACCCTATTCATAGCTTCATTTACATTAAGCCTGGTGGATTCAAGGCTTTTTTTTACCGCTTCAATTTTTACCCGTTGTATATACTCCATCACCGTATTGCCAGTAGCTTTCTTAAATCGCCGTTCCAGATTCCTGCGGCCCAGCGATAACATATCAGCCAATTCACCCACCGGTATTTTAGAGTGAATGTTGGCCTCAATAAAATTCTGAACTTTTATGACATCTTCATCCTCATGATCCCTTTGTCCTCTGAATATAATAAAAGGCGATTGGCTGTTCCGGTGAATATCTATCTCGAAGCCTTTTGAACAGGTGATAGCCATATCCCTGCCCGCATATTTTTCAATAAGGCATAAAATAAGATTTAGCCATGAATAGCCGCCGCCACTTGTGTAAATATCTTTTTCATCAGTAATAATTTTATGTTCCAGCAGGTTTATAGTTGGAAACATTCTTCGGAAATCATTTGCAAACTCCCAGTGGGTGGTGCAGTTTCTGCCTTTTAGAAGACCTGTTTGGGCAAGCAAAAAGGCACCGATACACAATGACGCGACGGATGTACCTTCTTTATATTGTGTTACGATCCAGGAAAGCATATCCTGGTTTGCAGAAAATATTTTCTTAAAATCGCCATGTACAGCCGGGATGATGATGAGATCGGTATGGAATACTTCCTGTATCAGCACATCGGGGTATATTTTGAACAACCCTTTTTTAATGGTTGTATCCTTTTTCTGGCCGACCAGGTGAATGTCAAATATGGGAGATTTGCCTGATTTGGCCAGATGTTCATTGACCCTTGATAAGACCTGGTGTGCCCCTTCAATATTCACCAAGCTGCAATCACCTTCAGGTACTAGAATAGAAATATGTTTCATAGCGTGAAGGTAAAAGGATTTTTTGTCGTAAACAACCCCTAAAATGGTCGGAATTTCATGTTTTTAGTACCAGTTTGCTACAGTACATTTGATGGCTGCGCTAACAGCAGACTTTATCACCATGAATAAGACAATTGAAGAGACGGAAACCGGGCGCGGAACACTCCCCGGCATCATTCGTAAGTACTATGGAGCTTATGAATCGAAAGACAGAGCGGTATTGGATGGCTTACTGACCGATGATTTTACCTTTACCAGCCCCAATGGCGATGATCACATTGATTTAGAGAAATACTTCGAAAAATGCTGGCCTGAGGCCGATAAGATCGACAGGTTTGATGTGTACAAAGTTATCGGGAATGGAGATGACGCTTTCGTAAGATACCGGTGCCTAACGACAAGCGGGCGATCATTTCTAAACGTCGAGTATTTTAAATTTGAAAACGGAAAAATAAAAGAGATTGAAGTCTTTTTTGGAGTCGGGCAGGGATTCCCTTCCAATGAAGGTTAGATGATAAAACAAGAAAGGATACTTATGATTGTTCGATTTAATGTCCTGAAGGCGTTCGGCGTCTTTTTTATCCTGATCGCATGTGGTGGTTTTTTTTGCCAGGCACAGCAAAGGTCGCAAGATGATTCACTGGTAATTAAGCTTGGAAATGGGTTTGTTTCGGACACGGCGAGCGTTAATGGCACAACAATCCATTATGTACGTGGTGGTACCGGTCCGGTCGTTATCCTTGTCCATGGATTTCCGGAGGACTGGTACGAATGGCATAAAATTATGCCCCGGCTGTCGAAGAAATTCACGGTAATAGCGGTTGACCTGCGCGGTATTGGTGGGTCAAAAGCGACTCTGGCTGGCTATGAGAAAGCAAATATGGCGGAAGACATTCATCAGCTGATAGTGCATCTAAAGCTGAGACGCGTGTACATTGCCGGTCACGACATTGGCGGAATGGTCGCTTATGCCTTCCTGCGTAGTCACCCCGAAGAAACACGGGGCACGATGATAGTTGATGTTGGACTTCCCGGCATTTCGCCGTGGGAGGAAGATAAAGTAAATCCCGCCCTCTGGCATTTTTGTTTTCATCAAACGCCGAAATTGCCGGAACAGTTGATAGCAGGCCGGCAATTTATTTACTTCCGTGAAGCAATGTTCGACCGCTGGTCGTTAAACAACAAAGCCGTCACTGATGCCGACGTGACCCATTATGCCGATTCCTACGGAGCTCCTGAACAGTTACGGGCCGGATTGGAGTTTTACCGGGCCTTTCCGGCAGACGAAAAATTCAATTCGGCGCAACAAAGCAGGCTTGATGTGCCAATAGTACTGGCGGGCGCCGACCATAGTGTGGCACCAAATCTTCCGCGAATCGCCGAATCTTTGCGGAAAAATGGGTGTGCAAACGTAACGATCGAGATAATCGCGCAAAGCGGGCATTATGTAGCTGAAGAGCAGCCGGAAATCGTTGCCGGGCTTATCGAACGCTATGCAATGGCAGTTATATTTTAAACAACTACAAATGAAAACCTTTAAACGTTCTGTTCAATTCGTGATTGCCTTAATGATTATTTTTCCCGCTGTGGGTTTTGCGCAGCAATCCCAGGATTGGCATCTTGAAAAAATGCCGGTCGATCTGGAGCACGACTTTGCATTAAGCGCGCTTCCTCCGCGTTTACGGGCAGACGCCACTGTTTATTTGTTAGATCCAGAAAAAGGTTATTATGTGGGTCATCAGGGAACAAATGGCTACATCTGCTTCGTTTTACGGACGTCCTGGGAATGGGCCGAGTTCCAGGATGATCTATGTGTGCCAATCAGCTTTGACGCCGAAGGCGCAAGGTCGATATTTCCCATACACCTGGCTGTGGCGGAGATGAGGGCTTCCGGAAAATACCGGCCGGAACAGGTCAGAGATTCCATCAAGAGCGGGATCATCGCCGGAGTATATAAGGCGCCCGCGAAACCCGGTCTGTCCTATATGCTGTCCCCGGTTTTTCGGCTATACCCCGGGTCGACCGATAAGAGACAACCCGTTACAGTCAGCATGCCTCATTATATGATTTACGCTTCGTATATGAACATTGATAACTGCTCCTACAAAGTGGGCACCGATGGGATGAACATGTCCACTCCGGACAGTGACATTATGGGGGATGGAAAAGGTCCGTATAACTACATTATTTTACCGGCCACCGATAAGGAAAAGGCAATAATCCTTGAAGATAACAAAGACCTGTTGGCAAGGCTTGTTGCGTACAAAGCCTACTTTGCGCTGTCACCGGGCAGTGGAAATGACCATCACCACTAACCAGTCCTCAACGCTTATGAAACAAAGCTCCCTGGCCTTGTTGCTATTTAACCTGACCTGCTTTTATGACGAGTTCCCGTCCTATAAGGGAAAACCATCCTGGTTTATTGCTCGCATAGCTTCCGCAGCAGGAAGGTTAGAAGTACTAATAGTACGCTAAACTGGGGTGGAATAAACTTCCGGCTTGCATAAGATTTATCGGTCACGCTTCCTGGCCTCCGAAGGTTCATTTAGCTGATTACCAGGAAACCACTGATTGGGGCCAAAGAATACTTCTATCTCCTTTATTTTCCCGTATTATTAGGATAACCCATACCTGGGCCAAAGAAACATACAAACTCCTTTATTTTACCATCTTTTAATGTAAAATACTCGGTGTTCCAGAATACTTTGCCGCTTAGCGTCCAGCAATGATAGTTCACAAAGACATTATCTCCATCAACCACAAGCTTATCAATATCAAACTTTTTGATGTTGGCGGAATTTGGCCAGCACCTTTCCTTATATTCTTTTATATCAATAGAAGGAACATCAACCGGGCTGCCGAAAGTAAATCCTTCGGCGAGAACGGAGTTCAACATGTTCCAATCTTTTTTCTCATAAGCGGTATAAACCGTTCTAACTATTTTTTCGTTTTGAGTATTGGCTGTCTGGTCCGGAGAAGTCTGGGCAAATCCTGCCATGCAAGACATAATAAGGCATACAAAAAGCACGTTGCCAAAGAGTTTAGTCATTTTCATAATTTTTTGTTTTGTGTTATGGCCATCGGCCAAAGCATCAAATTAACATAATGTTTTGCGCAACTGCAAGGTTTTCAATGAAAATGTGTTTTCAAACATATAGATAGCGGGATACAAAGTACGATCAGCACCCAGGTTTTACAGGAATTGGCAAGCGGTTATTGGACTCTCATGATTGATGTTTTTATAGAGTACCTGATAATATTTTGGTAACTGTTAAATCTGATCATTTAAATGATGTTAAAAATTTGTATGTAACTGATATGCCGGCGTAACTCAGATCTTTAAAGGGCGGCTCTTTGGTTTAAAAGCCGCCCCCTACAAATTTGGTAGCTACTAAGTATAGTTATTTGAACGCGCCTCCGGTATATCCTTACAACTTTAATCCATCAAATTCACCCAAACGTTCGGCGGAATTCGGCGCCCTTGCCCTGTCACCCGAGGCCAACTTTTGAGAGTAAGCGCGAAAGGCGAATATTTTAAAACGGCTACTACTCTTTTATTTTCCCGTATTATTAGGGTAACCCTGGAAAACTTCATGCTCCGTTCGGGGCTCCTCTGTCCCGAAGAGCAACTCATCGAAGCCCCAACGAACCCTGAAAGGATAGTACGGCTGGAGAAATTCCTTATTGGCCGGATGATCCAGAGTGAGCCGGACAAGCTCGCCCTTGCCGTACTGGCCCTGATCCACCAAAGCAAGGGCAATATCCGTATCAAGGACCTCGTTCAGCAACTGCATACCAGCCAGAGCCTGCTGGAAAAACGATTCCCCGCGGCAGTGGGGGCCTCGCCTCTACTTGACCGCAAATCGGCTCTGCCCTGCCCTCCATCCCTACTTCAGGCCGTTGTTTTTGATGCCGGTGAGCACCTCCCTTTAACCATTTACGTGTTCAGTCTTGGCAATTACTTGTTCGGCAATGAGAATCCTGGTTCTGATTACGACATTTGAGTCAATAAAACTCAACACGAATGAATACTTCTATTATTTCACTTTTGCTTTCTTTTTCCCTGCTATCCGCAACACCTGTTGGCCGCGCCGGAAAATGGGTCAGCCCCACGGCATTTCATACCTACGTTGAAATAGTGGGGAAAAAGCAGGGCCAACTGAAGCCGCAGGAATCGAAGGGCAAAAGAGACGGCACATGGATTGAAGTCATGAGCTATAATTTCAACGGCGATAGGGCAGGTGATCCGACCGTTGGCGGGCATGGCAATGGTACACAAAAATACAATCCACTCAATATTACTCGAAAGCCGGACGACATCTCCCCAAAGCTCATGGCAGCCTTCAAAGACAAAGAACCACTTGAAATTAAGATTGTGAAGGTGACGGATGACGAAAAGCAGACGGTGATGTCAACAATTATCCTGCACAACGCCACAATTATCTCAATGCTAAACAGCGGACAATCGGAGACTTCGACATTTGTCTACAAAGGCTACGATCAACAGCAACCAGTACCATGAAAAGAAGGGTTGGCTCACTTCGATCAGCTTATAAGTGAGCGGCCGGGTACATAAATTTAAATTGGAGGGAAGGGGTGAAGCCACTAATTGACCTTATATGCCCTCTGTTCTTTTGTGCGGAGCGACCGGATATGTGTCACCTTGATTTTCGATCCTGCCTGCCACAGGTGGTAATTCCGCTGCGGGTTTAACCAGAGCTCGGGGGTGGTATTAAAGGCTTTGCCTAGCCTTAAGGCCATTTCAGCGCTCACCCCCATATGGCCATTGACCAGTTGGGAAACTGTTTTCCGGGCAACGCCCAGGTTATCTGCAAGGGCAGTTATGCTGATTGTGAGCGGATCGAGGTGCATTTCCTTTAGAAATTCACCCGGATGAACAGGAGGCATTTTTTGTTGTAGCATTTACAAGTATATTAATGATAATCAAGGTAGTCTGCCAGGTCAGCACCGGGATAGTTTAAATCCTCCACTTTTTCCGCGCCATTAAAGCGCGGAACGCATGGCGGGTAAGCCGGGTGCCTCATAAAGGAAAACCCAGGGCCGCCCAACTCGCGGTGAAGACAAAATATAGGGCGAGCGCCAGTATATAGGGGTTGTAGTTTTCGCCTTTTCTTTTGTCGGCGACAATCAATAAACCAATAATCAGGGCCCCTGCAAGGACGGCGATGGCATGGGTATAGACTTGTTTTAACCCCAGCCAATAGCCCAATGTTCGCCCAAATGTCGGTGGAATGAATTCAAGAAAAAGGCAAATCATGTAACGCATATGGAAGCCGACGTTGCCTTTGTGAATATAAAAGATGGCCAGTGAGTAATAAGCGACAATGGAAAGGATTCCCGTAAAAGAAGTGAATAATGATCTAAGACTTTGCAGGGAGGTTTGTTTTTGCTGAATACCTTCGATATATTGTTGGCGCATGACGGCCATGCAGGTCAGGATAAGCAGTGGGACTATAACATAGGTTGCTTTTCCGATGATCTTATGGGTATTGTATTTTTTGTAGCGAATCAGGAGGGGCTGTGCTATCATGATAAATACCCAAAGCAGTAAAATTATTGTATGAACGTGTACAATTCCTGTAACAGAGGGAAAGGTTGGGAAAAGGGAGAAGTACGGATAATAAAACCCCAGTGCGACGAAGATCACCAGAGTCAAAAAATAATAACCGATATTTTTATAATACTTGTTCACGTTGTTGAAAATAAAAGAATTCGATAAGATGGAGAGGATTAATCGACGGAAGGGTACTTAAAATCGCTGAAAATGAAGCATTCGCGATATACCGCGTTTTGTGATTTCGAAAGCAAAAAATAGTCTCATAATAAATTGAATATCAAATTATTATGGGACTTCGGTAGCGGGAATGCTACTTAGTTTGAACACCTTCAGGTTTTACTGGCAGTAATTGAGTCAGTTATAGGTAATTGAAATAGATAATAATATCTATTTCAATGGCTTGATACAGCTGTGAATATTGTAATACTTGTATAGAAGTATGTAACCCGAACCGGTTTCATATACCTCATCTTTGTTAAGGAACTTCCTTTTTGGATTGTCTCAATTATATGGTGGTTTACATAGAACGTCATCCGTTATACCTGCATGCAAATATAGATAAAGGCAAAATGAGGACTTTTAGAGTTTCATGCAATGTTGGAATAATAAATGGTGTCATCGCAGTAGCAGTTTCGTTTTTCTTACCGCTTTTGTCATTTATCATATTGCTGATACGGCCGCTGACCAATTATTTTGTGAAAATGTTTTACAAGTTAAGGTAGCACTCCGGTGTAATTAAGAATTACATGATCCCGAACCGGTCGCGGAGCGAATCGCGGTAGGTGCTACCAATAGGGATCTTTTCGCCATTAACAATAAGCTGATGGACTTCGATCATGCTGATATGCCTGATACCCACCACATATGATTTATGTACCCGGATAAAATCCGCTGCCGGTACAAGGTCAAAAATGTCACCCATATTTTCACGGATCAGTATATTTTCGTCTTTGAGGTGAACAGTAATGTAATTGCCGTCCTTTTCCAGGTATAGTATCTCGCTCACTTTAACCCGGTAGGTCTTCGACCCGCTTTTGATAAACACGGCAGCGCCTTGATCCGGACCGGTCGTATTTTTTGACGACAATGCCGCCGCGGCTTTATTGATGGCCATAAGGAAGCGCTCAAAAGTTATAGGCTTCAGCAAGTAATCCAGCGCGTTCAGCTCATAACTTTCCACGGCGTATTGGCTGTAGGCGGTAGTGAAAATGATTAGAGGCCGTGGCGACAAGGTTTGGAGCAGTTGCATGCCGCTGATATCCGGCATATTGATGTCGAGGAAGATCAGGTCGACCTT
>Ga0302179_10001315_pt1 | contig 15098 bp, 16 predicted proteins | sample I_Palsa_E3_1_FD_198788 | JGI IMG/M metagenome (GOLD analysis project Ga0302179, IMG submission 198788) | Peat permafrost microbial communities from Stordalen Mire near Abisko, Sweden - I_Palsa_E3_1 | ecosystem: Environmental > Terrestrial > Soil > Palsa > Peat permafrost | place: Sweden...
TAAAACCGCTTGCCAGTGACGCTATCAAAGAAAGCATTCCCCTTGACAACAATGGGATTCAAACTAGCATTCACAACGGCCGCCAGAACACCCACAACACCCGCAAAATAAGTAAACGAACGCATCCCCAAAAAGTCTTGGCGTTTTTGAAAGAATTGGAACCCCTTATCGTCAAAAGGACACGAGATTTAACGAGTGACGCGGAATATATCTCACCGAGACAAAGAGAAGTGGAACGACTGATGTGAATGTATGTATGGCCGAGACAAGGAGCCGATGAAATCCTCGCAGGGGACTGAGCGAACGGAAGGCGGGTTAAAAAAATCCCAGTTGTGGTGCCAAAGGGGGCAAGTGTGTGTGGTGGTGGACGGCAGAGTCGCGAATTTTACTCCTTGATTAGACGGCTGGCGTTTGGGGGACAGCGGCTGGAATGGATGTTTTGATTCGTGGTTGGGGGGTATTTTTAGGAGGCTTGGCCGGGCCAATTTACGTCATGCGGAATAACATGTCAGCCGAGGAATTAAATCCCATCCCACGCGTTTGAATTGGTCAATTGTTGCGAGGTAACGTTCATTGCGATGACTGCCACCAGCAGGTGTCAAAGGACAAGCAAGATGGTCTGTGATTGTGAGATTAGAGTTGAAATTTGGGAGAGTCGGTGTTGAAGTGCCTACGAATTCAATGTCTTGGGATGAGACTCGTGTCTTGGGATGACGGGGGCGTGTGACGTGCCAGTTCAGGGCACAGGTCTTGTAACAATATCCCCCTGACTTTCCTGAACTTTGCGAAACAGAAACCCTTGCTGCAATGAAACATTGAATTGTCGGACATCGAGTTATGGTATGGGGACACGGTAGGAACCTCGTTGAATTAACGGAAAGCTTGCCTAGTGAATAGTTAACGAAGACAGTAGTCCATCGATCGAATCTCGCACATAATGTTGTCAAAAGCTATCTTCAGATATCAAGTGCTGGTGGAGACTGGATAACCTCTCTTCTCGGTCACTTGGATACCTTGTCATCCCTTGGACCCTGAACTCTGAAACAAAATTTAGCGCAGAGTGACATCTCCCCGGCCCTCTCGGGGTTTCTTGCATGGAGGTGATATCCAAGGCCCAACCGCTGATTGATTGAGAACGAACTTCCTCCCAGCCCCTGGAAATGAACGAACTTCCTTCGGTCCCGTCGAACCAAGCTTCTCTAACGGAAAGCTTATATTCTCCGTCGCGACGCAACGTAGATAAGTTGCAGTGCTCTCCCATCAGTAACTACTCCATCTTCACGTTCATGACACCTTGACCCACGGCCCTTCCAAGTAACTACAGCCGAATACTCCACCACGCCAGGATCTCGGTACAAGAAAGGCAGCTATCTGCGTGGGTGTTTTATTCATTGGTCCGGAGGCTGCAGACCATACAGACAGGGGGCTAGTGTATTCGAACTGCGATGCAGACGACGTTACAGAATAAGGAGTAAACGCGCCATGTCTCCGAATACGTATACGTATTTTTCAAACAATTTGCACCAATTTCGGAGGCTCCAACTTTTACAAATGCGTTGATTATGATGGGACAGACATCTCTTCAGCTGCCTTAATGTCTACTTCGATCGGAAGGCGGATACCTAAGAGCGTTGGGTGACACGAGCTGGCAGACCCCTTTTTGTGACCAAAGCTCGGGAACGGTCCAAGCGGGTGCCTCGGTTCGAATGCTACTCGTTAGAAATCGAGTGACACATGACGATCAACGGGGCCCATGGGGAAGTCTCCGAAAATCTTGAAATCATGGGAGAGACCGACGAACGTTGTGATTGGATCTGCGGGACGCGTTTAGGCCGCTTTTCAAAACGGGGCAATTGCAATTTTCACCAAAAAAAATCCCGGAGGCTGCACAAGGAAAGTCCCGCCGTAGAGTGGGTCGAAGACTGTGTTGATGGAAGAAAAGGATTTATTTAAGACTTTAAGGTTATGAAGTCGTTGGTGAGAGACGTTTCGCCCCTGACAATTTAAATAAGTGTAATTGGTGATGGTGGAAAAGGGGTGACGAATTGGCATCTGCATTCATTCATTATTGGAAAAGGGGTTAAACATGAGAGAGCAGAGGTAAATAACGGAACCGCCGTCATGGTGCTTGGCGCGGTGTGTGTGGCTGGATTAGCCCGGAATCAAAAGAGAAATAAGAAAAGAAGTAAAACGGGATTTTAACTGGTGGATATCTGCCTGCTGACGTGAGAAGGCCATTTCGGCGCTGTATGTGATTGGACCACAGGGTAGAATCGTGTCAGTTTGAGTGGTGACCCGTAAGTTTAGGCCGCCGCCCGTTTTTGCTGTTGTTGCAAGCAACTACCGCCGCCGCCTCAAATCCACACACGCCTCTCCCCTAAGCGGCCGCATACGAAACCGTTCCGACTATTAGACCACCACAACCACAGGCCACACTACACTACACTATATTAGTCTGTGGATTGCATTCCGCCTGCAGCCAGCGACAGCGACAGCGACAGCGACGCTTTGCAGAGGCCAGCCCAAGGCAACCGCTGCCCAATCCAATTCGCCTTTGGACGATTTGCCTGTCTGGGTGTATCGGTGGAGGGACCTGCTCGCTCTCATTGGTTGGTGCATCGAAGGTATGTGTTTCTTTGTTCTTGCTTGCTGCCCACACCGCCCGTCCCTCCCATCCCTCCTCTCTCGCTTCCTTAGCACATCGCAGGCAGCAAAGGAACTCCCAGGGGCTGGTTGCTGTGACATCCACACAACACCCGAGCTGAGCGCTGCTGCTTCCTTTGTCTGCCTCCATTCATTCATCAATCTTGTCTCTGCCCGGCGCTGTCTATCGCTCATCCAACTGACATTGTTAGTCGTAGTAGTAGTCTAGACGATCGCGACTAAACTACACACTCCACGCCGGCCGCCCTACGCCGTCTCCTACAAAAAGGCAATTCTCAGAATTCCACGAGTGTCCTTCGGGGACGTTAAATCAGAGTCGAGATGGGTTGTGGAATGAGCACAGAAGACAAGGCGGGGAAGCAGAGAAACGAGGAGATTGAAAACCAGCTGAAGAAGGACCGCATGCAATTGCGCAACGAGATCAAAATGCTTCTTCTCGGCGCGGGAGAATCGTATGTCCCCTAGCATACAAACGGCTAACCGGACTAGAGGCAAGAGTACGATATTGAAACAGATGAAGCTCATCCATGAGGGTGGCTATTCACCGGATGAACGAGAGTCCTTCAAAGAAATCGTCTACTCAAATACCGTGCAGTCCATGCGCGTCATCCTCGAAGCCATGGAACAAATGGAAATCCCTCTCGACGAACCCCGCAACGAATACCATGTCCAAACCGTATTTTTGCAACCAAGTCAAATTGAAGGGAGCAGCTTACCGCCCGAGGTAGGCGTCGCAATCAAGAGTTTATGGAGCGATCGAGGTGTCCAAGACTGTTTCCGCCGAAGTCGAGAGTTCCAGCTCAACGATTCTGCCAAATAGTACATCCCCCCCAAGAATAAGTTAACGGTAGCTACTTCGATTCAATTGATCGGATTGCACAACCAAACTATCTCCCCACAGATCAGGATGTATTACGCTCTCGTGTAAAAACCACCGGTATCACCGAAACCACCTTCATCATCGGCGATCTTACCTACCGCATGTTTGATGTCGGAGGACAACGTTCCGAGCGAAAGAAGTGGATCCATTGCTTTGAGAATGTCACTACCATTCTGTTCCTTGTTGCCATCAGCGAATACGACCAGCTTTTACTGGAAGACGAGACTGTGAATCGGATGCAGGAGGCGTTGACTTTGTTCGACAGTATCTGCAACAGTCGGTGGTTTGTCAAGACTAGTATTATTCTGTTCTTGAACAAGATCGATCGGTTTAGAGAGAAATTGCCATTGAGTCCAATGCGCAATTATTTCCCCGACTACGAAGGTATATCTGTTGACAGCAAGTCTGACTTCAGGCGGTGATGATTATAATGCAGCATGTGACTATATCCTGAACCGATTCGTGTCACTCAACCAATCCGAAGTAAAACAAGTATCGCATTATTCCATCCTTTCTGATAATAGATATACACCCATTTCACTTGCGCAACAGATACCACCCAAATCCGTTTCGTCATGGCTGCCGTCAATGGTACCTTCCCTAAGCGCGTCAACTAATCCCAGATATCATCATACAATCCAACCTCCGTGACTGCGGTCTCCTCTAAACCATCATCATTATCCAACCCCGCGATCCATCAAAAATAGTTTTATTATTCGTCACAAATCATGGGAAACAAGAAGGGAGGAAAGCTTTCAAGCCATTATTATCATGTTGTGTAATTGGAATATCCTGGAGATGTAAACGTGTGAAGGTTCTGTATTCATTTGATATGCTTTGTGCTTTGATTTCAAAAGGGTGTGGCGGAATGAGCGGGATACTCGTACTGAATATCTCTTTTGAAATCACTCTTGTTTTCATCATTCTTCATATTCTTTGTTCTTTTCCTCCCTAAGGTTGGCCTCATGGAATGGCGATATAGTGTTTTTGTTGCAGGCGCATGCGAATTGTTGTTGAAACATTCATTTCGAGATTTTGTGGTGGTTGTATTAGTATTATTAGTAGACTAAGTAATGAATCTTGAGGTAGTCTCGATGTTTCGTTCGCTGTGAAAGTGTCGGCTGAGGTCACAGGGCGTTTCTTGGGCTCCTTGATTCCGGCCCGAAGAGCTTCCGCTTATATTGGCGATCACCGCCAAATGCTTGTTCCTGTCGAGGGACATGACTGACCGCTCGCCGTCACCTCTGCCTCCCACCACGCCGGATGCGCGAATACAGCATCCTCTGCCGGTTCATGCGTTCCCGCCGCGCTCAATCGACGCGGTCAAGGTCTTTCGCAGCACGCTGCTCGTCACGGAAGGTCGCGACAAGGTCGTCAAACTCCTCCAATACACCTCTCGCCTAATCCTCCTCCTTTCATCCGCCCCGTCAAAACGATTGCGTCCCTTCATTTCACAAATGAGTATGACAAGAAAAGTCCTCAAATTAGGACATGCAATTTTTCCGTACCTCGAACTCACGCAAGAACGGATCCCAAAGCTTGTTCTTATTCGCGCTGTCGTGGAAATAATCAATGACTTCTGGGACGATGTGTATTGTCTTTCGAGGATTGGGTTATTACGGAGTCAGAGACTTCAGACGGTTTCGGAGGTTTGGGCCAACAGAGCTTGGATGATGGGGATTATCATGGATTTACATGTGTTAATGGAACGAAGGTCCACAATGACAAAGAAATTAGGCGCAGTAGATGAGAAGAAGTTGCTTGCTGTTGGAGTTCTCGAGAATCAGGAGCAACAAATGAGACGGAAATTACTTACGGAGGCTTATTGGATCGATATCTCCATTGTCAAATTGTTGGCAGACTTTGGGTTTTGCTGTACCTTCCCTGATGGACTGTCCTAACCGTAGCGATTGATGTGTTCCATTTAAACGTGCATGAGGGATACCAAACTTGCTTGGGCTTAGCATCAGCGATCATGAGGTATTATCCTACGCATGCCACTAACAACCAGTTTCAGCAAATTATGGGTCAAGACAAGAGATACATCCAAACCGCAATAATAAATAATAATCTATATCCCAACTATACAATTTCATGCTCATGTTCTCCACTGCCCCGATGCTCATTCAATGTCGCATCCGACCCTACTACTTCAACTTTCCCTTCCCCACTCAGAAACTTATCCGATATTACTATCGGTGTACTTTTACTCCGTCTTTCCGTGCTATGTTCAGTTGTGGCCCTGCGGGTTTCTTCGGTTAGCATGCTGTTTTGCGCTAGCTCGCGTTCTTGTGGTTTTAATTGCTTGAGGCGTTTGAGGAAAAGGGAGCGGATTTGAGGTGCACAGGCTACTGCCGCGGCTGCAGTGAGCGAGATGTTGCACCATATGGTGAAATTTGCACCCGCGATAAAGTCCTTCTGAGAGCCAATCCACGAGGAAACAATATTTGCGGCGATGACAACGAAGCCCAGACAGAAGAGGGCCGTGAGAGATAATTTGGTGGACTGCAGTTAGCTGGCAATCTCAAGAAGCGCGCACTAGCGGGAGTCGAACACGCCAGATAAGTGGCAGCGGTAGGATCATCACTGCAATCAGGACTATTTTGAGAGAAACATACGTAGGATGTCTGTGAACGTGTTGATCACGCCGTCAAAAATGATAATGGCTTCTATCTTGTATACACAACCTGAGTTAGCTTGTACGAGACGGGGGATAGTACCTCTTGGACTAAGATCCCATATCGAGGAGATAGGTGCGCACCACGACAGATTGAAAACATTCAATGCGACAAAGGCGAGCACCAGCACCACGAATACCGCATTCGCGAACCGATTCATCCATTTCCCATGCACGAGTCTCTTCATAAAACACCAAACAGAGAACTTGATGAGCCACATCGTCAACACGACGACAAAGTACAACGCAAATGCCGACTGCCATCAGATTCCATCGCAGCAAGATAAACCTTGATATATCCCAGTATATCGAGATGCATCAAAGACAGGTAAATAAATATCTCGGTCAACATTGAGAAGGAATATGCAACACCGGCCGCGACCATCAACCAATCATCAATGGTCAGAGATCCGAAGAGGTGCAATCTCGCGAATATGCGCAGCCCGATGAAGCACATCCCCACGCCGTAAAGGACACACCACGCGGCCAGCTTGCCTCCCAACGTCGCTTGCAGGTCATTGTCCATTGTGCGCTCTCTCTATCTCTCTCGGGCGTTGTGTGCTGTGCTCCTTGATGGAGGGGGGGATGAATTGTGCCTTGGAATTGGACTGTGGGCGGTGGGTTGCATAGCATTGCATAGCACTATGTAATGTGTGGTTATGCACTGTCGATCGCGGTGAGATGATCGCCGCGGGCATATTGGACGCCACGATCGAGGTGCGGCATTAGATATACCGATTCTGGTTGTGGCGTCGAGTCAATGTCGACGCCCGGTTTCGGGATCCGACAGCTCGACAGCTTTGTATTCCCGGAGACATCTTCAGCCAGCCGAAGCGCCCCAAACAAACCGCCCTGCTCCGGACAGAGCGCCGGTCCACGGACGCCCACGCATAAGGGGCTTTGTTTGGCGTCAGATTGGCTGCTGGTGTGGACCAAACGTCGATGACCGCGAGAGGATCAGTTCATTCGGTTTTCGATGATGTCCTGGCTGCTATCGCTCCTATCGTCGGACTCGAAAATGTACAAAGCACGGGACGTGTGACGGAACTACTTATTGGGAATGGATCTGTGATCACTGAATACCTTGCAGATCTCCTCGTCCAAGCTCGAACGGAGGTCCTCTTCTCAACCTGTTTCTGGGCCTCCTCAACGTCACTATCTCTCCTGCACGATGCTCTCCTCGCTCTTAATAGTCGGACGAGACGAGAATCACGCCGTGTCACGGTCAAGGTCATGTTCTCGTCTTACTCATTTCGACAAAAGTTCTTAAGCTTCAGGGGGACTAGGATATGGGAACCATCGACATGGCAACAATTGGGATTACCGGCCCCAGAAATGCTCGACGCGCTAGACATGACAGTGGTCAGTCGGTTCAAGAAACCATTTGGAGTCATGCACGACAAGTTTCTCATCATTGATCGTTCCTCAGTCATCCTGCCCAGTAGCAATATATCTTGTATCTCAACGATTTGTGGTCGCTGATGGCAGGGGAAAACTGGTACGAATTGGCAGTACGTCTGGAGGGAGATATTATCCACAACTTTTTGTCGTACTTCTTCAAATATTATTGTCCGAGTCAATCAACTATCCCGCCTCTTTCAATCGAACGCCGGACCGTACTGACATCTGATACTTTTTGCAAGAAATATAATTCCTTGTTGTATCCAATTCAATCTCCAGAACTTCCCTTGGTGTTTCTCTCACGTGGGCCTTCTCGTTGGGGAGCCTTGCCGTTCGCCCGAGTTACAACCCCAACAATCTTCCAAGTACAGGCAATAACGCGAGCTCGTCAGAGTATCTTCATTCAAACCCCTAATCTCAACTCCAGAGCTCTCCTCAAGGCCTTGAGACAAGCACTCCGCAATCAGATTGAAGTAACATTGTACCTTCCTCGCAACATGATGGTCTTGGAATCGCTGGCAACGGGGTGGGCAACGACTGCTTGGTGTGTACGCAGATTGCAGAGGTTCTCAAAGAAAGTGGGGGGAAAGTTAATTGTGGAGTGGTTCGAGGGAGATCTGAGACAGGCTTTCGTGGTGGAGAAAAGTCATGTAAAGTTTATGGTTGTGGATGAGGAATGTGTCATGGCAGGGAGCAGTAATTGTGACAGGGCGAGCGCTTGTACAAGTGGTGAAGTTAATGTGGCAATATCTGATCCGGAATTTGCGAAATCTATTTTTTCTGCGGTCAAGAGACATCAAGCGACTGGAAACACGGAAAGCTGATATTCATTTTTTGGAATAAGGAAATAGACGTGTTAATAGATATTGTTAATCTTCATGGCTATCGATCTTAATCAAGTATCTGATATCTCCATCCAGCCTCATTTATACACACCCTCGTAATCCACAATAACCCCTAGCTACAAGAACCACATGATCCCACCCTATACAGCCCAACTAGCATCCTCACTAAATAAATTAGGAGCAGTAGTAATACACCCACTATCATCTCCAAATCCCCCACCATTCACCGTCCGTCCTTCCTTGAAACCTCCAAACTCCTTTGCAAACCCGTCAAACTTGTCCTCCTGCGTGAATGGCGACAAAAACATGGGCAGAAAACTATGTGGACTCACTCCAGATTTTGTCTCCTCTTCATCGGAGAAGTTGGCTGTGCTCCAATCGAACATGGGGATCATCATTGCCGGTTGAGATGGACTATCCTGAAGAGCGAAGACGCTTTCTGAGGCTGAGTAGGGTTCGTTGTCGATTGTAGAGAGGAAGGCTTCTAGTAGATCTGTTTTTGTGGTTTCTTGTTCGGGGGAAGAGAATCGGTCGGTTAAGGTGGGTGTCCATGCTGACCCTGGTTCGAAGGACGAGGCAACGCTCTCGGTCGTGGAGGCATTGGATAAGCGGCCCGTTCTCATAAATGTGAAGTCGAAAGTGGGATGGGATGTTATCCCAGAAGACATTGGAGGCCAGGATGTAGGCACGGTGCTGGCTGGAGAGATACTCGCTACACTGGGGCTGTAGAAACTTCTCGTATCAATCTTGGATGGGATACGCGGACTGCGAGTAGGAATAGCATTGAAGCTTTGTTCCAAGATCCGTAATCGTTTCTCTTGAAGAGCATGCGACGATAATGTCTGTGGTTGACGAAGGACCTTCATAGCTGTCTGGATTGATTTGGCGCCTCCTTCGTCGATCTGGCCCGCCTTATCATAGACAAGAGCGATTTCCAGAAGCTACTATTAGTCTGATACGATGAAGGCGGTACAGATATGCAACATGACCATAATGTGAAATCGGGTGATAAACAAAGACTGGTTGGGACACTCTTTTCATGCAATGACGATAATATCGTAATGACTGCTCTGGAACTTTCAGCGAGACTGACGGTTGCTTTGATCGTGTCGTCTTTTCTCAATAGCGTGCTTGCTAGGATAGGTCGATGAACAAGTGTCTTCACCCAGTGATACACAAGAAGCAGCATTGGAGCCTGAGAATGAAAGTTCGTCGATGATGGAACGCAGTTCTGTAGGTCCAATCGGAGGTATGTCGGTAGACCATTTCGCCAATCGTTCAATTCGGTTTCAATGGCTTGGATGGTATTCATCGAGACTCGTTGGGGTGAGTAGACGTCATTGAGCAGACGTGAGAGGATCTTCGAGACGCGGTACAATGCCAACGCGGCCGACATCATGGAGAAATTTCCAGGCGGAGTGGGAAGAAACCCCATCTCAGTGATGAAATCGTCGTCACTAACGTCAGCAAGGAAGAGATACGATGGATACGTGTCAGCAGGAAACTCTGTGTCGATTTGACGGTCATCTAACATTTTCGGCAATCCTACGACTGCACTAGAAAATGCATCCATAACATACAATGACCAGAAAACGCGTTTGCGCATCTCCGTTGTTAGAGGACCAAGTTTCATCTTCTTCTGATTTCGATGAAGGCCAAGCTTCAATGCCCATCCAACTGATTGCACCTTGTACGTCCACAGAAGATCATAGTTCTCTTCAGAGAAACAGTAAAGCTGAGCAAGGATCAATGCTTTCAATCCATTCACCGATAGCTTCTGTGGAAGCTGACGAAGGAAGTATCGCGCTCGAAGGAAGAACTTGGAGTGATCCTCAGGAACCTCAGAGCCTTTGGCTATCGCATCGCGAGCAGCAATCGCAAGGACGAGCCATAACTGAGCAAAGTGAACTGGGTCCTTGGATGCTTTTTCCGTGTACATGGCTTCGAAATCCCATTGGAAGGAAGGACGATGCAGGACGGGAAAGAGAGGATGCCAGGTGTTGAAGTATGCTTGTACCAGTTTGTCGGCTGATGCTTTTGAGGGAAGGGCAAAGGATGTATTGGCATCGGTGAGATCCTCATCACTCTCGGTAGAGTTCTCCGTTGTGGAAGACTTGTAAAATGGAAGAACTTCGTCAAATTCAACACAGACGTTCTTCGAAATTTGCAGTCGTCGTTTGAATAATTCTAATGTTAACTATGAATAAGGGAAAAGTACCTAGGAATGGTCGGCCGCTTGAGCTACCCAGGAAGGAGCCATTGAAAGTTTCGTTACGTGAGAGAAGGCGATAGACATCATCGATGACTATTTCGTCGTCGGTCTCACTAGGCAGCCGTGCTTTCAAACTGATTCGCGGATTTGAGGCGTTTTCCTTGGCGGCCTTCGCCGTCGCCTCGTTGAGAGCCTTCTGTTTTGCCTCGAGTTGGGTGTTGGAATCGCGCAATTCTTTTTCCAGCGTCCTTACTCTCTGCTCCAATGTCTCTGTGTAACCGCGCGGGAAGGCCCGACGACTTAGCTTGTCGGATGTCTTGCACTCGAACCCCACATTGATACATTGTGTGCACTACAGGTCAGAAGATTCATTACACGGTGAGATACCTGAGGTAACTTTCCATCACACTTGATTTTCTTTGATCGACAGCGATCACAAGCTTGAGCTATCCTCCCGGAGGAGTGTGCGCTTGTCTTGATAATCTTCCTAACACACATCAGCAACTGTTGTCTACTAGTCGGAAGTTCGGTCCGAGGAAGGAAAGGGTCGGGCATGCGACAGGAGGAACGGAAGACATACCAGGATTGGGATCCGTCAGGCATCTTGAATCGAACCCAGAAAATAGCTCAGAGTTGGAACTGATATCAAGTCAGCTGAACTGATATGGCCAAGCGCCGGAGGGGGAATCGGAGGAGATATATAGACGGAGGATGCTAGCGGGTTTGGGTGTCGGAACGCGACGACAAGCGAAAGAGTAAGCCACAGCAAACAGGCTTCACAGGCGACAATTCCCTTGCTGCAGTAGCAGGTTGTGCGACGGTACAAGCTGCTGGGACGCTCTCCCAGTGTGCAGGAGCAATATATACAAATATTTCCCGTGAAATGAAGGACCGTTTCGTTCCGCCCACTCTCTGCAGCTGTGCTCGTGCTGTTTTCCAACCCACAAAGCTGGGGCGATGCAGGAATATATTTTGGATGCCTCAACACAACCCGTGGCCGTATTTTAATTTCTTCTTACCTCCACAAAATGCCTTGTCGCCTTGTATATAAATGTTGAGCGAGGCCCGAGTGCTCTCCCAGGCAACGTGACTCTCCAAGCTGGCTTTCTGGGTTAGGGCTTCCCCGTCAATGCCACTCGGACGAGCGGAACCGGCGCTGATTGGCCCGATCCATCTGTGGGCGGGATTGCCTACCGAACGGAATTCCAGTCATGTCATCGAACTGGTAAATGTACAATAAACTTTGCAATCGGGGGAAATAGGTACACCCCCTGCATCACATTACCAGAAAGTCAAATTCATTGCTGACTCAAACTACCTGGAGGTGGCTGTTTATGGGGGAGATCAGCAGGAACTCAAAAATGCCTACTAGAGTGGCAATGAGGGAAATGGAAGATACGATCATCATGAGGCGTTATATGAGCTCATAACTCAGCAAACCCGCCACAGAGACTTTAATACCACGAACCTTAAGAGTTTACTACAGCTCCTCCAATGCAAGCGTAGGGCACTTTAAGAACCTAGCATACGTGATTGTCTTGGCCAAGAGATGCACCATACAACCATCAAGAAATTGTCTGTTTCGTACGTTGCAACTACCCTCTCCAGATACATCAACAGACCTCAGAAATGCCTTCGCCACCAGAGTCTCAGGCCTAACATATGACAGTCCAAAATCCGGGGTGTCCGTTCTCGGGCCGGAAAATTGATTTCCTATAGCTATCTACCACATGTCTTTTATCGCCTGCTGTGCCCCTTGAAACATGAGTAGTTCTCAATTATTTCGGGGTTTAATCCTTCAATATCGGCTCCGCACGACGGTATATTCATTTCTCAAGCCAACAATCACAAGAGTCTAGCTCTCCTCATTTGTTAGCCAACCTGAAATAGACAGGTCATTTCATCTCTACTTGGAACGACGTTGAATGACACGTCCCCCTGCATTGACGATCCCACTGGAAATTGTTTGAAATTGGCTACGAGGTACCACAGCCCCGGACAACGCTATGGTATTTCTGTGCACAGCTTCCCGCCCGCGTTTCATACGTATTTTGTAAATAGCTGCAAAGTCAGCTACAAACAAGTTACAACTTCCCGATCGGGAACTTAAGACTCCTTGATCACGGTCTACTCTTTTGTCGTGATTGTGATTACTTCATGACTTCCAAGACGTAGGACACCTCCGTTCGTTATGTCGGTGCGGTTTATTGAATCACACATGCTCTCGCTCCTAATTTTTCCGGGAGAGAGAATACGCGAGTGAAGCATGAGATATCGATTTTGTTGAGCCCGGCTCCACCCGGCGGACCGAATGCCGGCGGCGAGCCTAGGCACTCCGAGTATAAACTTTTAGAGGCAAGTTTTTATTAAGGCCGAATTACAGGATTGAGTTGTGTCGATCTCAAATCTAATCCTGTTGTGTCACCCCACCCAGGAAGTGAACGGGGCCATCTGGCGACGATCAGGCGACGATGTTCCTCAGATGATCCCTATCATCTGTTCTGTCACCTGTTAGTCACCTGTCAATGAGCAAGACCTATGTTGTCTGTATGTTCCTGAATTTTGGTAAATAATGGGGAAGGATACGTCAACGTGGGATTGCATAGCGCTATACATGCCCGCAGCCCACCCCATTAACGGTTGCGCACGTGTGTCATGTCCGTGATCGCATCCCATCTCATCCCATCTCATCCCATATCTCATCCCACCTTGCATCATCATGCAATTTAGCTGACGGGTACGGACCGCTGGTGTTGAGATTGGCGCCATCAGATTTGTGATCACAACTTGTGCCGAGTTGTCTGGCTCCCCCGTAACGAATTCCGCTTTGTGGAGCCCCGAGGGAACTCGATTTAGGTTAACTGGGGATGATCTTCGCGTCACGTTGACCCAGTGCAGTCAGGTTGCATGGACTGAAACAAAAGCGATACATGACTATACGATCAATGAGTGCTATCTATGACATAAATCTTGATTTGAGTGCATCCACAGATTCAGATTGAATTTTTTGTATTGTGACATCTGCAACTGTTAGTGCGACCTGTCGTTCAGTATTATAGAGCAAGGTTGACAGTTCGTTGGCATGAACTACACGAGTCGGAATATATACCCATAGGTCGCTGTTCTGGGAGAACGATCTGCGCTGAGCGCAGGTGTGTCCAACTTAATGACCCCTTGACGCGATCGAGCGACGCCGGAATGCGTATCCGGACTGCATCAATGGCTCAAGCCCCAGAAATTCGTCGGCCCAGGGATAAGAGTCCTACAGAGAGACGACTTGAGAAGGTACTATTCTATGAATCTTCCCAGAATGCGTCCCAAAAGATATCCACCATTCTCACCTCGATATACGGCCCGACGCGTTTACGGTATGTCATCCCGGGAACGATCATCCGCGCTTTACAAATCACCAATCACAAGTGGGGACTCCGCGATTTCCGGCGACATACAAGCAGCCCCACCAACATTTCCATCCGGCAGCGTCTTCCTCACAATAGCGAACTCAAGACTTCGACTGTTGTCCTCTTCAATCACCACCATGTCCTCTGACGTCGCTCGCAAATTCGCTGCTCAGACAGTAAACTACTTTTCCGGTACCTCCGGCTTCTTCCAGCAATTGTTAATGTCCAGGCAACAAGCTCAATCGGTGTTCTCATTTGCGTCAGAATAATGAGTATCTTTCTTATGTTCTGCAGCATCCATCGACCAAGTTTCTTCCTCTCCATAAATTAGACTGTTTATGTGATACGGTACCATCCTAGTCCCCTCTGCGTTCCGCTTGTGTATGTGAATTGACGGTAGAAATCGAGCGCTTTGGCGTATCTCTCCTACGATGATGTCAAAGACTACATCGGTAACCCCTTCTCCACCCCCGAAGAAGAACGTCTCAAAAACTACCACTCAAAAGAACACCAACCCGAACCAACACTCGTCTACCTCGGCGTCGACGAGGCCAACGTTCCTCCCCCGAGCAACCTCCCCGGACACGAAATCGCCGCCAAATACCCCGGCGAAGCGTACTTTTCAATTGACGTCACGCCTGGGAATCAAAGCGAGAAATACAAGAAACCTGCGGAACAGATCATCGAGAAGGCGAAAACCAAGGGACTTGATTTCTTGACGGTTAGGATTGGGGTTAGTTTGAGTGAGGAGGAGGCGCCGATTGTGGCCATGGCGAGGAGTTTTACCGATTGGAATTTACGAAATGTTTATTGTCCTGCTTGTGGACGAAGGACTAGTATGGATCTCAGAGTATATCAGGGGGTTGATGGTAGTTTCTGTTTGGGCTGGGTCGAAGAGGACTTGTCCGCCTTCGGATCTCGCGGATGGTGAGGGATCAAAGTCTACTTGTATCTCCTCAAAGGGCATTCACAACTTTGCTTACCCACGAACGGGTATATCCTTTCTTGGAGCCATGAG
>Ga0302179_10001320_pt1 | contig 15064 bp, 13 predicted proteins | sample I_Palsa_E3_1_FD_198788 | JGI IMG/M metagenome (GOLD analysis project Ga0302179, IMG submission 198788) | Peat permafrost microbial communities from Stordalen Mire near Abisko, Sweden - I_Palsa_E3_1 | ecosystem: Environmental > Terrestrial > Soil > Palsa > Peat permafrost | place: Sweden...
CCTTTGGCATTCCTTGTGCGATCTGTTCCAGCAGAGCGCTCTTTTCCAGATCCCCATCAAGCCGGGACACCGCCTGTATAAGACCAATCCACTGGTCGTTCGTGCTTAAGCTGTCCTTCATCAGCTTAGTAAAAAGATCCTGCTTTTCAAAGCCGGCCCCCAAATGACCGATGGTTGCCAGTAAGGTATCGTAAGTTACTCCGGTTACCGGCCCCTGGTTGATAAATGTAGTCAGCAGGTTCTGTTTTTCAAAATCCGCACCAAAACGATCGACACTGCCAAGCCAGGCTATTGCCAATGTTGAATCCTTCAGCCGATCCCGCGTAAAGCGGCCCAAAAAATTCTGCCTTTCCATATCGTTTCCCTCCTCATCCATTTCTTTAAACAGGGTCGTCAGTTCATCGTTCGTCAGACTATCGCTCTTAAACAGCAAGTCCAGATAGGCCCCTTTGATCCCTTCCATTTTTATCCGGGGCAGTTCCTCCAGCAGGGCCTTGTTCCCGCCTTTTTTATAGATCCGCTCCGCCCTGCCCTCGGCGTTAAATCCCCTCGAGATCATTTTTTGCAGCACAGCAGCGATAAACCGTCTGCCGCTATCGTTTAAAGGCAGGTTATCGCGGCCGTTGTACAAGGTATAGCTGATCTCACCCTGCAGACTGCTTTCCGCCTTTAACGTCGTATCATTTTCCCGGAATTTTATATAACCGCCCGGGGTGATCCCGGTGATGGATTTTTCATCGTCGCTAAGCCTGGTCTTACCCGACCAGTTGATTTCCTCATCATAGTTGTCGCCTTTGATCACCATGGTTCCATTATTATTTCCATGATGCCCAAACCCTGCTTTGGAAAAATAGACGCTAAGCAGCATCAAAAAGAAAGCGATTAAAAAGAATGTTAGCTTCATTTCTATTGATTTTTAGAACGCCTGATAAAAAGATAGTAGGTTCCCATCCCCGCCGCAACGCTAAAAGCCATAATAGCCAGCGAGTGCAATCCGAAGGGCCCCGTAAGAGCTATGATCGTAAAACCGACGGCAATGCCGATCAGCGTGCAGGTCCATTGCAGCAGCGTATTCACCGGGTTGGTTTTGTCGGGTTGTACCAGTTGGCCGACGATGTTTTCAGCGGTTTCCTTTTCGACGATCTTGCTTTTCAGCCGGTAGTCCAGGTTCTGCCGGATCAACTGGAGGATAAAGGACGAGATCAGGTAAATGACCAGTACAATCGCGCAGATATTGACCAATTCGAAAATAAGTTCTCTGTTAATCAATGGCTCTTGCTTGTCCTGCGCATTGGCGACGATGGAGGTCAATAGAATAGCTGCTGCTATAAAGGCTTTTTTCATTTTTATTTGTTTATGATGTTGAAGACGTTTTGATATTTCTTATATAAATGCAGGATCCTCCATACCAGGATCGTCCCCGTTGCTGCCAGGATAGGATATAAAAAGACAGCCTGGATATCTGTGAATACAAAATAGGCGCTTCTCCGGAACAGCCAGGCCGGTATACCCGTCATCACAAGAATAAGCGCTGCCATCACATACCGGTAAGGACGATCGGCCTTGGGCTGCGCTGCCGTTCCCTGCTCAGTCTCCAACCGCAGCTTCATTCCCTGCTCCATTTCCAGCTTTTCCACCAGCACCGCGGCTACATCGAAATCGAATGCCGGCTTTGTTTGCTGCCGGAGACCATCCATGAGCCATGTGTAGGCTGCGACATCGGCCTGGCAGTCCGGACAAGTCCCGATGTGCATAATGCAGTCCGCAGGAGACGCAGCCCTATTCAGCACATATTGCTGTAATTCCTCCGTTGAAAGGTGCATTCCGTTCATAATTGTTCTTTTTTGTAGTTGGACAACAAACTTTCCTTCAATATTTTCCTCGCTCTGAACAGATAGTTTTTCACCGTCCCCTCGGGCAAACCCGTGATCTGAGTTATTTCCTGGTAGCTCAGGTCTTCCTGGTGATACAGACCGATCAGGGTCTGGTATAACGGCGGCAGCTGCCCGATTGCTGTCTGCAAAAGACTGTTCAGCTCCTTTTTTAGCAGGACCCCGTCGGTCTCTTCCGTCGCCCCGGGAGCGGTATACCGCCGTCCCCTTTCTATCCACTCCCAATCCCCGTCGGGCGGGACATATAACGGAACCTGCTTCTTTTGCAGCCGGTTGAGGCAGGTGTTATAGGCGATCTGCCCCACCCAGGTAGACAGTTTGGATTGAAACTTAAATCCTTTCAGGTGGTGGAAGACCTTCAGATAGATATCCTGTGCCATATCCTTACGGTCTTCCTCATTTGAAATCAGCTTGTAAACGATCTGAGCCACCAACCCTTCCGTTGTCTTAATAATAGTACTAAAGGCCTGCATATCGCCGCCCAATACCAGGTCGACAAGTTGCCTGTCGGTATGAATATTCCTCGGTTGATGGCTCACTGGAGAGATTAGACCGGTTAGTTATTCAAATGTTGCAATAAATCGGAACAATAAGGCCGTTTTTGGCTGAAATCTGATTTATCTTGCTCCATAAATAAAATAACCGGCAAAACCGAACCTATTTATGGACCAGATGCTTACAAAAATCAAAGAGACCGCCGATTTTTTGAAATGGAAAGGATTTGCGGGCGCCGGCATCGGCGTTGTCCTGGGCACCGGCCTGGGCTCCTTTATAAAAGAGCTGCGAGAAGAACAAACGATCCCCTACCAGGATATCCCCCATTTTCCACAGTCTACTGTCGAATCCCATAAGGGACAGCTGATCATCGGCCGGATCGGGGATAAAAAAGTGATCGTCCTCCAGGGGCGGTTTCATTTTTACGAAGGGTATACCATGCAGCAGATCACCTTCCCTGTCCGGGTGCTCCGGGCGCTGGGTATCCACTCCCTGTTACTGAGCAATGCCGCCGGCGGTCTTAACCCCGCGTACAAAAAAGGTGAGCTGGTGCTGATCGATGACCATATCAACCTGCAGCCGGAAAACCCCCTGCGGGGACTGAACGACCCTGCCTACGGTAACCGTTTTGTCGACATGAGCCGGCCCTATGACCCCATCCTCGCGAAACAGCTGCAGACCGCAGCCAGCCGGCTATCCATCCGGCTGCATACCGGTGTATATGCATCGGTCATGGGCCCCAACCTCGAGACCCGGGCGGAATACCGTTACCTCCGCACTATCGGCGCCGATTTGGTAGGGATGAGCACGGTGCCGGAGGTGATCGTCGCCGGACAACTTGGTCTGCCCTGCGCGGCTGTCAGCGTCATCACCGACGAATGCGACCCCGATCATCTCGTACCGGTCAGCATTCAGGAGATCATCGAAGTGGCCGGCAAGGCCGATGTGGTGCTGAGTAAATTGCTGGCCGCAGCAATCAATTTGTTGCCCTGATAACGCCCATGTGTTGCCGTTCGGGCTGGAATTCGGATAACGCCGGCGGAGCCAGCCGAATCTAATTTCCCCAATGCCCCCGAATCCTGACCATTCATCCCTTTCACTCCTCCCGCTTTTTACTTTATCTTCCCTTCCGGGTCAGAGTAGCATTACCTAAAAATCGATCTATGAACGCACTTTACTTACTGGTGGCGCTTACTACCACCCTGCACAGCCCTGTCTCTGCATCCGGTCTTGCCGGCAAAAAAGACACCGTCGCTAAAAAATACCACCTTCAATACGATCGCACGGTATTGCGCATTCCCGGCCAATCTCTGCCTATCGGCATCGTTACCCGGACTGCCGGCGGATCGGCGACGAAGACGAAAGGATTCCTCAAAGGCGACGATGGCTGGGGTAAATACAAGATCGAAGTTCAGGGCGGCAGCTATTCCAACGGCAAGATCAAAATTGCCAAATCCAGTCAATATCTGAAGGATGATTCCCTGACCATCAGCGTCTATACGAGAAAGTGGTTTTTAGGCGGGAAGGATAAATGGCTGCTGACCAAAAAGATTCCCTATAATTATGAAGACAGCATCAGCGTCCTGACAACGGGCAATATCGGCCGGGCGCCCGGTGATCATGTCCAGTTCGGCATCCGGACCTGGTATGATAACAAACAATTCGCCGACAAATGGGCGCCGGCCAGGAAGAATTTAAAAGGCTTTGTATTCCAATTCGACGGCAGTCATCTTTCGAAGTCAAAAAGCGATCTGAAGATCGATGGCGATCCTGAAAAGATCAAAGGCGATAAGGTTCAATTGGTCGCTATGCTGGCCAAGGACTCCGCCATCCGGGATACCCTGCGGATCATGCTCGACTATATAGCCAATTATCAATGCAATATCGCTTCTGCCGGTAACGGGCATTCTTTAAGCGTCACCGCGGACCTGGATGTCGATTCGGTTATCAATGCCAGGCTGCTGAATATTGCGGTATTCGATAGCACAAATAAAAAGATCTATCGTTATAAGGTGAATACCAATGGTGGCTCAATGGCGATCGTCAGCAAGGGCGCGAACGGTTTCGACGGCAGGGATGGTTTTGACGGAACGTCGGGTTTATCCGGTTCCGACGGATCGATCTCCGTGGACGTGGAGACCGTAACTAACCCGGACGGTACGACCTCGACAACGACAAACACCGTAGAGGGGCCTGGCGGCGACGGCGGTAACGGCGGCAACGGTGAGAACGGCCAGGATGGCGATAACGGCGGCAACGGAGGTAATATATACATCCGGTATATGCCGACAGTCAGCCCGTTCCTGGGCCTGATCAAGACCTTAAGCATTCCCGGTGGCGGTGGCAGCGGCGGCAGGGGAGGGCAGGGCGGAAGCGGCGGCTCCGGCGGAAGCGGCAACCCTCCCGGTAACAGCGGTCTCCAGGGCATGTCCGGTAATTCCGGTTCTGACGGCGCTCCCGGCGCGCCGGGCAAAGTGGTATTTATTCCGTCTTGAGGCTCTTGGCGGGATTTAGGAGGGCTGCCCGGATCGATTGAACGCTCACCACGGACAGGGTGATGGCCAGCGCACCGGCACCGGCAATAGCAAAAATCCACCAGGGGATGGACGTCCGATACTCATAGTTCCGCAGCCATCCGTCCAGGTAAGCCAGGGCAACCGGCACGGCAATCGCAAAGGATAACAGCACCAATGCTACAAATTCTTTTGACAACAATCGCCATAGATGGAATACCGTAGCCCCCAGCACCTTCCGGATGCCAATCTCTTTGGTGCGCTGCTCCGCTACAAAAGAGGCCAGTCCGAATAGTCCAAGACAGGAGATAAAGACGGCGAGAAAAGCAAAGAAGCCGGCCAGATTGCCTGTATGCTCCTCGGCGAGGAACTTCATGCCATAGGCTTCGTCCGTAAACGAATACCCGAACGGATTATCCGGATCGTATTTCCGAAAAGCGGTTGCGATCTTATCCAGCGCTGCCCGCAAAGGCAGGCTTGGTTTTATCCGGATGGTAACGACATGGATCCTCCGGTTGGCCAGCAGCGTGAAAAAAGTAGGCTGCACCCGTTCATAAGGAGATTCCATGACCATGTCTTTCACCACACCGACTATCGGGTGATCCTGTCCGTGCCAGCGGATGACATTCCCGACAGGATGCGCCAGTCCGGTAAAGGCAACGGCAGCCTCGTTGAATATAAATGCACCGCTGTCGGTAGGAAAAGCTCTTGAAAAGTCCCGCCCTTCTTTTATCTTCCAGCCCAGGGTCTTTCCAAAATCATACGTCACGAACAGCGTCCCGATGATGGGGACGGAATTCGGGTCCCTGCCTTTCCAGTCATATCCCAGCATACTATTTTCCACTCCCGTCGAAGGGCTCGACGATTCTGCCATATCTTCCACGGCGCCCGTTGCCAGCAGATCGTTGCGGAGGGCATCGTAATGTGCTTGTAGTTCCGGGTTCGTCAGATTCACCGTAATAAGCCCTTCCCGCGCATAGCCTACCGGCCGGCTCCGGGCAAAGCGGATCTGCCGGAAGACGACGAGGATACCAATGACCAGGGTTATCGAAACGGTAAACTGGATAACTACTAAAGCTTTACGCGGCAACGATGCCCAGGGGCCCGCCCGAAATGCGCCTGATAGCACTTTTACCGGCTGGAAACCGGATAGATAAAAGGCGGGATAGCTGCCGGCAATCAGCCCGGTGAAGATGCTAAAACACAGGACAGCCAGCCAGAACAAAGGATTCGCCCAGGGGATAGCCAGGTGTTTTCCCGCCAACGTATTGAATAAAGGAAAGAGCAGGATCATCAGCACGATGGCGAGCAGCATCGCCAGAAAGGCCATCAGCATCGATTCACTCAGGAATTGCACGATCAATTGCCTGCGCTGCGAACCAATGGCCTTCCGAAGTCCGACCTCCTTTGCCCGCTTTCCGCTCCGGGCCGTGCTCAGGTTCATAAAATTGATACAGGCCAGCAGCAGAACGAAACAGCCGATGAGCGCAAACAACCTCACCTGTCGGATCTGGCCACCCACCACCTTTCCGTTTTTAAATTCGTTATACAAGTGCCACTGGTCCATCGGATGCAGCCCTATTTCCTCGTACCCGCTTCTCAGATGCGGCTTCGCAATATCTTTTATCTTTGCGGCGGTTTTTTCAAAGTCGGCCTGATCGCTGAGCTGCACATACAGTTCGAAGTGATGGTCGGTCCAATCGGCATCCGGCGTAGTACCCCGGTTGTCCTTGTTGCCCCAGGCCAGCAGAACGGAGATCCCGTAAAAGCGGGTGTTCTCCGGCAGGTCTTCATAGACGCCGCCCACTTTCATTTCCGTCCGCCCGTCCACCAGCACGAGCTTATTCAGCGGGTCAGCGTCGCCAAACAGCGATGTGGCCATCCATTGACTCAACAACAGGGATGACGGGTCTTTTAGCGCGCCAGGGCTCCCTTTCAGCAGGCGCAGCGAGAACATAGCGGGAAAAGCCGGCTGCGCCCACATCCCCCACTGCTCAATTTTTTTGTCTCCGACTGCCAGGACATGACCGCCCTCCGCTACCAGCGCCAGGTCTTTGAAATCGGCCGGCCACCGGGCCTTTAGTTCCGCGGCCAGAGGTACGGCGGCAAACGGCCCTACGGTTGTCTCCCCGTTGGCAGAGACGATCGACAGGATATTCCCCAGCCGCGCATGATTCTGGTGATATAGGTTGAAGGATACTTCATCCCATACCCACAGCCCGATCAGCATGGCCACCCCCATCCCCGCCGCCAGCCCGACGATATTGATCGATGAGTAGAGCTTGCTTTTCAGCAAAAGCCGCCACGCGAGAAGAAGATAGTTTCGGAGCATGGTATTTATTTACCGGCTGCCTGCGCCTCCTGATAGTGCTGTATTCCCAGCAGGATATCGCGGGCAATCTTTTCCTGGTTCTGTCCGTCGCTGATGAATGCCAGGTCAGCGGCTTTGTCGATATAACCGCATTCCAGCAGGATGGCGGGCACCGTATTTTGCCGGAGTACCATGACACCTTGCCTTGGCTGCTTCAGGTCTTCCATTGTAGCATAGCTTGTCTTCAGCGCATCGATCATCGCCGAGCCAAGCTTTACACATTGGGGATAATAGGTGTTGTCGGGCGATACATAAATACTGAAGCCGTGCAGGTCATTGTCGCCGGAATTGACATGAAGCGAGACAAAAAGATTCGCGTGACTTTCCTTCGCCATTTCCGTGCGATACTCCAGCGATTCCCGGATCGTACTTTTTCCGCCGGCCAGTTCATCGGTTTGCCGGGTCAGCACCACATTCACATGATATTCCGGGCTCAGCTGTCTGACCTTGAGAGCCAGGGCAAGGTTGATATCTTTTTCCTTCGTGTCGCCGGCCACCGCGCCCGCGTCGATACCCCCATGACCCGCGTCGATGACAACGGTAAAAGTTTGTACGGCGGGGGTGGCCAACGCAGGGCGCATTTTGACCGCAAAAGCGCACAGTAATACAAAGGCCAGCGGCAGGGCCATCGCCCGGCTCCAATAGCCCGGCTTGTTCGATGTTAATTGGGTAAGCATGGTAATACGTCGTTTTATGGATGATTGAAAAAATGGGTGCAATAAGGATAGCGGCCGGTCATGGATGCTGTGCCAGACCAATAACTCCGCATATTCGTAGCGGTCGCCACCGGCCGCCGCATACCGGTCGGCCAGAAATTCGTGGATCGTCCGGATCTCCCGATAGATCAGGTAGAAGAAGGGGTTGACCCAAAACAGCACCAGGACGGTCTTTAGCAACAGCAGGTCCAGCGTATGCCGCTGCCGGATATGATACCATTCATGACGGAATATCTTCCGGCCCCGGTCGCTGTCGATATCGATCTCCTCATTCCAGAAAAGTCGGTTGAGAAAGGAAAAAGGCGTTCCCGGCTCCCGGGTCATAAAAAAAGCGATCCGGCCCATTTTCTCCCCCGGATACTTCCCCGGCAATCGCCGGATATACCATAGCTGGCGGAGAAAAGTATATAGCAGCAAGCCCATCGCCAATAAGTAGATCCCCGCGATAAGCCCCTGACCGCTCAGCCAGGGTTGGGAAAGACCGGCATGTCCTGCCGCCCCCGCCTGCTCATTCCAGTCCCCTGTGGTGATGGTATGAAGGACGCCGGATAGGGCAGGGCTATGCGTGATCAGCGGAAAAAAATACCCTTCGGGCAGCGGTATCCACGGCAATACCAACGACGCCACCGGGATGCCCAGCAGATAATAGCGGTTGTATTGATGGAAGAGCCTGTCGCGGAGGAATAGCCGGTAATAGCCATACAACAGACCGGAGATAAGGATCACCTTCACCCCGTAGGCCGATGCGCCGATAGGAAAGTAATTCATGGCCTGGATTTTTTTGCTGATTTAATCTGTTGCAATAACGCCTCGAGCTCCTGCAGGCTCAATGCCTTATCACTCACGAACTGGGATAACAGCTTGGCGGCAGAACCTTCGAAATATCCTTTCACCAGTTGATTGGCGCTCGTCTTCCCATAGTTTGCCTTGCTGATCAGCGGCCGGTAACAATTATTGCGACCCTGTACATCGAACTCCACAAAGCCTTTTTCTACCAGTATTTTCAGGAGCGTAGCAATCGTATTCGGATGCGGTTTGGGCGCCGGCGTCAGGTCCACGATGTCTTTCAGAAATCCCTTACCCAGCTTCCAGAGTACCAGCATCACCTGCTCTTCCGCTTTTGTCAATGGCTTCATGTAATGACTAAGTTTTTAGTTATATCGTAAATGTATAACTAAATTTTTAGTTATTCCAACTTTTTTTCATTTTTTTTCCGGTACCGAACCAATCACCGGTACCGAACCAATCATTTAACTCCCTTGTTGGAATCCCATACCCCCTGCAATTTCCGCACATACATGATCTGCCCGGTATGATAAGCGGTATGCGTATTGATATGATCGAGGGCGGAAGCCCAGGCGAGCAGTTTCGTCTCATCCGCCGTCTTGATCGCCGTCTCCAATGCCTGCATCACATCATTCAGCTGGCTGACTGTCTTTGCCCAGGATTCTTCCGTAAAAGCGGTAAAGGTTTCATTATTATCCCCGGAAAATGCGGCCGGTTTACGTCCGTAGAACTTATCCAGCTGCTCCTTGTTCCAGAACCAGATATGATAGGCCAGCTCGCCGATGGAATGTGCGGAATCGGCAGGTTTCCACATCGCCTGTTTGGCCGTCACCCCATCCAGCGCCTTCATAACCGGTACAAACCAATCCTGGTCGACCCAGGTATCCCGGAACTGTTCCAGTAAGACGGCGCGCAGCGTCGTCGGTGTCTTTTGCTGACCCATGGCCGTCAGCCCGGCCAGCAGCAGGAATGCGCAGATCATCTTTCTCATAAGCTGTATTGTTTTAAATGTAAAGTTATTCACTCACCTCCAACACCACCACCGCATCCGGGTCATCGGCGGTGGGAGAGGGTGCGGGGAATTCCACCGTCCCGTCGGCGCTCAGCGTGACCGCGATGGGGGAGCCATTTTTTAAAAGCCATGCCTTGCCAATCTTTTTATAGGGGAACTGCTCCAATCGTATCGTCCCCGCATCGGGCTGTAAGACATGCACAAAGATCTTCCCCCCTGCTTGGGTCAGACAGCCCCAATGCTGCGGCCGGATATAGCCGCCGCGGCTATGATAAATGCTTTCCCCGTATTTTGTCAGCCAGCTGCCCATCCAATGCAGCCGGTCTACAAATTCGGGCTGGATCTCGCCATTTGGCATAGGCCCGATATTCAACAACAGATTACCGCCGTTGCCCGCCGATTTTACCAGCAGTCCAACAAGCTGGGCCGGTGTTTTGTACGTTGTATCCGTCAGGTTAAATCCCCAGGAATTGTTGATGGTGGCACAGGTCTCCAACGGCAGGGCGGATATCTTCTGAAAGCTCAGGCCACTGCTATTTTCACCGGGAACATCCTGTTCGAACATCTGGAAATCTTCGCCGGCCAGCGGCGTCATATGATGGTTGTTGCCCACCAGGCATTGCGGCTGTAGCCGGTGGATCAGATCGTATAATTCACGGATATGCCAGTCTACCCGGACATCGTTCTCTTTCCGGTCTTTGCTTTCCCCGGCCATCTGATCCCAATAGCCGTCAAACCAGATGCCGCCGATTTCCCCATAATGGGTTAGTAATTCGGTCAGCTGGTTTTTCATAAACTGGATATAATCCTCCCACTTGCCTTGTACCATGCGTCCGGTCCCATGCCCCGTACGCCCCGTCCAATAGGAATAGTCGTCACGCCGCCAGTCCAGCAGCGAATAATATAGAAACAACGTGATCCCCTGCCGGTGACATTCATCCGCCATCAATTTTACAATGTCCTTTTTATAAGGCGTATGCATAATATTGAAAGCGGAATATCTCGTATCCCACATACTGAAGCCATCATGATGTCGGGTGATCAGCGTGATATACTTCATACCGGCGGCTTTGGCCAGGCTTACCCAGGTATGCGCGTCAAAATCGATCGGGTCGAAAAACTTTTCCAGACGCGTATAATTCTTTACGGTGATATTTCGGTTATTCATAACCCATTCCCCATCGCCGGGGATACTAAACGGCCCCCAGTGGATAAACAGGCCGAATTTGGCATTGGTAAACCATTCTCTGGCCTTTTCATTTTGCGGCGAGGGAACATAGCTGACCGGTTGCGTTTGCGCAAGAGCGCCGGTACCAACCAACAGCAAAAGCAATAGCGGGGATAGATGTTTCATGGGACTAAAATTAGGCCACCCGCCGCATAATAACCCATCCCGGTGGCACAATAATTTAAGCTGAAGGTTGGTAAAAGTTTGTAAACCTTTAAAATCATGTATTATGTCAACAACGTTATCTATTCCTGCTACCGGGGAAGCTAAAAACTCCAAGCTGCAGGAATTCTTTGTCGAACAGCTTCAGGACATTTACTGGGCTGAGCAAAAGCTGGTCAAAACGCTCCCAAAAATGGCTGAAGCCGCTCATTCAGAAGAGCTTCGTCAGGCTTTCGAAGGCCATTTACAGGAGACCGAAAACCATGTCAGCCGGCTTGAAAAAGTCTTTAGCAGCATCGGCGAATCAGCCAAAACCAAAAAATGCCTGGCAATGGCAGGCATTGTGAACGAGGGCGAAGATATTATCGATGAAACGGAAGACAATACCGCGCAACGCGACGTAGGCCTGATCTTTGCCGGCCAGAAAGCCGAACATTACGAGATCGCTACCTATGGCGGCCTGATCCAGTTGGCCAAAACCCTCGGCTATGAGGAAGCAGCCCGGGAAATGACAGCCACACTGGAAGAAGAAAAGAAAGCGGACAGCAAGCTGACCAGCATTGCAGCATCCGCCAATACCGAAGCCAGCCGCGAGCCAAAAAACAACTAAACAGCCTGATAGCAGGCAGTACAACCCAAAACGACCGAAAAGCCGGCGGAGCCCTGCCCCGCCGGCCTTTTTTTGCCCCATATCACCCCATTTTAATCCCAGGACTACCCAGAAACCATGAAACCATTGCCCCCCCACTACTTTTTTGCGACCTAACTAAGTGTTATACAATTGAATCGCTTCGATTTTCGTTCTAGGCGGTAGGAATTAACCGTTAAAATCGGGGTTTGCCGGTTACATCTCCTCTCCCAGAACCTACTATTATATGAAAGTCGAAGGAAAATTTAGTGATATTGAACTGATAGCGGCGATCAGCGGGAAAAAAGACCCGAATGAGGCGATCCTGTTTATTTATCAGGAATTTTCCCGGACAACCAGCTCTTTTATGATCAATTACGGCGCCAGCGAACAGGATGCCGAAGATGTTTTCCAGGAAACGGTTATCGCCTTTATCGATATCGTACAAAAAGGCAAATTCCGGATGCAGTCCAGCATCAAAACCTTCCTGGTGTCCATCGCAAGGAATATCTGGCGCAACGAGGTGAAGAGAAGGCAAAGATCGGACTACCGGGAGAAGCAATTTGAATCCGGCCGTGACCAGACCGAAGAAGATATAAGTGAGTTGATCAGCGAGTGGGAAAAGAAAAAGCAGTTGCGTGACCTGGTCTATGAATTAGGCGAACCGTGCAGAAAATTATTGATGCTGTTCTATTATGAAAACCTATCGATGAAAGAGATCCTAACCTACCTGCCCTATGAAAACGAACAGGTAGTCCGGAATAAAAAATACAAATGTCTGCAGCAATTGACGGAAATAATGAAACAACATCCTTTGATTGCCGGGCAGTTGAATGAGCTAACAAAATAACTATCCCTATGGTAATGAACCGCGAACAATTGATTGATCATCTCGACAGCACCCATCTTGGCAACGGGTCCGTCGACATGGACACGCGGATCTCCGAAGATCCTGAAACCGCCCTGGAATGGTATCAGCTACGCCTTGCCGTCGATGCGGTAGAGCAGGCTGCTATATATGAGCAGGTCAGCACTGTCAAGGCAGAATGGCTGGCACGGCAATCCGTTGCCGCTCCGACTACCGCTGACGGATCCGGCGCTGTGATCCGTTCTATCTCGCGGACCGCTCTCCGGGCAGCTGCCGTGCTGTTTATCATCGGTTCATCGGCAGTCATCTATAAATATAGTGTAACGGGCTCGACCGGGCTCTACTCCGCTTATTGCACTCCTTATGAGCTGAATACAAGCCGTGGCGCCGTCCTACCCGATGAAATGGAGGAAGCCTATAAGAACAAGAATTGGGCAGCCGTGACCGACGGATTTAAAAAGAAGAAAGTAAAAGATAACAAAAGCTATTTTCTGGCAGGAATGGCCGATCTCGAAGCAAAAAAATACGATGACGCCATTGGAATGTTTCAGCAGGTAATGGCCGCCAATAGCCTGTCCGGTTCAGACTATTTTGAGGACGAAGCCGAATTCTACCTGGCTATGAGCTGGCTTGCCCGCAACGACATCAAGGAAGCCATGCCGCTGCTGGATAAGATCCGGGCCGATAAGACGCATCAATACCACGACGTCGTTGTTAAAATGTCCAGCCTCGATCTGCGGATCGCAGAATATAAAGATCTTAAGTAAATACTTACCATTAGACACGCGCAATCCTAAAAAAAAGCCGATCAACTATCGGCTTTTTTTTCTTTTTATTCCTTTTCTAACTCCCCAAAAAAGCAATCCCAGCCCCGGAAGCAGCAGCCACCACCAATAGGAAAACCCAGCCGGGTAAACCGGTTCCGGATCTCCAATCAACACCAGGTGCGACCAGTACCCCGGGCTTTTATTGACGGTGCCGCTTGCCAGGTAATCCAGTTTGGCCTGTCGCAGCGCGCTCGATTTTTTATACCCCTTCCTCAAATAAACATAAAACCGTTGCAGGATAAAGGAGGTAGCCTGATCGTCAGCCTTCCAGAGACTGCTGATCGAGCTCGCGCAACCCGCATAGGCAAAGGCCCGTGCCAGTGAAATAACCCCTTCATTGCTCACCAGCTCACCCTGCCCCGTCTCGCAGGCGCTGATGACCACCAGCTTTGTTTTATTCATGTCCAGCCCATATAACTCTTCCAGGAACAGGCAGTCTTCGATGGCTTCGCCTTTTTCCGGATAAAAGGCAATAAAGGACCCGGCGGCATTATCGACGGAAGATACGGCATGCGTCGCCAGGTGTACGATGGGATATTGGTTCAGCGCTTTGAGGAAGATGGATTTTGTCGCCTGGCTGCCGAGATACTGAATGCCCGGCAACCCGGCAATTTCCTCCGCGGAAGCGGGTAGGGGAGGGAATCGGTAAGCTTCTTCGGCCATCATGGCTTTGCCGGTAAACGGCGCAAAAGCCAATATCCCGGGGCTTGATGACCCCTCGTTTTCTGCTGTCGCGGGTGTAAGGATCAGCCGCGAGGCGAACTGATAGCTGATCGTCGTCGTCTCCAGCAACGTTCCGCTCCCCGTTCCCTCTCCCGTTTGGCCCCCTGCCCCGATTGCAGAAGGCAGGGACTCGAAGGGTAGAAAATAAAGAAAACCGTCCGGGACGATGATCCATTCATCCTTATCCGGAAGGAGAGTCTGTATCGGCTTTATTAGCGATTGGCACAGCCGGCTGCCAAGGGCTTCCCCCTTGAATTTTCGACCGCTTTCCGTTGTTTTCAACAGCTCCAGCCAGTCCGTTACTTCCTGCCGGAGCAAGGGTAACGAATCGACCCGCGTATAGGCAAAAGAGGACGCCGTCAGTAAGAAAATATGCAGTGCATCGGCCGTCAGATAGCAGCTGATCAACGCCTGGTGCCGGTCCAGATGTTGTTGCAGGGCTTTGACGTCCGGCGTGGAATCCTCATATTTCAGCTTGTAATAATTACCGTTTTGTTCCAGTTGTTCGATAAGGCGAGCCAGCGCTATTTCATAACCGGCTTTTTCCGCGGAGATCTTTTCAACATCGCTTTTCCCCGTCGTTTGTTCCAGCTTGACATTTAGCCGGGCGATATTGTATTTGATATCTTCTTCCTGTTTTTGTAAGGATCCGCTTCCTCTTGCCCTGTTCAGGGTTCTTTCTTCCAGGTTGGCAGCAATGACCGAGGCCTTGCTTCTTTCGCTGATGAGAAAGGCCTGTTCCAGGTAATCCCGGTCCGGATGCAGCCGGTAGAGCTCCAGGCAGACCGAAAAAGCTCCCTGACAGACCGCACTGTTCTTCTTTTTCGGGAAGAGCTTGGCATC
>Ga0302179_10001323_pt1 | contig 15046 bp, 10 predicted proteins | sample I_Palsa_E3_1_FD_198788 | JGI IMG/M metagenome (GOLD analysis project Ga0302179, IMG submission 198788) | Peat permafrost microbial communities from Stordalen Mire near Abisko, Sweden - I_Palsa_E3_1 | ecosystem: Environmental > Terrestrial > Soil > Palsa > Peat permafrost | place: Sweden...
GCCACATCAAAGGCGTCCCTGGGTCTTCCTCGCGTGTTTTTCCACCGAAAATGACAACGAAAGGCTTTGGGAAAAATTCCGAAGCAGTTACTGCCTGAATCTCGAGACCGATCCCCTGAGATATAAGGGCGTCGCTGCGCCACGCGGACACGCATCGGGCCAAGGTTTTGTGAGCGAATTAGTACCTGTCATCTATGAGGGAAAGAAACAAAAGAAAATGCTCGTCAAGGCGCTCGGCGCCTTGATTGCAATCTTAGAGGATACGTCAATCGTTCAGGGATCTTTTTTCGGACCATGTAAAGCGGACGTGGCGAGATTCCCTGCACCCACTGTAGCGGAGTTTCTGTTGTCGCTGATAGTCCGGTTTAAATCCAAAAAGGAGTTCTCGGACGAATACGAATGGAGGGTAGTTGCGCGCCCAGACCGTACTTCATTTTCGTCCGATCCCCTTGAAGCTGATAGGAACTGCGAATGTTATGTCAGGAAGGACGAGGCGAGAAAATATATCGAGATGTCGGGAGTCGAACCTGAAGTGTTGTTTCGGCCCGGAGAGCCAATCTTTGGTCTAGCCGTACCAAACGTAAAGCTGCCTATTCGTGAAGTTGTGATCGGCCCTAAACTGCGGCAAGCGGAAATGTTCGATTGTGCTCAGGTGGTATTGTCAGATTGCGGCTATGGCGACGTTCCTATATCGAGGTCGAACCACGCAATCAGAAATTAGATTCGGCGTTTGGCGTGCCGCTGAAGCTCTTTCAAGAAAGCGCGTGACTTCCGAGGTGGCCGGGCTGGCTGTGGTCTTTCACACGTTGTTCCTGTCCAAGCTCCGCTTGGGGCGGGGCCCTTGACTCTCACTTTTCCACAGCTTGATGTGACATCTGACCTTGCGCCCACCATCGAAGTTGCGCGATCATGGTCGAGGTCATGACGGTCGGGAGACCCCACATCGCCGCGCCCTAAGCCATTGATTTCAAAGATCTTAGTATCTAAGCCCTTTAGACTCCCGATGTTGCGGGGAATTTCCCGCCAACTCGATGATTCTAAAGATTTTGCAAAAAGGGGGGAGGGGGGCCATTCATCATTCAAGAAGAAAAAGGATTTCAGGCCTGTGCCCAGGCATTCATTGCGGCGCAGTCTGGGCCGCATCGGGCGGCTTGGGCGGAGGGGTTGACGATTTGTCGTCCTTGAAGATTCCGGCGATTTTGCCGAAGAAGCCCTTCTTTTTCTTGGGATCGCCGTCGGCGGATTGTCCGGGAGGCGGCAAGGCCTTCTCGCCGCCGCCGAAGAAGCGGGAAAACAATCCGGCGACACCGCTTTGCTGGTCGCAGGTCTCGCGGGGCTCGGTGCCGGCGACGAAGGCGGAAACGTAGTCGTCGGGACAAGCGGGCGTAGCCAGGCGGTTGGTGGCTTTATCGAGTTGCACGTCGACTACGCCGGTGGGCTGCGCGAACGCCTTCATGTCAGAGTACTGCGGCAGCGCGGAGGCCTTCTTCATGAACTCGGTCCAGATAGGCGCGGCGGTCATCGCGCCGCTGAGGCGGAGATCGCTGTAATCGTCGTAACCCACCCAAACGATACATAGCAAATTCGAGGTGTATCCGGCGAACCAGCCGTCGTGCGAACTGCCGGTCTTGCCGGCTGCCGGCGGAGTAAAGCCGCGCAAGCGAACCGCGGTATAGCCCAGACCGTTATTGATCACGCCTTCCATCATGTTGGTCATGATGTAGGCGATACGGGGATCGAGCACCTGGCGTTGGTCGGTTTTGAAGTTCGCCACCACGTCGCCCTTGGCGTTGTGCACCGCATTCACCAGGATCGGCGAAAGGCGCTCGCCGTTGTTGGCGAATGAGGTGTAGGCTCCGGCCATATCGAGCGGAGCGGCTTCATACGAACCCAAAGCCATGGCGGGAGTCGCCTTCACGGAAGTGATTCCCGCGGTCTTCGCCAGATCAGCGACTTTATCGTAGCCAACTTCCTCCGCCACTTTTACGGTGGCGTTGTTGAGCGACATGGCCAGCGCGTAGCGCAGCGTCACATCGCCGTGGTACTCCTCTTTATAGTTGCGCGGCTCGTAGATTTGATCGCCATAGGCGAAGCTGGAAGGCGCGTCGGTCACCGTGGAAGCCGGGGTGATCACCGTGGCCGAGCCGTCGAGCGCCGAGTTCATCGCGGCGGCATAGACGAACGGCTTAAAAATCGACCCTGTGGGGCGCTTCGAGAGCGCGTGATTCAATTGGCTGAAGCCGTAATCCCGCCCGCCCACCAAAGCCAACACCGCGCCTGTGTGCGGATCGAGCGCAACCAGCGCCACTTGAGCCTGCGGGCCCGGCGCCACCTGCGTTTCTACTTTCTTGCCAACTTTCACCCGCTTGGTGCGCATCTTGGTGACCTGCTCATCGACCAGCTTGATGCCGATCTCGACGGCCTGCGCCGCGGCCTTCTGCAGGTCCGGATCGAGCGTGGTGTAGATGCGGTAGGATTCGTCGTTCAGGTCATGCTCGCTGAACTTGTTGATCAGCGTGTCGCGCACCATGTCGACGAAGTAAGGCGCGTCGCTGGCCTCGACGTTCGGCGGCGCCAGCTTCAGCGGCGAAGCTTTGGCCTTCTCGGCCTGCTCGCGCGTGATGGCGTGGGTATCGACCATCGAATCCAGTACCAGGTTGCGCCGCTCCAGAGCGCGCTCCGAATGCCGGTAAGGAGACAGCCGGCTCGGCCCCTGGATGATGCCCGCCAGCAACGCCGCCTCGGGCAAAGTGATGTCCTTCAAGTCCTTGTTGAAATAGGCTCGCGACGCTTCGCCAAATCCGCTGATGGCGAACGACCCGCGCTGTCCCAGGTTCACCCAGTTGCCATAGAACTCGAAAATCTGCTGCTTGCTGAACTTTTGTTCCAGTTGCTCGGCGATGAGCATCTCGGTCAGCTTGCGCCTCACGGTTTTTTCCGGCGTCAGGAAGAAGCCGCGCGAAAGCTGCATGGTGATGGTCGAACCGCCCTGCTCGTGGCGTTGCCGCATCAGATCGATCCACACCGCCTCGAACATGCGGGTGAAGTTCACGCCGCTGTGCTCGAAGAATCGGCGGTCTTCGATCGCCAGTACGGCATCCACCATAATTTTGGGGATGTCGGCATACTTCACCACCTGGCGTTTGGACCGTTGCTCGGCATCGAACAACGCCGTCACCAGTTGCGGTTCCAACTCGTAGGCGGAGAGATCGTTGCCTTTGCCGCTGGTGATGCGTTCGACGAGACCATCGTGAATCGTGATGCGCGCGGATTCCGGACTGTGGTAAGACTCCGGCCCAGGCGCGACCTCGATTCCGTCGCTTAGGAGGCGGAAGCCGCCGAGCTGCGACTGGCCCTCTTTGTCGGAATACCCGGCCTGCCGCAGCAGCCCGGCGATTTCCTTGGCGTCCAGCCTGTCGCCGTCATGCACAGTCCGAGGCAAGGCATAGATTTTGGCGGAATTGCCGAAGACCGGCGTGCGGAATCGCTGCTCAATGATGCGGTCGTACTTGATGTAGACGTAGGAAAAAAAACCGCCCAAGCCAACCGCCGCCACCAGAAAAACGATCAGCGCGGCTCGAATCACGGGATCGCGCGGCAGGCCGCGCCATCTCTTGCCGCCTTTGCCTCCGTTTTTCGGGATCTTGATCTTAATGGCCACGTTTGGACTCTTACCCCGCCGAGACTCCTTATTGATCAGACGGTGAGGCGCGGGAAAAGGTTTGCACTACCCGTTATTTCCCTTTGCTGACTCTCTTCCGCCGCCGTTTCAAACAAACCGTCGAACGCAAAACGGCAGGAGAAAAGATACCTCCCATTGTACTGCCGTGCCCTCAAACAAAAAGGGACTCGCAGTTCATGCGAGTCCCTCATGCGTTAATAGCCATGGATTCAGCAACTCACTCCGGGGCCAACCGCGCTCACTGCGCGTCGGCGATCGCCCAGTAGGCGTATGACGACGAGGTCGTCAGGGGTACTGCCGATCCTATTGCGGTCAGCCCACCACCGCTGGTCACCTGATACGCGCTCAGCGCCACACTCGGTGAGACGCCACTATAGAAGAACAAGTAGTTCCCGCTCGGATCAAACTGGCCCCAGGCTGAGGCCGTCAAAGCGGTGAAGGGCGAACCCGTCGCCGCGGTTAGCGCCCCGTTGCTGGTACTCAATTGATAGCCCTCGACGAAATTAGCTGAGCCGATGTCGTCCCAGTTGAAGGAATAGATCAACGCCCCGTCCGTCGCTACGGGCTGCACTGCCATGTTGAATGGCGTATACCCAGTTGTAGAGAATGGTGAGTTCGCCACCGGTGTAATCGCGCCCGTGGCTGAGTTGATGCTGAAGACGTAGAGATTATCGTCATCCGAGCCGAAGTAGGTGGTGGTCTCCCCGCTGATCCCTATCAGGTACTGGCCGGTGGGGTCACCCTGCATTTCCCAGAGAGGGTAGTTGAATGGGCTACCTGCGACTTGCGTGAGCACGCCAGCGCTCGTCACACTGAACGCCCCCACAACTGTGCCCGCATGATCGAGGGAGCTCCCCTCGCTGCTAACGTACAGGTATTTGCCCAGACCATCCATCCCCATATTCTGGGGCACAATAGTGCCCGCGGAGAACGGCGATCCCGGAGCTGGCGTCAGCGCTCCCGTCGTAGAGTTGATTTGATAGACAATAATCTGGTTGATCCCGGCGTCGGAGATGAAAAGCAGAGTTCCAGCTGGGTTCGTGATCACGGCGTACTGGTTGTAGATCAATAAAGTAGGAATGGTTAATGTCACCGCTTGCGGGAAGCCGGTAAGTGACGTCAGATTGCCCGTGGAATCGATAGACCATCCGTAGAGTTCCTGCTGCTGCAAGTCCGGAAACACGCCATAGAGAAATTTATTCTGCGCCACAACCAACCCAACGCCGCCAAAGTTAGCCGGCATCACGGGCGCCGTGTAGGGCGAGGTTGCCGCAAATGTCCCCGCGGTTGTGCTTAGCGTGTAGCCATCGATTGTGTCATTCTGGTCGTCCACGGCGAAGGCATAGGCGGTCGCGCTGCCGCCGCTGGTGCCGGTTCCCAGTCCCGATCCAGAAGCGGTGCAACTGGACGAGCTAAAGTTGGCGCCACTGCTGCAATTGTAATGACCGCAACTGGCCAGCCCCATCACCGCCAACGCAACCAGCAGCATCAGCTTGAATCGAATTCGCATCGTCATGAACTGCCTCCACCTGACCTTCGCTCTTGTTGCGCACGCTTTCGGAAAGATCTCAATTCCGGATTTCGCCGAAACTTCTGTAACCTGGCAAGTCCGCTCACTGCCGTAAGAAAACTCTCACCCTTGGCCGATATTAGGAGGAAGGTAACGCGATGGCAACGTTACGAATGTCACTGGCAAACTCGACCGGTAAGCCGTGGGGCGACACGAAAACGGAAGCGCAAAACACGCCCATTGGGAACGTGCGCATGTCTTGCCAGAATGGTGGCTGGATTCCAGTACCCGCTTTTTGTTCGGACCGTGAGTTTGCCGTGGCATGAGCCTCTACCCGGACGGACGTCATATTCCGTGGCTTATGCGCGATCAGGTACTGGCTGCGTTTGTAATGCTTATTGCAGCCCCGCCTGGGTCAGCTTCACGGCACAATGGGGATTTGCGCTTCCGCCCGATACATTGCACTTCTGGCCGTTCACGGACCCCGCGGTCATGGTCGAGAAGTAGATGTTCGTCCCGCCGTTCGACAATTCGTTGTCGATCACGATCCCGCTGGTCCCTCCGAGAACGCTCGGGGAGGTCACGCAACTGGATGTCGGTGCGCCAGCGGTGCAGGTGGTCGGTGTGGTCAGCGAAGTTGTGATCGTCGAGCTCTTCAGGTATCCGTCGGATGATCCGACTCCGAAAAACAGCCGGTCCGTCGTGCCGTTGTAAAACTCGGTCAGCGGCGAACACTCGTCCCCTTTTGTGGTGTTTATCTGAAAGGAGGAGCCGGGTGTGGTGCTACTGCTAAGCACCCCGGCGGTAAAGGGAAACATGTACATCTCCGGATCCGCGGGTGCGCCGCCATCGTTCACGAATCCGCACGCGATCATGTGCCCCGATGTCGACCCATTCACCCAGAATGCGTTGTCAAACGTTCCCGCGTGCACGTTGTTCCCGGTGCAATTCCCCTGTCCGTCCGACGAGCCCAGATTCACCGAGTTGGAGGTGGTGGCGTTATAGGTGGAGGCACTGGTAAAATTTGCCGGGAGCTGGGTGACCGCACCGCCGATGCCCACCACATTGCTGCATCCGGTAAAGGCGAACACCTGGTCGGTGGTGGAATTAGCGGGATCCGTAACCGCAATCGGCGGGTCTACAATACCCGTGCCTGCTCCGTGCGTTGCCCACCCGACCGTTTGTTGCGCAGCGTATGTGCCGCCAGGGCTCGTCAGACTGACCGAGTACAAGTATCCTTCGCCGTCTCCTATAAAAATCATACCGGCCGTGTCATCGACAACCGGAGCGGTCAGCACCTTGGTGGCCTGAGTCGACACGGTAACTGGCCAGCCCCCAGTGCTGACCAGTGCGGGCGCCCCGCCGCGGAATACGGGCGTGATCTTATACAGCAAGCCGTTGTCGGCGCCTACGTACGCCGTATCGGCGTTGTAGTCGACCCATGGCGAGGAATTCGAATTGGTCGCGGCGGTTTCGATGGTGAGCGTGCTCATGCACCCCGGTGTCGCCGGGTTGGCGCACGAAGTGGGCGACTGAGGACTCAACACGGTTCCTGTGTGCGACGGCGGCGCTGGAATTGGGCTGGGCAGCACCAGGACGTGGAAGTACGAAGCTCCGGCGGTGCTTTCCACGAATGCCACTTTCGTCCCATCGGGCGAAGGTACCACCGAGGTTTTGATCTGGCCACCTGTCTGCGTCACCGTGTTGTACGCGAATGCTACCCACGGCGATCCGCTATTGCACGCCGGACTCGCTGAGGTGTACAGGTTGTTGATCCCGACCAGGTTGGCCTGCGTCCCTGACGTCACGGTCAGCCCAAGTACAAGATAATCGGAGGTGCAATTCTCCCCGGTCACGTCAAACTGGTATTTCGCCGGAAATTGGTTCTGCGCCACGTACCCGTTCTCCAGCGAAACCGCCCAGTCGATCTTCATGCGGCGCCGAGGTGGGTTCACTCCACTGCGGAGGTTTTCCACGGCCACTTGCCGCATCACCATGTTGTAAACATAACGCGGGTCGCGCACTCCCGCCGCCAGCACATCGTCGGCTCGCATACCCGGCATCAACAAGTGCCGTGAACTCCAGTCCTGCGGATACCCCAGGTGCGTCGGGCCGTCGGCCGCGTCACTGGGCGAGATCCTCTCCATCCCTGCCTGGCCCGAAAGCGGAATGCCCATCAGGAGCAACCCGGCCGCCACGCAAAACCAACGGAGTGTGTAGCTTCGCATCGTATCTCTCCTCAAAACTTCGCGATCGTGCATTCTTATCCGATTCTCATCTTCGCTCACATTTTGGGGATTTGGGACCTTACTTTCGTAACGCGCACAACTGGATTCCCGCCTGGTGACCGACGTGCGTGGTACTCGATTCCTTCGCTTTCGTTGGCGCTGAGCTGGAGGCCGCCGGTTAGGTCTTCAATTGTTTCGAGGAGATGGTTCAGGCAGTGACGAGGTTCTCTTCTGCCGAAAAGGCGTCGTTTTGCACCGAGTTAGCGAGCGATTGGATTTGAATCAGTGGACCGGCTGAACCTGCCCGCGTCCGTTTCAGCATATTCGCCGAGGGGATGCCTGTTCTCTGGAAAGACTTCTCGCAATCCGCGGTGGAGGGACCTCGCATGTTGCCCTCCATATAGGCCAAGCCGGGGCAACGCGTGCATGTTCCTACGTGGGCACAAGTCGAACAGGTCGGAAGGTCTCTGGCGCGGATCGAGCGCACTTCCTTCAACTGTGCAGAATGATTCCAGATATCGAGGAATTTCTGCCGGCGCACATTGCCGCTGGGAAGCGGAAATTGCACGCAGGGAAACACATCGCCGTAAGGAGAAATGTAGCAAAAAGTGTGACCCGCGCTACACGCGAAACTATCCATGACGTCTTCGGCAGGCGCCGGTGGAGGCGCGCAGAATTCTTCCACGTTGCCCACCAGTTCCTGGTTATGGAAGACCTGCTTGAGGTCAGCCCCAGGAATTCGCAGGGCGAGGATGGAAGTGTCTCCGTCCATTTTCGGCGTGATGGTGGGGTCGAGCGTGTAGGAGACGCCTAACTCTTTCGCCAGCGCGATCACGCCGGGCTGGTCGGACAAATTGCCTGCCATGAGAACGTTGGCAATGGCGACTTTCAGACCCTGGGACTTCAAGAATCGAATCGCCCGGATGGTTCGCTTCAGCGACCCCGGCAGTTTTGTGATGGCATCGTGAACCTCCGGCCGATGCGAGTAGACACTGATCTGTACCTGCTCGACGCCGAGCTGGCGAAGTCTCACGGCTTCCTTCTCGTGGATCATCACGCCGTTGGTTTTCACCTTCACATTAAACAAGAGCTTCCGCGCCCGCTCCACGATCTCAAAAAAATCCCGGCGCATGAGGACTTCACCGCCGCTGAGAGAAAGGAAAAACACGCCGGCATCGGCGAGCTGTTCGAGCACATCGACGATTTCCGCCGTCGTCATCTCGCCATGATCGTCGTGATCCAGATAGCAGTGCACGCAGCGCTCATTGCAGCGGTAGGTAATATCGAGGTGAACGCTGATGGGCAAGCCCAGGTTCAGCGCTTTTTGATTCATCTCGGCAAGAAGGCTCATCGGCTCTCCGGGGACAGGGAAGAATCCGTCTCCTCCACTGGCTGACCCGATACCAGCAGAATGCCGTGTTGTGAGAGTTCGTCGACGAAGCGGTCGGCGCCGCGCTGCGCGCGCTCCCGATCGACGTCGAATTCTTGGCAGATTTTGGCGGCGACGATCTCCGAGAGTGGTGTGCGCCCGTCCGCGGCCTGCCAAATCGCAGAGGCGACTTCATTCAGCGTGAAAAAAGTCGAATCCACGGCCGACATCACCATCATTTCGCCGCCCAGCATGCGGGCGGCAATTGCCGAGCTTCGCGAAATGTATTTTTCAGCCATTATGATTCTCCGACTACCGAATTATGTCCCACACTCGCTGGTCGGGGACGAATACCAAGCGGTGGATGGGAACCGAACCAGCAAACTCGCACGCCGACTGAAAAACCAGTTTCACCAACTCGGGATCGTGGGCGAAAAACAAGATGTTCCTCAACAGCCGCTGGATGGCTTCCGTGGCGCCTATTGGCTGGATGCCGTTCTGCAAGCCTTTCTCGAGCAAAAAAAGTGCGGTGATGGGAGCGCGCTGGTTCTCGCCGGCGCGCGCCAACTCTCCTGCAAAAGGAGTGCCGTAGGCCATATATCGATTGCCTTCACGCCGCACGTAGGAGATTTCGTCGGTGAGCAGCGTCGCATCCGGCGGCGCAAGGCGGGAGATTGTCGTCTTGCCAGCGCCGGAAACTCCGGAAAACAGGAAAGCCTTGCCGTTGCGAATCGCGCTGGAGGCGTGCAATAGGAATCCGCCCTGTTTGGCCAACACAAGTGTGTGAACGATGCGCAAGACGGCGTCGATCGAATACGGATTCGCCGTCTGGTGAATGGTTCCGCGGCGCGCGGCGGGCTCCCATTCGGCGCGGAAATCGCCGCGCTCCATGCACCAGCGGCCAGAGCGGCGCGTTACGCTCACATCCGCGTCCGGATCGCTGAATGCGGGCGGCGCCAGGTCCACATCGAAATCGAATTCCGCGTGAGATTCCGCGCTTACGAAACCGGCGTAGCGGCTCCGTAACATTTCGAGAAAATCCTGGTCGGTCGTGTTCACCCTCACGGGAACACCTCCGATAGCAATCACTACGCTTAGCCAGTTGGGTCGGCGAAATGAGAGGCCGTGGCTGCGCACAGCAATCGGCGTTCCGCCGATCTCGCCGGGTACGGTTCCTTTCTCGGTCGTAGCGAGGGCAGTTGTCATTGATGGAAAGTACGGGATGAAGAAATGACGGTAATTCCGCGTACTGCGCCGAATACACCGCAACAAAACTGTCCGGTTCGCGCCGGGCCTGCGTGCAGGCGCGCCGTATGAATGAGTAATGCGAGACTGCGGAAATGGTCCCAGCGGCGCAGCATCCACGCCAGCGCGGATTGGAGCAGCGAGATTCGCCGGCTCGGGACGAAACTGCGATTGGCACGGCGAATACCAGTCACTCGGCCCAGCAGCTCGGATGCGGCTACGGGAGGGTCGCTGTGGGGCACTCCGTCGCCCCTCGTGATCCATGAAATGCAATCCCGGTCTAGTCGGCTTTCGACCACCCGATGAGCAAAGAAGCGGTTGTCGCGCATAACCAACACGATGTCTCCGGGAACCACCTCGTCGTGTACCGCGTTTTGAATCGTGAGCAGATCGCCCGGCCACAAGCAGGGAAGCATGCTGGTTCCCCGTAGCTCCAGGCGAACCGTGCCCCGGCGGCGAAGCATCTCGGCCGCAAGACCAAGCTTAAGATCCCCGCGAACCTCCAGCGTGTATGACATGGTGGCCGCACTACGAATTCTTGTGGTTGCCATGCATGCACATAAAGTCGGTACCGGCGACTTTGCTGCAGTTCAGAGCCATAGTCTCAAAAACCCGCTCGTGCCGGAATGCAGGTTCCTGATAGAGCTTTTTCGCCGTGCGGCGGCTCTCGCCTGCGTTCTTCTCGTTCGTATTCCAATCCTGCTCAGCCATAAGAAATGAGTTGCGCAGCCAGACGGTAAACTCTGCGAACCGGCGAAACCGTCAACTACGAACCAGTTGTTCTCGAAGCGTACAACAAGAAACGAATGTTGCCGATTATCACGGCTGGTACGTGCTGGTATAACGAAGAGATGGGCTGATGAACCGCAGTGGGTCGGACTTGCTTTCGCCAGTATTGCGCCGTTTCGCCTTCGCGTGCCTAATGGACGAACCATGTCCAGCCCGGACATGCAAACGGAAATGGCGAGTCTCGAGAGTTGGCGAAGCAGGAACTGACTTGCGTCAAGAGTCCGTAAAAACGCGATTTGAAGTGGTGAGCGCGGTAGGAATCGAGCCTACAACCTACTGATTAATAGTCAGTTGCCCCGGTTCCAGCACACAGCGAAATGCCCAGTAAAATCAAGTCTTCCGTAGTATAGCGCCTCCCGCTGCCGTTCTGTGTCCGTGTCGTGTCCGACCCGGGAACAGGTTGGACCCAGAAGGCGGAACTTCTCTCGCGATAGCTGAGTGCAGGCACTGACACAAAATCGTCGAGCGAACGGAGTGAGCTTCAAACGACGACTAGGCATATTCTTTCTCGATCGCTGGTAATTGCGCAGTCGACTCGACGTAGCCCACTTCAGCCAGCCGCCTGCCATTCTCGCGATACATACTTGCGTCGTTCGGAGCCCACGTTGCCAGGCCATCCACATACCGGTTGTACATGCAGAATGCAGCTGCGATGAGGACGGTATCGTGAATTTCTTTATCGGTGGCGCCATGCTGGCGAGCGCGGTCAACGTCAGAGGTTGTGACTTGCTTGCCGCCTTTTTGCACCTTGCCCGCAATGGCGAGAAGCGCTTTCATTTTGTCGGGAATCGCGGCTGACTCGAAGTCGAGCTTTACATCGTTCACCAGCTTCTCATCGCCGCCGAGGCGATAGGCCGCCACAGCTCCATGAGCGTACTGACAGAAATAACAATCGTTCTGAGAAGAGACATAAGTTGCGATCATTTCGCGATCCGCGGGAGCCAGGCTGTTCGGCCCTCGGAGAAGCACTTCGGCCAGAGCGTTGAGCGGTTTTGCCGTTTCAGGACTGAAAGCCATCGGCCCGAGGATTCCGGGCAAATTGTCGGGAACTTTGATGTGAGCCATGACGTTGACCTCCTCAGAATCGTTAGAACAAGAACTTCAGCGCCACCTGAATCACTCTCGGGCTAACATCGGACTGGATTTGCCCGAAGGTCGGCGATTCGATGTTACTGACCGGCAAGCGGAAATTGGTATGGTTCAGCAAATTAAACAATTCACCGCGGAATTGAAGCTCTTTTGATTCCGTCAGCCGAATGTTCTTGAAGGCCGAGGCGTCCCAGTTCACGTATCCCGGCCCCTGGACTACGTTACGGCCTTCGTCTCCGAACACCTCAAACCGCCCGAGAGGATCCGGTTGGAGTTGCTGAAAGGCACTTACATTGAACCATTCCTGAGGCGTGCGCGGACCGGAGTTTGGGTTGCCAATCAGATTGGGGCGGTTCGCGGAAAATCCAGTGATTTCGGGGGCCTGCCCTTGCAGCGAAACGTCGTTCGAGTCGAATACCGTGAACGGACCGCCGCTCATAGCAGTCATAATTCCGTTCAACTGCCAGTTGCCGAGAACGTGCCCATACCAACTGCTGGAGTGTTGCAGGAACGGGAGGCTCCACTGATAACTCAGTACGAAGCGATGGTGGGAATCGAACATGGACCGTCCACGCTCGGCCGCCAGATCAAACGGATCTTGCGCCAGGTCGTTTTCTCCAGCAACGGGTTGCGATGCAGAACCGGTAATGTTGAAGGAAGAAACATCATCGATGGAGTGTGACCACGTGTAGGACGCGAGGAAGGACAGGCCGTGGCTGAAGCGTTTTCGCAAGCTGGCTTCCAAGGCGTTGTAGCTGGAGTTCGCGATGCTGGCGATTTCGCCGACCGAACTGTAAATGCAATTACCCGTAGGATCCGCTAGCGTACATCCAGAATAGAGACGACGGTAGTTCACATTGTCTTCGGTGGAATTCAGACACGGATTTGCCACCGAACAGCCTGGGCTGGTCGTGTTGAAGCCGGGGACAAAGATTGGAGGATTCCCTTCAATGAATCGCGGCAGCCTCACACCCGTGGTGCCCACGTACCCGATCTGAAAAAGCCAGTCTTCGCCGAAAGACCGCTGAATGTTCAGATTCCAATCCTGCGCGTAGGGCAGATGCAGGTTGCGAGCGACTACCAGTAGTGTCATCGGCTCGGGGAAGGCTTGACTGAAAGGATTCGGGGTATAAAACGGATTGGCGAATGAGTTCACGGGAAACTGTATTTCCTGAGTCTTCAGGTAAGGAGGCGAGCTGACCGGATCCTGCAGCGGACCGCCCTCGCCGGTGTAGTACGGCTCGTAGAAAATTCCGTAGGCAGCACTGACCACCGTTTTGGAGTCTCCACGCGGGTCCCAGGCAGCGCCGAAGCGCGGAGCAAAAGCCGTTTTCTGCGTTGGAATCAAGCCCGCGGGCACGCCCGGATCGCCCGGATAAAGAAGTCCTGCTGGAGCCGTAGGAATTACTTGTGACTGCGCTCCGGGAACAAAGAGATTGACTTCGTTGTGCCTTTCGGTGGAAGGGAATGGCAGCTCGTAACGAAGTCCCAGGTTCAACGTCAGGCGAGAATTGACCTTGTAGGTATCCTGGCCGTAAGCGTCCAGCGCTCGGTCGCGGATTTCACGGGCGAAGTTACCTCCACCTTGCAGAAAGACCACTGGATTGCCTGAAAGGAAGCTGGCAAATCCGTCGCTGTAGGGAAAGTTGGCGAACACAAAGAAGCCATTGCTGGCGATGCCCTGCAAGGCATTGATCTGATCGCGCCGGTAGCCTCCGCCGAATTTCAGCTCGTGGCGGCCGTGGATCCAGCTCAGAGAGCCGGAGAGGTCAAAGGTATTCTGAAACGTATTACGCGGTCCCGTGATGGGGTCGCCCACCGAGGCGTATCCCCCGACCTGGATAAACGGCGGTCCGGCGGCTGAAGGCAACGTCGGAGCGTACTGAAAGCCCAGATCCGATGGCGACTCGTGATTCAGGTGCTCGTCAAGCAGAAAAGTATTGCGCAGCAAGGAAAAGCGCGCGACCCCGATGGTGGTCGGAGAAAAGATGTGCGTCTCTTGCGTTACAAAGTTCTGGGCGCGGTCATACTCCCCCACCGGGAAACCGGGAACATTGGCTCCCACGGGCGAAAGGGGATCCGTCGTCGGACCACTGCTATACATGTAGCGGAAATTCAGAGTGTCGGCGCGGGAAAGATAGTGATCCATGCGCAAGCCGAATTGGTCGTTGTTCTCGATTAGAGTCTGCGTGGCGATGAATCCATTTGTTCCAACGTTCGGGAGAGGAAAAAATGGCAGGATATTTTGCGCAACGGGATCAATCGAAGGCAACTGGCCGTTCGGAACCAGAACCGGCTGACCGGTAAAAAAACTAAAAAGCGGCTGTGGAAACGTGCCTTCCCGTTCCGCCGCAGAAGGCACGGTCGCCGCCACCGTCTCACCCTGCCGGTTGCGGAAGCCTTCGTAATAGCCAAAGAAAAAAGTCTTGTCCTTTATGATCGGGCCGCCGAAGGTCGTGCCAAACTGGTTCTGCTTCAAGGGTTGAACGCTTTGCGTGAAGTAGTCGGACGAATCCATTGCGTCGTTGCGCAGGAACTCCCAGGCGGCGCCGTGAAATGAATTGGAGCCTGACCGCGTAACGATATTGGTCGTGGATCCCGTGTTGCGCCCGAACTCCGCATTCGCGTTATGGCTAAGAATCTTGAATTCGGCAATCGCGTCGATCGGCGGCTTGAGCACAAATCCACCATCCACAGAGCTCTCATTGTCGGCGCCGTCAATCATAAAATTGTTCGATTCAGGCCGCTGGCCGTCGACGGCATAGGCCTGGTTCTGTCGTGCTGGGCCTCCAGCCTCGAGCAAACCGGGAGTCAACGGCACCACGCCGGGCTGAAGCAGTCCGAGTTGAGAAAAGTTGCGCCCGCCCAGAGGTAGGTCAAGAATCTCGCGCTGCAAGACGGTTTCCCCGAGACTGCTGACTGTGCTCTGCACCAGCGCTGCGTCCGCGCTCACTTCGACCTGCTGCGTTTCCGACCCGAGCTTGAGGTGAATGCTGACCGTCGCGGTCTCATTGACATCCAGAGAGATTCCCTGCTGCAAGTACTTCTGGAAACCTTTGGCCCGAACCTCTAACTGGTAATGCCCGATCGGAAGTTCGACCAGCACGTACTCTCCCTGACGGTCCGAGACCGCA
>Ga0302179_10001332_pt1 | contig 15009 bp, 16 predicted proteins | sample I_Palsa_E3_1_FD_198788 | JGI IMG/M metagenome (GOLD analysis project Ga0302179, IMG submission 198788) | Peat permafrost microbial communities from Stordalen Mire near Abisko, Sweden - I_Palsa_E3_1 | ecosystem: Environmental > Terrestrial > Soil > Palsa > Peat permafrost | place: Sweden...
GGGATGAAGATCGCAAAAAGGCACGGATTCTTCAAAGCTCGTATTGCAGTAGCCCGCAAGCTCGCCACCATTCTGTGCAAGATGTGGCTGAAGGGACAGGAATTCTGCTGGACCAAAGCTCCGGCCAACACGGTATTGGCGGTGGCAACACCTGCCTGATGTGATCCTTCCGGCTCAAACCGGGAGGTATTCCTGCGAGGGGACGGGAGGGCGGTGACCGCGAGAAAGCGGGTGATGGCAATAGATCAACAACGATCTGGTGCACATCGAGTTTCCCAGGGCGGCACCACTCTTCTGAATGAACCCTATACTGCGGCCGGCACACCCAAGGCAAACGTGCCGATCAGACCGCGAAGAGACCTGTGTCCCTCTCTCGCAGAGATTTTTTATGCTGCCACTGGCCAAGGCCGGTGTGAATTGTATGGAAAACGCTTGCTTGACTGCTTCTGCAGCCAAACCCTTTCGTGCACACGCGTTTACCACACAATTCACACGTCAGCACCAACAACTCATTGTTCTAAATGAAAAAGAAAAAGAAGAAAGATTCCGCTTGCTAAAACCGCGGCTAGAGACCCGCTTTCCTTCGCTGCGCTTTGTGTAACCGCCGATCGCTTGCCCTTCCCTTTAAGGGCTCGCTACTCCTACAGACTGCGCAAGAACGCCGCCAGATCCTGTATGTCCTGGTTCGAGAGCTGGATCGCGAAGCGATTATTGTAAAATGTCACCACATCGACCAGCGTCGCCGCCGACCCGTCGCTGAAATATGGCGCGCGCGCGGCCAGGCCGCGCAACTGCGGCACGGTAAATCGTCCGATATCCGCGCAGAGTCCGGTAATCATCGCGAGTCCCGGATCGTTTGTTATCACGACCGGTCCCTGATAGACCGTGGACTTACCCGAAGCACAGGTCAGCTTGAAGATCGGCAATTCTGTTGACGGGCCGGGAATCGTCGTGGGCGGAGCGGGGGTTGGCGCAGGCGTGCCCGGTGCCACGACCGTGCCGCCGATGCCGACATCGTGCTGGGCGGCGACGAAGGAGTCGTTGCCGGCATTCGCCTGGTTGTGACAGCTGCTGCATGTCCCGGTGGTCGACACCTTCACGGCCCCGATATTGGTGAGACCCGCAACGCCGTTGATGGTGAAGACGCGGGTCTGAAAGATGGCTTCCCCGCGCGCAACCGACTGCCGCTGCGCCGCCCGTTCCGCAGTGGCTGCCAACGTGGCCCAGCTATCGAACAGCGGGAACGTCGCAGTGGTCGTCGCGGGCGGCGGTGCGGTTATCGGAACCGTCTGCGGCGGCACGGGGACGGTCAGCGCCGGAAGCCCCGGCATTCCCCCCGACATGAACTCCGGACCTCCGCGAGCGCCCGCATTGTTCAGTTGCAGCGCCCAGGCGTCCCAGATCTGCGCGCTGAAGATGCCGAGTTCGAACTGCACCATTTCGGAAATTTGCGTCGATGTGGGCGGATTCGGCGCCTGGGCATGTCCCTGGGTCGCATCGGAGGCCTGATGCTCAAGCGTCGGCTCCCGCCCGTCCCACATAATGTTGCCGCTGATCGGCCGTCCGGTGCGCGGATCGATCGTAACCGGCGGACTGCCAATCTGGACGGGCAGTTTGGTGATCGGATCGAGAGCCGGCGGCGGGTCGACGCCGAGGTCGGATCGCGTCGTCATCACATAAGGCAGGTTGGCGGCAATCCTCGGCCGGCGATACATTGAGAGAATCTGCACGTCCTTGCCGGTCGTAGCGTCCTTGCCGATCGCGAATGCGGTGTCGGTGTTACAGCCGTCCTTGTTGAAAGGCGGTTGAGTGGACGAAGTGTCGGTAGGATCGTTGATGACCTCGACCTTGAATTCCGCGGTGTCGGGGACGGCCAGAAAAATCCGGAACACGCCACGGCCGAGCAGCAGCGTATGCGCCGCCCGCGGGTCGAGCGCGCCCTGCTGCGCCTGAAAGACCTTGTTCGGACAATCCGCGCCGTCGATCGGCGCGAAGATGGGATCGGCGCCGCTCGTGGCGTTCCAGCGCGCCGTAATGTTATCGACGCTTACACTCATCGCGTTCGGCGGCAGATGGCAGGTGACGCAGGAGCGGCCATTCTCGCCCAGGCTCTGAAAGAACGCGTTCGTCGCCGTCGTCGTCGCTCCGAGCGGCTGAAATGACGCCACCCGTCCGGTCGGGTCGGCGTCCACCTCATGTTCGGGAATGCTGGGTGGAATGCCGCCCTGCCCGAAGATCAGAGCGGGCAGCGGCGCCTGGAGAATCGAATGAAAGATTCTCGTGAAATAGCTCGGCGTGTCGGAACGCAACCCGGCCCGTTCCTCGAGGCTGATGTCGCCGCGCACCCGTGGAGCGCTGAGAGGGACCGCCGGCTGCACACTGAAACCATTCGGAGATAGCGCCGGAGCACCAGCCGCAGGCTCGCTCGGCGCGGCAGGTGCCTGGGCGATCGCGGGCGTGGGTTGAAGCACTGCGACGGCCATTCCCGCCAAAAGCCCGAAAACCAACGCTCTGCGCCAGCCAGTTGCGCGCGGCGTCGTTCGGACGAGCTCGCGACCGGCGAACCGGTTGCTATGCCATACTGCGGCCCGAGGGAGGGCCAAATTATTCGGATTTGTAACTTCGTCCGGTCCGATTTGAACCGAACCTGTTGTTTCGTTGGGCATCGTTCGTCTCCTTTACAATTTGGTGACTCAGCCGACCTACGGCCCACCGTTGCGCCCCTCTGGATTTGTCCGGAGTCATCTGAACGATGGCCGGGAATCGCGATGAGTAATCGAAGAAGCTTCATCATTTGCTCCCTACTGTCGTCTTTCATCCGGAATTGCAACTATTCCAGGCGATATGTCCGCCTTTGTTGCAGATTGCCAATCAGTATACACCGTGTTGCTCCGGTTAGATCCTTTTGATTGCGAATTTTTTAACGACAAAAACGCGCCGAAGGCTAATTGTGCTCCATCTTACGAACCAATCAGCGTGAAGTCCTGTCTGACGCTGGCATTTCACGCCACCCATTAGGCGGCCCATCAACCATTTCATAATCTTTTATCCGTATAATTCCGGCCATGAAGATACCGGAGCCCCCGATCTCCCCATCCGAGATTGCGACGATGGTCTACGAGTCCGGTCATCTCCGTGACCGGGGAAACGCGTAGCGCCTCGAACAACGGATTGCCGCCTACGGCGCCGCCAAGGGAACGGAAGCCCATACGCGGGCTCTTGTCCAAGCCGTGCGCAAGGCGCGCAGCACCCTGGCCGGCATCCGTGGCGCGAACAACCGAGCGGCTGCCGCCCGCAGCGTCCGCGCCATCGAAAGTATTCTGCCCGCCAACGCCAAGGGCAAAGAGGGTTACGCGCTCGGGTACAAGGACGGCGCTGAGGACGCGCTTAAGAAAACCAGGCGTGACGACACCACCCCGCGCCCCAAGAAACCCACTCCGCAAGACCGGATCTTTCGAACCGCCGGAAGGCGGCGCGCCCTATCTCACCAAGACCGGCTTGAATCAGACTACGGCGCGCGCCGCCTCTAAGCGGACATGTAGGATTGAATTTGCTGGGGGCGATCTCGAATCACGTTCTTGTTCACCGTCTCTCGGCAAGTGGCGCCGTTGAAATGTCCTTTTTATTGAGGCCAACCGAGTTCACCAGCGACGTTGCGGAAGCCGTGAATGCGATCACGCTGCGTCTCCTTGGCGGGCGCCTCCCCCCAGCGCTGTACCACTACACCTGCTTTGACGCTGTCCTCAAGATCGGCAACTCACGAGTCCTTTGGGCCACGTCCGCTGCGGACCTGGAGGACGCGAAGGAAATTCAATATGGGGCTGAGCTTGTACAGGAGGAGGTTCGGCGTAAGGTAAAGTCAGGAGTTGCTGAGTTCCCGCAAATGGTGCTCAAGCTTCTTCCCGCAGGCCTCATCGACTGTAAGCCTTGGACGTTTGTTGTCTGCTTCTGTGCTATGCAAGACTCCGGTTTCCATCGCAACGATTACGGTGAATACTGCCTGGAATTCGACACCCGTTCCAGTTGGGACCCGCAGCTCAGAACGCGACGTTCAGACGCAGACGTCAGATATTACCGCGCGATCTATTGGCGGTGCGTGCAACGGGGGGCGATACGCCGAGCGATTGACTCGATCGCCAACTCGGCGGCGAAAAATACGAGTGGCGTTGCGCAGGGGCCATGGATGGAATCCATGGCACAATTCTGTGCCCGAAATGCTTCTCAGTTGCTGATGGACCTGGTCGCTTCCTTCAAGGCGCGCCAGTTTCGCCGCGAGAAGGAATGGCGCATCGTCTGTCGCCCAAGCCTCTCGCTTAACACTTCCTCCCCTGGCTTAGAGCGGGACAACTTCCAACACCTGGTGAAGGGCGACCACAAGCATTACGTGGAACTTCAGACCCCAGTTCCGGATCGCGGCCAGATAATTGGCGGCCACCCGAGATCGGCCGTTCCCTTTTGCTCGATCCGCAGACCGGATGGCTTTCGTAGCGATGATGACGAGTTGCGTCGTATCCGGCGAATGCTCGAAGAAAACGACCGCCGCGACATCAAGCTTTGTTAGAGGTCGAGTAAACGCCTAATCTTTCGCGGCCTGCTTCTTGCGCTTCGCCCAATACGCTTTCATCCGCTCTGATTGGGCTTTTCGTTTGGCGGGACTGAGGCCGCGCCGCTTCTTCGGAGCCGACGTTGCGGCCATGGCGGTCGCCGCACCAGCTATTGGATTCTTCGGCGGCCGGCCGCGACGCTTGACGGGCGTTCCCAGGGCTTCGATTGCCCGATTGAGCTTGTCCCGTTCCGAAATCAAAAGCGCAACGATATGTTCTGTGCCCATCTGTCGGAAATGGTAGCACTGGTGCTCACGGAGCAGCAACGCGTTGACCTCCGCGACATTAGAAAGCCCACGCCAGCAACGCCCGCGCGTGGGGCGATCGCGGATCGGTCAAGGCGATCCGCCCTGAGCCCTGGATGGGCCGCGCGCTCCGTCTCGAAAAGAGCCTTGAAACCGTCGACGCTTTTATTGAAACCCTACAGGGACTTGCCAACCAGGGACTTGAACTCCCCAAGATTCACCGGATCGAGGGTTAAGGGCACTGCGTCAAATTCCAATTGCTTTCGAATGAGATTGCCCAACTGTCTCTTTGCCGTCTGAATTTCCTCATAGTGCTTCCAGACACCGCCGAAATCTCGGTCTTTCATTTTCCTGGCAGTCATCGCCATCAGCCGATCTATGTCCTGAAACTGATCGGCAATCTCTTTCCCGCACACAATTTCCATCGCCAATTTCGTCCGCCAGAACGCGCCGATGGCACCAAAGTACTTTTCGTTGGCATCTTTGCGCTGTTCCTTGGCCTCCGAAGATTCATTGCCTTTGGTTACCTGGAATGCGTAAACGGCGGCAAAGAGCAATGCTTCCGCAGAGGCGAGTTCTTTCAAAGTATCGAGAAGCGCCGATTTTTGAACGTCCCAACGTTGCTGTCTTGACCACAGGTCGATTGATATTCTCGCCTTGATTCCCTCGGTGGTTTGCGTCAAGATTGCCGTCTGTTTTCGGAGATCTTCGATATCTTCCTTCGTGGCCAGGCTCTCGCCCTTCTTCTTCAGGTACGAGCCGAGGAAAGCGCCGCCCCCGGCAATTACCGCCGTTATCACCATTGATGCGAAGTCCATATGGACGATCTTATCCCTGTTGCCTTCGTGCACCTTTTGCATCCTCGTCATCGCCGCCGTCAGGTTTCAGCGTGATCGAGTCCTTCTTGACGGATGCCCCGGGCAGTGGGCCATCCACGTGCCGCTCGGAAAACTCAAAACGGAACGCTTGGTTCCCGTGGATTCCGTGGTCTGTCAACTGGTCGAACGCATCCGTTCGCTGCGGCCACCCATCGCACCCAAGTCCGGTCCTCTCCTATTGCCTCGGCCGCGCGGTCGCTACCTAATGATTCGCAAACTGCGTGCCGTCTTGCGAGACGTCACCGCCGCCCTTGGTATTCCCGCCCGCATCGTCCCGCACCAATTTCGACACACATATGGAACCGAGATGCTGCGCGCTGGCGTTAGCTTTGCCGCGCTGATCAAGCTCCTTGGCCACAAGAGTCCCCACATGACCTTGGAGTACCTTGAGATCACCCAGCAGGATCTCCAGCGCGAATTCCACTTGGCTCTCTCCCATCCCAGACACCTGGTACCCTCTCGGACCACACCCCCCGGCCCAGCCCCTCGCGCAGATTTATCAGGCCTGATCGACTCTTTGATGATGGCTCAGCACGTGCTCGAGATCTATCGTCGCAACGTTATCGATCCTTCCGCACGCCGTCTTCTCGATCGCCTTGCCAATCGCATCGTCAAAATCCTCACTCAAACCAAAAAACTCAAACCCTCCTAAAAATGGGCAGAGATTGGCCGGTTAAGTCCGCTTGGAGGAAGTTTGGATTCAGTTTGGCGACTCGCGGCTTCGCTGTTCAGTGAATTGCCCATGCCATCTAAGAACCGGATCGTACCGATAAATAGGCGCCGTTAATGCTCGATAACGTTCATTTCCAAACCTCCCGCAACGCGCGTTTCACGCGCGGGCGTCTGTCCGGCTTGTTTCGGGAGACGGTGATGTAGTTTGGTCTACCACCCAGGAGAGCAAGGGTGCAAAGTACAAGGGTGCCGCAGCTGATGTAGCCGATAAGATCGTGAAGCAACTCCTGCACGACCTAACAAAACTGATGGGAGGCAAGCCGCCCCAAGAATGACCGCCGGGCGTCTCAACTTTGCTTCGCGTAGCTTTCCCACAGCGAACGCAGCGTCCAGCGTGCCTATTTAGAAGCTTTGGCCATCTTCACTTACCGAGAAAGGTCTGAAGGTGTGAGATAGGCCACGGTTGGTGCATCCTGAATAAAGTTGACAACCCTTTGCCCCAATTCCAACGTACTAACTCTCAATTGACGACCGTGCGAATCATCCTGACTCTCAGTTGTCATGCCTCAGAATCGCTTCTTGAAGGCTATTTGCATACGGAATCGAGCGTCCATGATAACATGGTGGTACCGTTTGGAGAGCAGACTGCTACGTCGCCCTTGTTCCACCAGAACAGAATTTACGGATCGAATTCCGCAAAACGTTAGGTTCTTCCGTGTGCACCAAAGCGGAAGAGAACAGGAGGTTAGGTTGTTATGAATCCTCACAATCTTGAGCCCGCTGTTGAACCCGTTCCTCCGAAAGCCGACAACGTGATAAATGGCGAAGGAGAATACCTACTGTTACAAGCTGCATTGGGAAACACCGATTGCCAAAATATCGGAGTCCTGCTGTTTGATCCTAACTCCGACACGCTGTATTGCCGCTTTCGAGGCGATCTTGACGAATTCGCGGGCGATGAAGCCGACTGGTTTAAAGAATTGCCTGAACACATCCCGCAGATTGCCGATGAGCTTGGCGGTAGCAAGTGCCTGGAGTGGCTGGAGTCACCATTTGACATGCCCTGAGGAGCACCTTACGGCTCGGCTTTCGGCCCTTCTGGAATCAACGCAAAATTAGCTGAATACCGCACGACGCACCGTCAGTCCGCGAGACCGGGGATTGCTCGCCCACTGGAGCATTGTGGGTTTGGTGCGCGCGGCGGACCGCTGCTGTAGTACTGTTCCCTCCGCAACCGCTCAAGCGGGGCTATCTTTGGAGGAAAGGTAAGGCGATAAAAGCCATGACGATTGCTCTAGGAATGCTGGCCGGCGACGGAATCATCGTATTAGCTGCTGATACGCAGCTTGGCGAAACAGAATATCTGAAGACCGGTGAAGGCAAGATCGCCATGTCTACTTCGCGCGTGGTGAGCGACCACACCAAGACGCGCAGTTTTGCAATTACTGGAGCGGGAAATGTGCCCTACCTAGATGCTCAGACTTCGCTTGCTTGCGCGTCCGCATCGGCAGGAGCATAATACCGCCAATGGGGAAAGAGTGTCCGGAGTGTCGAACCGTGAACCGCATCGAAGCTCCTTACTGTGAAGCCTGTGCAGCTGCGTTTCCGAGAGTCCCACCCGTACCGGCGAACACCAGGGGGAAGTTGCTCATGCGGACGATGCTATCGCTATGGGTTGTAGCGGTGGTGGTGATCGCCCTGGTTATGTACCTCCGGAGTTGTTGATTGCATTGATAGCCGGCCCTCGGAGAAGAACGGTCCTATTCGGTTCTCGGTGACGGTCATCGCCATCGCGACCTCCGTCTTTATGGCTCTGCGCCAGAATCCGACTGAGTGATTGATTGACGGGGCTTGGCAGGGACCAGCAGTTTCGCTACACTGTGCAGCTTGAGAAACAATGACTGGACGAAGATTTTGGGATGGCCGGGCTACCGGGTATATCGAAGCGAAATCGACGAGGACGCCAAGACGCTGAAGCTATGGGTGCGCCGCAAGCCGGGCAGGCTGGTGTGCTCCGGTTGTGGACGCACAGTGGCCGAGATTGCCGAGGTGAGTGAGCGGGAGGTTCGTGATTTGTCGTGCTTTGAGTACCGCACGACGGTAGTGGTCGAGCTATACCGTTTGCGCTGTCCGGATTGCGGGATCAAGACGGAAAAGATCGGGCAGTTGCCGAGCAAAGCTCCGTTCAGCAAGCGGTTCGAGGACGCAGTGGGCGAGGCCTGCGAAAGTGCGGCGGCTCGGCGGGTAGCCAAGCAGTTCGACCTAGCGGCAACCACTGTGCGGTCCATCGATTTACGATATCTGGAGCGTTGGGCGGCCCAACGACGGAAACCGGCGCTGCGACAACTGGGAGTGGATGAAATACATCTGGGGAAGAAGCAGAAATTCCTGACCGTAGCGAGCAACCTGGAGAGCGGCGAGCCGCTGTGGTTCGGCCGGGAGAGAAAGAAGGAGACCCTGGACGAGTTCTTCGATACGGAGTTGAGCGCCCGGCAGAGAAGAGGGATCGAGGCCGCCTGCGTGGATATGTGGGAGCCTTTTCGGCAGAGCATCGAGCAGTGGGCTCCCCGCTGCCGCATCGTCTATGACAAGTTCCACATCATGCAGCATGCCAACCAGGCCATTGATGAAGTGCGGCGGGCAGAGTTTTTCCGCAAGGGTGGGCATATGCGTGGGCTGGTCAAAGGCAAGCGGTGGCTGCTGTTGACCCGGTGGGTCAACCTAACCTCCGACAAGCGGCAGAAACTCAACTCCTTGTTTGCTCTCAACCGCAAGCTTTTCAAAGCCTATGTGCTCAAGGAGAGCCTGGATCGGCTCTGGAGCTATCGCTACGAGGGGGCTATGTTTAACTATCTCCAGCGTTGGATAGGACAACTACGTTGGCAGCGGCTCAGGCCTTTCGAGAAGCTGGCCGACATGCTGATAAACCATCTGGAGGGCATTTTGAACTACTGTCGCACCAAAGTTCCTCTGGGCATGGTGGAAGCCATTAATGGAAACATCAAGTCTCTCTTGCGCCGTGGCCGTGGGTACAGCAATCTGCGTTACCTGTTGCTCAAGGCACAACGGCTAGCCGCAACCAGAACCGAATTTGTGGCTTTCAGGAAAGCAGCTTGAAATGCCGATCTTGTCGGATTCTGGCGCAGAGCCGTCTTTATAATGGTGGTTTGGCATGACTATCGAGGGCCCCGATTTTACCAGCGGAAGTTCCCCTACCGGCAATAACGTCGAAGACTCACACGCCTTGATGGGAGGTTAGCCGTGAACGTAGAACAAATTCTTGAGTTGCTTGAATCGACCAGCAAGGAATACAGGGACCTCGCGGAGTCACTGGTGCCACCGCGCCGCAGCATCACGATGAACAATAGACTCTCATCCGACGTTGCTTTGGAGGTCGCCGCTGTATTGGACAAGCTGATCACCAAGATCCGTGCCGGGTCAACCAACATTTAGCGCACTTCGACTCTCCGTAACCGCCCCCCTTAACTCAGTCGTGCAGGACAACGTTGAGTAACGAGCGATGAACCTGAAGCCCACCGTTGTAATGAATGAAACCCAGTTTGCGGAACCTGTTCATGAAAAAGCTAACCCTCGATCGCGTGGTACCTATGATCTCAGCCAGCATCTCATGGCTCATCTGCGGAACCACCAGATCGGTCGTGTCCTCCTTGCCGAAGTTTGCCAGCAGGAGCAGCACCCGCGCCAATCGCTTCTCGCTGGAGTTGAAGAGCTGGTCTACCAAATCTGCTTCAATGCGAATGTTGCGGGAGAGTAAATGGTGCACGAATAGCTCGGAGAATGTCGGCTCACCGTGAAGCACCTGGACCATTGCCGCCTTTGCCAGGCGCATGATCGAACACTCGGACATCGCGATGGCAGTAGCCATCCGAAGGGGCTGGCCGGCCATGCACCCCTCCCCAAAGAAGTCTCCCGGCCCCAAAATGGCTACGACGGCTTCCTTGCCTTGTTTGGATACAACCGTTAGTTTGACCCTGCCGTTCTGGACATAAAAGACGGCGTCAGCCGGGTCGCCTTGCAAGAAAACTTTCTGTTTTTTTCCGTAATCGGCAACTGATCTTCCTTCGCCGATTTTGGCTAGAAAGAGCTTTGGATCGAAAGACGGTCTTGCTTTCGCCTTCATAGGGGCCTGGCCGGACTTAAGCCGGGATTCCATTCTTACCTTCTGGATGCCCCGAGTATACACCCCATCGCCTCCGTTGCGACGGGTTTCAGAATTTATTGCGGTCAGTACGCCATAGGACGGCTGTGCCTCGCCTCTCCCAGTGCGCGCCAACCATAGTACTGACGTCCCGTTCAAACGCGCATTATCCATTGAGGCACATCTATCGCGAAATCCGCCTTTACTTTCCGGGCATCAAAGCGCATCTCTGGAGGTGTAGATGGGCAGATTGTTTTCGGTAGGTGTATCTTTCATCAACTCATGCCTGGCATCGTGCCGTTATTCGGCCCAGAGAGGAGGAGTTTGACGGCCCGTAGGTACCAGCTTGGGAACGTTAAAGTACTATACGGACGAGTACGGACTTCAGAAATGGCACGAAACCAAACTCCGCATCGACAAGGTCGGTGTGAGTCCTGGTTGGTCCTGGTATTGCGCCCGACAACACACACGGCTAATATTGTTTGATCGGAAATACCGTATGGCTAAGATCAATCTGAGTCGGGTGATCCTCGGCGGAATCGTGGCCGGAATCCTGATCGACGTCTTTCAAGCAGTCTCGAACGGCTTCGCTCTAGATAAGCAGTGGGCCGAAGTGATGGCGGCGCTCGGTCACTCTAGAACGCTGTCGATCAAACAGACCATCGCGTTCGACTTGTGGGGCCTGATAGCGGGAATCCTGCTTGTGTGGCTATACGCGGCGATTCGGCCACGACTGGGCGCGGGTCCGAAAACGGCGCTATGCGCAGGCTTCGTGATGTGGGCGACAACCTATGCGCTTGGCAGCGCGACCCCTGTATTTCTGCACCTGATTCCTGTGGACTTGACGGCAATAGCATTGGCCGCAGGCTTAGTGGAGATCCTGGTCGCTGCGGTCGCCGGCGCCTACTTCTATAAGGAAAAGAGAAGCACCCAAGGGGTCAAAGCCTCCTCCGCGCACGCCTAGCGACCTTCTTGAACCGATATTCGTCGCCGATTCGAAACCAGTACTGCTTGGTCGGACGGTTAGTTTGGTCGCCTCCCCCAAAGAAGTACAATTTGTCGATACCTAAGGGAAATCAGACCCCGCCGGCTCTGGCCGTGTGCTCTATCGCCAATTTTTGAGCGACGCGAGGAACAACTTAACGCAGGCCGAAACAACCGATAATGCGCCATAACAGGTCTCACCAGACTGCGAATGCGCGGGATGATCGTTGTCCCCGGTGCACCACTCAGGACAAGTCGATGGGGGCTGTCACAGGATTACTTCCAGGCGCAATCTGGTCCCGCTCCGCTAAACTGAACTGAACTCCTCCAATGGCCCTTTCTGTAGGCGACAAGCTCGGCCCGTACGAGATCCTGGCGCCCCTTGGTGCGGGCGGTATGGGCGAGGTGTACCGCGCCACCGATACGCGTCTTCATCGTGAAGTTGCGATCAAAACCACGCACGAGCAGTTCAGCGATCGTTTCGACAGGGAGGCTCGCGCGATCGCTTCGCTGAATCATCCCAATATTTGCCAGCTCTACGACGTAGGACCTGATTATCTGGTGATGGAACTGCTAGAAGGTGAGACGCTCGCCACGCGGCTCAATCGGGGCAAGCTCCCGATGAATGAAACGCTTCGCTACGGCGCGCAAATCGCGGACGCACTGGCGGCTGCGCACGCGAAAGGAGTCATCCATCGAGATCTGAAGCCTGGCAACGTAATGATCACGAAAGGCGGCATAAAGGTGGTGGATTTCGGGTTGGCCAAATCAGCAGGCGATGAAACGCTGACTGTGGGCCGCGTGGTGATGGGCACTCCCTCCTACATGGCTCCTGAGCAGTCGGCAGGCAAGCGGTGCGACGCTCGGACGGACATCTTCGCGCTCGGGCTGGTGTTGTATGAAATGGCCACGGGTAAGAGAGCCCTCGCTGCCCAGTGCCAACCGGCTGCACTGGACGGTCTTCCGCCCCAGTTTGTACACCTGGTTGAAAAGTGCCTGATAGAGGATCCCGAGAACCGATGGCAGTCCGCAGCCGATCTCAAGACGGAGTTAGAATGGACCGCCACCCTCGAGTCTCGGGCCACGCCCACGACCACCGGCCGAGGGCGACCGCGCAGCCTCTGGGTCGCCGTAACGGCCATGCTGGCGGCGCTCATGCTGTCGACGGCGTGGCTAGGGTGGATTCATTTCCACGATAGGACAACGGCCTACGCACCGGTTCGCTTCCAGATACCGTTTAGCGGCGTGCCCCTGCCCAGCGGAGCGTTTGCCTTGTCGCCCGACGGCCGCCAATTAGCCTTCGCGGCGGTCGGTCCGGATGGAATCAAGCGCCTGTGGATTCGTGCGCTGGATTCGCTCGAAGCGCGGCCGTTGCTCGGCACCGAAGTTGCCCAGGAAGTCTTCCCACCAGTCTTTTGGTCACCCGACAGCCATTTCATCGCGTTCGATGCCGACGGAAAACTCAAGAAAATCGACGTTGCTGGCGGACAGGTGCAGACCATATGCGAACTGCCGGGGCTGGCTGTTGGCGGGTCCTGGAACAAGGACGGCATGATTATCTTCGGAAACGACGCCCCAGGCGTTGGACTAATGCGGGTTTCCGCGACGGGTGGAAAAGCATCGGTGCTAACGATTGTTGATCCGTCACGCAAAGAAGGTCTCCACGTTCTTCCTTCATTTCTGCCGGACGGGCGGCATTTTCTTTACTACCGCAATTCCCGGATACTTGAGAATTCCGGGACCTATGTGGGATCAATTGATGCCGACCCTCGAAAACAGGACTCCAGGCCACTGCTTGCATCCGTCGTTGGAATGTACGCCCCTTCTTCTGATTCGAGCGCGGGACATTTACTGTTCTTGCGCAGCGGAACGCTTCTGGCACAACCCTTCCAAGCCGAGCGTCTGCAACTCACGGGCGAGCCGGTACCGGTAGCGGAGCGGGTTGGCAGCTACCTGGCCTATGGCTTCTTCTCCATCTCAGCCAACGGGATTCTTGCCTATCGCACGCGCGCGCAAGATTTCCAGCTTACTTGGCTGGACCGGCAGGGGAAGGCGATCAGCCGTATGGGAGAGCCCGGCCCTTACACCAGCTTGGCGGTTTCACCGGACGGAACGCGAGCCGTGGTCTCCCGGAACAATGCCTTCCCAGGGCCCGCGGCATGGAATTTGTGGTTGCTTGACCTGGCACGAGGCACGAGCAAACGGTTCACCTCCGCGGTAGGCCGTAACGACTATCCCGTTTGGTCGCCAGACGGAAGCCGCATCGTCTTTGCCTCAAGTCGCGAGGGCGGCTCCAACAGCATCTTGAACCTATATCAGAAGCCGGCAGGCGGCGCCCAGGAGGAGGGTGTCCTCTTGAGATCCGGTGAATTAAAGTTCCCCACCAGCTGGTCGCGCGATGGGCGGTTCCTCTTGTACACTGTCGCCGATCCGAACATGAGGAAGGATATTTGGGTGCTATCCATGGAGAGTGACCATCAGCGAACTCGGCTGTTGGGAACTGAGTTCAACGAATTCCAGGCTCAGTTTTCCCCAGACTCCCGCTGGATCGCCTACACATCCGACGCGTCCGGCGGCAATGAGGTGTACGTCCGAGCATTTCCTGATGCCAAAGAGGACTTTGTAATCTCAAAGGGCGGGGGCAGCAGTCCGCGTTGGCGGGACGACGGGAAAGAATTGTATTACATTTCCCCGGATGGAAAAGTGATGGCGGTCGAAGTTGCCGCCGGTGTTTTGTTCCAAGCGGGAACACCGAAGCTTCTATTCCAAATCTCGGGCATCCTGCCCGAGTGGAATGTGCAAGCAGGCGGCAAACGATTCCTGGTCGCCGTTCCGGTCGACCAAACGCAAGCACCATTCACGGTTTTGTTGAATTGGACGGCCGCGCTAAGAAAATAAATGAAGGCAAATGCGGGAAAGGATACAGTCCGCCCAGCGCCTTGTTTTGACTGGTAATTAGGCTGCGCGAAGCAACAGCGTCGACTCCTTGCAAGACTCATAAAGGCGCGCACGAGTGTGTGTGCCAGCGTTAGAGCCGCAGATTGATTTTCAAGTCCTGGTTTGTCGGCGCGTAGGAATAAGCTGAACGAACAGAGTCCGATAATGCATTAGCGTTGATCGGAAGTGGTCGGGCGTGAGAGTGTTGGGGAGCGGAGTAGTATGGACCGCCCGAGCACTTACGATAACGCACATTGAAGGAGCCGGAACGAATATTACGGGGATTGATCGGTTTTTCGCGACGGGGGATAGAGCTTTGAGAGAGGGCAGAAAACGTCGGAGCGACCAGGTGACGAACAAAAAAGCCTGTTTAGATCAGTGCGGGTGAGTTGGAAAACGGTAACGTTGCGTGCCCGAGCAGCACCTGAATCGTGCGGAGGTCTGCGCCGGCATCGAGCATATGAGTGGCGCAGGCGTGGCGAAACAAGTGTGGATGAACGCGATGTCTGATGCCCGCCCGCTTGCCGGCT
>Ga0302179_10001333_pt1 | contig 15008 bp, 14 predicted proteins | sample I_Palsa_E3_1_FD_198788 | JGI IMG/M metagenome (GOLD analysis project Ga0302179, IMG submission 198788) | Peat permafrost microbial communities from Stordalen Mire near Abisko, Sweden - I_Palsa_E3_1 | ecosystem: Environmental > Terrestrial > Soil > Palsa > Peat permafrost | place: Sweden...
GCGCCCGCATGACCGGTGAAATCCTCGACGCTGCTCTGGCTGATGAGCTTGCCCCGGCCCAGCACGACCAGCTGGGTCGCCGTCTGCGCCATCTCGCTCATCAGGTGCGACGAAACGAAAACCGTCCGCCCTTCGTCGGCCAGCGACTTGAGCAGCAGCCGGATCCAGCGCACGCCGTCCGGGTCCAGGCCGTTGACCGGCTCGTCCAGCACCACGGTCTGCGGCTGACCCAGCAGCGCCGCGGCCACGCCCAGGCGCTGGCCCATGCCGAGGGAGAAGCCGCCGGCCCGGGTGCCCGCAACCTCAGCGAGCCCGGCCAGCTCGATCACCTCATCGACCCGGCGACGCCCTATGCCGGCCGTCCGGGCCAGCGCCAGCAGGTTGTTGCGGGCCGACAGTCCCGGGTGCACGGATCTCGCGTCCAGCAGGATGCCGAGCTCCGCCATCGGGGCGGCCGCCCCGGGATAGTGCTTGCCGTTGACCCGCACCGTCCCGCTGGTCGGCCGGTCCAGCCCGGCGATCATCCGCATCGTGGTGGACTTCCCCGCCCCGTTCGGGCCCAGGAACCCGGTCACCACACCCGGCTCCACCACGAAGCTCAGCCCGTCGACGGCGGTCTTGTCGCCGTACCGTTTGGTCAGGCCATCAATCTCAATCATGTTGCGTTCCTCTCATCAGTCGTTGCTGACGATCAGGACGCTACGCACCGCATCCCCGGCGGCCATCTATCCGCAGACCACACTTTCCGGGCCGCCTATGCCCCCAGGCATAGGCACAAGAGCAGACCGTACGGTCAGCAGTCGCGGGTACCGTGCAGGCGCAGGCCGACCCGCGTCGCGTTTCCGGCGGCTGCCGGGAGTTAGCCGGTGGCGGGGAGGGGTGACGGCCCGGTCAGTTACCGCGCGTTCGGAGCCGACCGGTCATGCATGATGGCAGCGCGATGAGTGCCAGGCGATCCGCGCCGGCGGCTGCGTGGCACGGCAGCGCTGCGCAGGACAATGGGCAAGTGATCGAGGTCGATCCCGGCCGTTTCGAGGAAATGGTCGGCACCGCGCTGGACGGGCTGCCCGAGGAACTCGGCCAGCTCATGCGCAATGTCGCGGTGACCGTCGAGCACGGTGCGGGGCCGCCCGGCCTGCTCGGGCTGTACGAGGGCATCCCGCTCACCAGCCGCACGTCCCAGTACGCCGGCGTCCTGCCCGACCACATCACCATTTACCGCCAGGCGATCTCCGCAATCTGCCGCACCGAGCAGGAGGTCGCCGACCAGGTCCGCCGCACCGTCATCCACGAGATCGCCCACCACTTCGGCATCGACGACAAGCGGCTCAGCGAACTCGGCTGGTAAAGCACGACCGCCCATACGCACTCTGCTGCCCCCGACGGCGCACCCAAGCGGGTGCATTCGGCGGCAGCGGCTATGGGACAGTCCACGCCGGGCCCGGGCCGCCGCGGTCCGGGTGATGGCCGCGCGCCAGAATTGCGTGATCGCGGCGTGGCCCTGGATGGGCTGAATGCCCTCCCCCGTATGCCGCATAAGAGTGCTTCGTTTACGGGATATGCAGCGGGATTTCCGGTGATCTGCTTGCCTTTTTACAGCACCATTTTCAGGCGCATTGCTGCCAGCCATGCAACCGCCCTGTTGTCATGGAGCCGCACGACGGACTCGCCGTGTGGCTGGATGCGGGCACCATGACGCGGCCACGGTCAAGCCGCCTTTCATCGTCACGGGTCCCTCCGTTTCGGGAAAGACGGGCATGTTCGTCCCGCTCGGCCGGGGGCCGGGATGTATCGAGTGCTGAGGGCAGGCACCGTTACGGTGGCACAATGACCGGTATGCCGGCTTCCCGTGGCGAGGACCCTGCCAAACCTGCAGCCGTGCCGGCTGGGTCCGCCGCAAGCTCATCGGCTGGCTCGTCCAGACGGCAAAGCGTACCCGCCGCCACACGCTCGATCTGGGTCCTCGAACACGTGCAGGACTGGGTCACGGTCGCCGTCGGGGTCGTACTGATTGCACTGGCTGTCGTTCTGCTGGTCGCCGGGATCGTTGATTTCCTCGATGGGTCCTCTGGGCCGATCTCGGCGGGCGCCCCGATCCTGCTCGATCGCGTCCTGCTTGTCCTGATTCTGGTCGAGATCGTATACACGGTCGTGCTGTCCTTGCGCGCGCACCGTCTGGTGGCCCAGCCGTTCATTGTCGTAGGGCTGATCGCGGTCGTCCGCCGCATCCTGTTCGTGCTGACTCCCGGCAGCACCGCTGTCAGCACGGCGGAACTAGCGTTGCTCATCGCGATGGTGGCCGTGTTTATCGCCGGGCTTGTTGTGGTCAGCCGCTTCGAGAAGGGCGATGAGTGAGCGAAATACCCGACCGCAAAGCGACCTCAATTCGCCGGGCCAGGCATCGGTAAGCACCTGCAGTGGCCGCGTACGGGCCTGCGGGCCCCCTTGATCACCCGGCCAGGCCTGGAGTCGGGCTGCGCTCAGGCAGGCACGCCAGCATGGCCCGCGGCTGCCGCCCGGTCAGCAAAGCCACGGATGTCAACAATCCGGCCGTCCCGCAGAGTCAGGACCTGCCAGCGCTCCGCCGCTCCGCCTGCCTCGCGAGCCGCCGGCGTGCCAGTGACCTCGAGCCCCACGAGAAGCGTCCCGGCGCCGGCGGTCACCTCCCTGACCACCGCACGTGCGCCGGCGGCTCGCGCGCTGCCCCACCACGCGATGACCTGGTCGCGGTTCTTGCAGTCGGCGGCATGGGGCCCCGCCGGCGCGCCCCAGCGGGCGTCAGGCTCGAGCAGATCTCTGATGGCGTCGAGATCGCCGGACTCCAGAGCGAGCCTGACTAGTTCGGCGAGCCTGGCCGGCTCGCCCCTGGCGCTGGCATCGTTCGGCATGAGGAACTCCCGTGCACTTGCGCAGCTGGGCAGTTCCAGAATATATGCGCTGGACACGCGAGCCCGGAAGCCGTCGAGTGCCAGCCAGGGTGCCGCATCGTCACCTGTCATGCGTCGCGCCAGCCAAATCCCAGGCGAGAAGGCCGAATACTTGCTCGTCTGGGGTTCAGCAGGCTCAGCGCGACGCGAGCGCAGATTCGCCATTCGGCGCGCGGGGCACCTTCCCCTGCTTGCCTGGGAACAATCACTGACCGCAAAATGGGACCTCCACCTGTACGCCGGCCCGTCCTACCTGAGCCGGGCCGTCCTACCTAAGCCGGGCCGTCCTACCTAAGCCGGGCCGACGACGCCGTCCGGGCACACCGTGCCCGCCATGCCACTCGCTGACATGCGCGCTCCCCCGGCCGGCCCGGCGGACCGGCAACAGCGCAGCGGGAGACCTGGCGACGCAGAGGAGCGGCAATGACGAGGCCGAGCACAGACTCTCCCCCGTGGGCGCTGGTGGACGAGGGCTGGGGCCGCAAAGCGGTGGATTTCGCGACCCTTAGCGAGCCGGGAAACTGCCGAGAGTACGTCGCTGTGCACCATCGGCTCGGCGTCGATGCCGGGGACCGGCTGCTCGACGTGGCTTGCGGGTCCGGGCTCGCCGTCGAACTGGCTCGCCTGCGTGGCGCTTCCTGCTCCGGTATCGACGCCTCGGCCAGGCTGGTGGCGGTGGCCCGGGACCGGAACCCCGACTGCGACATCAGGATCGGCGATATGCACGCCCTGCCGTGGGACCCGGCGTCGTTTGACGTTGTCACTAGCTTCCGGGGGATCTGGGGCACCACCCCCGGCGCGGTTGCCGAGATATACCGGGTCCTTCGCCCCGGCGGACGCGTCGGGATAACGGTGTGGGGTCACCTGAAGATGTCCCCTGGAGCCTGGGCGCTGGCACCGTTCCGCCTTGCTGCGGCGGAGAAGGTCGGCAACCAGGCTGCGATGGTGTCGCTCGGCCGGCCTGGTGCGGGCGAGCAACTCCTGGCGTCGCACGGATTCCTCGATGTCGAACGCCTGGAAGTTCCGTTCGCCTGGGAGTTCGCGGACCCGGAACTGTACGCGCGTGCACTGGCCGCTACCGGGCCAGCTTATGAGGCCATCCAGAACGTCGGCGAGGCTGAGTTCCATCGCGCGGCCGTCGAGCAGGCTCAGCGGCAGCTACGGGACCGCTTGCCGCTGCGGGCCGACATCCCTGTCGTGGGCTACCTGGCCCGCAAACCCGAAGGAGCGCAGCACCCATGACCGGAAGCTTTCTCGCGGAACCCCCGGTGTCCGCCCAGGTACAGGCGCTCCACGACGAAGACCTCGCAGACAGCGGCTACGTCTGGAACGTGTCCCGACTGTGGGCGCACCAGCCGGACACCCTGAAGCAGCTGTTCGGGTTGATGTCTGAAGCATTCACGCCGAGCGGCTTGACCTTCCGCCAGCGCGGGATCCTGGTGACCGCCGCCGCCTCGGCTCTCGGTGACTCCTACTGCTCGCTGGCGTGGGGCGGGAAGCTGGACGCCGCGGTCGCGGCAGGGGTTCTGAATGGCACCGACGCCGGGCTGACGGACCAGGAGAAGGCCATGGCGGCGTGGGCCCGGAAGGTCGCCAGGGACCCGAACGCGACGACACCGGCCGACATCCAGGCGCTGCACGATACCGGGCTCGATGACGGGCAGATCTTCGCCATCACCGCCTTTGTGGCCCTTCGCCTGGCGTTTTCTACGATCAACGACTCGCTCGGCGCTCAGCCCGACGCGCAACTCGCTCAGTCGCTGCCCCGTGAGGTGCGCGAAGCCGTCACCTTCGGCCGACCCGTAGCTCAAGCGTCGGCTGTCTGACCTGGTCCCCTGCCGACCCGCGGCATTCTGGAGGGAGGAGCGGGGCGGCGGTCGTGGCAACGCTGGCCGCGCAGACAGCCCAGCGGCGGGTGATGGTGTGCGGCCCCGGCTCGAAACCTCGGCGCGGCTGGAATAGTGCTGGCTGGCCTTGCGTTGCAAATCCTGTCGGTGCGTTAGTGTCCCCCGGGCTCTAATTTCCGCCTTCATGGAATACCGTCCGGCTGGAGCCATGATGCGCCTTTCGCCGTGAGGCGACCTGCGCACCGGTCACGGCACGCCCTCGTGAGCACACGCTCCCGGGGGCGCTGTCATGTCCGGCTCCGTCCCGCGCCGAGCAGGCGGGAGTGCGCGCGGACGTCTGCCGGCCGGCGGCGGCGGGCCACAGCCGTCATGCTGGGGGTGCCGCCCCGGGGAACAGCGCGATCGACGCGGTGAAGGTGTGCAGGTAGTTCTGGCCGCCGACCGGGCCGAGCTCGCCCGCGCAGAAGAATCCCGCCACCGGGATGTCGCCGAGCACCTCCGCCAGCAGGCGGGCGTCGTGATCAGGCCCGGGGAACAGCCGTGATCCGCGGCCGTTGCAGGTGAACAGCAGCGCCCCAGCGGGACGGCGGCCGCCCTGGGCGGCGGCTTCCTGTTCCAGGGTGCGCTGGAGGTCCTGGTCCGCCGATTCGGCGTCCCGGACGTGGAACTGAAGCGTCTGGCCCACCTGCACCTCGTCGCCCACGGCGATGGCGCCGGTTTCGGGGGTGGCGCCGAGGATGCCGCGGATCAGGAAATCGCCCTGGTGCCGCTCGCCCCCGTACTCGTTGATGACGATTCCCACCAGGACGCCGTCGGTGAGCAGTTCCAGGTCGCGGCCGCTCAGCGAGGCGGCGAGTTCCTGCAGGCGCGTCATGGCCGGCCGCCCGCCAAGCTCCACGACGTAATTGCCCTCGGCCGCGGTGACCGTGAACGGATCGCCGATCGGCCGGCATCCCTGGGACACCAGGGGGCGGATCTCCGCCTGCGGCAGGTACGCGCCGACGGCACCCTCGGACAGGACCCGGCCGTCCAGGAACAACCGGCTCTCCCGCCGGCCCGTCCCGCCGCTGGCCATCCCGCCCATCACGAGCATCCCGGCGTCCTGGGAGTTCAGGTGGTCCAGCAGATATTCGGCCGGGAACGTGAACGGGTCGCAGATCATCAGGCATACGCCGGCCCGGTCCGGCCCGAACTGGTAGCCGCCGTAGGCGCCCCCGCTGGCCGTCCGCACGAATGCCATCGCGAACGTCTCGACCGGGCCCACCTCGGCCGCCAGCCACAGCGAAACGGCAGGCTCGGACTCCACCTCACGGGACCCGCCGGCGACCGCCTCCGCCACGCAGCCGATGAGCGGGATCGGGCCGGTCTGCTCAGTGACCGCCGCCAGCAGGGCCTCCGCCGAGTCATGAAAATGGGCGGAGGCGAACAGCACCCCGAACGCGGGCGGGCTGTCCCCCAGCGACGTACGGGCCAGCCCTGCGGCCCGCCGTCCCGCCTCGGCGGGATCCGCGGTCAGCACCAGGGCTGCGCCAGCCTTCACGAGTCCAGGTTATGTGCCGATCCGCCGGTTTCGGGGCTCGCGGGCCGGCTGGCGGCGAAGGCGTCGAGCACCCGGTTGACGAACACCTCGATCGCGGCCATCAGTTCGGTCGCGTAGGCCAGCATGTCGCGATCTTCGCTGAACTCGAATGCCTCCCCAGCCAGCGCCGGATCGGCAAGCGGATCAGCCAGCCGCGTTAGGTTGCGCCCGTCGGGCAGGATCTCGGTCCTGGGCGCCCCTTCGGCGGGGACCGCACCGGTATGGAAGGCGTAACTGGCGAGGGACCGGGAATCGCGCAGTGCGGTCCTGAGATGCTGCAGCGCTGCCGCCACGCTGTCGTGGAGCTGACCCGGCGGGAGGGCAGGGAGCAGTCCGGCCCGCTGGGACGAACCCGGTTTGTAGGGGCGGTCGGTGCGCTCCACCGTGGATCGCGCCCAGCTGAGCAGGTTGACGAAGCAGTACGACGCCTCCCGTACGGGCCGGGCAGCGACATAGGGGCCGGAAACCGGCTGTCCCTGCGCTGGCTGCGGATGCGGGGGTGCCGCCTCGTCGGCCAATTGCCGGACATCGGCTAGCGCCTTGCGCAGTTGCAGGAATTCCCGCTCGACGCCTCCCGCGGCATAGATGACCTCCGACAGCAGGCTGCGGGTCACGTAGTGCTGCACATCCTGGCCGGCGCCCCGCGCCTCGGCCAGCCGCCGCCAGCTTTCGTACTGCGGTTTACGGCTAAGTTCCGCCCAGTTGTCGTCCCAGGCGCCGAGTTTGTCTCGTTCGGCCCGCCCCATCCAGATTTCGTAGAGCGTCACGACGGCAACGTTGGCCGTCGCACGCACCGTGGGTGCCCGGGCCTGCGCCCGGTCGTCGCCGCCCCCGACAGCGCGCACACGCCGGGCCAGCCGCTGGGTGACGGCCAGCAGCACGACGACAGCGACCGCGAGTATCACCAGCAGGGCAAGCACGGCTCAAAACTATGCAACCCGCGCCGGGCACCGCGACGTCTCCCCTGCCCGCACCGGGCGAGCTGGCGCTGACGGACTGAATGCGGGCGCCCGATACGCGGTTACGGCAGCCCAGTCCGCAGGGCATCATCCTCGTCCGTGCGGGCAGCGGAACGCCGGGCAGAGGTGCGCTGAAACTTCCCCGGCGTTCCGCGTCCCGGCGTCAGGCCGGAATCAGGCCGTGCGGGTCGATCACGAACTTCTGGGCCACTCCGCTGTCGAAGTCACGGTAGCCGTCGGGCGCCTTGTCCAGCGGGATGACGGTGGCGTTCACCGCGTCGGCGATGTGCGCCTTGTCGTGCAGGATCGCCATCATGAGCTGGCGGTTATAGCTCATCACCGGGCACTGGCCGGTCGTGAAGGAATGCGACTTCGCCCAGCCCAGGCCGAGGCGGACCCGCAGCGACCCGACCCTGGCCTCTTCGTCGATGCCGCCGGGGTCGCCCGTCACGTACAGACCGGGGATGCCGAGTGTCGCGCCTGCCCTGGCCACGGTCATGATGTCGTTGAGTACGGTGGCCGGCGCCTCGACCGCGCCCGCGCCATGCCCCTTGGCCTCGAAGCCGACACAGTCCACCGCGGCATCGACCTCGGGCTCACCGAGGACCTGCTCGATCTGATCCGCGAGTGAGGCTTCCTCGGCCACGTTGACGGTTTCGCAGCCGAAGCTGCGCGCCTGGGCGAGCCGCTCGGGATTCATGTCGCCGACGATGACCACGGCCGCCCCGAGCAGCTGCGCGGCGTGGGCACAGGCCAGGCCCACCGGTCCGGCGCCGGCCACGTACACGGTCGACCCGGTGGTCACCCCGGCGGTGTAGGCGCCGTGGTAGCCGGTGGGGAAGATGTCCGACAGCATCGTGAGATCGCGGATCTTCGCCATGGCCTGGTCCTTGTCGGGGAACTTCAGCAGGTTGAAGTCCGCGTACGGGACCATGACGTATTCGGCCTGGCCGCCGACCCAGCCGCCCATGTCCACGTACCCGTAGGCCGAGCCGGGACGGTCGGGATTGACGTTCAGGCAAATGCCGGTCTTGCGCTCCTTGCAGTTACGGCACCGCCCGCAGGCGATGTTGAACGGGGTGCTGACCAGGTCACCGACCTTGATGAACTCCACATCCGGCCCGGCCTCGATGACCTCGCCGGTGATCTCGTGGCCGAGCACCAGGCCCTTGGGGGCGGTCGTGCGGCCCCGGACCATGTGCTGGTCACTGCCGCAGATGTTGGTCGCGACGACCCTGAGGATCACTCCGTGCGGGACCTTCCGGCCGACGTTCGCCGGGTTGACGCCCGGCCCGTCCTGCAGCTCCAGCTTCGGGTAGTCGATCGTCTCGACTTCCACATGCCCCGGCTCGATATAGGCGACGGCCCGGTTTCCTGGCATGGCGTGCCTCCTTCTGCATTCGTTCGCATCAGGCCTCACGCTAGGTCCGTGCCGGCCGCCCGTCACTGCGCCGGCCGGCGGAAATGCACGACCAGCCGGGCGAGGAAGATGAACCGTACGGACAGGGTCCCCGGCCCACTCGGGCAGAATCCCGCTACAGCAGGCCCTGGGCGCTGGCCCGGTAGACAAGCTCGGTGCGGTCCTTCGCGCCGAGCTTGCGCATCGCCAGGCGGAGGTGGTACTTGATCGTGCTCTCGCTCACGTACAGGTCCCGCGCCGCCTGCACGTTGGTGGCGCCCCGGGCCACCAGCCGGACCACCTCCAGCTCGCGTTCGCTGAGCAGCCGGGCAGGCGCGGCTGGCTGACCGGTCAAGGAGCGGACGACCAGCCGGGCACTACGGCCGTCGAACCCGGACTCCCCACGGTGGACGGTGCGGATGATGCGGGCCAGCTCCACCGCGTCCACGTCCTTGAGCGCGTAGCCACTGGCCCCTCGCTGGAGCGCGCCGACCAGCAGCTTCTGGTCCAGGAAGGTCGTGAGCACGACGATGCTCACTTGCGGCTGGCCGTCCCGCAGCCTGGCGCACACGTCCAGGCCCTCGGCGGGCGCGCTGTCACTGAGCTTGAGATCGAGGAGCACCACGTCGGGCCGGAGCCGCGCGGTTTCCGTCACCGCAGCCGCGGCGTCGGCGGCCTCACCGACCACGGTGAAGTCCGGCTCCAGGTCAAGGATGGACCGCAGGCCCTGGCGCACGATGGTGTGGTCGTCCACGATCAGGATCCGGACAGCAGCCGCTGCGGCCCGCTTCACGCTAGCCCGCCCGGGGCGGGCGCCACTGGGCCAATACCGGGGCCGATACCGGGGCCGGTGCCGCCGGCCGCGCCGGTACCCGGGTCCGGGATGCGGGCCTCCATCCGCAGGCCGCCGCGGCGACGGCGCTGCACCGTGACTTCGCCGCCGAGTTCACTGGCCCGTTCCGCCATGATGCGCAGGCCGAACCGGCCGCGGGGCGCAGCGCCCACGAGATGGCGGCGGGCCGCCGCCGGGTCGCCATGGCCGTTGTCGGAGATGCTGAGGCGGGTCTGCCCGGTCTGGTACTGAAGGTTCAGCCAGGCCTGCGCGGCGCCGGCGTGGCGGACCACATTCCACAGGCCTTCCTGGGCGATCTGGAACAGCGCATGCTCTACTTCGGGCGCGAGCTGGCGCTGAGGGCCGCTGACGCGCACCGATACGCGCAGCGGGCCGGCGGAGCGGAAATTACCGGCCAGATCTCGCAGCGCCTCCCCCAGGCCCTCGCCCGGGCGCTCCAGCTCGGACAGCTCGGCGACCGCCGAGCGAACCCGGCCCAGGCCCGCACGAGCCAGTTCCTTACTGGCCACCAGCCGCTGATAAGAAGCCGAGGCGGGATCAAGGTGCCGGTGACACCACTCCAGGTGCATCCCGATCCCGACCAGGCATTGCGCGACGCCGTCGTGCAGCTCGCGCGCGATCCGGTGACGTTCGGCACTCACTAGCTCCGCCTGCCGGGCCCGGGCCAGCTGTCCCCGGGCCCGGCGGAGCTGCTCATTGCGGCTGGCCAGCTCCTCGGCATGGCGCTCCGCCTCGGCCCGGCCCGCCACGGCCTGCCGGCGCAGGTCCTCGCCGTGTTCGAACAGCCAGGCGTTCCGCAGCGCCGCCACGATCTGGTTCGCCACCGTCTCCAGGACCGACATCCCGATCCCGTCCGGGCCGGCCGGATGCTCCGTGCCGACCAGCAGCGACCCGACCTGGCGGTGATCGAGCCGCATCGGAGCGCCCAGCACGATCGCCCGCGCCGCACCGTCGCCGACGGCCATCACTTGCGGCGTATTCGTGACCCGGGCGACGAGAGCGGCCGAATCCTCCGCCGAGGGGGCGCCCAGCCGCTGGCCCGGCTCCCGGTACCAGTTGACCTGCGATGGGACCGAGGAGGGCAGGTCCCCGCTGGTCAGGACCAGGCTGGCCCACTCCGCGTCGAAGAGCCGGCCCACCGCGTCGAGCACGGCGTCGCAGAGCGCCACCGGCCCGAGCGCGGTGACGCACAGTGCTTCGGACATGGCCCGCAGCCCGGCCAGGGCGCGTTCAAGGTCCCGCCTCGTTCCGCGCCACTGCGCGTAGTAGCCGGTCTTCGAGGAGTGGACGCCGATCAGCTGCTCCAGCTGCGACTCGTCTACCTCAGCCAGAACGGCACCTCCTGGGCGGCCAGCCTGCCCTACCAGGCAGCCAGGCAGATGGCACGGGCGTCTTCCTCGAGGACCGGCCGCGGATTCGTGACGATGTAGGCGTCGTCCAGCGCGTTCCTGGCTACCTCGCCGAGCTGCGGTATCCGGACGCCGATCTCGCGGAGGCTGGCCGGAAGGCTGGCCTTGCCGGCCAGCGCGCGTACCGTCTGGATCGCCGCGTCGGCGGCCTCGCACTTGCTCATCAGACCGGTGTGCACGCCCATGGCGGCGGCCACGTCCGCCAGCCGTTCCGTGGCCACGGGCGCGTTGAACTCCATCACGTGCGGCAGCATGATCGCGTTCAGCAGCCCGTGCGGAAGATCGGTCAGGCCGCCGATCTGGTGGGAGATGGCGTGCGTGGCCCCGAGCAGCGAGGTGGTGAAGGCCAGGCCGGCTTGCAGGCTGGCGCGGGCCAGTCCGTCACGCGCCTGTACATCACCGGGGTGGTCGAGGGCCGGGAAGAGGTGCTCGGTGACACCCCGGATGGCGGCCAGGGCCTGGACGTCGCTCAGGAAGTTCGCGGCTTTCGATACGTATGACTCGATGCCGTGGCTCAGCACGTCGAGGGCCGTGTAAGCGGTGATGTCAGCCGGCACGGTCGTCAGGACCTGCGGGTCCGTCACCGAGATGTCGGGCACCAGCGCCCGTGCGCCGATCGTGACCTTCGTCTTGCGCCTGGTGTCGGTGACCACGCAGAACTGGGAGACGTCAGAGCCAGATCCGCCCGTCGTCGGGACCATGACCGTGGGCGGCAGCGGCCCGGTCACCGTTCCCACGCCCACGTAATCAGCGATCCGGCCGCCGCCCGCGGCCAGCACCGCGATCGCCTTGGCCGCGTCGATACAGCTGCCACCGCCGACCGCGACCAGGACGTCGCAGTGGCTGGCCAGGTAGGCCTGGCCGCCTGATTCCACCTCGGTGTCCTTCGGGTTCGGCGTCACGCCTAGCCACAGCTCGGCGGAGACACCCGCGCCCGCCAGGTGCCCGAGCGCTTCAGCCGTCCACCCGGCATCGGCTACCCCCCGGTCGCTGACCACGAACACGCGGACCCCGCCGAGGCGCCGGACGATGTCGCCGACCTGGGAAAGGACGCCAACGCCGAAGATCACGTCCGGTACGAGGAATTTGGTCACGAGGGCCTGGGCCGATGCTGCTCTCGGCGCCGACGGGCGGGGAAGCGGGGAAGCCGCTGGTTCGGCGGTCACAGCCGGCAACCCGCCGCGGTGGTGCCTGAACTCGTCGCGACCGCCTCCCACCGCCCAGAGCGAACCCGCCGACGCGAAGGAGGCGCCCGCGCCATCCAGGACGCTATCTACATCTATTCGGATAGTACGGGCCGCCCGCGCGCCTGCCCAGACCTTGACACCGACCGGCCCTGCCGGGCGGGCAAGCGCTCCACTTTGCGCTCCGCTGCACCGCACATACCCCATCTGTCCATGGCCATGCGTAGGCCCCTGAGGTGCACGTGGCCGAGGGCAGTGATGTGGCGCCGAAGGTGACGTCACAGTCCCGGGGGGCGGTCAGGCAGCCCCGCTCAGGTCAGTAACCTGGCGAGGTGCGCTCGCTTCCCGGTGGGCGCGCAGAACGAGGTCTGGTTGCCTTCTTGCTGATCCATGAAGCGCAGCTGAGCCATGAAGCGCAGCTGAGCCGCACCGTGCAAGGTCATCGCCGGCCTGCTGGCCATTCCACGGCGTCACGGTGGTGCGCGTGGGCGGATTACCCGGTGGGATTGGAATGGCCCGCGGCTCGTCGGCGAGCGAGGAGGATGCCGTGAGTGACCTGGACAAACTCGAAGCGGCGGTGAGCGAGTGCCGCGAGATGATCCGCGAAGCCCATGCCGCGACGAAGGATCTTCGTGCCTCGGTGCGGGAGGCCAGGCAGGAGGTGCGTGCCCTGGCCAAGGACGAGGTGACCGCTCAGGTCCAGCTGGAGGTGTCCCGGCAGCTGGAGGAACTGGGCGAACGGACCGGTGAGGCCGTCACCGCGGCGACGCAGAAGGTGATCGCCGAGTTCGACCGGTTCGGCGAGTCGTTGCTGGGCAAGGAGACGTACTGGCAAAAGGCGAGCGGCCGTCGTTCGGCCACACGGCCCGACACCGATGTAATCCCGGCCGACATTCTGCCCAGTGAAGACAAGGACTGATGCGCCGACAACCGGGCGACGATGGGCGCCATGGCCGAGACCTGCGGCTGCCCAGGCCCGGCGTGGCGGCGCGGATCCGTAGCGGCCCCTCAGGTCTCGCGGATGACGTCGGCGGGATCCTTGTCGTCGCGCAGCCCTTGATAGGAGGCGGCGCGGAGCCTGCCCTCCGGTGTCCACACCGCGAAGGCCACGTCAATGACCAGGTCCGCCCGGACCCACACCGCTCCCCGGGCGTGCTCGCGCGGCACCTCGCCCGCAAACGGGCTCGCGGGCTGCTGCCGGGCGGCCAGCCGGTCGCCGAGCAACTGGAGCGTCTGCCGGGTGAAGCCGGTGCCGACATGCCCCGCGTAGACCAGGCCGGCGGGGCTCTGCACGCCGACCAGCAGGGAGCCGATCTGGCCGGTCCTTTCCCCCTCGCCGCGTCGCCACCCGCCGACCACGACCTCCTGGCGGAGGACGTTCTTGATCTTCCGCCACTCCCCTGACCGCCGCCCTGGCCGGTACGGGGAGTCCAGCCGTTTGGCCACGATGCCTTCCAGGCCCTGCTCGCGGGATACCACCAGCAGGTCTTCGGCCGCGTACCCGGTGAAGGAGGGCGGGATCTGCCAGCTGACGTCGTTCAGATCCAGCGCCTCCAGGAGCTCCCGCCTGCGGGCATACGGCTGGTCCAGCAGCGGGTGCCCGTCCGCGTGCAGGACATCGAAGATCAGGTAGCACGCCGGGACCTGCCCGGACAGCCGCGCGGCCTGCACCGCCGACGTCACGTGCATGCGCTGCTGCAGCTGGGCGAAACTCGGCCGCCCGTCGTCGAACGCGACGACCTCCCCGTCCAGCAGCAGCTGCGTGCCGGCCGCTCGCCCGAGCGCGGTCAGCTCCGGGTAGGCGACGGTGATGTCGCGGCCGGTCCGGGAGGCCAGCCGCAGCTGCCCATCCTCGATGAAGGCCAGCGCGCGGACGCCATCCCACTTCATCTCATACGCCCAGCCGGCCTCGCCGCGCGGCGGCACACCAGGCGTGGCCAGCATCGGGGACAGCTTGCTCGGCAGCCGGGCCCGGCCCGCGGTGTCCGCGGGTCCCGGCACATCAGGAAAATTCATAGAAATTGCAGCTCAGGATACCCGTCCGGGTTCACTTCCAGCCAGCCGTGCCACCGGCTGATCGCGATGCGGCAAGATCCGGCGGGAGTCATCAAGATCCGGCGGGAGTCATACCGCATCAGGCACAAAGGCAAGAAAGCCAAGAAAGCCAAGAAGGCCGCGGAGCATTGACCGGGCTTCCCGGTTCCACCTGGCCCAGACAGCCGATCGAGCAGCCGCCGGCCCGGGCGGCTGCTCCGGAACATAGGCATTCCCGCCGTAGCGTCAGGGCTGGCCTTAGCGTCAGGGCTGGCCTTGCAGGGCGATCCCGGCCACGCTGGCCTGGTAGGTGCCCGAGATGTCCGGGGGCAGCCTGGTGAACCAGATGAGCACGTAGCGGGCGCGCACCGGGCGGGTGAGCGGCATGCGGACGCTACCGCTCGCGCCTGAAGCGCTGGCCACCTCGCCCAGGTCCGCCAGCGCGGGGACGTTCCCCGCACGCAGTTGCAGGCTCGCGCCCGGCAGGCCGCCGAGCGTGATCCGCGCGGCGGTGACCGTCACCGGCCGACCCATATCGATCAGCAGCCCGGTCCCGGACTCCAGGTTTCCGAACTCCGCCGTGGTGTACCAGTCGCTATGCCAGGCCGTTGCGCCGCTGCCGTCGATCGCGAGTCCCGCACTCTGCGGGTTGTCGCCCTGGCCCGGGCCGTCAGGCCCGAACGCCACCGCGCTGACCGGGGCCAGGGCCCGCGCCGGTGCCACCGTGGGCGCCGGGGCAGCGGTGCTGTGGGCTGGAGCCGGGGACGGGCGCGGCGGCGAAGGCGACGGGCGGGGTTTGCTGTGCCGGGCCTGATGG
>Ga0302179_10001338_pt1 | contig 14976 bp, 16 predicted proteins | sample I_Palsa_E3_1_FD_198788 | JGI IMG/M metagenome (GOLD analysis project Ga0302179, IMG submission 198788) | Peat permafrost microbial communities from Stordalen Mire near Abisko, Sweden - I_Palsa_E3_1 | ecosystem: Environmental > Terrestrial > Soil > Palsa > Peat permafrost | place: Sweden...
ATGCCGGTTCGATTCCGACCCTAGCCTCCATTTCCCCTTCCGCCGGTTTTCGCGGCGATCCGAAAAAACGGAGAAATGCGGGAAATTGCCTCATTTCTCGTCACCCCGAATCCGCCCGCTTTCGTGGACATCCGACGCGGGTAGGGGTAACTTTCCGGGGTAACTCTATTTGGATTCCCACGAAAGTGGGGTAACTTCTACGGTGGCAAAGCTCTCCGATACCCGCATCCGAGGCATCAAGCCCCGGCCGACGCGCTTCAAGCTCTTCGATGGCGAAGGCCTTTTTTTGATTGTGACTCCGCAGGGCGGCCGATGGTGGCGACAACGCTATCGTTGGGCAGGCAAAGAGCAATCGTTGAGCCTTGGGACCTATCCGGAAACTTCTCTTGCGCAGGCGCGTGACAAAGGTGGCGCCGTACGCAGCCAAGCTGCAAATGGAATCAACCCGTCAGTCGAGCGGCTGCAAGTGACGGTGACTCGCCGCGAAAGTGCGACGCACATAAAGCCATAGCGCTCGACTGGTTGCAGCGAACTTCCAATATTCGCAAGTGGACGCCGGATCACACCGAAAGAGTGCGTCGTCGGCTTGATGTTCACTTCTTTCCATGGCTTGCACGCAAGTTCGTCGGTGACGTTACGGAAGAGGACATCATCACCTGCGTGCGGCGCATGGAAGACCGCAACATCATTGACACCGCGCGGCGCGCGCTGGCTGAGCAGGATGAGCTTTTCAGGGCTGCGAAGCAGAGGAAGTACGTGAAGGTCAATCCGGTCGCTGACCTGCGCGGTCCTGACATGTTGCCCCGACCGAAGGTGAAGCACCACGCGGGGGTAACCGATCCTCAGCAACTGGGCGCACTGCTACGAGCGATCGAGGTCTATCCCGGCGGATTTGTCGTAAGACAGGCGTTACGATTCGCGCCTCTGGTGTTCGTGCGCCCCGGCGAGCTGCGCGAAGCCCAATGGCAAGAATTCAATCTTGAAGACAAACAACCCGAATGGCGTATTCCGGCAGAGCGAATGAAGATGGGTGAACACCACATCGTGCCGCTTGCGCATCAGGCTGTCGAAGTATTGCGCGAGCTATATTCCTTAACCGGGCCGGAAGGCTATGTGTTTCCCAGCGTTCGCAATGCATCGCGGCCGATGTCGGACAATACGATCAACGCCGCTCTCCGAACTTGTGGATTCACCGCTGCCCAGCAAACTGGGCACGGTTTCCGTACCACGGCGAGCACACTCCTGAATGAGCAGGGATGGAATCCGGATGCAATTGAACGCCAGCTGGCACACGGACCAAGGGATAAGGTGCGGGCGGCGTACAACGCGGCGCAGTACCTGGTCGAGCGTCGCCGAATGATGCAAGCGTGGGCCGACTATTTGGGCGGGTTACGGCATAAGAGCAACGTGGTGCCACTCCGCCGCGCCGTTAGTTAGGAATCTGATTAATGGGCATCCGTCTGGTCATCACGGCGGAGTTCAACCAAGACTTCAGGGACTCTTACTACGAGAGGAGTACTCGCCGTGACTCGTTTGGCGATCCACGCTTGCACCTCGTGTTCGAGCCATGCCACGCTGGATGAGGTGATCTGAATGCGCATTGGAAAGTCGCCCTGTGCCTGAAGACCGTAGATTTTGGTCCTCTTGAGTCCCGTCACCTCCATAACCTGTGCCAATCGCAGCAGCCGAACGTGCTGAGTGCGCACGGCACTGTCAGCAGCGGTGGGGAGCGATAGGGGTGGACTGCATGAGGCAAGTTCCAGCGGTCACCGCCCTGTCAGGGAGATTTTTCTTGCACCGCGCCATCACTGTAGGTTCGACACCGGATTACTTTGCTGAGCAATCGAGCGCGGCATTACAAGTCGAGCTCTTAGGCATTACATCATGATTCAATGCCGCCAAAAGTCACTCGAAGTATCGAGGCACTTTCCCGACAAACCGGTAGCAGGGTGAATTAGGCGTAGCGTGTTTCTTGAGTTAGGTCTAACTTCCTCAAAACTCCGTATAGAGGAGAATCCGTGCGATGGTCGGTGTCGAGATAGCCACCCAACCCGGCTCTGCGTTTGGGAAACGTTACGGCGACCAAAAGCGCAAATACCCCAGTTCGAGAGGGGTACCCATATCTTGATAGTATGGCGTAAGCGTACAAAGTCTTGGTTCTGGTCCGCGTCGGGATCAGAATATGTCTTCGATAAGACCTAGATGTCGCACCAGGGACATTAAGCCTATGCAGCGACCAAGTACTGTCCAGCGAAACTCCGGCTCGCAGATGTTCGGTTCAACGCTAGCGAGTATTTTCAAGGCGCCGAAATATCACTGTGCGCTTAAAAGCACACTCGGCAGCCCCGAGTTTGCAGTGACACGGCTTCAGTCCGGCCCCAGACCTACTGAGAAGGCCCCGGTTTACCCTAAGGATAACGCGTTACTCGTCTGCGTTTCGCTGACTCCGACCGCCGTTGACCAATGGCGTGCCCTTTACGGAGGGCGGGAAGTGGGAGTGTCAAAATCAATCGCGTTCGCGACGACAGCTCTCGACCTGCGTTGCTCAATGGAAATGTGGGTTCGCGGCCCATTCGATTATCTCCACTATTACCTTTCAGACTCCCTATTAAAAAGCGTCGCTTCTGAGAACGAGATCGCGACGCCCTCTGATCTGCGAGCAGTCTTTTTTGTTGAAGATCTCGTGGTCGCACAATTGACTCGATCAATCCTGTCCCAGGTGAGGCATGGGGAGCCATTGGACAAACTGGAGCTTGATCAAGCCGCAATGCTCCTGGGTGCGCATGTTTTGCAGCGATACTGTGGCGCGACAAGAGCAGCGAGATCACCTCGCAGCGGGTTGCAGACCTGGCAAAGACTTCAAGCCGAAGAGGTGTTGCGGGCGCGGCTGGATGGAAACATCAGCATTAAGGAAATGGCGACCGCGTGCTCACTATCGCCGAGCCACTTTGCGCGCGGCTTTCGGAGAACATTCGGAACCTCGGTTCATCAATATCTTATTCGCCTTCGGCTTGAAAAAGTTAAGGCCTTATTGACGGGAACAACAAAGAAACTTTCAGAAATTGCACCTCTTGCAGGATTTTGCGATCAAGCGGCGTTGAGCCGTGCGTTCAGTAGAGCCGAACAGGAAACTCCATCGCGCTGGAGGAGGCGCAATGCTTCTAACTGAGAGCGGCGTTGACTCTAAATGACAGAGTTCCTAACTTAAGCGTTTCGCGTATCCGATTAGCTGCTCCAGCGAGCGCTGAGCTCTCAGGTCCGCTTCGGGGGCGCGAAGAAAATGACAAGAGACGTGATGGCTCAAATAGACGCCGACCAGATTCCACGCCAACTGTGCCGAGTCGACGGCCTTCGGTATCTCCGACGTAGCGATTGCGCCTTGGACGAGATCCACTAAAGTTCTGCGCCAATGTCCTTCCGCCGCCGCAACAGCCACGCGTACGGAGCCCGAACCTCCATTGTACGTGTATTCAAACATCGCCAATGCGATAGGGCAGGCGCCCGGTAGGCCGGCCCTTCTTGTCCAACTGATCCAGTCTTTAAGGTACTGAGTCAGCTGCGCCATGCCAGACAAATTCTCGGCAGCGGATCCAAAACAGACGCCGCTCCAAAGTTCCATGGCTCGATCTACAATGGCGCACTTCAGACTGTCCATGCTTGAGAAGTGCGCGACGATCCCACTCTTAGAGAGGTTCGCGCGCCGCGCGACTGCGCCGAATGTCACCCTAAAGAGCCCTCTGGTGGACGCCAGGTTCAACCCTTCCTGGAGAATCCGTTCTCGTGCCGACGGATGGCTCACCAGCGTCTCCTGAGCACTCGGCGAATAGCCCGCGGGCTCGGATTGTACTTAGGGCCTGCGGTCAGGCGAAGGTTATCGCACTGGCAAGCCCTCAGAATTGTGCGAATCGGCCCCTACGTCTTTGGGATTCTTAGTGATTGGGTGCGTTGTGGTACGCCCAGCCGCGCGGTTAAAAACTGTTTGTCGAATAGCTCTTTGATTAGAAATAGCAAATACAGTCAGAAGATACAAGAACGACCGTTCGTGCGTGCGTGCGTCGGAGTTACCATCAGTGGTAACACATCTGGTCCCGAGCGTTAGGACCTCGTAATGCACTGGTCTAGGTCCTCTATCCGGGAGTTGCAAAGAGGATTCGACGAATGCCGATTCAACCGGCCATCCAGATATTGAACGTCGGAGATGATTTTGGTCGACGCTTCCGACTGCGGAAAGCTCCGTCGCTGCTCTTGGATTCGAAATCTCGACCGCAGCTGGCGATGACTCGGATAACCGTTCCTTTTGGCTTGCCGGATCGGGTTGGGCCGCTTCAGCCAGAGCGAGCTTTCACGATTTCGGTGCATTTGAGAAAACCAATATGTAATGGCTGGGGGATGTGGTACGACGGCAAATTTGCGCCGACCTACCACTGGGATGAGGGAGGGGTCGGAATCTATGATCTTGAAGCAGATCCGAGAGCCGTGCGCCCGAGCGCATTTGATAGTGTGCATTTCAATCTCCCACGCGCGACTCTCGATGCCTTTACGGCTGACTGCGACTTAAGGCCCGTCGGTTCTTTGCTTTGCACGGAGGGTAAAAGGGATGACATTTTGTTCGGGTTTGCGAGGTTTATGGTCCCGTGGCTCGGAAACAATGTTCGTATTTCCACATTCACATTCGACTTCTTCGTTCAGATGTTCTGCAGCCATGTTGCAACCACTTACGGTAGCGTCGCGCATTTGCCGGAAGGCGTTGGGCGCTTAGCGGCATGGCAAAAGCGCCGTGTCATGGAAATAATCCACGCCGGATTGCATGGAGACCTCCGGTTACCCACTCTCGCAAATGAATGCGGGCTTTCGATCAGTCATTTTTGTCGCGCATTTAAGCAATCGTTCGGGATGTCCGTGCATCGGTACGTGATTCACCGTCGAATCGAATTTGCAAAGTATCTCCTTAAGAGTTCGTCGGGTTCGCTCGCCGAGATTGCACTCCAATTGGGGTTCTGCGATCAGGCAGCCTTTAGCAGAACGTTTGGTCGTCTCGTTGGAACCTCGCCAAGACGATGGCTCAACGAGCAAAAAAAACAAATTCAGCCAATTTCTGCAAGAGCGGCGGGGAAGGCAAGTCTACGTTGAGTACAAGTCCGATGCGGTTCTCCGCGGGGCGCACTGTTAAGTCGAATCGGGTTCAGAGGGAACCGGCAAGGCGTTTGCGGCTGATTTGCTGCGAACCGTCACTGCTCGGTGCGTAACCGAGGAGACTTCGAGGTTGTACTCAGATCATAGAAACACCAATTGTATAGAGAAGGAAAAACGCCATGAAAGAGCTTAGCGGTACGATCGCTCGTGCAGCCACACTGGTAATTGCGATTCTGTTGACGGGGAATATTCAAGAGGTTGTCGCCGCACCGCCAACAGGTATAAAAAACGTGGTCCTGGTGCATGGTGCATTTGCCGATGGCTCCGGCTGGGTAGCCGTCGCGAAGATCCTCGAGCAGGATGGCTACACGGTGTCGGTGGCGCAGCCCCCCGAGACCTCCTACGCCGAGGACGTCAAGTATGCGAAGGCCGCAGTCGACGCCATGGACGGACCGGTGGTCATCGTCGGCCATAGTTACGGCGGGTCGATCATCACCGAGGCCGGCAATGATCCGAAGGTCTCGGCACTGGTCTACATCGCCGCCTTTGCGCTCGATGAAGGTGAGAGCTGTGCGTCGATCGAACAGGCCTTACCGCAAGCCTCCAAAGCGTTCAAGGCGGACAACGAGGGCAATTGGTGGATAGAACAGGCGCATTTCGCGGCCGACTTCGCGGCGGACGTTCCGCCGGCCGTGTCCCACTTCATGGCGATCGCTCAGGTCCCGATCTCCACTGACGCCTTTACCCACAAGGTGACAAATCCCGCGTGGAAGACCAAGCCTACCTGGTACATGGTGGCCTCCGCAGACCGGTCGATCAATCCGGAGCAGGAACGCATGATGGCGAAGCGCGCGCATGCGAAAACCGTTGAAGTGGCGTCCAGCCACGTGGCCTACATGTCTCATCCAAAGGAGGCAGCCAAGCTCATCGAACAGGCGGCCACGTCCGTACACGCCAACCAGTAGCTAATGGTTCTTTACCGTGTAAGTGAGATGTACGTCTCGCACGCACGCCAAGAGCACGTTGGTGCGGAGGCGCGCGACATCAAAATCAATCGATCCGACTGGACGGAGAATGGTTGTGAAACAGCATATTAAGAACGTGGTTTTGGTGCATGGAGCTTTCGCCGATGGCTCCGGCTGGGAAGCGGTCGCTAACATCCTCAAGAATGATGGGTACAACGTATCGGTGGCGCAGCCCCCCGAGACCTCCTACGCCGACGATCAGAAGTACACTAAGGCCGCAATCGACGCCATGGGCGGGCCAGTGGTTCTCGTAGGCCATAGCTACGGCGGGTCAATTATCACCGAGGCCGGAAATCATCCAAGCGTTGCTGCGCTTGTGTATATCGCCGCATTTGCACTCGATGAAGGCGAGAGCTGTGCGTCGATCGAACAGGCCGTGCCGCAAGCGTCCAAGGCATTCAAGGCTGACAGCAATGGTAACTGGTGGATAGATCAGAATCAGTTCGCGGCTGACTTTGCTGCGGACATTCCGGCAGAGAAGGCATGGTTCATGGCAGTCTCGCAGGTGCCTATCTCCACCGACTCGTTCACGCATAAGGTCAAGAACCCGGCGTGGAAGACCAAGCCCACCTGGTACATGGTTGCCACTGAAGACCGATCCATCAATCCGAACCAGGAGCGGATGATGGCGAAGCGTGCCCGCGCGAAGACCGTCGAAGTGAATGCCAGCCATGTGGCCTACATGTCGTACCCGGCGGAAACAGCCAAGCTCATTGAGGAGGCGGCCACCTCCGCAGACATCAATAGGTAGCAAGAGCTATCAAACAGTTCGATTTCCGCCGACCTGATAGATAGAACCACATCGGATGAAGGGGAATGAATAATCAAATCACTATAAACGGACGGGACGGCGTGTTTGGCGCGTATATCGCGCAACCCGAGACCTCGCCAGCGTCCGGTGTCATCGTTCTCCAGGAGGTTTTCGGGGTGAACGCCGATATTCGCAAGCATTGTGATGAGTTGGCCGAGCAAGGCTTCATCGCGGTCGCACCGGACCTATTTTGGCGTCAAGAGCCGGGGGTCGACCTCAGCGTAACTTCAGAGCAGGACTGGCAGCATGGCCTTCGCCTCTATCAATCGTATGACCGGGACGCTGGTGCTAAGGACGTTAAGGATGCCGTCGACACTGTGGCCAAGCTGCCCGAGTGCACTGGAAGGGTTGCCGTTCTTGGTTATTGCCTCGGGGGGCTGATGACCTTCTTGACGGCCGTGCGCTACAGCGTTGACGCCGCGGTCGTCTATCACGGTGGTGACACCGAGAAGTATCTGCGCGAGGTAGACGGCCTCCATGCGCCCCTGCTCATGCATCTGGCCGAAGAGGACGAGTTCATATCTAAGCCTGCACAAGCCGCGATCAAGGCGGCACTCGCCAGCAAACCCAACGCCACGGTCTACAGCTATCCGGGTCAGCGTCATGCCTTCTCTCGGCATAATGGAGCACATTACAACGCCACGGCAGCAGCGCTTGCCAACGGACGAACAAGCGAGTTTCTAAATCAACAACTGCGGTAATGTTCGCTCGGTTCCAAGCAGTTGGCCTCGATCTCGTGCGGCGCAATGAAGGCAAGTGCGGGCTTGCGACGCTCGCGGTGGGTCGTCTTGAGTGATTTGGCTGTTTCATCTACTTGGCTTGCGGACTGTCCCTTCGGGTTTGAATGAAGCGCCCGCGTCGTGGAGAGGCAACATCCGGGATCACCCATCGCCCATGAGCACTTCACAGACGATGAGCGGGAAATAGTGCCGCTCGAATCCCGCGGCGGAATCGGGGACCGGCAGCCCCAAGCTACAACCGGCAGCGTTTCATCTATTTCGGCGCCGATTAACTTTATCCAGGTTGATGGTTTAAAGATTGCGCATAAGGTCATAGGCAAAGGGAAACCAATTATTTTTCTCGCACGCTTCAGGGGCACGTTGAATGATTGGGATCCGGCTTTTGTGGATGCCGTAGCAAAGAGCTATCAGGTAATCCTGTTTGATGCGCCCGGCGTAGGACGCTCAAGCGGAATTACTCCGACCAGCGTGACGAAATGGGCGGATCAGGCCGTTCAATTCTCTCGTACTATTGAGATTGAGCATGCCATGTTTTTGGGTTGGTCAATGGGCGGGGCCGTAGCCCAGATCATTGCGGTCAATCATCCAGCCATCGTTGACAAACTGGTCCTATTGGCTACGGGGCCATCGGGTAACCCAGACTTTGTTTCAGGAAATCCGGAATTTGGCACGAGAGCAAGAAAGCCCGTTTACGACTTTGACGACTATCAATTCCTGTTTTTTTATGCCTCGGAGACGGCAAAGGCGGCCTGTGCATCTTATTTAGAACGAGTAGCCCTGATTGAAGACAGGGATTTAGCCGCTACTCCCGAGAGCTATCAGAATATGACCATCGCGATGGCCGATTTCAAAGCCAATAAAGAAAAAAACTATTTCAATGCATTGAAGGATATAGACAAACCGGTATTGATCGCCAATGGAAAATTCGATCCCTCTTATCCGTTGATGAATTCTTATGTCTTGGAACGGGAGATCCCCAATTCAAAGTTAATTGTCTATCCCGATGCCGGGCACGGTTTTCTGTTTCAGCATCATCGAGAATTCGTCCCAGAATTGTTGGCTTTTCTAGCATCGAACTCGAAGTGTTGAGAGTACGATTGAGGAACGTCCATGAACACCTCGCTTTCCCCAGACGCATTTGGGATGCGTGGCCCCCCGGCGCTTATAAGCAAGATTACAAACCGACACTGTATCGGGAAAGCGATGAGTGTGGATTGACTGGCTGATGAAGTTGCGACCCAAATGAGCAATGCCGTTGCGAGTGATTTGTTTGTAGACGATGCTTTACGGGAGACCCTCAACATGAAGAGCAGAGGCTTGCAATTGTGCGCGCTGAAGCTGTCCTCCAGTGCGGCGCTTTCCTTAGTGATGGGCGTCGTGATCTGCAGCTCAACCCACGCCGCAGCGGCGGATCCGCCTGCGGTCGATGGCGCTCGCATTGAGAGTTCGGACGCCGAGGCTCGCAATTGGCTGTCTTACGGTCGCACGTATAGTGAGCAGCGTTACAGCCCGCTGAAGCGAATCAATTCTGATAATGCGAAGAATCTGGGCCTGGCCTGGTTCGCCGATCTCGATACGAACCGTGGCCAGGAAGCAACCCCGTTGGCAATCGACGGGGTCGTGTATATTTCCACGGCGTGGAGCATGGTCAAGGCTTACGACGGCGCCACAGGAAAGTTGCTTTGGTCATACGACCCGGCGGTGCCACGCGCAGTCGGGGTCAATGCCTGCTGTGACGCGGTGAGCCGCGGAGTGGCAACGTGGAACCATAAGATCTACGTAGCCACCCTCGATGGTCGGCTCGTCGCGCTCGATGCCGCGACCGGCAGGCCGGTTTGGTCCGTACTCACCGTCGATCCCAACAAGCCTTACACGATCACGCAGGCCCCGAGAGTGATTAACGGACGCGTCATTATCGGCAGCAGCGGCGGTGAATATGAGACACGTGGATATATTTCAGCCTACGACGCCGAGACCGGAAAAATGGCCTGGCGGTTCTACACGGTTCCTGGCGATCCGTCCAAGCCGTTCGAGAACGAGGCGATGGCGCGCGCCGCAAAGACTTGGTCCGGCGAGTGGTGGAAGCTCGGCGGCGGAGGTCCGGTGTGGGATTCGATCTCCTTCGACCCCAAACTCAATCTGCTGTATTTCGGCGTGGGCAATGGTGGGGACTGGAATCAACGTAAGCGCAGCCTCAACAAAGGCGATAATTTATACATTGCCTCGATCGTCGCATTGAATCCCGATACCGGAGCTTATGTGTGGCACTACCAGGCCACACCGCGCGACGAATGGGACTATGACGCTGTCGAACAACTTGTCCTCGCGGACTTGGAAATTCAGGGGACTCGTCGTCAGGTCCTAATGCAAGCCAACAAGAACGGCTTCTTTTACGTTCTGGACAGGAAGACTGGTGTCTTAATCTCTGCCGTCCCGTTTGTGCCGATAACCTGGGCGAAAGGGATCGACACGAAGACCGGTCGTCCGATCGAGGCCGAGAACGCTCGATACAGCATAACGGGCAAGGCGGTCGATATCTTACCAGGCCCAGTGGGGGCGCATTCCTGGATACCCATGGCCTTTAATCCTGACACCGGCTTGGTCTACATACCAGCCGTAAAGATAGCGAATCACTTCTTGCCACCGGCAAAAGATATTCCATCGTCACCTATCGGTTGGAACATCGACGTCGGTTTTACGACAACTTCCGTGCATCAGGGATTCCTGCTCGCCTGGGACCCGATCCACCAAAAAGAGGTATGGCGTTTCACGTACCCCGGCCCTTGGAATGGCGGCATCGTGGCTACCGCGGGCAACATCGTGGCCCAGGGAGATGCTGCCGGTAACTTCAACATCTACCGTGCGGACAACGGCGAGCGCCTTTGGTCGATGTTTGCCCAATCCGGAATTATCGGCGGACCCTGCACGTACGAGGTTAACGGCGAGCAGTACATCGCGGTCCTGAGCGGATGGGGCGGTGTTTACCCGCTAAACGGCGGCAAGGAGGCGGCGGACTCGGGTAATCTGCGCAACGTCAGCCGCCTGCTGGTCTTCAAACTCGGTGGTCAAACAGCATTACCGCCGCTCGTGCCCATTAAATTGGTTATCGATCCGCCTCCTGAGCCCACGGACGTCGCATCCATCGCGCGTGGGGAAGGGTTCTTCGACCAGCACTGCCTGGTATGCCACGGCGAGAACGCGGTCTCCGGCGGCGTCATTCCAGACTTGCGCGCATCCGGGTTCCTGGGCAACGAGTTCTTTTACAACATCGTCCTGGACGGGACGCTCCAAAGCGCCGGTATGGTCTCCTTCAAAAGCGTATTGAGTCGCGACGACGCCACCGCTATTCGTAACTACATCATTCATCGTGCGAATGAGGATAAGGCTGCTAGCGTCGCATCAACATCGCCGCAGTAATACTGTCGCGGATAGAGTTCTGTGCTAACGGATCGCGAAGGCGCACTCTTGCCATTGCGGCCAAAGCAAGACAGGAACCATGACTCTGCCTGCGCCAAAGTTCCATAGCATTCAATCTGTCGGCTGATGGTGCGCCGGGATCACGCATGCGTAGTGCGTTCTCGTGGCCAGCAACAGGCGCATGCGAAGAATGAGTAGTAGTCTCAGAAGCGATGGCCGGCAAGACTTTGGTGAGTATTGGGCCGTATTCGGACAGATGCAGGATAGCGGCGCAGCCGCTGTTGTCCCACCATTGCTCTCGTGCGTGCGAATGCCTACATCAACTGTCGGGTGACCTCGGAGACCAAAGTGGTGCTTCGCAAGATGGCGTCGCGTGAGGGAATCACCGAGTCGGCACTGGTGAAGCAATTGCTGGGCGCAGTGCTTCGAACCTCGGCCATCGATGAGCTGCCGTCATCGCCGACAGAGCGGCGGGGGAATCGTGACTCAAGGCTGACGGTGCGCCTGGCGCCGGAGGACTTAAGGCTCCTCAAGGAGCGAGCGGGGTCGCGCGGCATGGCCTCTGCGACCTATGCGGCGGTGGTACTTCGGTCGCATCTTCGCAACGTCGCCCCATTGCCTAAGGAGGAGCTCCTGACTCTGAAGCGATCTATCGCGGAGCTAGGTGCGATCGGCCGGTACCTCAACCAAATTGCGCGGGCGGTCAATTCAGGAGAGCGCGTGTCGCTCCCGGGACGGCAGGAGCTCCTGGCGATGCTGAAGATCGGCGAGGGGCTGCGGGATCACGTGAAAGCATTACTGAAGGCCAATACGGCGAGCTGGAGAGGAAATGCCGAGCTTGCGCACTGATACTGTCGGAAAACCTCTGTTCGACCTACGCAGCTTTGGTCGTCACGGCCCCGACCGGGGGGACCACCTGTCGCCGGCAGACTTAGCGGTCATCGCCCGGACCGTTCGTCGTACGCCCGAGGTCATGGTGAAAGTCCTGACCCACGGCGGCCAGAACCTGGGAGCCGTCGGCCGTCACTTCAACTACATCGACCGGGGCGGAGAGCTGCCCATCGAGACCGACGACGGCACACCGCTTAAAGGCAAAGGAGTTGGGAAGTCCCTGATCGAGGATTGGGACCTCGATCTGGAGGAGGACCGGCGTGCCGCGAACGTCAGGGCCCGAGGGGTCAAGAGACCTCCGAAGCTTGTGCATAAGCTCCTGTTCTCGATGCCGGCAGGAACCCCAGCGCAGAAGGTCTCGGCGGCGGTAAAGGCCTTCGCGCGGGAGGAGTTTGGGGCCAAGCATCGCTACGCCATGGTCCTCCACACAGATGAACCGCACCCGCACGTGCACATGGTCGTCAAGGCAGTGAGCGAGGAGAGCGCGCGCCTCAATATTAAGAAGGCGACGCTGCGGGATTGGCGGCGGGAGTTTGCACTGCACTTGCGCCAACAGGGCGTGCCGGCGAATGCGACGGACCGCCAAGTGCGCGGTGTAGTCAACCCGCAGAAGACTGATGGCATCCATCGGGCGGCGATGCGCGGTGCTTCGACCCATTGGCGGCAGAGGACTGCGGTGGTGGCGCGGGAATCTAATCGCCAAGGCGTCGAGCCTGAGCCGGGAATGGCGCGCTTGCTGCAGACACGACAGGAAGTCCTTCGAGGATGGCGGGCGGCGGGCGATGCGCTCATCAAGCAGGACCAGGTGGAGCTGGCCCAAGAGGTGAGGAGATTCGTGGCCCACATGCCATCGGTGCAAACAGAGAAGGAGTGGATTCGGGAGAGCCTCCTCGAGCGTCAAAGGATGCGGGAGGATTCAGGGCTGTCTCGATAGGTCGATACGACCCCCTCCAACTCCGGCTATTTGGAGTATTTGTTGATTTGCCTGACCACGGACATCCGCGTTCGTCGCGAAAACTGAGATTGTCCGAGGCCAGAAGCAATGGGCGGCAGGCCAAACCAACGCCGAGGAGAATTCGGAAAGCTGCGCAAGCCTAATTCAACTTGATAGATCTGCGCGACATTGGCATATCTGCCGAGACGCGGGCATAACGTGGAGATGGCAGTGTCTGCCCCGTGGGGGCGCACAACAGGGTCACGGAAGCCGTCATTGCTGGGCGCGGCCGCTCTGATTCTACCCACGGAAGATGTCGCTCGAGCGCGTCCTTTCACGCTCCGTCAAGCGAGCTATGGATGGGGGTCTTCCGATTCGCTCCGTTCGAGCTAGGTCTCCATGGTGACCGCAGTGGCGGGGTCGTCGTGGGGCACATCCCTGGGCTCAAAGGCATTAGCTTAAATGGAGCACCCCGTATTCAATCGGCAATATATCCGGCAAAATCAATGACTTAATATATAGAAATTTCTATTTAAAACAGTAACATATACCGGCATAATATCCGGCATGGATAGGGTTAATATTACCGCCATGGAGCCCCTCCACGTGCCCGCAGGGGACGCGGAGCTCGACGATATTTCTTTCGATCTGATCCAGAAGGCCGCCCGTCTCTCAGGGAATCTGCGCCCTGAGATCCAGGCCGAGCTCGGGCGCCTTGTGCGCTCGATGAACTGCTATTACTCGAATTTCATCGAGGGCCACTACACGCACCCGCGCGAGATCGAGCGCGCGCTTCACCAGGAGTTCTCCAAGGACGCCGGTCAGAGGAACCTACAGAAGGAGGCCATCGCGCACATCGCACTCCAGGTCAAGATCGACTCCGGGAGCGATGAATCTTCGTGGCCGGCTTCCGAGGAATACATTCGTTGGCTCCATCGGGAATTCTGCGAACAACTCCCTCGGGAGCTGCGTATCGTGAAGTCGCGCTTCACCGGACGTGAGCTCGAGGTGATTCCCGGTGAATATCGCGCCGAGCAGGTCGATGTATATCGACATGTGCCACCAGCTCCTCACGAATTGACGGCGTTCATGCACCGCTTCGAGGAGGCTTACTCACCATCGCACCGCTCAAAGACGCAGCTGCTGTTGTCGGCCGCCGAAGCTCATCACCGACTGCTCTGGATTCATCCGTTTCTGGATGGCAACGGGCGCGTGGTACGTTTTATGTCGCACGCGATCCTGTTGCGACTCGGCGTCGGGAACTCCCTCTGGTCCGTGTCTCGCGGACTTGCGCGCAATGTGGATCGCTACAAGGACCTGCTGGGGGCCGCTGATGCCCCGCGACGCAACGACCTCGACGGACGCGGCGCGTTGTCACTTGAAGCCCTCAAGAATTTCTGCCGCTTCTTTATTGAGGTCTGCATCGATCAGGTGGAATTCATGGCGTCCCTCCTGCAGCCCGCGGAAATCCTGAGGCGTATCGAGCTCTACGTGACCGATGAGGTCGCCGCCCGGCGCCTGCCGCGCGGATCGTTCGAGATGCTGCGCGAGGCCTTCTATCAGGGGGCTGTTCCCCGCGGTCGGGCGCCCGAGATCACCGGTTACGAAGAGCGGCGAGCCCGCGAGACCGTCTCTGTGCTGCTCGAGCGGGGGCTGCTGAGATCTGACGGGCCGCGTGCCCAAGTATCGCTAGGCTTCCCGGAACAGGTGCTTGAGCGCTGGCTGCCTGCGCTCTATCCGATGGACGCGCCGCGCGAGGCGCGCGTAGCGCAGTAACTGATGCAGGGGGAGTTCTCCGTGGATCCATTTGACACCTACTTTATTGGCACGACGTTGAGCGGGGGCTTCAAGGTACTCGAGCGTCATAAGGTCATTCACGAGGTACCCACCGCATGCATATGTTCCACTGGACGCGCTGGCAGGGTTCCTTCGTCGACGCGCTGCCCACCCTGCAGACGGCGCATGAGAACGTGACGGGTCGCAGTTGCTGTACCTTTGCGGAATTAGAACCCATCGGCGCAATCG
>Ga0302179_10001343_pt1 | contig 14952 bp, 14 predicted proteins | sample I_Palsa_E3_1_FD_198788 | JGI IMG/M metagenome (GOLD analysis project Ga0302179, IMG submission 198788) | Peat permafrost microbial communities from Stordalen Mire near Abisko, Sweden - I_Palsa_E3_1 | ecosystem: Environmental > Terrestrial > Soil > Palsa > Peat permafrost | place: Sweden...
CGCAGAATGACCCGGCCGCCCTGAAGCAGATTCAGGAGTTAGCACGAGAGATGCAGCGTCTGGATCCGCGCCGCTTCCCCGGCAATCCAATCATGGTGGAGCAACTACACGCCGAGGTGCTGAGCGGGGTCGACAAGCTGGAGCTCCAGCTCCGTCACGATTCAGACGGTGAGACGCCGGGACAGGTGCGTACGACGAAAGAGCCGCAAATCCCTCCCGGGTATGAGGAAGCAGTTGCGGACTATTATCGCCGCCTCAGCAAGGGCCAAGAGTGACTCACTTACCCTTGTAGTCCTGGAAGAGTTCGGGGAATTGCTGTTTTAGCGCTTCAATCTTCGGACGATCACACACCAGGATGTAGGGATTGTTCGGGTTGTGCAGGGCGTAGTCCTGATGGTAAGACTCCGCATCATAGAAGCCCTTTAGCGGCACAACCTGGGTTACGATGGGTTTACGAAAGACCTTGGCCGCATCCAGTTGCGCGATGTAATCCTTGCTGATCTTCTGCTGTTCGTCGTTGGCATAGAAAATGACGGAACGATAGGATTCGCCCACATCCGGTCCCTGGCGGTTGAGCTGAGTCGGATCGTGGACTACGGAAAAGAAGATTTGCAGGAGCTGACCATAGGTAATCTTCGACGGGTCATACACTACCTTGACCGACTCCGCATGTCCGGTATTTTCCTGGCCAACCTGCTCATACGTCGCATTGAAAGCGGACCCGCCTGAGTACCCGGCCGTCGTAGCCATCACCCCTTTTACCCGTTCGAACACCGACTGCGTTCCCCAAAAGCACCCGCCTGCAAAGACTGCAGTCTGCTTTCCTGACGTTTGGGCTAGCGGGGCATCGTGTGCCGGCGCGGGAATTGGGGTTTTGGTGGCCGCGGTGCAACCGATCGAGGCAGAGAAGGCTAGCAGCAGAGCAACCACCGTATTGCGCATGGCGAAGGAACCTGACATTCGAGTCTCCTAAGAACTACACCACGTATGAGACGTCCATCCGATGAGGATGGTTACAGGTGAATTCTGAAACCTTCATCCTGTGAAATGAAGACTGCTCTAGAATAGCGCTGTGATGCGTCAATTTTCTGCTTTTGCCATTCCTGCGCTCGCTTTCACGCTCCTCGCCGGGCAAATAGCGGTTGTTGCCCAGCAGATGGAACACTCCGCGCCTTCCACTCCCTCCACTCAACTGACCATCAAGACCTACGAGGGCAAGATGTTGAACTTTAACTCCGAGGAGTTGGCTGCTCTGCCCCACAAACAGGTGGCTGTCTTCAATGCTCATAGCAAAGCCAACGAGACCTACTCTGGTGTCCTGCTGGCCGATCTTTTGAGCAAAGCTGGTGTGCCTCTGGGTGAGAGCGTGCGGGGGAAGCTTTTCATGATTGGGATCGTTGCCGAAGGAATGGACCACTACAGCGTCCTCTACTCGCTGGCCGAAGTAGACCCCTCCATACACACCGGCGACGTGATCGTTGCGGACACGCTCGACGGGCAAAAGCTGGGTAAGGATGGCGCGTTCAAGATGGTGTCTAGCGAAGAAAAGCGCCCCGCGCGCTGGGTGCGTAACCTGACCTCGATCTCGGTGGTCAAGGTGGCACCTTAGCTTCATTGTTTACGCTGGACGAGGCCGGTATAATCGATGCCCGGGCCCCTGTGACACGCAACAACTCCATCCTCGCTAAGTTCTTTGTCTGCCTCAGCTTGCTGAGTGTCTTCCCTGGCGCAGCAGTCGGCCTGGGCGCGGATCTCCCTGCTTACCGGCTGCGTCTCTACCACCTTCACACTGGGGAACATATCGATGTGGTCTACCGCATCGGCGACCAGTATCTTCCAGATCGCGTCGCGGAGCTGGACCATTTTCTTCGCGACCACCGCACTGGCGATGTTAAGGACTATGACGTGAAGGAGTTTGATCTTCTTCACGATCTGCTGGTCAAGCTGGGACACCCCGATGGCGAAATTGACATTGTGTGCGGCTACCGTACTCCGTGGAGCAACAACTACTTGCGGGAGCATGGCCATGGTGTTGCCGAGCATAGCCAGCACATGGAAGCCAAGGCCATCGACATTCGTATTCCCGGGGTGTCAAGTTCAGAGGTCCGCGATGCGGCGCTCTCGATGGGTCGCGGGGGTGTGGGGTATTACGCGCAGTCCGATTTTGTGCATGTGGACGTGGGGCGGGTACGCCGCTGGTAGCTCTCAGGGATAAGGCTGGCCGCGTGGCCAGCACGGCACGGGCATCATCGTAAGAAACCCTTGTACTAAGCACTCGAGGACACGAGCGCCGGCGCCAGCAGCGAGGTTGTGGATGCCACTCCAGGAGCCAGCCGCGTAATGGTCATGACCGTGATGTCGTCCTCTTGTCCGAAGGCAACGGCGGCATCGGTGGCTTGTTTTGCGTCGGGCTGGGTACCGATCAGAGCGCGGAGGCGTTCGAAACTGAAGAGATCGCCGGCAGGATTGCGTGCTTCCAGCAGACCGTCGGTGTAGAGGGTAAGCCTGTCTCCCACGGCGAGTCGAAGGCGCACGTTCTCGTACTGAACATTGAGATCGACGCCCAGTGGCAGGGCTCCGGGCAAGCTCAACTCTTCCTTGTTCAGGAAGGGAGCGGGATGCCCCGCATTCGCCAGGGTGCATTCTCCTTCCCCATCCAGATGCAGCGCCACGCAGGTCACGAACCCATCTTTTAACCGGCCATGCAGCCGGCGGTTGAGTGTGGAAAGGACCGCTGCCGGATCGTCCACTGTATCCGCCACTGTCCGGATAGTTCCCACGATCAGCGACACTGTCATTGCTGCTTTCAGACCCTTGCCGCTCACATCGCCCAGGACGAGTAATGCGGAGCCGTCTGACCGGGTGATCAGTTGAAAGAAATCTCCGCCAACCTGCTGCGCGGGCCGGTAAGCGCTCGTCACCGCATAGCCGTCGAGGGACGGAAGCGTCTCCGGGATGAGCACCTGTTGCAGTTCCTGCGCGCTTCTGAACTCTTGTTCGAGAGCGCTCTGACGCTCGCTTTGCGCCACCGTGTGGCGGTAGACGGCGAAGACCACAGCCAGCAGCAGACAGATCGTAAGCAGTGGGAGCACGGGAACGGTGTCGAGCCTGGTGGCAAGTGTCCAGTGAGTGAAGCGCACGCCTTGTGCGGCAAGGTTTCTGAACCCAATGGTCAGCTGGGTGAGTGCCGCCACAATGGCCATAATCCAGCGTGCTGCATCCAATCGCTTCCCAATGGCAAAGAAGACCAACACCAGCGGATAGACCTCGACCAGCGTCACGGGCACGGAGATCAAGCCGTCTGCGATTTGCAAAGCCTTGACGTGAGGGCCGCCCCAGTCTGCAGCGATGACCAAGCCATCGAGTATCCCGCATGCAACCGCAATGCAGGCCAGAATGCGGGTCCATCGGGGGAGAAAAGGATGGTGGTTCAATTCCAGAAGATTCAACAGGAGGTACCAGATCGCCACGTCGGCGAGAGCCAGCACGGACTGGGCGATGCCGGTAGAGACGCCGAAGGACCAGGGCAGGCGAAGTCCGTTGAGCAGTACCGATAGCAAAAAGGCGCAGGCCCAAAGAGAGAGCCAAAGCAGTACCTTCTGATCGCGGTTGCGCAGCCAGGCCACCAGGCCAAGCACCAGAATCAGGCAATAGAACAGATAGAGGCCGAAGAAAAATAATTGGCTGTGCAACCAGGCATAGTCGAGAGATCCTTTATAGGCGGCGATGGCCTCGGAGGTCCCTACGAAGGGTGGCCCCCTCAGGCCGCCGGCTTTCCCGTCATCGGAGGACAGATAGGGAGCCTTCCACACCCGGAAGGCGAGCACACCGTCCGTCGGCTTCCCCAATCCGAATATCTGGCGCGGGAGACTCGAGTACCAAACCGGGTGTGGCGGCAACTTGCCCAGGTGCCCAATCAGAGTTCCATTCCAATAGAGCTCGTAGGCACCATCGATCCGTGGGAGCAAGAGCGCGAGATCGGAATCGACGGCAGTCCCGGAGCCGAAGTTCAGATGGCGGCGGTACCAGGCATAACCGGTGTAGCCGAAGTGAGTTTGTTGGCCCCAGGTTTTATCGACTCCGATGTGTTCCCAGCCCGAGTCATCGAACGCCGGTGAGGCCCAGGACGGATCGTCTCCTAAATGGAATTGCCAATCCCCGTCTAGTGCGACGGTAGCCTTGCCTAAGCCCTCGACAGTGAGAGGCGCTGGAGTAGCGGCGTGAGCGGCCAGGGCGGATGCCATCACCAGAAACACAAAGGCCGGCAACCACTTACCCGGCAAGATACGCCTGATCATGATTCCTGCATGATAACGGTAGGTGTTGAGCGCGGTGTTCTTTTTCTTTGGCGGGGCCGGATATGTCGCTGGCAGCCCTCAGGGATAAGGCGGCCCCTTGGCGAGCACGGCGTTGAGGGAGCGGTCGTGGCCGTAGATGTCCTCAAAGAAATAGACCTCTCCATCCTCCTCAACAACGGCTGTTAGATAAATGATCACCACCGGAACCGGACGGGTGAGATTCACCTGCTGGTTATCCGGTCCGGACTGCATGGCCGCAGTAACGGTGGTCAATGTCCATTTGGGTTGGTCCTGCAGCAGCCAGGCGGCAAGATCAGCCGGCTTTTCCAAACGTATGCACCCATGGCTGAAATCGCGCCGCGATTCAGAGAACAGCTGCTGGGCCGGGGTGCTGTGCAAATAGACATTGTGCTCGTTGGGAAACATGAACTTGATGAGCCCAAGTGAGTTGGTTGGTCCAGGTTTCTGGCGGACCATAAGCTTGCCGGAGCGGACCTGCGCCAGCACGTCGGCACTTACGGCTCCGCTGGTCACGACTCGGCCGCTCTGGTCGGTGATTTCAAAATTTTTGCGCGCCAGGTAGCCGCTGTCTTTCTGGAGCGCAGGAATGATCTCGCTGCGAGTGATGCTGTAAGGGACATTCCAGTAAGGTCGAAACACGATGTACTTCATGTCTTTGCCAAAGACCGGGGTCTCATGGCGGACGGCCTTGCCCACGACAACATTCATGCGCATGGCGACGCGGTGATCGGGTGAGAATACGCGCAGGACGAACTCAGGGATATTGACCGCGACGGGCAGCGGCGAAAAGTCAACCGGCAGCCATCGCCAGCGTTCCAATGCGTCGTCCAGTTGCTGGATGCGGAAGGTCAAAGGTGTGTTCAGTTGACGGATGGTGTCTTTGCCCAGCCGGCCGTCTGGCGGTAGCCCATGGCGCCTTTGAAAATGCTTGACCCCATCCACGAGAGGACCATCGTAGTTCGCGGACGTTGCGCTTACCGCGGTGGGTGCGGGTAGATCCCCCAGCAATTGCAGGCGTCGCTCCAACGCTGCGACTCCTGGATAGGCATCTCCAGGAGCGAGTGTCTTCTGCACTTCGGGCAAGGGTGCGTCGTGGTCCTGATCCGCCAGCTTCAGGTAGGTTTGGAGGGCCGCTTCAGTGCGCTGGTAGAAGTAATAGGGCGGCTCGACCTCGCTCAGGACCTCGGCCGGATTGCTCGCGCTTAGCAGCTTCTGTAGCAGAAACTGTGGCATGTCGTAGGTTTTCTGCGCGACATCGATGCCGAACTTGAAGTGCGTGGGATTTACCCGTCCGATGTGCAGGTCAGAGATGTAACGCATGGCGCTGACGGTGAGCGCGGCGTCGAAATGCGCAATGGTGTCGGCGTCGTTGGGAGCACGCTTGAGGGTATCGAGACGAGCAGGCCAGCGGGAAGCATCGTATTCTTCCGGGCTTAGCCCTTTTTGACGGCTGTTTTCAAGAGCGGTGATCACGGTCTGCGCCTGGGGTGTGGGTTGACCATCGCGCACCCATACCGGTGTGTATTGGGTTGCTTCATAGAGGCCTTGCACTTGTTGACGGTAGTCCGGAAAGCTGGGCCATGTGAGCTCAGGGAGGGTTCCAGCGGTAGCGATGGTCCGCAGTTGCCCCGCGACTGCCTCTGTGCTCAGAGCATTCCCAGCGGGGACAGGAGAAGTCGTGCTTTGGGACTGGCACCCGAGCGCAATGGAGAAGAGCGCAAGGATGGGAATGCTGACAGGCGCGCGGTATCGCAAGGAAATCATGACCCAATGCTAGTCGGAGCTGGCGTGCATTCTGCGGTTTCATGGCGAGCGCCCGTCGCCATGAGATGTTCTATGTCCCGGACGGACTGAATGCCACCCCGGGCGCCAACTGCGGCACAATTCAAGGCAGCCGCGGCGCACCCGAAATCGAGTTGCCGCTCGAGAGGCCAGTCCTGCAACAGGCCATAGATAAAGCCGGCGTGGAAGATGTCTCCCGCGCCCGTGGTATCGACCACGGGCACTGAATAAGCACAGGCGTGGTGTAGCTGCTTTCCGTTCCAGGCCAGCACCCCATGTTCCCCCAGGGTTGCGGCGGCGAGACGACATCCATACCTGCGTTGCATTTGACGCAGGGCCATTTCTAAATCCGGCTCCGCCATGAGCCGGCCTGGGATGTCTCTACTCACGATGAGGTAGTCAACATTCTCGAGCAGCTTCTCTACCCCGGGATAGAGCTCATCCAGATCGGCGATGACGGGGATGCCGGCGGCACGGGCCCAGCCGGCCGCCGTGGTCGCTGCGGCGGTGTCATAGCCGTCGACGTGGAGGGCACGGGCGTTCACGATCCATTCCGGGTCCAGATCGCCAGGCTTGAGGGCCACCCGGGGATCACGCCGGCAGAGCACGGTTCGCTCCCCGCCACCGTCGACCAGGATGAGCGACTGTGGACTGGTACCTCCAGAAACAGTGATGAGCTGCGCTTCCACACCAGCCGCGGCAAATGCATCGCGATGCAAGACCGCGGGACTGTCGTCGCCCAGAATACCCACGTAGCGAGTGGACATCCCCCAGCGTTGGCACGCCACAACGGCGGTTGCGACCTGGCCGCCAGGCAATATCCGCGCGGAGGCGTATTCGACCTTGGAACCGCGTGCCGGATAATTCGTAAGCGCGATGAGTGTGTCTGTCGCGTTCAGCCCCACACCCACAAGATCAACTCTGGACGATTTCGTCATCATGCCAGTGTAGCCTTCCGGACGCCCCGGCGGCGGTTCGTGCAGAAATGTGCGAACTATGCGAACTAAGCGAACTAAGTCCCCTTTGTCCAAAACCCTTCGTGCACCTGGCCTGCTTCGTCTTGCAACAGAGGTCCGTCGACAACAATCTTTTTCTGGCCACGAGCGAACACTTCGCGGCAGGGCAGATCAAGGGTGGGATTTTGGTCGTGGCTGCCGGTATAGCGGAGCAGGCCAGTTTCGGCCAAGGCAAAGACCACGCGGCCGATCCCGGTCCAATAGATCGCGCCGGCACACATGGCGCAAGGTTCGGTGCTGGTGTACAGAGTGCAGCGGGTGAGCTCCTCTTCACCTAAAAGCCGGGCCGCCTGACTGCAGGCGACCATCTCAGCATGCTGGGTGGGATCGCCGGCCGGGCGGACCGCATTGTTGCGTGCAGCGACAACGGTCTCTCCCCGGTCGTTCACGATCAGGGCGCCAAAGGGATGCCGGCCATCCTGACGCGCGGATCGTGCCAGGTCAATGGCTTGCCGCAAAAAAAACAGATCCTGTTCCGATACCTCGCTCACGGTTGGCCCCCCGTTCTTGAGGAGAAGAAAAGGTTGAGAAAGACCGCAGTGGCCGCGGTCAGGAAGATGCCGCTGTTCAAGAAGAGCCGGGCCGCATCCGGAGCGTGGGCAAACAGTTGTGGCGAGGCTATGGGCAGCACGCCCATACTCACCGAAACGGCCACAATGATCGCGTTGCTGGTGCCGTGATAGCGGACCCGGGTTAGTTCCTCGATGCCGGCCATGGTAGTCATGCCGAACATCACCAACGACGCCCCACCGAGAACCGGGCGGGGAATTGCGGCAATCACCGCAGCCAGCTTAGGCAGAAATCCCAATAGCACCAATAACCCGCCTCCGGCCGCCACCGCATACCGGCTTTTGATCTTCGACAGGGCCAGCAGGCCGGTGTTCTGGGAATAAACGTTGTAAGGAAAGCTGTTGAATAGGCCACCCAACATGGTCGAGAGGCCATCGGCGCGGAAGGCTGCGGTTAAGGTCGCGGGACCGATGGGGAGACCGGTGATTTCGCCGATGGCGAGGCAGTTGCCGGTGATCTCGGTCATCACCACCAGCATGGAGAGACTCATCACCAGGGCGGGCAGCAAGACGAAACGCGGGGGCCCGAAGAGCAGGGGATGCGCCATGGCAAACCACGGCGTCGCCGGCACCTGGCGGAAGCCTGCCTGACCCGCCAGTGCTGCCAGAGCGGTGCCGCCCACAAGCCCCAGCAACACGCTGAGATGGGCGATCATGCCCCGGCCAAAACGCTGGATGACGACGACCAGCGCTATGGTCGCAAAGCCTAATCCGAGGTGCGTCAGGCTGCCGAAATCAGGAGCCGAAGCGTCTCCGCCACCTAGCCAGGCACCTGCTACCGGCAACAGAGACAGGCCAATCACCGTGATCACGGAGCCGATCACGACCGGAGGAAAGAAGCGCAGCATGCGGCTGAAAAAGGGTCCGACCAGGATGGTGAATAACCCGCAGCTGATGACCGCCCCGTAGAGTGCCGGAATTCCGTAGTGGGTGCCAATGAGGATCATGGGCGCCACGCAAATGAACGAGCAGCCCTGAATGAGCGGGAGGCGCGCACCGAACTTCCACCAGCCAAGGGTTTGCAGCAGGGTCGCTAATCCCGAGGTGAACAGGTCGGCGCTGATGAGGGCAATTACCTGGCGTGGCGTGAAGTTGAGCGCAGCGCCCAGGATAAGCGGCACGGCGACGGTGCCGGCATACATCACCAGCACGTGCTGCAACCCAAAACAAAGCAACCGGGGAAGACTTTCTATTTCATCGTGCGATACCAACGACCCCGGTGCGACGGGACCCAGAGTGGGGTTGACATCAGCAGAGGTGGTCATTGGAGGTTACATCATAGCGTGGTCATCCTTTTCGACATCCCAATCGTTAGATCACTTAGCGGATTTGTTGTTGTTCTTCCTTCCCGTCTCGTTTAGTAATTGCCAATGACTTTCAGAGGATTTTGCCTTTTGGGCTTGTTGCTGAGCCCGTGGTTGGCATTCGCCCAGACCCCGGCCAAGCTGGTGGTGAGGAATGCATACATTCTGACGATGGCGCAGGGCCAGCGCGAGCCGGTAAAAGGCTATCTGGTGGTGGGCGATGATGGACGATTGTCCGCCGTGGCGGCGGGCGATCCGCCGGCAGGCCTGCGGTCGAAGGAAAGCCTCGATGCAGGTGGGCACTGGGTTATCCCTGGCTTTATCTCGGCCCATAGCCACCTTTGGCAAAGCGCGTTTCGTGGCCTGGGCTCGGACCAGACGCTGTTGGGATGGCTCGACGCGCTCTACAAGCCGGCGGTCAAAGCAAGTCCGGAAGATATGTACTGGTTCACGCTGGATGGCGCGCTCGACCATCTGCAGCATGGCATCACGGCGGCGTATAACTTCAACTTCGAGGCGCGGACCCGGGCCCGCAATGCGGCGACTGCCGACGAGTATGACCAAGAGGGCTTTCGCGCGGAGATGGACTCCGGCATCCGCTTCGTGCACAGCATGTCAGTGGGCAAGGCTACAGCCCTGGGGGTGCAACCGAGCTATGGCGCGGAGCAGGCGCGTGTGCCTCTGAAGGCCTTTTTAGATTGGACGGCTACGCAGCCGAAGTCGCCCAACTTTCTTGCAGTGATGATCAGCGGCGGCACTGCATTCAACAATACCTACCAACAGACATTGATGGAAAAGCAGCTGGGCGATGAGTTCCATCTGGGCAATGAGAGTCACTACCTGGAACCGCCGGAGACGCAATATGAGCAGCAGAGCAAATTCCGCTGGTTCATGGATAGCGGGCTGCTTTCCAAGCAGTTGATCTTCGGACATTTCATTCATACCAACAGCTTCATCCTGGCGGAGAGCGGGAAAGCAGGTGCGGCCATGAGCTGGAATCCGCTGTCGAATGGACGGCTGGCTTCCGGAGTGGCCGATATCCCCGCATGCCTGAAGGCCGGCATCCGGGTGGGCATGGGCGTGGATGGCGAAGCCAGCGCGGATGTGGCGGACCCCTTTGAAAACATGCGTACCGGGCTCTATGCGATCCGCGATAAGTATGAGGATGCGAAGATCATGAGTCCCTACGACGTGCTGCGCCTGCACACCATGGGCAGCGCGGATGTGCTCGGCGTAGCGGACCGGCTGGGCAGCCTGGAGCCGGGAAAATTTGCCGACTTCCTGGTGGTCGATCCGACGCGCTTCCGGACGGTCTTCGATCCTTATGCTTCGCTGGTGTTCGTTGCTGGAGAGCGAGACCTGGAACGCGTTTACGTGGGTGGAGATTTGCTGGTGCAGAATGGGGCGCTCACCAAACAGGACATTTCGAAAGTAAGAGCGGAAGTGAGCCAGCGGGTCGGCGCTTTGCGTTGAGAGTCCAGTGGAAGAAGATTCGCGGTTTCAATCTGTGGCGTGGTATGCGAGAATCGGGCTCCGATTCAAACCCCCAGTTTCTACAAGGTAAGCCTAATGTCTGAAAACGCTTGTCCCCTTACCCTTGACTTTACCCATGCCGGCAGCACTGTGGTGGTGAAGCTGAACGGCAGGCTGGTGTCGGGTGTCAACGATATTCTTTACACCCGGGTCAAAGCGCTGATGCCGGACACGAAGCGAATTGTGCTCGACCTTACGCATCTTACCCGGGTAGACAGCATGGGTCTGGGCACGCTGGTTCGTCTTTCGGTTTCTGCCCGTTCCGCTGGCTGCAGTTTAGAACTCGTCAATCTTGGTAAGCAGGTTCGCCAGCTGCTTGGGATGACGAACCTTTTGTCAGTCTTCGCGATCATCGGCGAACACGGCATCAAGATGGGCTGAGGCGGTAAAAAGTTAGGAGGAAGACGGAACTGAGCTCGCACAAACGTCCTTCGCTCGCGCTTCTAACTGTCCTGATTTTTCTCGCCGGGACAGCACAATCGCTGCCCCACCTGCCCAGGTCTCGTCCTTCTAAGCCCCGTCCAACCAGCCAGCAAGTGTTGATCGCCTCGGACATCCACTTCAACCCTTTTGCCGACCCCACCCTGGCCGCCGACCTGGCCAAGGCACCGGTCCATAAATGGGAGGCGATTCTCAGCCGGCCTTCCTCCACTGCTTACAGCCCCTACGGACAGGACACAAACTGGTGGCTGCTGCAATCTGCTCTGGATGCCATGCGCAAGGCTGAGCCCGATCCCACCCTGGTGATGATCACGGGCGACTTGCTGGCCCATGGATTCCCTCAGAAGTACGCACTAGCCATCCCCGACACCAACCGCGATCACTACCGTGTTTTTGTATCGAAGACGGTGTCATTTATATCCCTCGAGCTGCGCAAACGCTACAGCAAGTCGCAAATTCTTCTCACCCCGGGCAACAACGACGATGACTGTGGCGACTACAACATTGAGGCCGGAGGACCCTTCCTGAGCGATACCACCTGGACGATTCGGGGACTTGCCCGGGCCGGTGGCCGATTCATGGGGGAATGGAAATCGCTTGGCAGTTATACGCTCCAGCCGCGGGGTATTCATGGGCTGCGTATCGTCTCAGTGAACTCTGTTTTTTTCTCCAACAAATATCAGTCAGTAAATTTTGCCGATGGCTGCGCAGCAGTCCAGTCGGATGGTCCGGCGCGCACCTACAGCTGGCTCGAGTCCACCCTGAGCCGCGCCGCGCAGAATCGCGAAAAAGTCTGGATCATGTTGCACATCCCTCCGGGAATCGACGGCTACTCCACCATGGTCAGCTATCGGTCGTTGTCCCAGGCCGCTTCCTCCGCGGATCTGTGCAGCCAGGCAATCGTTCCGATGTGGAAACCGTTCTGGACAGATCTCTTTGATCGCCTGATAACCCAATACCCAACGACGATCACCGCCATCTTCGCCGGTCATGATCACACCGACGATTTCCGCGTCATCCATGCCGGCCAGGAGGGCCAGCAATTTGTCCTCATTGATCCGCCGGTTTCTCCCATCTACGGGCAAAACCCTGCATTTCGTGTCGTCACCTTCGCCGCCGGCGGCGCTCTGACCGATCAAACCACGTGGTACCTGACCAACCTGGAGGCAGCCCAGACTACAGTTCCAGGAACCTGGATGCCGGAGTATACCTTCGGCGCCGAATGGCATAGCCCGCGTCTGGACGCAGCCAGCCTCAACTCCATCTACGATCAGATCCGCAGCAATCCTGGCGCCGGCCAACAATGGCTGACGCTCTTGAATGTTTCCAGTACGTACCACCCCGTGCCCGCCAACGGAGTGCGCACCCTGGAGTGCGCGATCGCCGCCCTCGATCCCGCAACCTACAAGGCTTGCTACTGTCCCGGTCCCTGAGTGTCCGCAGATCTGCGGAAGAAAGCGCGTCGGGGAAAAAGGCGCTTTTGCGAGTAGACGGCGGCCCTCAGCGGCCAGGGTCGGACTTGCTTTCAATTAATTACGCACAGCCTAAAGGGTCTGCGTGAGAACTCGGTCCTGGAAGGGCACGGCATCAGCCGGGATGTGCCGTCCCTCCGGGACTCGCCTCTAAACCGTATGCTACCCGGCACTCCCGTGCCGGGCTACAGGCTGTGCCGTCCCTCCGGGACTGCTCCGTCGGGGCATCGACCCCGGCTCTGCAGCTTTGTCTTCGACCTCTACAACCTATGGCTTGACATCGGCGGATCTTGGAAAGACGTCGTGCGTGTCCACTTGCTCGGCAACCCAGCCGTCTCCGCTCTTTTTCAGAAGTAAGGTAATGATCATATCGCCGACCTTTGGCCATGGCGGGGGCATCATGGTCGTCAATTGGGGCCATAAGACCTGAACCACCACCAGGCCGGGGGCGAGCGAGCGCTCATTCAGGAGGCGGAAAGCAGGCCATTGCACGCCCTTGAAATGAACATTCTGCAGCATCTCCATTTGCGGCTTCAACGCCGCCTTGTCGAGATAGACTGTGCCGGTACGGTTTACGGTGGTGCAGTCGCCCGCATGCAATCGCAGAATGGCTTTGGCGTCGTGAGCGTTCCATGCCGCAACCCAGGCGGTCAGAAAGGATCGAACTCCAGCCGGGTCAGCAACTGGAGCTGGCGTCGTCATCTGCTGCGCCCATCCACACCAACACGCCTCCTGAAACGATAGGAGCAATAGACCAACTAAAACCAGCGTTCTATGTCTCATTTTTCATCTCCCTCTGAGCTGTTCTTTTCCTTGTTCGCCCAGCCTTCCGTTAGGGCGGCCTTAATGTTTTGGCGCAGCCAGAAGTCCCAATTGCTCCATCATTCCCAAGTCGTCGCGCACGCCATAGTGATCGACAATCTTGCCATCGTGCTAGCCGCCAACTATATCTTTCTCGGTGATTTGAAGGGCGCTGAGAAGACCTTGCAGTCAGCATCCGCTGGGGGTGTGGATAGTCCCGAGTTTGTCGTGCTGCGATACGACCTGGCGTTTCTCAGAGGAGATCACGCGGAAATGCAGCGGCAGGCGGCTCTTGGTGAAAAAAGAGCCAACGCGGGTGACTGGATCTTTGCGCGGCAGGCCTCATCCCTCGCATACGCCGGACGCTTGGGTGAGACGCGGAAGATGTCGCAGCGGGCGATGGATTTGGCCAAGGAGGCGGATCAGCGAGAACGGGCGGCTCAGTTTCAAGTGAGCGTGGCCGTGCGGGAGGCATTCTTTGGGGAACGAGACGCCGCTCGGCAGAGCGCCAAAGCTGCACTGTCAATATCGAACGGCCGCGACGTCCAGTACGGGGCTGCACTTGCATTTGCACTCGCAGACGACAACAGCCGGGCCACAGCGATGGCGAACGATTTGGAAAGGCGGCTTCCGGAAGATACGGCGGTCCGGTTCAGTTATGTGCCCACGCTTCGTGCCGCGCTCGCGGTGAATCGGGGTCACGCTTCCAGGGCCGTCGAAGCACTGCAAGTTGCCGCTTCCCATGAGTTGGGTTCGCCCCCCAGCAGTTTTCTCGGACTTTTTGGCGCTCTCTATCCCGTCTATATGCGGGGCAATGCGTACCTGGACCTACACCAAGGCAAGCAGGCAGCAGGAGAGTTTCAAAAAATCCTTGATCATCGCGGAGTTGTACAGAATGATCCAATCGGCGCACTGGCGTACCTGCAGCTCGGACGCGCCTACGCACTCACCGGAGACAAGGAAAGGGCACGTGCGGGTTATGGCGATTTTCTCGCTTTATGGAAGGGTGCTGATCCTGACCTACCTGTCCTGAAGGAAGCACGGGCGGAATACACGAAGCTACAATAGCCAGGCTGGCGCCTTCGGAGCCCGCTGGATCGATCGGTTGACTACAGACTCTGATCGCCTTCACCTACACCGGGCCCACTCAGGCTCTGAGGACTAGCCGGTCGACGAACCCTTGCAATGAATCAGGGGTACGAAATACCTGAAGTTCGGCGCTCGGTGCGTAGTCTGCAATCGCTTTCAGGAGGACCGGACGGCTTTTCCAGCGGTAGGCCAAGACCCACCACCAGAAGTCGATGCGCTCGCGCGACCGTCGAATTGCGCGATGAGCGCAGCACCAAAAGGAGAAGTCCAGGAAGATGACCGTGTCCGCCGCGCGAAGGCGAGTCTCAACAACGTCAAATTGTCCCAAGTCACCATCGATGATCCACCCGTCCATCGCAACAAGTAGAGCCTGAGCAACTGCCCACTCATCCCGAGGCGTAGCCAGGAGGCCAGGTCGCCAGAAAACTTTGTCCAACTCCACCACGGGAAGGCCGGTGATCTCGCCAAGGCGTCTCGCGAGAGTTGATTTGCCTGACGCACCACGACCTAGGATCACCACGCGCTTCACATTCTGCAGCGTACGCCCCGTGTCGCGACTTTTGCATATCACCGCTTGACATCCGTCGAATAGGCCGCGTTTCATCCGTCATACGAGCAAGCGCGCA